>JABXNS010000021.1_pt1 | contig 117269 bp, 107 predicted proteins | sample 7301101 | NCBI WGS metagenome assembly JABXNS01 (sample SAMN14449646, study PRJNA615230) | soil metagenome | isolation source: soil from bare, unvegetated metal-rich iron-sulfur acidic spring small-cell... | place: Canada: Paint Pots Mound, Kootenay National Park, BC | collected 2017-05-25 | reverse complement strand
GGCGGGACCGTCGATGGCAATCGGCAGGTCGGCGGGAACGTCACCCATCTGTTGCGCGAGGCCGGAGCGCGCCGCGCGCCTAACTGCGCAAGCGTGGCAAAGGCGCGCTCGGTGTACTTCTGCTCGGCGTGCGGGTTCGAATCGCCGCGCTGGCTCGGACGCTGCCCGCAGTGCGAAGCGTGGAATTCGTTCGATGAGCGCCCGATGCGCGTGACGCCGGCCCGCTCGCGCTCAACCTCCCGCGCGCCGGAGGCAGGCGGCCCGATTCCGCTGCGCGAGGTCGATCGTTCCGCGACGACCCGATCGTCTACCGGCTTGCGTGAATTCGACGCCGTCCTCGGCGGCGGCATCGTGCCCGGAAGCGTCACGCTGATCGGCGGTCCGCCCGGAGCCGGCAAATCTACGCTGTTACTGCAGATCGCGGCCAATCTGGCTGGCCAGAGCGGCCCGGTCGTCTACGTCTGCGGCGAAGAATCGGCTGCGCAAGTGCGCCTGCGCGCAGAACGGCTCGCGCTGGGCGAACGCGAGATACTGGTCTATCCTGAAACGAATCTGCGCGTCGTGCTGGACGAAATGGAAAAGCTGTCGCCGCGCGCGCTGATTATCGACTCAATTCAAACCGTCTGGCTGCCCGAGGCGGAGTCTTACGCCGGCAGCGTCACGCAAGTCCGCGACTGCGCGCAGGCCGCGATGGAGTTTTCAAAACGCACGAACTGCGCCACATTCGTCGTTGGCCACGTCACCAAAGACGGCGCAATTGCGGGACCGCGGCTGCTCGAGCATTTGGTCGACACCGTGCTGTATTTTGAAGGCGACGTCAGCAGCGATCACCGGATCCTGCGCGCGTACAAAAACCGGTTCGGCAGCATCGACGAGATCTGTGTCTTTACCATGCAGGCCGACGGTCTTCACGAGGTCGGCAACCCATCGGAGCTCTTTCTCTCCGGGCGCCATGGCCGCCCCAGCGGTTCGTGCGTCGTGGCAGGGATCGTCGGTTCACGCCCGGTGCTGATCGAAATTCAGGCGCTCGTCGGCGAAACGAGCTACGGCACGCCGCGACGGCTCGCAAACAACGTCGACCAGGGGCGGCTCGCCATGATCATCGCCGTCCTCGAACGCCGCGTCGGTATGCAGCTCGGCTCTCACGACGTCTACGCGTCGGTCGCCGGCGGATTGCGCGTGAATGAACCGGCTGCCGACCTGGGTATCGCGCTGGCAATCGCGTCGTCGTTCCGCAACCGTCCGCTTCCGGCCGACGCCGTTGCTTTCGGCGAACTCGGATTATCGGGCGAAGTGCGCGCGGTCACCGCATCCGCCCGCCGCATTGCCGAAGCCAACAAACTCGGATACCGCACGCTCTTCACGCCGCAGAATTGCCGCGACGTCGCGCAGGCTATCGAAACGGCGCTTGCGTGAAATGGCTGGAGTGCGTCCCGAACATCTCTGAGGGCCGCGACCTTTCCACGGTTTCGGCTTGCGTCGCAGCAGTTCGAGGCGCCGGCGCGCACGTCGTGCACCAAACCAGCGATCCCGTGCACAACCGTAGCGTGCTCACAGCCGTCGGAACGTACGAATCGCTTCGCGACGCCGCGGTCGCGCTGGCGGCGGTGAGCGTCGAACGCATCGACCTGCGCGCGCATAGCGGCGTGCATCCGCGAATCGGCGCGCTCGACGTGCTGCCCTTCATCCCGCTGCGCGGCGCAACGATGAACGATGCCGTCGCTCTCGCTCGCGAAACCGCCGCGGCCATCTGGCAGCGCCTGCGCGTCCCTTCCTTCTTATATGGCGAAGCGGCGAGCACGCCGCTGCGCCGCAATCTGGCCGCGGTTCGCGAGGGCGAGTTCGAAGGCTTGGACGCGCGGTTCGAGCTGCCCGAGTGGCGTCCCGACTTTGGCGAGGCTTCCAAGCATGCCAGCGCCGGAGCGATAGCGGTCGGCGCCCGCGACGTGCTGATCGCGTTCAACGTCGAGCTGGCGACGGGGGACCTCGCTTTAGCCAAACGGATCGCCAAGCAGCTGAGGGAACGCGACGGCGGATTTCGCACGCTCAAGGCATTAGGGTTACGGCTGCACGACGATCTGGTGCAAATCTCCCTGAACGTCACGAACTACCGCGTTACTCCGCTCTACCGGATCGTCGAAACGATTCGCGCGATGGCAAGGCAAGCGGGGACGCAGGTCGTGCGCTCTGAACTGATCGGCTGTCTGCCGGTTGCAGCTGTCGAAGACAGCGCCCGCTATTATTTGGAAGCATCTGATTTCGGAGAAAGCCTGTGAACCAATCGCAAAATCCGCTGCTTACTGCCGAGCTCGTCGAAAACCATCCGCTGGTCGACGACGTCAATGCTCTTCATCAGGAACGGCTAACGCCGATCGAGCGCTTCTGTAAGCGAGTCGCCGACGCAACTGGTGCGCCCGCAGCGTTGCTGCTGGCGATCGGCGTTCAACTCGTTTGGGTCGCTACCGGAATATTTTGGCGTTGGGATCCGTTTCCGTTCGTCTTTTTGCTCACGTTCTCGAACATCATCCAACTCATTCTGATCTTCATTATCGCCGTAGCGCAACGCCAGCAAAGCCAGCACGACGAAATTCGCGCCGAGGCCGACCACGATTCAATCTCGCGTCTGCTCTATCATCAGCAACTGCAGGATCAAATACTTTTGCGCTTAGCAGAACGCAGTGGAGTTGACGTCAGCGACCTGGAATCCACCGTGAAGACACTGCTCGCGCCGGCCACCGCCTGATGAAATTCGCGCTCCTTCTGTTGATGGCGCTAGCGCTAGCCGGTTTTGGCGCAGCCCAAGCGCAAACGAACCGCGCCGGGATCGGCGACGGCGGTATCTACCAAACGAAACTCGCCAACGGCTTGAGGGTTATCGTCGTCGAAGATCACGCGGCGCCGGTCGCGCACACGTCGATGTGGTACCGGTTCGGTTCTTTATACGAGACGCCGGGCAAGACCGGACTGGCCCATGCGCTCGAGCACATGTTGTTCCGCGGAACCGGTTCGATTTCGGCGGGCGGGCTCGACGATATCGTCGCGCGCCTGGGCGCCGAGATGAACGGTCAGACCGACTATGATTACACCCAATATCTGTTCGATATGCCGGCCGACCGCGTGGCCGTTGCGCTGCAAATTGAAGCAGACCGGATGCAGCACGCTGCCATCGCGCCACAAGAATGGGCCATCGAGCGGCGCGCCGTGCTCAACGAGATCGACGGCGACGACAGCTCGCCGTTCTACAATCTTCTGTCGCGGGTTCGTGCGGCAGCGTATCCCGGCTCGCCGGCCGGCAGAACGCCCGCGGGACTACGGAGCGATGTCGCCGGAGCCACCACAGCCGATATCCGGCACTACTACGAAGGCTGGTATTCACCGGGCAATGCCGCCCTGGTCGTTGCCGGCGACGTACAACACGCCTCGATCTTCGCGCTGGCGAACAAATATTTCGGAAGCATTCCGGCGCGGCCGGTTCCGCCGCACGCCGCCGTTCGCCCGCACGCGGCACAGGGCCAGCGCGTAGAGGCGGAGTTTCCGTTTCCGTTTGAAGTCCTCGATCTCGCCTACGCAGTTCCCGGCGACACGGAGCCCGGCGAACCGGCGATCAGCACGCTGGCTTCGCTGATCCCAAACGAACGCGGTCCTTTTTACCAGGCGCTCGTCGAATCCAACATCGCGCTCGATCTTTCCGCAAACGCCGATACACAACTGCACGGCGGATTGATGCACATCTTTGTGATCATGAACGGCGGACACAATGCCGCCGAAGCGGAGCAAGTTTTCCAAACCGTGATGGATCGCGTTTTGCAAAACGGTTTCGATCCCGAACTCGTCGGGGCGGCCAAGCGCGCCACGATCGCCGAACGCACGTTTTCGGCGGACTCGATCGCCGGATACGGCGATCTGTCCGGCTACACATACGGCATCATCGGCGAACGCAACCGCGACGAAGACAATCGCCTCGCCGCGCTCACGCCGGCCGATGTGTTAAACGCCGCGAAAACGTATTTGGCAAAACCGACCGTCGTCGGACATCTTACGCCCAACGAAAAGCCGGCGGCGAGAACGTCGCAAAAAACAGACGCGGCCAATTCCGATAATTTCAGCGGCCGCAGCCCGAGCGGCCCGATCGTCGAGCCGGCCGCCATTCGAACAGCGCTCGCACAGCCGAGCACCAATCGCAGCAAGCTCGCGCCGGTGCGGTTTACGCTCCACAACGGCTTGACGGTGATCGTTCAAGAGAAGCACGACCGGCCCACGATTTACGTCCGCGGCGAGATCGCTTCATCGCCTGGGTTCGCTCCCTCGGGGCAGGAAGGCATCGCGCGCCTGGCCTCGGTGATGGCGCCTTTCGGCAGCGAACATTACGACTTCACGCAACTCCGGAAAGTCACCGACGACATCGGCGCGTCGGTCGATCTCGGACAATCATTTTCCGCGCAAGGCTACGCGCAAGATTTCGAGACGCTCCTGAACGTCCTGGCCGACGGTGAAGAGCATCCGGCATTTCCCGAACATTGGCTTTCCCTGGAGCGCGGACAACTCGCCAACACGGTGCAGATGGAGGACAACGTTTCCGGCACCATGGTAACGCGCGCGTACCTGCAGAGTCTGCTCGCGCCGGGCGATCCGTCGCTGCGCTTCGCGACTCCGCTCTCCGTGGCGGGGATCACGCGCGCCGACTTAACGGCATACGTGCAAAAGTACTGGCGGCCAGACCTCACGACGATAGCCATCGTCGGCGACGTCACACCAGCGCGCGCGCGCAGAGCCGTGGAAGCGGCTTTCGGCTCGTGGACGACCGCCGGCCCGAAGCCTGCGGTCACACTGCCCGCTATTCCGCCCGCGCATTCCGGGCACGATTACATCGGCACCGACGCCAACCAGGTCTTCATTCAGCTGGGGCAGCCGGCGGTCGCGCGCACCAGCCCCGACTATGACGCCTTTGCGCTGATGACGGAGATCATCGGCGGTCCGGGCTACTTCGAATCGCGTTTGTGGCAAGAGCTTCGCCAGAAACGCGGGCTCGTCTACAGCGTTTCCAGCGAGATGAAAAGCGATAAGGATCGCGGCGACTTAGAGATCGACCTCAGCGCGTCGCCGTCGAACGTTGCGCCTTCGATTGCGCTCGTGCGCGAGCAGCTCGACCGCCTGCGGACGCAGCCGGTCCCCGAATCGGAGCTCGCCAGCGCCAAACTGCGGCTGATTTCGTCGGCGTTGCTTTCCGAAGCATCGGCAGGGGGCCAGCTCTCACAGATTTTGAGCCTGGCGCAAAACGATCTGCCCGGCAACTATTTTGCGACGCTGCAGACGCGCTACGCAAACATCACGCCTGCCGATATTCAGCGCGTCGCGCGCAAGTATCTCCAGCCGGGTCAATTGATCCAAATCTACGCCGGGCCCATGGGACCGTGGGCCGAGCATGCCATCTGAAATCGTAACGGTCGATCCCTCTACGGGAAAGACGCTCGAACGATTTCCTTACATGACTCCGGGCGAAATCGACGCGCGTTTGGACGCGGGCCTTTCCGCATACCGCGCATGGCGAGGCGAACCGGTCGATGACCGGGCACAGCTGCTCCGTGCGCTAGCCAAAGGTTTACGCGCAGAGCGCCAGGCGCTGGCCGAAGCCGCAGTGCGCGAAATGGGAAAGCCCATCACGCAGGCGTTAGCCGAAGTCGAGAAGTGCGCGTGGGCGTGCGACTATTTTGCCGATCATGCCGGCGCGCTGCTCGCCGACCGGCCGGTCGAGAGCAATGCATCGCGCAGTGCAATCGCCTTTCGTCCGCTCGGCGTGATTTTTGCGATCATGCCTTGGAATTTTCCGTACTGGCAGGTCTTTCGCGCGGCCGCGCCCGCGCTGGTGGCGGGAAACGCCGTCGTATTAAAGCATGCCGACAGCACGACGCGCTGCGCGCTCGAGATCGAGCGCCTCTTCACCGAGGCGGGCGCGCCCAAAGGGTTGTTTTCCACGCTGCTCATCGAGAACCACACGGCCGACGAGCGAATCTCCGACGAACGCATCGCGGCGGTCACGCTGACCGGCAGCGAGCGCGCCGGCGTCGCGGTCGCATCGGCCGCGGGGGCGGCGCTGAAAAAATGCGTGCTCGAACTCGGCGGCTCCGATCCGTTCATCGTCTTGAATGATGCCGATATGGGGTTGGCTGTCGACTTCGCGGTGAAAGCGCGGTTCCAAAACAACGGGCAAAGCTGTATCGCGGCGAAACGTTTTATCGTCGAGGACGGACTCTACGATCGATTCGTGCGCGACTTCGCCGAAGCGGCCTCGGTACAGCGAATCGGCAACCCGATGGATCCGCAAACGCAGCTCGGCCCGTGTGCACGCCGCGACTTGCGCGATTCGCTCGAACGCCAAATCGCAGAGACTCTTGCCGGCGGAGCTCGCCTCGTCACCGGCGGAAAACCGGTCGAACGCGACGGCTTCTTCTTCGAGCCTACCATCGTGGCCGGCGTCGCGAGCGGCATGGCGATGTTCGACGAAGAGACGTTCGGCCCGGCGGCCGCGGTTACGCGTGCGCGCGACGAAGCGCATGCCATCGAACTTGCCAACAACTCGAGCTTCGGCCTGGGTGCCAACATTTGGACGCGCGATCTCACACGCGCCACGCGCACGGCAGCGCAAATCGATTCGGGCATGGTTTTCATCAACGGCATGGTCGCCAGCGATCCGCGCTTGCCGTTCGGCGGCGTCAAGCGCAGCGGCTACGGACGCGAGTTATCCGAATTCGGCATTCACGAATTCGTCAATATCCAAACGGTATGGGCCGGTCCGGAACGCAACGGTTCGGACACCAGCCATACAGAATGAGGAAAAATGCATCTTTTAAATATTCTCGCCGTGGTCGGCTCACCCGAGCTCATCACGATCTTCTTGCCGCTTTTCGTCTTGACCGTTCTGGTCGTGAGCGCGATTCCTTATTGGCTGATCGCACAAAAGGCCGGTTATCCAGGACCCGTCTCGCTGCTCATGTTCGTTCCAATTGCAAATATTGTCGTTATTTGGATGTTTGCGCTGGCGGATTGGCCTGTGCTCGCAAGCACGCAGGCAGCGTCGATCCAAAACCGTTCATAGTATCTACGCGCGCAGCATTTTAAACGCATGGCTCCAGGAGCCGGTGCGGATACCATAATGCACCCAGACGATGCACATGGGCTCGAGATACCGCGACTCTTCAATTCCGCCCAGATCGGAAACGGCGCCTTGCCAGCCTAGCGACTCGATGAGTTCCGTCACGGTTTTTTTAGCGCCGTCGTCGTTGCCGGCGATAAACATCGTTGGGGGCCCGCCCGGCAACCTCGGATCGATCATGAACTGACTCCCGATGATATTGAACGCTTTGACAACCTTCGCATCAGGAAGCCAACGCTGCACTTCTTCACCGGCAGAGTTATCGAAGCCGATCGAGAGTTCGGGCATCTTGCCTTCTTCAAACTTGAGCGGATTCGTGCAATCGATCACCGGCTTGCCGGCGAAGTTCGACGGCCCCGCAAGCTCGATGGCATGTTTCGTTCCGGCGAACAAAGTCGCTAGCACGACAAGTTCGCCGGATTCCGCGGCTTCTTTAAATGAGCCAGCTCGGATGCGGCCGTTTTGCCCGGCAACAAATTCTTGAAGCTTTTCAGGCTCACGCGAACTGATCGTGACCTCGTGACTGCGCGATGCGAATCCACGCGCCAGCGCCTTGCCGACGTCTCCGCTACCGAGAATTCCTATTTTCATGTTAGCCCCTCGCCCTTCGACATGCGCATCACAAATGCGCTGCCCAGGATGACATGCTGGGGTGCTTCGACAAGCTCAGGATGACAACTGCGAGTTAGACGGCTACCTCGTACTCGCGAAGGGCCGACTCAAGCGACGTCTTGCGATCGGTCGCTTCGCTGCGCGTACCGATAATGAGCGCGCACGGCGTACCGAAATTGCCGGCGGGAAATTCTTTCGGGATCGAACCCGGAATAACGACGGCGCGTGCGGGTACGCGGCCTTTCGTTGTCACCGCTGCACTGCCGCGAACATCTAGGATCGGTGTGCTCGCTGTAATCACGACGCCCGCCCCAAGCACCGCTTCGCGTTCGACGCGAACTCCCTCAACGATGATGCATCGCGAACCGATGAAGGCGCCATCTTCGACAATCACGGGTTGCGCTTGCGGCGGCTCCAAGACGCCGCCGATGCCGACGCCGCCGGAGAGATGCACGCTCTTACCGATCTGCGCGCACGACCCGACGGTCGCCCACGTGTCGACCATCGTGCCTTCGTCTACGTACGCGCCGATGTTGACGAAGCTCGGCATCAGGATGACTCCGCGCCCGAGAAAGCTTCCGTAACGCGCGACAGCGGGCGGCACGCAGCGTACGCCGATCTTCTTGAAGTTACTCTTGAGCGGCACTTTGTCGTAGAACATGGGGCCGAACGCCGAACCCATCCATTCGCTTTTGCGCCGCTGAAAATACAAAAGAATCGCTCGCTTGATCCACGCGTGCGTCAGCCAATCGCCCCCGACGGGTTCGCAGACCCGGAGCTCGCCGCGATCGAGCGCCTTGATGACGGCGTCGACCGCTTTCCCGGAGCGGCCCCGCGCGCGCTCGGGCTGGGCGGCGATCGCTTCGATTTCGCCCTGGAGTTCCGCCGGATCCACAGCGCCTCGCTTACGTCGCTCGCTTTGCCCGCTCCCGCGAAGGTGGGGGCCCCCAGGGGTACAAAGGGAGCGAAGTGCCCAACACGCCCCAAGACGAGCAGCGCATCAACGCGATCCGTTTTCTATCGGTCGACGCCGTACAGAAGGCGAACTCCGGTCACCCCGGTATGCCTTTGGGCGCCGCGGCCACGGCCTATACGCTGTGGACGAAGCACCTGCGCTTCAATCCGAAGGATCCGGCCTGGCTCAATCGCGACCGCTTCATTTTAAGTGCCGGACACGGTTCGATGCTGCTCTACTCGCTGCTGTATTTGACGGGCTACGACCTCTCGCTCGACGATCTCAAACACTTCCGGCAGTTGGGGAGCAAAACGCCGGGTCACCCCGAGGCGCATCACACGCCCGGCGTTGAGGTAACCACCGGGCCCCTGGGCCAGGGTTTCGGAAATGCCGCCGGCTTTGCGATCGCCGAGGCGCATATGGGCGCGGTCTACAATCGCGATCAGCACATCATCGATCACTTCACCTACGTGATGTGCAGCGACGGCGACATGATGGAAGGCGTCGCTTCGGAGGCCGCCTCGATGGCCGGACATCTGCAGCTCGGAAAACTGATCGCGCTCTACGACGACAACAAAGTTTCGCTCGCGGCCGCCACCAACGTCTGCTTTACCGAAGACGTCGCCAAGCGCTTCGATGCGTACGGCTGGCACACGCAATACATCAACCTTGACGAAGGCAACGACGTCGCCACTATCGATCGCGCAATCTCGGAAGCAAAGAGCGTGACGGACAAGCCGTCCATGATCGTCGTTCGCACGCACATCGGGTACGGCTCCCCGAAACAGGACTCGTTCAAATCGCACGGCGAGCCGCTCGGCGCCGACGACGTCAAACGCACCAAAGAGAACCTCGGCTGGCCGGTGGAACCGGATTTCTACGTTCCCGACGACGTTTTGAAGTTCTACCGCGAAACCGGCGCGCGCGGCGGCGAGCTGCAGACGCAGTGGCAACGCACGTTTGACGAATGGAAATCGGACAACGCCGGGTTAGCGGCGCAGCTTGCGCGTACGCTAAAAAATCGGGCGCCGCAACAGATCCCGTGGCCTAAAATCGACAAGGAAAACGGCGACAACATCGCCACCCGCGACACGGGCGGCCTGGTGATGAACGCGATCGCGGCGGCGCTGCCCGAACTGGTCGGCGGCTCCGCCGATTTGGATCCGTCCACAAAAACCTACCTCAAAGACGGCGGCGATTTTCAGCCGGAACAATATGGCGGCCGCAACATTCATTACGGCGTGCGCGAACATGCCATGGGCGCCATCAACAACGGCATCGCGCTCCATGGCGGCCTGCTGCCCTTCGGCGCGACGTTTCTGAACTTCTTGGATTACATGAAAGGCGCGGTGCGTTTAGCCTCGCTCAACACGATTCGCTGCTACTATATCTTCACGCACGATTCGGTCTTCTTGGGCGAAGACGGCCCCACGCACCAGCCGATCGAACACTTCGCGCACATGCGCGCCATTCCGAACCTGAAAATGATCAGACCGGCGGATGCGCTCGAGACGCTCGAAGCCTGGAAAGTGATGATCGGCGCAGGCGAAGGGCCATGGGCGCTCGTGCTCAGCCGCCAAAAACTTCCGTACCTGGGCGACCGCAACGCCGACGTCGCGCGCGGCGCCTACATCCTCAGCGACCCCGAAGGTACGCCCGATCTTATTTTGATCGCGACCGGTTCTGAGGTTTCCCTCGCCGCACAAGCCGCGAAACTGCTCAACGATCGCGGCACGGCAACCCGCGTCGTCTCAATGCCGTGCTGGGAGCTCTTCGAAGCTCAGCCACAAACCTATCGCGACCAAGTGCTTCCGCCCGACGTCACCGCCCGCATGTCGATCGAAGCCGCTGCGACCTTCGGCTGGGAGCGCTGGACCGGAACGCGGGGATTCGCGTTCGGCATCGATCATTTCGGTACGTCGGCGCCGGCTGGCGACATCGCAAAAGAGTATGGCTTTACGCCCGAAAATATCGCCGACGTGGCGGCGCAGAAATTCGCACCGGTAAGGGGTTAGAGAGTACATGAGCAACCAACTGGCACAGCTGCTCGCAGCCGGACAGAGCGTCTGGCTCGACAATTTGCGGCGCGGAATGTTCGCCTCGGGCGAGCTGCAGGGCCTTATCGACAAGGGCCTGCGCGGAATGACTTCCAATCCGACGATTTTTGAAAAAGCGATTGGCAGCGGCAACGACTACGACGAGCAACTGCGTTCGCTGATCGGCAAAGAGCGCGACGCCAGCGCCTTATTCTGGGATCTCGCGGTCAAGGACATCTGCAGTGCGTGCGATCTTTTCCGCCCCGTGTACGACAGCTCGGACGGAAACGATGGTTTCGTCAGCATCGAAGTTTCGCCGCTGATCGCGCACGACACCAAAGCGACCGTTGCGATGGCCAAAGAACTTTGGAAGCGCATCGATCGCCCGAATCTCATGGTAAAGATACCGGGAACCAACGAAGGCGTCTCCGCGATTGAAGAGTGCGTCGCCGAAGGCATCAACATCAACGTTACGCTCATCTTCGCGATTGAGATGTACGAAAAGACGGGCCGCGCGTACGTGCGCGGACTGCAGCGCCGCGTCAAGAAGGGTCTCCCGATAGATAAACAGCGGTCGGTGAACAGCGTCTTCGTGAGCCGCATAGACACGCTGGTCGACAAGATGTTGCAGGCGCGCATCGATAAAGGCGAGACGCAATTGGAGGCGCTGCTCGGCAAAACCGGCATCGCGAACCTGAAATTAACCTATCAAAAATATTTGGAAATTTTCGAATCCGAAGAGTGGGCGCCGCTCAAAGCCAAAGGCGGAGCGGAGCAGCGCCCGCTCTGGGCTTCAACCTCGACGAAAAATCCGAAGTACCCCGACCTGATGTATGTCGAGCCCGTGATCGCGCGAAACACGGTGAATACCATGCCGCCGCAAACCCTCGACGCGGTGCTGGATCACGCCAAGATCGTGCCGGACACGATTCTGCAAGGGGTCGACGATGCGCGCGAAACGTTAAAGAGTCTAGCCGCCAACGGCATCTCGCTGTTCGATGTCACCTATCAGCTGCAAGTCGAGGGCGTGAGCGCGTTCAGCGATTCGTTCGCCGGCCTCTTGGGCGCGATCGTGTATAAGCAAAAGCAGTTGAGTTCGGGGGCGGAGCGCGTCGCGCTCGCGCTCGGCTCATACCAGAGCGCGTACGACACGGCCATACAAACGCTCACGGACCGCGACTTTCTCAAGAAACTCTGGGCGAAAGATCCGACGCTCTGGTCGAACGATCCGCAGCACGCGGAGATCATCAAGCACGCACTAGGATGGCTCGACGTTCCCGAACATATGATCGAGAGCGTTTCCAACTTGCAGAGCTTCTCCAAGGAGATCGCCGCGGAGTTTACCGACGTGGTCGTGCTCGGCATGGGCGGCAGTTCGCTTGCGCCCGACATCATGCGCGCAACGTTCGGAAAAACCGGCGGCTATCCGGCTCTACACGTGCTCGATTCCACGGATCCCGAACAGATTCGCGAGCTCGAAGCTGCGATTACGCTCGACTCGACGCTCTTCATCGTCGCCAGCAAGAGCGGCACGACGACCGAACCTGACGCCTTCTACCGTTTTTTCTGCGAACGTGTGACCAAGGCTGCGGGGTCGGGCAAGTGCGGCCGGCATTTTGTCGCGATAACAGACGAGGGGACGCAACTGGAGATCGAAGCGAAAGCGCAAGGCTTCAGATCGTGCTTCCTCAACGATCCGAACATCGGCGGCCGTTATTCGGCGCTCTCCTTCTTCGGCATGCTGCCTGCGGCGCTGGCCGGCTACAACATCAACCTGCTCTTGGACCGCAGCCTTGGCGCGCTGCACGCAAACGACAAAACGGTCGCCGCGAAAGATGCGCCGGGTGCGCGATTCGGCGCGGCGATTGGCGGCCTCGCCACCGCGGGCCGCGACAAACTCACCATCATCACGCACCCATCCGTGCGCGCTTTTGGTGCGTGGGCGGAGCAGCTCATCGCCGAATCGACCGGCAAGATGGGCAAGGGGATTCTGCCCGTTGAAGGCGAGCCGCTGGGCGCGCCGCAGGATTACGGCAACGACCGCGTTTTCGTTTACGTCGGCGCCGGTTTGCCGGATCAACCCAAAGATATCGAAAGCAATCTTCGCGAGCTCGAAGCTGCCGGCCACCCCGTGATTCGCCTGGCGATGAACGATGCGTACGACGTCGGCGAGCTCTTCTACACGTGGGAAGTTGCGACGGCCGCGGCAGGCTCGATCTTGCAGATCGACGCGTTCGACCAGCCCAACGTACAAGAATCCAAAGATAATACCAAAGCACTCCTGAAACAGTTTGCGAGCACGGGAAAATTCGACGAGCCCACGCCGGCCGTTTCCGATGACGTGATGGACATTTCGTTCCTTTCAGGGAGCGACGAAGTCCACGCGCACGATGCCACCGCCGCGCTCGCCGGCGTCTTCGGACAAGTCGGCGCCGGCGATTACGTAGCATTCTGCGCATACATCGCGCGCAATGATAAGCACGCCGCTTTGCTCGAAGAGATGCGCGTCAAAGTTCGCGACGCGCGCAAGTGCGCGACGACGGTCGGCTTCGGCCCGCGTTTCCTGCACTCGACCGGCCAAGAACACAAAGGCGGTCCCGACACCGGCGTCTTCGTCCAGATCACCGCCGACTCGCCCGACGATATGCCGATCCCCGGCATGGGCATTACCTTCCGCACGCTGATCGCCGCGCAAGCGCTCGGAGATCTGCAGTCGCTCGACAAGCGCGACCGCCGCGGCATGCGCGTCCACCTAAAGGGCGATCTCGATCGCGGCCTCGCGGCGCTCAACGCACTGATCGACGACTCTCTTACGGCGAAAGCGTGAGTTTCGAAGCCGGTAAGTGCTGTCCCGGAACCGCTGGCGAAAAAACGTCCATGTTTTTTCGCCGCTTGAGTGCATTTTTCGAAAAACAAAGTTTTGAAACGGCCATCCTGGCCGGTCGAAAAATGTCACACATTCCGGTCAGCACTTACCGGCTTCCGAAACTTGAAGGATAGCATCTCATGCAATTAGGGATGGTCGGACTTGGGCGCATGGGCGCGAACATGGCGACGCGTCTGATCGCGGGCGGCCATTCGGTGATCGCCTTCGACCGCAGCGCGGACGCCGTGAAAGCCAGCGCGAGCGGAGGCGCGACGGGCGCAAATTCGTTAGCCGATCTCGTGCAAAAGTTCACGCAGACGCCGCGGGTCATCTGGCTCATGGTGCCTTCGGGAAAGCCGACCGACGACACGATCGACGAACTATTAGGATTGCTCGCATCGGGCGACGTGATCATCGACGGCGGCAATACGAATTACCAGATGGGACTTGCCGCATACGAACGCTGCAAAGCCAAAGGCGTGTCGTTAATCGACGCGGGTACGAGCGGCGGCGTCTGGGGTTTGAAGGAAGGCTACTGCCTGATGGTCGGCGGCGATGCAGCGGCGGTTACGTACTGCGAGCCGATCTTCCTGACGCTCGCCCCGAAGGGTGGATACGCGCATGTCGGACCGGCGGGCGCCGGACACTTCTCGAAGATGGTTCACAACGGCATCGAGTACGGTTTGCTGCAAGCCTATGGCGAGGGTTTTGAGATCCTCAAGAAGTCGCAGTTCCCGTTCGATTTGAAGCAGCTCGCTGAAATCTGGCGTTACGGCAGCGTCATCCGGTCGTGGCTGCTGGATTTGGCGGTGCTCGCGTTCCAGGCCGATCCGGAGCTGAAAGATATTCGCGGCTGGGTCGACGACACGGGTGAAGGCCGCTGGACGGTTCAGGCCGCCATTGACGAAAACGTGCCGGCGCCGGTGATCACGCTGTCACTGCTCGCGCGCTTTGCCTCGCGGCAAGACGAATCATATAGCGCCAAAGTGATCGCCGCCTTGCGCAATCAGTTCGGCGGCCACGCGATCAAGTCCGAAAAGCCCTGATGGCAAAGACGATAGCATCCAAACCCGATGGGGCGGCGCACGTCGCCGCCAACCCGCTCCGCGACGGCATCGAGAGCAACCGCGTTCCCGAACCATGCACGATCGTCTTTTTTGGCGCCAGCGGCGATCTGTTCAAGCGCATGTTGATCCCCGCGGTCTACAGTTTGCGCGCAGACGATATCTTGCCCACACATTTCGGCCTGATCGGGTTTGCGCGCACGCCCTATACAGACGAGCAGTTTCGCGACTACTGCAAAACAGCAGCGCAGCAAGATGTAGGTCAAGACGCTATCAAGCAACCCCTCTGGGACGATTTGGCGAAGCACATCAGTTATATCACCGCCGACTTTGACGACACGTCGCACTTCACAGCATTAAAAACTCGGCTGGAAGAGTACGAGAAGCAGTTCGGAGCGGGAAACAACCGCCTTTTCTATTTGGCCACACCGCCCTCGGTCTTTCCGAAAATCATCGACCAGTTGAAAAAAGCCGGATTGGATCCGGCCGGCAATCCAAACGGCTGGACGCGCATCATCGTCGAGAAGCCGTTCGGGACCGATCTCGCGTCGGCGCGAGCACTGCAAACGGAAGTTGAAAAAGTTTTCTCCGAGAGTCAGGTTTACCGCATCGACCATTATCTGGGAAAAGAGACCGTACAAGACATCATGGCGCTGCGTTTCGCCAATACGATCTTCGAACCGATTTGGAGCCGCAACTATATTCAGTCTGTGCAGATCACGTCGGCGGAAACGCTCGGCGTAGAAGCTCGCGGGGCTTACTACGACAACGCCGGTGCTTTGCGCGACATGATTCAGAACCACGTGCTCAATTTGTTGGCGCTCGTCGCAATGGAACCGCCGGCCAGCTCCGACGCCGACGCAATCCGCAATGAAAAGTACAAAGTGTTTTCGGCGATCGAGCCGCCGGCTCACGAACACGTCTTCGACATGTCGGTCCGCGGGCAGTACGGACCGGGAATGATCGGCGGCGAGCAGGTGGCGGGATACCGCTCCGAGTCCGACGTCAGCCGGACGTCAAACACCGAGACCTATGCCGCCGTGAGACTCTATATCAATAGCTGGCGCTGGGCGGGCGTTCCGTTTTTTCTGCGCAGCGGCAAGCGGCTGGCGCGCAAAGTTTCGGAGATCGCGATCTTGTTCAATCCGATTCCGCACCGTCTCTTCGGTGAAAAAAGCGATACGATCGAACAGAATTTGCTGGTGATCAAAATTCAACCCGACGAAGGCGTCTCGATTCGTTTCAACGCGAAAGTCCCCGGACCGAAAAATCATATCCGCGGCGTGACGATGGACTTCAACTACGGTACGGGATTCGGCGTTCAGTCTGCGCCGGCGTACGAACGCTTGCTCTCCGACGCCATGCGCGGCGACGCCACGCTCTTCACGCGGTGGGATGCAGTCCAGCGCGCCTGGGAAATCGTCATGCCGATCCTCGACGTCTGGCAGTCGATTAAAGACCGCTCGTTCCCGAACTATGCGGCGGGTTCCGAAGGTCCCGAGGCTGCGCACGCCTTGAACCCCGGGTGGCGGACGCTATGACGGCGGCAGTGGCATCAACCACAACCGTCAACCTGATCGCGTTTGCCGAAGATCCGGCCACGGTTGGGCGTCTACGCGACCGCTTTTCGACCTTCGCGCAAAAGCACTCGTGCCGTGCTATTTTTCTTGACGCGACGCGTTCGGGTGCGGCGCCCGCAGAGACCGATCTCGCCGTGGCCGGCATGCCGGTGGATCAGCTGCGGTCAGCGGTCCACGACCTGTTGGCAGGCGGCGTCGGTTCGGCGCTGTTTTGGGCCGGTCGCGACCTGAACGATCCCCGGTTCGAAGCGCTCGCGTCGCTTGGAACGACCGTCGTCATCGACAGCTCGCGGGCGGCGGACGGAAAAGCCTCACTCCAAAAACTCGCCGAGATGAGCGCTTCCACGGATCGCTTCGTGCGCGATCTCTCTTATCTCCGTCTTCTGCCGTGGCAAGACATGGTTGCGCAATTTTTTGACGACGCCGAGCTCGCACAGGAGCTCCCGAGCATTGCGGGCGTCCAAATCGTCAGCGGTTCGGAGCCCGAGGCCTACTATTTCGCCGGTTGGCTGGCCAGCCGTCTGCATTGGAAGCCCTGCGGCCGGAACGAACTCTGCAACGACGCGGGCGACGTGATAAGAGTTGAGATCGAACGTCGCGGGGAGCCGCGGCGCGTTCTCAGCGTCGTGTTGCGGAGCAAACAGTGCGCATTTTCGGCCGAACTCGACGCCGATTCGCCCGACCTCGTTTGTCTGACGGTAACCGGAAAACCGGCGCGCGATCGGCGGTGCGCGCCGCTTCACGACGTCGATTTGGTTTCCCTGGTCGAGCAGGCCATGTTTGTTCCGCACAAGGATGCGGTCTTCGCCGAGACGCTGCAAATGGCGCGCGCCATCCTCGACTCGGAACGGTGAGCGCAGCGCCGCGCGGCGAACTGCGAGTTTTTGAAGCGCCCCAGGCCGTAGCGGCCGCGCTTGCCGATCTCTTCGCCGCCGAGGCCCGTTCTGCGATCGAGGCTCGCGGCTCGTTCTTCGTCGCGCTGGCCGGCGGGAAGACGCCGCGCGCGGCCTATTCCTTGTTGGCCGCAACGCAGCGGCGCGGCGCAATCGACTGGCCGCACGTCTTTATCTATTTCGGCGACGAGCGCTGCGTGCCGCCGGAGAGCGACGAATCGAACTACAAGATGGCCTCCGATTCGTTTCTTTCAAAAGTCCCCATTCCGCCAAAAAACGTACACCGCATGCATGGCGAGGACGAACCCCGGCGGGCAGCGCGCGCTTACGCGCAGGTGCTTGTCGAAACGATGGGCGAGATGCCGCATTTCGACCTGATGCTACTGGGGATGGGCGACGACGGACACACAGCCTCGCTCTTTCCGGGAACAGATCCGACCACCGGCCAGGAGCAACTCGTTCGCGCGGTCTTCGTTGAAAAGCTCGGCGTTGATCGCTTGACGCTGACGCCGCCGGTCATCAATGCCTCGAGGCACGTTACCATCGCGGTTGAGGGTGCAGGTAAAGCTTCAGCGCTGCACGCCGCGCGCGAAGGGCCCTACGATCCGGTCAAATACCCCGTGCAGATCGTATCGCCGAACGACGGCACGCTCAGCTGGCTCGTGGACAAAGCGGCTGCGGGCCTAGCGGGTTAGAATCGTTCCGGTTGCGAGCTGGATTTCGACCACGGCTTTATTGAGGTCGGTCTGCGCCTGTAATTCAAGGCCCCGGTTATTGGCGACCGCGATCTCTCGCTGCAGTACGAGGTACGTCGTGGATTCACCGGCCCTAAAGCGGCGCTGTTCGCTGGCGAGCACGGCTTCGGCCGCTTGACGCGCGGCGCGAGCCGCGCCCAAACGGGCCAGGGCGCTCTGATAGGCTTGCAACGCGTCGCGCACTTCAACCGTCACGCGCTCGATGGTCGACGCCTCTTGGACCTGCGCGATCGTTTCCTGCTCTTGCGCGATCGCCAGATTCGCCTTTGCGGTATGATCCCCGATAGGAAACGACACGAGTACGCCTGCCGTGTAAACGGGAAACCTATTTCCCAAGAGGTTGCGGATCGATTGAGAGAGCCCGCCCGAAAGATACGAGGGAACCGGCGTATTCGAGCTGGGCAGCGGCTGAATTTGCTGATTGACCGGCAGCGTCGGATTGACGGCGGCGATCAACGCGTTAATGGCCATGAACTGCTGAGCGCTGCTCGCCGTGAACGGGCTGTTGGCCGGATTGGTCGGGATGCCGGCAAATCCGTTGCTCGCATACCCGGCCTGCAGATCCACTTGCGGCTTGGTTTGATTTTGCGCGTAACGGAGGTTGACGTCCGCCGCCGCGCGCTGCTGACGCAACTGCTCGATCTCGGGACGGTTCCGGAGCGCGGTCAAAACCAAGTCGGTGAGCGAGGGTTCGGGCGGCAGTTGTAACACTTGGCCGGTCGGCACGAGATTGGCGTTCCAAATCGGATCGGCGGGATTGTCGCTGAGCAAGCTCTTCAACTGGTTCTGCAACGCGCCGACACGTTGAAGTGCGCCGTAGATGTTTTCTTGAAAGACGGAAATCTGCGTATTGGCCTGCACGACGTCGATGGGGGCGGAAACGCCCTGCTGCGCAAGCCTCACGTTGCTGTGCTGCTGGGTAACTGTGTCTCGCAGCGCCTGTTCTTGAATCGCGGCGTTGCGCCAAGCGGCGACCAGATCCCAATAGACGTTCTCGACCTGCGCAACGGTATTGGCGGTCGTGCTTAACGCCTGCTGCGCAACGGTGCGATCGTTGATTTGCGCCAGCTGGAGATTGCGCGAGAAGTCGTTGATGCCGCGACCGCGCGCCAGCGGCTGGGAAAAATTGACGGAAAACACCGTTGGATAAGTAGGATCGAATGCGTTGATGGTCGTGTTGTCGTAGGTTTGGCGCCCCGATGCATTGACGCTATACTGCTGGCCCGCGGGCGTCACGCCTTGCGCGCCTGCGTTCACCGACGTCGTGCGCTGCACGATCGGTCCGAAATTCGGCCCTGCGAAAAAAGCGTTCTGCGGCGCCGCGGTCGCATATTGGTACTGCGGCTGCAACGTCAATTTGATATCGTATGCGCCTTGCGCCGCGACGATCTGATACTGCGCGATACGCCGGTTCGCTTGCGCTATCTCCAGATCCGGATTTTTTGAAAGCGCCATTCCGACGGCGTCGGGAAGCGATATTCCGACAAACGCCTGCTGCGTCACGCCGATGACGTTGGGCGAAGAGGCCGGCAACGGCGGAGCAGCGTATCCCGGCGCGACGTTGGGAATGCGCGGAAGAACCGGAGCCGGCGCGGGCGTCGGCACGGCGGCCGCGGCGAGCAGCAGAGCGAGCAGCATTTAATGAACCTGGACGGCTGCTTCGACCGACATGCCCGGGCGCATCGGATATTTTTGCGGGTCGGCGTCGTCGATCGATATCTTGACCGGAATACGCTGCGTCACTTTTACGAAGTTGCCGGTGGAGTTTTGCGACGGAACCAGCGCGTACGTATTCTGCGAGGCCGGATTAATGGCGATAACGCGGCCGTGGAATGTCACCCCTTTGTAGGCATCCACGTGTAAGTCCACGGGCTGCCCGGGGTGCATGTCTCCGACCTGCGTTTCTTTATAGTTGGCCGTGATGAAGACGCCATTGGGGATGAGCGTCAACAGCGGCATTCCCGCACTGACGGTCTGCCCAACTTCGACGTTCTTCTCGCCGACGTATCCGTCGATCGGCGATGAGATGCGCGTATTCGTGAGGTTCTGCAGAGCGATCGAAACCGCGGCCTGCGCGGCCGCAACCGATGCGGGGCTCTGGACCGCCGAAAGTTTTCCTTGCGCCGTCTGCACGCCGCCCTGCGCCGCGCTCACGCCGGCCTGTGCCGAACTGATGCGCTGCTGCGCGGCATTCATGTTGGCGATGGCGACGTTGACGTTGTCCTGCGCGGCTGTGTATTGCGATTGCGCCGCGGCCAGCGCGGCACGAGCGGCGTCCAGCTGCTGCCGCGGAAGATCGCCGCTGTTGACGAGCGAGAGCGTGCGCTGATAGTCGGCTCGCGCGCGCGCCAGCCCTTGGGCCGCACCGGGCAATGCGGCCTGCGCCGCCTGCACTTGACCCTGAGCCGCCGAAACGCCCGCTTGGGCCATCGGAATTTGAGCCGCGGCGCCCTGCACTTCGGCTTGAGCTTGGTTGACGGCTCCCGAGCCTTGCTCCACGCCCGCGAGCCGGTTTTGCATCGCCAGTTCGAGATTCGCCCGCGCTTGATCCAGCGCCGCGCGTTCGGCCGCGCTGTCCAGTATGACCAGGAGCTGGCCTTTGCGCGTGCGCTGATCGGTGTCGACCAGAATCTTGTCCACGCGTTCGCTGATCTTGCTCGTGATGCTCACGGTATTGGCGTCAACCCGCGCATCGTCGGTGGATTGATGCACTCGCGCATAACTATACCAGCGCAATCCGAATACGACGATCAGAATCGCCACGACGACGACCGCCGCGATAAAGAATGGGCGAAGATTTCTTTTCGATGTCGTGACTTCGACGTTTTCTTCCACCGGTACGTCGCCGCGCGTCACGGGCGCCTGCTCGCGAGTCTCCACTAACCCTTCCTTGCCCCGTTTAAGAACACGTCTACCTGAAATTCGACGACCTGGTCGGGCTCGGCTGCGTACTCCTCCGGAAAACGCTTGCGCCCCATGACGTACGAGAATACCATGCCCATAAAGAACCGCGCCAAGAACAGAGGGTTCCCGGAGAGCTCGCCGGCGGCAATCCGCTTGGCCATGTAGTCGGCCACGATCTTCTTGATAGCCGTCGGCGCGCGCCAGGCCGCCTCACCCACGATACCGTTGCCGTCTTCTTCCGCCAGCGACATCACGATCAGATCGCGAACGCTTTCCATGCGCTGCATCAGCGCCGAAGCGATGCGCCGCAGGTCGCGTTCGAGGTTGCCGTCCAGGCTGGCCAGCAGCTCTTCGAGTTCGACCGTCCGGCAATAGTATTCGACGCACGCGTCAACGAGCGCATCTTTGCTGCCGAAGTGCCGGAAGAGCGTTGCTTCGTTGACGCCGGCTTGATCGGCAATTTCGCGCGTCGTCGTCCCCCGCCGGCCTTTTGCGGCCAGCAGAGCCCGCGTAGCCGACAAGAGCCGCAGCCGGGTCTCTCCCGGTAAACGGCCGGCGGTATGAAGCTGCTGCACGGCCATCAGTTTTTGTTCGCGAAGACCGAGTCGGGAACAGGAACGTTGGTCTTGTACGGATCGAACGATGAATCGGCGACAGCGCGAACGCGGTAGTTGGCGTCCACGTGCTGGCTTGCGATCACGCTGTAACCGCCTTCGTTGCGAAAGCTCTGCGTCATCGTGATCGTGCCTTTGAAATAGTGCCACTCCATCCGCCCGACCGCGTACGTCGACGGATCCACATATGCAACGGTATCCTTGATTTGGTCGCTGTAGATTTTCTTGGTCATCGTCAGGACGAGGTACGCATGACCGCCGACGGTCTGCAGCCCGCTGAATTTGACGTTCGAATCTTTCAGCCAGCCCTGCGGGTCGTCGATGTCGGCGAACAGTTTGTCGACTCCGTGCATGTACGACGGCGGATGATCGAAAACGACCTCATAGTTGGCGGGACGCTTGTAGTACGCAGTCCCGTCAAGGTGCGGCGAGAGCCAAGGAAAGCTGAGCATGCGCACTTGGACGTGCATGCGCGCTTGAAACGACTTCAGCGATGCGTTCCGGGCTTCGATGCCTTTGATGACGTCCGCGGCCGTGCGCGGTGCGGAGCCCTGCGCAACCGCCGGAGCCGCCGCAAAAAGCGCGGCCAGCAAAAGAGCGGCCGGACGCTTGATTTTCAGAATACTCATCTTTTCTCTCAAGGTTAAGTGCAAGTACTTACTTGCATAACGCGCTTTTGCCCTGCCGGGTTTCAGTCCAAGCGGTCCGGGCGCCCTGGACGGAAAAGACTCGCCGGTGCTGACCCCTGAGGCGGTCCTGGAAAGCGCGGCGCACGTCACGCTGGCGCCCGCGGCCTTCGTCATAACCCGGCTCGACCGGGCGGGCGAACGCATCGCCATCGACGCCGATCACTACTATTATCCCGCCAGCATGATCAAGACGCCGCTTGCGCTTGCGGCCTTCACGCTCGTCCAAGACGGCGTCGTCAATTTCGACGAGACCTACCCGGTCACGCAAGCGAACATGACGGCCAACGATAAGGATTCGCCGCTCGTCCCGGGCTATGTCGCGCCGTTGCATCAGCTGATCGAACTGATGCTGACGATCTCCGACAACGTGGCGACGAATGTGCTGTTCGACGCGCTGGGACGCGAGCGTGCGACACAGATCGTGCAGCAGCGCTACGGCCTGGAGAACACCGCCTTCTATAGAAAGCTCTCCGGAACCGAACCGCTCATCGTCGACCCGGGCTGGGACAAGACGCACCGCAATTCGCATCCCGCCTCCGACGCCGCGCGTGTTTTCGAACTCATCGCGCGCGACGAGGTTCCGTTCGCACGTTTGTTTCGCGGTATCTTAGACCGCCAGCAGTGGAACAATAAGTTGCCTGCGGGCCTGTATCCGGGCGACAGATTCGCGCATAAGACGGGCGACACCGGTGAAGTCACGCATGACGGCGGGATTTTGGACACGCAGGAAGGCGCGTCTTACGTCGTGGTTGTGTATACCGGCATGCAGTCCACCGATGCGAACAACGCGAAGTTCGGCTCCTTTATGAGCGCGATCCGTTCGCGGTTGTAACGCCCCTACTTCACCGCCGCTTGCGCTTGCGCGCTGTGAGACCCGTCCGTAACAATCACTTTGACGATCAAGGGCGGCTTTTCATAGAGCTTCAGGTTGGCGGTATTCCCCTGTTGTTCGAATAGGCGTTCCCGGTACGTCTGGCCGCCGTCAGGCGAAACCAGCAGGGAATAGAGCAAGGTCCGCCCGCGTTCGCCACGGCCGTGCCAGCGGACGGCCAAACGATTCTTCACGACCGTGGCGGCGTCTATCGTTACGGACGGCGGCGTTTTCGACATGCTGCTCGCGTCGAGCACACCTCCCGGCCCGAGCACCTCGATCGACGCAATCGCGCGCGAATCCGGCAGATGCTCCTGCATCGCGATGACGGCGTGCGGTTTGCCGTTTTCATCGATCCACGGAGGATCGAACCGCTTGCGCGAGAGCATCCGGCCTGCCGCATTCAGCGCGACAACGCTATACCGGCCATATGTGTCGTCCGGCGTGAGCCCCCCATGCGCGTCATACGAAGGCAGCAGCTTCGCGCGAACGCCGCGTGGTTCGCGAGCCATTCCGAAACGCACGAGCAAAACGGCCGGATCGACGGTGTTCCGCAAGCCGTCGATAAGATGCGCGTAGGTACATTGCCCGTTCCAAGAAGAGGACGCCGGGTCACCCATGAGATCTTCGGGATACCCTTGATGCCGTTCAGGAGCCGTGACAATATTCTTGTGCGTCAATTGCAGACCGTAAGATATTTGCCCGCTATGGTTGTGGTAGTCCAGTTCGCAGTCACTCAGCATATTTGCCGAGCTCCAAATATATTGCGGCAGTGAATGCGCGAGTTCATGCGCGGGCGTAGTCCACGGCTCAGCACCGCGCACGACGATAACTTTTGTGGTGAGCGTGCGGCCCGCGATGTCGGCTCCGTTCAACATGTCCATATCTTTTTCGGTGAGCAGCGCGATCGTTCGAGCGACCCCCTGCATCATCGCCGTTGCGCCCAGGCGGTCGGCAAGTGCGGCGCTGAAATTGTCGTTATGACGCCGATTGACGAAAACGTCGGCTTTAAATGCATCCGTCCAAGACGAGTCCAGGATGTTTGCGTTCGTCAAATCCAGTGGGTCCCCGATGCGAGGCATCGGGAAACCTTTGGGTGCGAGCGGAAAGATGTCGGAAATATTGTCATACATGTCCGCGCGAAGCACGCCGGCGTAATCTGAAAGAACTTTGCTTTTGTCTTCGAAACTTGAGGGCGCCCGCGTCACCGAAAGCACGACGGGCTGGAGCTGAGTTAACGGGCCGGCTGTTTGCGTCACGTGCCCGTTGAGCCACATCGTGAAGCCAAGCGAGTGATCGTGCTCGTCGATCAGTTCCGCTTCGATCTCGTAGAAGTCCCCGGGACGCGTGAAAACAAAGGGCTTGCCTTCGGGTTGGCCGACTATTGTCGACGCCATCATTTTCCAGGAAACGGTTTTACCCGAGTGACTGGTAGGCCCAAAGAGCTGAAGCAGCTGCGCCGGACTGTCGTAGATCCGCCGTTTCGTACCGCCTTCGTATAGCCAGAACCGCATGCGGACGAGCTCCGCATCGCGGCAATTTGTAGAACCCGTCATAAAGATCGCGTTGCGGCTGCCGATTTTTGTGAGCCGCCCATCTTTCACATACGCGTCGACCCCCGTGAGAGTACTCGGACGATTCGCAATCATGTCGAGTTCGCCGTAATAGCTGATCTTCGAGCCGTCTTCCCGGCGAAGCTGATCCGGTTTATTTTGGAAGACCGGATCGTCCTGATAGGGGCCTTGAATGGCTTCGAAAGCACCGTCGCGGAGCGATTTTTTGCACGTGTAATTCTCGTGGCCATACATGTCCGGCGTCTCGTGCGGCGCGGGAGAGGGCGGCTCGAGCGTAACGGGTGAAGCGGATGGCGATGGCGATGGTTCGCGCGGCTGCGTTCGAGCGTGATGCGTCAGCAGATAGATGATCCCGCCGGCTCCCAATAAGACGTAGATCCAATCTGAATTGCTGCGCTTTTCTTCTTGCGCCCCGGCCGGAAGCGCAGCAGCGAGCAGCGCCGCGCACAGCAAAACGCACAAGCTCCGGAACGCAAAATGACGAAGCATGCGAACCTCCAGCCGAGCCGGAAGCCTTTTATCGCGCTCCGGCGGCCCCCTGCTCGCCCGCTTTAAACGCACGGGCTCCGTTGACATATGTCTCACGGACTACGCCCGCTTGCGCGCGGTAGACGAGCGCGTTGACGAGCGGCGACGTAGGCGCGCAGAGGCGGTTCAAATCCACGACCGCATAATCCGCATATGCACCGACGCGGAAATCGCCGGCGTCCACGCCTAACGCTTTCGCCCCAAGCGACGTGGCGAGCCGGAAGGCGCGCACCGCATCGAATGCCCCCGCATCGCGCCGCGCAAGTTTTTGAAGCAGTGCCGCAGCGCGCATTTCATCCAGAATCGAGGCATTAACGTTGGCGTCGGTTCCTAGTCCGACAGGTACGCCTAAATCGAGCAGGCCGGTAACGTCGCAAATGCCATCGCCCAAGTACTGATTGGTCACGGGGTTATGAATGACGGACGCACGCGCATCCGCGAGCGCCTTTTTCTCGTCCGCATCCAGGTAAATTGCATGAACCGCGACCAACCGTTCGTCGACGACGCCCAGACTCTCCAGCAGCCGCAACGGCGTCATTCCCGATTGTTTTGCCGTTTGTTCGCCTTCGTACGCAGCTTCGGCGAGGTGGATATGCAAACGGCAATCCGCCTCGCGCGCAAACTCGCCGGCCGCCCGGATCATATCGAACGAGGCCGCATGCACGGAGTGCGGAGCAACGCAGACGTTCGCATCCGGGAAATTCGCCATCAGCTCTCGCGTCCGCTTCGCTGCGGTATCGATCGATTCGCGAAAAGCTTCCGGAGCCGCCGGCGCATCCATCCAGCAGCGCGCAAGGACCAAGCGGATTCCCGTCTCGCGCGCCGCTTCAATCACCGCCTCAGCGTGCGCGTTGCCGTTGCCGTTGAGGTAGAAAAACTCCGCGACGGTCGTAACGCCGCCGGCCAGCATTTCGCGGAACGCCGCCGCGAACGTCCGGTGCACATCTTCGGGAGAAAGTCCCGGGATGATCGTATAAAGCGCTTCGTCGCGCCAGCGCGCGAACGGCAAATCGTCCCCGATGCCCCGCAGCAGGATCTGGTACGCATGGCTGTGCCCGTTTATGAAACCGGGGACAAGCGCGACGCCCTCGCCGTAATCACGAACGGAGGCATCCAGAAAGCGTTCGCGCAGCTCCTCGAACGGCGCGATCGCCGCGATGCGCTCGTCCTGGATCGCGAAACAAAAATCGGTGCGCTCCTGCGTATCGACGAGTGCGCGCTCCGCGCGCACGATGACCGCGATCACGAGAACCGCCGGCCGCCGCGAAAGACTGCCGCGGCCAAATTACCTCCGAATTGAAAGCCAAACTCTTCGGGAGATCCGACTTGCAGCACGACGAAGTCCGCGGGCTCTCCGGCGCGAATGCGGCCTGCCTTAACGCGCAGCGACTTGGCCGCTGAAATCGTCACGCCATACAGCGCTTCGGCCGCGCTCAAACCATACAGTCTGCGGGCGTAGTTCGCGACGGTTTGCAAATTGAAGCACGGCGATGTTCCCGGATTGTAATCGCTGGCCAGGGCTACGAACCCGCCGCGCTCCAGAATCTCGCGCACCGGACACGGCGGAAGTCCGAGATACATGGTGGTTGCCGGACACGCGACCGTGACGACGTCGCGCGCGACGAGCGCTTCGATATCATCTTTCCCGATGTAGTTGCAATGGTCGACTGTATCGACGCCGGCCTGGACGGCCGTCGCCGCGGCGCCGCTGTAAGACATCTCGTCGCAGTGCGCGCGCAGCCCCAAATCGTGCGACCGCGCCGCGTTGAGGTAGCGCAGCGTTTGGGCCGGCGAAAAGAATCCGGGCTCGCAGAAGACGTCGGCATAGACCGCGCCGTGTTTTCGGGCCTCCGGCAAGACTGCCGCGATAAGGTAATCGGTGTACGCGTCGGCGTCCGGGAATTCGGACGGCACGGCATGCGCGCCCAGAAACGTTGCGATGAGACGGGGCAAACCGCGCTCGTCTTTGTGCGCAGCGATCAGATCGAGCATCTGCAGCTCGCCGGCTTTGGTCAGCGCGTATCCGGTTTTTATCTCGGCGGTTGTCGTACCGTGCGCGAGCATCAACTTCAAGCGGCTTTCGACGGTACTCCAAAACGCGGCGGGATCGAGCAGCGCCTCGCGCGTTCTCTGCACGGTGTGCAGCATCGTTTCGCCGGGCGCGCGCATGCCGGCGAAAAACGGATGCGTGTGCGCGTCCACAAATCCGGGCACGATAACGCAGTCGGGGAAGTCCATCGCCTCGACGTTGCTCGGCCGCCCTTCGACTTCGCTCAGGAGTGGTTCGACCGGGGCGCCCTGTGGCGCCCGCTCACCATGACAAGCGGTAATGACGCCATCCTCGATGACAATCAAGCCGTTACGGATCAGACCGAGTTGTTCGAAAGTAATTCCGTTTTGCGGGACATCCGTATCGCAGGTGACGATCGCTCCGGCGCGGACTAAAAGCGCCAATCGATTCCTTTTGCGTCGGCCGTTTCAATCGCGGACTCATAACCGGCGTCGGCGTGCCGCACGACGCCAAGCCCCGGATCGGTCGTCAGCACGCATTGCAGCCGGTCGCGCGCGTCGTCGGTACCATCCGCGACAACAACCATACCCGCATGCAAACTGTAACCGATGCCGACCCCGCCGCCGTGATGGAACGACACCCAATGCGCGCCCGCCGCCGTATTGAGCAATGCGTTGAGGATCGGCCAATCCGCGATCGCATCGCTGCCGTCGCGCATCGCTTCGGTTTCGCGATACGGCGAAGCGACGCTGCCCGTATCCAGGTGATCGCGGCCGATGACGATCGGCGCACGAATCTCCCCCGAGCGCACGAGCTCGTTGAAACGCACGCCGGCAATCGCGCGCTCTCCGTACGCCAGCCAGCAAATCCGCGCCGGTAAACCTTGAAACGCCACGCGATCGCGCGCAAGCGTCATCCACCGCCGGAGCGCTTCGTCGCCCGGAAAGAGCCGGAGCAACTCCTCATCACAGCGCGCGATATCGGCGGGATCGCCGGAAAGCGCCGCAAAGCGGAAGGGCCCGCTTCCGCGGCAGAACAGCGGACGGATAAACGCCGGCACGAAGCCCGGAAAATCAAATGCGCGTTCGACTCCCGCACGCTGAGCCATCGCGCGGACGTTGTTGCCGTAATCGAAAACGACGGCGCCGCCTTTCTGAAAACCCAGCATGGCCCGCACGTGGCCGGCGACCGTCGAGAACGCGCGCTTCTCATACTCTTTTGGATCGCGCGCGCGCAGTTCGGCCGCTTCTGCAACCGAAAAGCCGGCCGGAACATAGGCGCCGATCATGTCGTGCGCGGGGGTCTGATCGGTCACAACATCCGGCTTCAGGCCTTCCGCGAGCAGTGCGGGAAATTCCGTGCCGGCGTTTCCGGCATAGCCGATGGAAACGGCACGCCCTTCGCGCCGCGCCTCTTCAACTTCGCGCAACGCTTCTGCGCGCGACGCCACGACACGATCGAGATACTTTAACGCGCGGCGGCGTTCGAGCCGCTGCGGGTCAACGTCCACGATCAGCGCGATACCTTCATTCATGGTAATCGCCAAAGGCTGCGCGCCGCCCATCCCGCCCGCGCCGGCGGTCAGGCAGACGCGTCCGCGCATGCTCCCGCCAAAATGCTGACGCGCGAGCTCGGCAAACGTCTCGTACGTGCCTTGCACGATGCCTTGCGAGCCGATGTAGATCCACGATCCAGCGGTCATTTGGCCGTACATCGTCAAACCTTGGGCCTCGAGCTCGCGGAACGTTTGGAGATCGGCCCACTTCGGCACGATATTCGCATTGGCAATTAACACGCGCGGCGCGCGCGCGTGCGTTTTGAAGATCGCGACGGCCTTGCCGCTCTGCACGAGCAGCGTCTCGTCATTTCCCAGGCGTTTGAGCGCGCGAACGATTCCCTCGAAAGCCTCCCACGAGCGCGCGGCGCGCCCGTTGCCGCCATAGACGATCAGATCCTCGGGCCGTTCGGCGACCTCGGGATCGAGATTGTTCATGAGCATGCGCAGCGCGGCTTCCTGCGGCCAACCTTTGCAAGAAAGCTCCGAGCCGCGCGGCGCGCGCACGGTTCGCGCCAGCGTATTCACGGTGACCGCGGCTCCCACAGCTCGATGCGGTTGCCTTCGGGGTCGGCGATCCATGCGAAGCGTCCGTACTCGTGATCTTCACGATGCTCGTCGATCCAAACGCCTTCAGCTCGTAACGTTTCGAGCAGCGCATCGAGATTGTCAACGCGATAGTTGATCATGAACGACTGATTCTGCGCACCGAAATACGGCGTGTCTTCGGGGAAGGTGGACCACAGCGTCAGACCGCCGTCCTCGAACATCGCTCCATGAGGTCCGAGCGGCAGGCCCAGATGTTTGACGTACCATGCATTGAGCGCTTCGGGGTCTTTGGCCTTAAAAAATATTCCGCCGATCCCGGCAATACGCTTCATGATGAAACCGCTTTTTCGGCGGCGCTCACCAGTTCGCCGCTCGCGATCGACGCGCGGGCGGCCGCGATGTCCGGAGCGGGGGAACGGTCCTCGCGCCATGCGGCAATGCTCTTACGCGCTGCATCGTAGGCCGCTTGCGTTCCGACGCCGGACCGCAACGGACGGCGAAAATCCGTGGCCGCAAGTGCGGCAAGCAGTTCGCAGGCCAGCGAGCCCTCGACGTTATCCAGCACGCGGTCGAGATTGAGCGCGGCGGTCATACCCATGCTGACATGGTCTTCTTGCCCGGCAGACGTGGGAATCGAATCGACGCTGTTCGGCCACGCCAGTCCCTTGTTTTCAGAAACGAGCGCGGCCGATGTATATTGCACGATCATCAAACCTGACTGCAATCCGGAGCGCCCCGTCAAGAAGAGCGGCAAGCCGCGCTCTTCGGCATTCAATAACAGGTAGAGCCGGCGTTCGCTAATCGAAGCCAATTCAGCCAGAGCGATCTTCAGCACGTCGCAGGCAAGCGCCACGGGCTGGCCGTGGAAGTTTCCGCCGCTCAGAAATTCGCCGTCGTCGGGAAAGACCAGCGGATTATCGGTCACGGAGATCGCTTCAGTTTCGATCGCGGTGCGTGCATAGGCGGAGGCGTCGCGCACGGCGCCATGCACGACCGGGATGCAGCGGTAGGAGTACGGGTCTTGGACGCGTCCGCACTCGCGGTGCGATTCGATGATCTCCGAGCCGTGGAGCAGCGCGCGCAAGTGATCGGCCACGGCCGCCTGTCCGGGATGGGGTCGCAGCGCGTTGATGCGGCGGTCGAAGACGCGGTCGGTTCCCAGAAAGGCTTCCAGCGACATCGCTCCGATGACGTCGGCGGCATCCATTAAGGATTCGGCGCGCAAGAGCGAGAGCGCGGCAATGCCCGTCATCGCTTCGGTGCCGTTGACGAGCGAGAGTCCCTCTTTCGGCGCGAGTTTGATCGGCGCCAAGCCGGCGAGCTGCAAAGCGCGCGCGCTCGGCATCTTCTCGCCGCCGAAGTAGGCGTCGCCCTCGCCGATGAGCGTCAGGGTCATGTGCGCGAGGGGAGCCAGATCGCCGCTGGCGCCCACGGAACCTTGCGAGGGAACGTAGGGTGTAACTCCGCGATTGAGCAGCGACGCCAAGAGATCGAGCGTCTCTTCACGGATGCCCGAATGGCCGGCGGCAAGCGAACTCGCGCGCAGCACACCCGCCGCGCGCACGAAATGACCGGCGAGCGGTGGTCCCGTGCCGGCAGCGTGGCTGCGCACCAAATTGAGCTGCAATTGTTCGGCGTCGGCGCGCGCGATTGGAACCTGGGCCAGCCGGCCGAAACCGGTCGTCACGCCGTAGATCGCTTCGCCCTGCGCCATTTTCTCGTCGACCAGATCGCGTGCAGCCGCAACCCGGCGCCGCGCATCGCGAGAGATCGCCACTTCCGCGCCGCCTACGGCAACAGCGCGAATATTTTCCAGGCTGAGACGCCGGCCGTCGAGTTCGACGGCCGGCAGAGCGGCGGCCACGACGTTACGGTGTTTGGTTGACCATGAGATGCGCGTACGGCGTGCCCGCCCACATGATCCACGTGCCGGAGTTTTTCGGCGTGGTCGCCAGACCGCTCGCCGATGTCACCGGCCACATGACCATCCAATGCGGCGGTTCGTGGATAGGCTTCCCTTTGGTAGCCCAAGGATTGCTCGCGCTCCAATCGCTTCCGCCGGCGAGCATGTAGATGATTCCGGGCTTCGTGTTGGCGGGCTGTTTCTTGTGCGCTGCCCATGAACCGACCCACTGCATGCCTGCGGCATCGGCGCAAAAAGGATCGTCTCCGACGACGCCCGGGTGACCGACGAAACAGGTAAAGCCGTTGCCGCCTTTTTTTAGCACCGTCACTTTGCCGGTCGTATCGCTGATATCGATGAACGTCGCGGCCGCGCCAATCGCGGGCGGCGCAGCGGTCTTCCCGCGCGCAATCTTCGCCTGAACCGACTCGGCGGCGAGCGCCGGCAGTATTACGGCGAGTGCGGAAACGGCGGCCAGTGCCGCCATCGCACGTAGTGTTCTCACGTTTACTCCTTGTAGCTTACAAAAGACCCCAATTGGGTTTGGCTGGGACACCGAATGGCGGACCCGCTTCGATGACGATCGCCTCGTGATTCTGCAGCGGAATCAGCTTCGGATCGCGTGTCCACACCCGGCCGTTTACGAGGAACCGCAAGCTCGTGCCTCGGGCAGCACTGATCCCATCGGCCTGCGTGCGGCTCAAGGGCGCTTGCCAAATATCAAAAAATTGCCCCAACGTAAAAACCTGATTTACCGGCGACTCGATGTGAATCATGCCGTTGTTGGAATGCGTGTGCAGCCAGTAGAGACAGCCGGCGACGATTGGAATGCCGATATTCGACGGCACCGTCTTGCGCCGGCCGCGATCGTACATCTGGAGGTTGGCGTGAATGTGCAGCGCGGCGCCTTCCCCGTAATCGCAGCGAATGCCGTCGATGGGAAGGCCGCCCAGCATGTTCTGCGCGCGGCCCGGAACTGATAGTAATACCAGCATAAGTACAAGGCCAACCGTGGAACGTCTGTGCATAACTAAAGTTTTTTGTGGAAACGTTGTGAGTACATCGATCGGCCTATTGCATACGACTTTTGAGCCGTGATACCATCCATTCACTTCGATAAAACGGAGGGCGATGAACGTATCGGTCGCGATTGGCACATGTTGACGAATGCCGGGATGACCGGCAATCTGAGTGAATCAGTCAAACCGCCGGGTACGGCGTCAGTGGGGCTCCTTCACGGGAGTCAAACAGGCGAAGACCGGTGAGTGAATACGTCGGGGCCCCGGAGAAATCTGGGGCTTCGTCATTTTCCGCCATACAATCCGGAAATCTCGCCCGCCAATTCCGCAATCCTTTCGCGTGCGCGCGGCGGAGCCACGATTTCGGCTTGCGGCCCCCAACTCAGCACCCAGCGCGCGAGTTCGTCGACGTCGGCGACGTTGTAGGTTATCTCCACGGGGCCGTCGCCGTCTTGCGCGACCGCCCGGCCGGCCACCACCCGCGCCGCAATTGCCGCTTTCGCCACGCGCGGAGCGAAGCGCACGCGCACCTCGGTTGTTTCGTCGCTGTGCAGCACGCCGCTGATCGAGCTGGCGGCGAACTCTTCAACGTTGAACGAAGCCGGCTTGACGAACGTCTGGGTGGTGACCTTGAGGTCGGAGATGCTGTCCACGGCAAACGTGCGCTTATCTTTGCGCGCCCGGTCGTAGGCCACGCAATAGACGCGACCGGAGCTGACGATGAACCCGTAAGGATCCGCGTGCCGTTTGGTGCGGACGCTCTCTTTATCGTGGTACGTAAACCGTACGCTGCGCGAGCTGCGCTCAGCCGACGAGAGCAGTCCGAAAACGCGTTCGCCTTGTTCGTCGAGGCGGATCTCGCTCAGCCTGAATGCCATCGACGATGGGGTTTCAAGCCGCTCTTTTACACCGGTACCGGTCGAGCCCACGACCTTGGCGGTGACTTCGTCCACGTAAGAGCCGATCGTGCCGCCTAAGGTCGCGCCAATCGAACGCAGCGCCACCAAGCCGAAGAGCTCGTTGCTGTTCAGCTCGAGGCGCTTGAGGCTGTAGCCGCCCGCAAAACGGTACACGTTCGCCGCGCGGTCGCAGTACCACGGAAATCCGGCCTCGGCCAAGATCGCTAGGTAGCGGCGCAGGCTGCGCGTGCTGGGACGCCGCTCGCCTTCGGCGATGCGATCTTTCAGATCCTCGAAAGAAAAGCGCCCCTCATCGATCGCGTTGAGGAGCCGCACGAGCAAGACGGTCTTCGGCTCACTGGGCCGTTCCACGCTGTCATTGTGCCATTTTATTGGCCCTCTGTCAGCGGCCGCTCGGCTCCGGAAACGGCGAGGCCGTGGGCAAAGGCGATGCTTGGGGCGAGGACTGCGGTTTTGGGAAACAACCGTTCGGCGCGGTGATGGGCGGCGGAGCGGGCGAAGGCGGCGTCGCGGTGAGGCCGACCTCGAGCGGATAGAACGAGCCCCCGTCGGTCATCGTCTGCAGTTGGATCGTGCTCGCTCCGGGCGGCGCCGGAACCGGGGCGCCGATCTGGTAGCGTTCCGATGCGCGGGCGCACGAGATTTGCACCGGCGGCAACGCACCGTTGATCGAAAAATTGCTGCGCACCGGACCGCCCATGGGCTGCTCGTAGAGATACAGCGTCACCGCTTGTCCGGTTGGATTGGTCACGGCGAAATTCAGCGTGCGCCAAACGCCGTACTCGCCGAAGTCGCGCCCGTCGGCCGGTTCCACGGTGGGCGGACTGTGCAAACCGTAGTCGAGCGAGACGTCGTCGCCGCCGACCCGGTAGGCGAGCGTGTCCTGCGCGTATCCGTTGATGTTGAAGACACCCGTTCGGTGATGACCGTCCCCCGGAAGCTGGGGCTGCGTCAGCAACCCGGGAATCGCCGAGTCCGGCGTTTTCTGATCGACCGCCAAAACTGTCACGTCGAGTGCTCCGCCGGAAAGAATATGCACGTCGATGCTGCCCGCGACGCCGTTTAACGACTGCATCTTCAATCTCTCGGCAATGAACGGACTCCCGGGCGCGACCGTCACGACCAGCCCTTCGTTGATCGGCTTGCGACTGAGGAAGTCACGCGTGACGGCGTGACCGACTTGCATCACGTCGATGTTCGGGCCGGCCGACGCATCGATCAGCTGCACCGAAGACGAACCCGAAGGCGCCGAAAAGACGACCGCAAGATCGCGCGGCTGGGCGTTGTCGTCGTGGTAGTAGTACAGCCGCACCGGCGTCGCGGGATCGATATGCCCGCGATAAAGCACGCCCTCGGTGGTGATGTGCTCGGGATCGTCGTCGTAGAAAAGCAAAGGAGGGGCGAACGGTTGCGCGACCACGTTCTGAAGGTTGACGTTGACGAGCGCGTTCACGGGATAATAATTGTCGCTGCCCGGCACTTGCACCTGAGCGTCGAACGCGCCGATACTTCCGGGCGCCAGCGCCGCCGGCAGGTTGAAGGTCGTCTGCGCTTGCACACCGGGTTGTTGCACCTGCACGTTGCGCGACACCGCCCGCTGGACGATTCCCTGTAGCCAAGCGGGGTCAACGGGATTGCCCGTGTATTGCAGCGTCAGCGTTTGCGAAAGTATCTTCGCGGCGTCGACGGCAACGCGCACCGGAATCAAAACGCGCTGGCCGCTTCCGTCGGAAATCGTGAGCACCGCGCGGCCGAGCGTTTGCCCCGCGGTCAACGTGACGGTATGCGCGTTTTGGTCGATGTTCCACGTTACGATCGGATTATCGATTGAAGCGGTTATCGGCCCCGTGGAATTGGCAATCGCGATTGGTAATACGCCACCGGGATACAAGTGATCGGCGACAAACGGCTGCGCGCTCAGCTGCGCCGCGGGCGTTGGCGATACAACCGGCGACGGCGAAATGATTGGCGACGGCGAAGCGGCGGGCGTCGGTGAGGGCAACGGCGCCGGCGACGGCGGCACTTGCAGCAGCGCCGCAAGCAAGCTCGCTACGAGCGTTTGCACCATAGCTTGGAAACGTTATGGCACGCGATCGTATCGCACGATACTGTAAAGCGTGCGATAGGTGACCGGATCGATTGAATGGATGGTCAAATGCCTGCCGTCCGCCGAGGGTTCGATCCGGTATCCGTATATGGGTTGCGCGCCTTTATTGAAGACCGCGATCACTGCATGGGCCGAACGCCGGAGCGCGACGTTGTCCATTTCGGGCACCCCTGTCACGGGATACTTTCGTCCATCGTAGCGGGCGGTGAAATGTGCCGCGCTCGCGCCGCCATTTACCGGCACGCGCGACGTAGTACAAGCGATCGCCCCGTGCGGAGCGATCTCGCAGCGCATCGACTGCGAACGCAGCGCCGGAAATCCAGCGACAAAGCGGGACGCGGAAAGGTTCGCGCGCCAAGTGCCGGCTAAGGCGTCGACAGCCGGCGTGGAAGTATTTACAGCGAAGAAAAGCGCAAGTGCGGTCAGGTCGTCGCGTGCTCCGGCTCACGCGGCGGCGGCGGCTCGATGCCCGGAATCTTGCTGAAGCGCAGCTTCTCCGGATTGTCCGCGTCGACTTCGGCGAGAATCCGATCGCCGGCGCCGAAACGTCCGCGCAGCATCTCTTCGGCGAGTTCGTCTTCGACTTCGCGCTGAATGGCGCGGCGCAGAGGACGGGCGCCGAATTGCGGATCCCAGCCTTTGCGCGCGAGCAGTCCCTTCGCTTCCTCGGCGACCTCGAGTTCCATGCCCTGCGCTTTGACTTCGCGCATGACTTTCTCGAGTTCGAGTCCCACGATCTGCTCGATCTGCGGACGCGTCAGCTGATGGAAAACGACGGTTTCATCGAGACGATTGAGAAACTCCGGCCGGAACGTGTGCTTGACTTCTTCCAGCACTTTGTTTTTCATACGTTCGTACGCGCGCAGTTCGTCTTCTTCCGTATTTTTCTGCGTGCGGAAACCGATGTCGGTGGTCGTTTGCATGCCGGTGGCGCCGATGTTCGACGTCATCACGATGACCGTGTTCTTAAAGTCCACTTGGCGCCCTTGTGAATCCGTCAAGCGACCGTCGTCGAGCACCTGCAGCAATAGATTGAAAACGTCGGGGTGGGCTTTCTCGATCTCGTCGAGCAGCACGACCGCGTACGGGCGGCGGCGCACCGCTTCGGTTAATTGGCCGCCTTCTTCATACCCGACGTATCCCGGCGGTGCGCCGACCAGCCGCGAGACCGCGTATTTCTCCATGTACTCCGACATGTCGATGCGGATCATCGATTCCTGATCGTCGAATAAGAACTCAGCGACGCTGCGCGCGACCTCGGTCTTGCCGACGCCGGTCGGCCCCAAGAATAGGAACGAACCAATCGGGCGGTTCGGATTCTTCAAACCGGCACGCGAGCGGCGGATGGCGCGTGTGACGACTTCGATCGATTCGTTCTGGCCGACCACGCGTTTGTGCAGAGACTCCTGCATGTTGAGCAGTTTCTCGGTCTCGGCTTGCGCCAGGCGGCTGACCGGAATCTTCGTCCACGAAGAGACGATGTGCGCGATATCTTCTTCGGTAACTTTAAAGACTTTGTCGCTTTGGGCGCGTTTGTCTTGCCACTCTTGCTCGAGGCGCGCTTTTTCCAAACGCATTTTTTCTTCGCGGTCGCGCAGCTCGGCGGCTTTGTCGAACTCTTGCGCCTTGACGACAGCTTCTTTTTCGGCGATGAGTTTACGCAGCTGCGCGTCCACGTCGCGAACTTCTTGCGGTGGGAGCGTCGATTGCAGGCGCACGCGCGAGGATGCTTCGTCGATCAGATCGACGGCTTTGTCGGGCAAGAAGCGGTCGGTAATGTACCGATCGCCCAAGCGCGCGGCGGCTGCAAGCGCCTCGTCTGTGATCTGCACCTTGTGGTGCGCTTCGTAACGATCGCGCAGGCCCTTGAGAATCTCGACGGTCTCCTCGACGCTGGGCTCTCCGACCATGACCGGCTGAAAGCGGCGTTCGAGCGCCGAGTCTTTTTCGATGTGCTTGCGAAATTCGTTGAGCGTGGTTGCGCCGATGCATTGCAGTTCACCGCGCGCAAGCGCGGGCTTGATGATGTTGCTGGCGTCGATCGCCCCTTCGGCCGCGCCCGCGCCGACCAGCGTGTGCAACTCGTCGATGAACAGGATGATCTCGCCGGCGGCGCCGCGGATCTCATCCATGACGCGCTTCATGCGTTCCTCGAACTCGCCGCGATATTTCGTTCCGGCCACCAAGCCGGCAAGGTCGAGCGTGATCACGCGCTTGTCGCGCAGCGGCTCGGGAATGTCGCCCTTGATGACGCGCTGCGCCAAGCCTTCGGCGATCGCCGTTTTGCCGACGCCGGGCTCACCGATCAGCGCCGGATTATTTTTCGTGCGCCGCGAGAGAATTTGGATCACGCGTTCGATTTCGCTGGCGCGACCGATGACCGGATCGAGTTTATTGTCGCGCGCGAGTTGCGTGAGGTCGCGTCCGTACGCGTCGAGGGTCGGCGTCTTGCTCTTGCCCTTGGGCGGCGACGGCTGGCCTTCGGCGCCGAGCAGCGAGGTCGTCTGCACGCGAACCTTCGCCGGATCGACGCCGAGGTTCGTCAGCACGCGCGCGGCGACGCCTTCGCCTTCGCGGATCAATCCTAAAAGGAGATGCTCGGTTCCGATATAGTTGTGATTGAGCTGCCGCGCCTCTTCAAACGCCAGTTCGATGACGCGCTTGGCACGCGGTGTGAAGACCATTTCTTGCTGGACGGTCTGTCCGCCGCGGCCGACGATCGCCTCGACTTCCTGGCGGACTTTGGCAAGATTGACCCCCAGCGTTTCGAGGACTTTGGCCGCCAGGCTTTCGCCCTCGGAGATGATGCCGAGCAGAATGTGCTCGGTGCCGATGTAATTGTTACCAAGCCGCTGGGCCTCTTCCTGAGCCAGCACAATGCTGCGCCGCGCGCGCTCGGTGAACGGTTCCCACATCGACATGTTCTATCTCTCCTACTATCCTATACCCGTTCGGGTTCCTAGAGGTTGAACTATCAACACCTGCGCGGTGTTACCAGCTGCGCTCACTCTGCTTAGAAGCTGAACCGGAGCCCCACGAAGCCCGAAGTCGCCCCGAAGTCGCCGGTCTGCCGGTAGACCCGCAGTTCGACCGACGTAAACGGGGCCACCGATTTGCCGGCAAAGACCGTGAAAACCGTCCCCGCCTTACGATTGAGCGAGAGGTTCGCGACGCCGCCCCCGGCCCCGATATAGGCCCCGCCGAAGCCGCCGCCCGTAAAGCCGCGAATCTCGCCGGTCAGGGCGTACCCTCCCGTCCCGCCGATCGCCGTCAGGAGCGAGGCTTGCACTTCGAGAGGGACGGCCGGAATCGACGCGCCGCTACTCAGGATGACCGCTCCCCCGGTTGAGGACGGGGAGTTTGTCGTGAAGCCGCCCGCCGCTATCGAAACGGAGGCCGCCGCGCGAACCGGCAACGCCGCGAGCACTGCGAGGGTTGCAGCCAGTAACAGTGTAGGACGCATGCAGCGGAGTTTTTGCCACTCGAAGGCGAGGGCCTCGCGGAACTGCAAGAAAGGGTCACGATGCCGACGGTCGATCAGGTTCGCGAAGCGCTAGCGGAAGTCAAAGATCCGGAGCTGCAGCTCGGTATTTTGGAGCTCGGACTCGTTTACGACGTGGCCGTCGCAGGCGATAACGGTGAGCATGTCGTCGTGACGATGACCCTCACGTCGCCGATGTGTCCGGTTGGTCCGATGTTCAAGCAGTCGGTCGAAGATCGCGTCAGAGCCGTTGACGGCGTCAAAGACGTCGTCGTGGACATCACGTTCACGCCGCCATGGGATCCGAAAGAGATGGCTAGCGACGACGTGAAGGCGCTGCTCGGAATTTGGTAATCGCGTAAACGAATCCCACCGACAGTTGCGGGATAACGTAGAACCACCCCGCGGCGGGCGACGCGTGCCAGAATAGATACAGAAAAACGGCGTACCAAACCGCAGCTATCGCATAGAGCGTCCGGCGCGCTGCGTCCGCCTGCGTGAACATAAAGCCGGTCTCAATTGCAGCTATCATGGGCAACGCCAGCACGATGCTGATAGCGAGCACAAAGAGCGTGCGTTCCACAGCTTCCAGACCTTCCGGCGCATCCGGAGGAGTCCTAGTGCATCATCCGCGGCCCGGCGCCAAACAACACGCCCGGGACAAACCGGACGGACCCGAAAGCGTTTGGCGGCCCCCCAAAGATCGGCATGCCGCCACCGAGCAGATACGTATCCGCCGTGACGCCAGGCCGTACCAGCCATCCGTACGGATGCACCCGGAACCCGTCGATAATGTAGAATTCCCGCTTCAGTGCAACTTCAAGATGTGCGGCTTGGCCGGCGGAAACAGTCAAAGCCGCAAGGCTGTTCGCAAAGTACAGCGGGTGCGAAAAGGACAGCTCGTAGCGGCCGGGCGGCAGATTCCGCAGCGCAAAATCTCCGTGTGCATCGCTGTGCGCCGTTCGCACGGCATCGGGAGATATGGCCCGCACCTCAACATTGGCTATCGGCTGTTGACTTCCGAACTCTACGATGCGGCCGTCGACCGATCCAAACGCGAGGAAAACCGCGAGAACGACGTGACTCATGCACCCGTAACGACTCGCTCGAAGGAGTCGTGACGGGCTTAACTAGATGCGCGGAAAAATCTCGGCCGCGTCGATATCGTCGTGCAGCACGAGTCTGCCGGCGCGCTGTTTTGCCGAGAAAAATCCGCGGACGGAGACGCGTTCGCCCTCGAACATCGACGTGTGCTCGCGCATGAAGACCTGGACGCACCGTCCGTTGCATAAATAGAACGTTTCCGCAAGCGTTCCGAACGACGCACCGCGCAGCTGGCGCACGCGCGCGACGCTGCCTGTCACGATGACCGGCCGCCCGGCGTAGTAGGCCGGGCTGGCGAGCAAAGCCTCAGGCAAGGCCGCATACTCGACAAACGGCGCGCAGCCGCCAAAGAGCGGAAACAGCAGACACGTCAGCGCGTGAATCATCGCGGAAACTTCGCGGCGCTGCCGAGCAGCCGTTTTTGCGCGTACAGCTGCGCGTCGGCTTGCCGGAGCGATCCGTCGACGTCGAGCGGATTAAACGGAGCGATTCCCCAGGAGACCGAGAGCGGTACGGGTTCGTGCGCTTCGATCACCTCGAGCGACTTGGGCGGCTCCATGCGCGTGATGCGGTCGCGCGTTTCCTCCGCCGTGAGCCCGAAGAGCAGCAAGACGAATTCGTCGCCGCCCCAGCGGAATACGTAGTCCTGCGCACCGACAACCTCGCGTAAGCGCTGCGCGACACTCAAGAGCGCGCGGTCGCCGTTATGATGGCCGTACGTGTCGTTGATGCGCTTGAGGTTATTGAGATCCAGAATGACGACGTTCCCGCGATCTGCGCGCGTGCGCAAGCCATCGGTTAAGGTGTAAAATGCATAGCGGTTGTGCAGGCCGGTGAGCGCGTCAACTTTTGCGGCGACTTCTAAACTGCTGAGCGCGCGGCTGAGCGCCGCGTTTCCGTCTTCAACTTCGATCCGCAACTCGTCGAGCAGCGTAATCAGCTGCCCCATGGCGAGCATCGTCGCCAAGATGCCGCCGCCGACGACTTCGGCCGACCAGTACAGCGCGTTGAGTTCGGCGTGCTGAAAACCTAAAACGGCCGAGGCGAAAAGTGTGCGCCCCATCATAATGGCGAGCAGCAGCGCGGAGATGAATATCGGACGCACGCCGCTGAGGCGCCGCTCGCGCAGAAACGGAGCGATCGCAACGCAGACGCAGATCATCGAGACAAAGAGCGTTACTTCGGGACCGATCAGATCCGCGGTAAGATCCGTGCGCGCCGTTACCAGCAGGGCTGCAACGGCGCCGCAAACCACCATGACGTTGGCCCAGAGCGAGACGCCTTTGGCCCTAGCGAATTCGTAACAGCCGGCGACCGCGCCGTAACCGGCAGCGATACTGAGCAGTGTGCCGACGTATGCCATCGCGCTTTCCACGCCGGCATTGTGCTGCCCGATGGCTTCGGCGGCGAGCGCGAACGCGAACAGCGTCCATCCGCGGAACCACCAGCGGCCGCGCTCGTCCTTGGTGGCGCCCATCAACAGCAAAAAGAAGCCGGCGATGATTGCCATCGCCACGCTCTCGATGGTGAGAATCAGTTGCAGGAGGCTTTGCGCTCCGAGCTCGATCATCTCCGGATAGCCGCCTTATAGGAGAAAATGCCCATTCGTTCAAGCCCAGATGCGGTGAGGAGCAACCAAACAAAGTACGCGGAGCTGCAGCGCAAACGCGAGCTCTCGCAAGCGCCCGCCGGCGCCGAAGCCATCGAAGCGCAGCACACGCGCGGCAAGCGCACGGCGCGCGAGCGTGTAGAAGCGCTGGTTGACGAGAAGTCGTTCATCGAACTCGATCGTTTCGCAGTGCACCGCACGACTGCGTTTGGGCTGGGCGAGCGGGAATTCTTAGGCGATGGCGTCGTCACGGGCCGCGCCACCATCGACGGTCGACAAGTCTTCCTCTTCTCACAAGATTTTACGGTTCTCGGCGGTTCCCTGGGTGAAGTATTCGCCGAGAAGATTTGTAAAGTTATGGACCTGGCTTTGCGGACCGGCTCACCAATCGTAGGTATCAACGACTCGGGCGGCGCGCGGATTCAGGAAGGCGTCGTCAGCTTGGGCGGTTACGCCGAAATATTCTGGCGCAACGTCCAGGCAAGCGGCGTGATTCCACAGATCAGCCTGGTCGCGGGGCCATGCGCGGGCGGCGCGGTCTATTCACCGGCGATTACGGATTTCATCATCATGACCGAAGGCATCGGTCAGATGTTCATTACCGGTCCTGAGATCATCAAGACGGTCACCGGCGAAGAAGTGACGTTCGAAGAGCTGGGCGGCGCGACGACGCACGCTACCAAGAGCGGCGTCGCGCATTTGGTCGCAACCGACGAAGACGACATGAGCGAATTGACCAAGACGCTTCTTTCGTACCTGCCGCAGAACAACATGGACGATCCGCCGCGCTACGCATGCGAGGACGACCCCGAGCGCTTGGTCACCGAACTCGACGGCGTCATTCCCGAATCGCCCAACAAACCGTACGACATGCACGAAGTCATCGCCCCGGTGCTCGACGACGGCGACTTCTTCGAAATCCAGAGCCTCTACGCGCCGAACATCATCACCGGTTTTGGCCGCGTCAACGGACAGAGCGCCGGCATCGTCGCCAACCAGCCCAACGTGCTGGCCGGCGTACTCGATATCAAGAGTTCGATCAAGGCGGCACGGTTCGTCCGTTTTTGCGATGCGTTCAATATTCCGCTCGTCACGTTCGTCGACGTTCCGGGATTTTTGCCGGGCACCGCTCAGGAATACGGCGGCATCATCACGCATGGCGCGAAACTGCTCTACGCCTTTGCCGAAGCGACCGTTCCGAAAATCACCGTCATTACGCGCAAAGCTTACGGTGGCGCTTACGACGTCATGGCGAGCAAACATATCCGCGCCGACGTCAACGTCGCGTGGCCGACGGCGGAAATCGCCGTCATGGGCGCCGAAAGCGCCGTCAAAACCATCTTCAAGCGCGAACTTGCGGCAGCCAAAGACAAGGACGCGAAAATGCAAGAACTCGTCGAAGATTATCGCGAGCGTTTCGACAACCCGTTCATCGCGGCCGAGCGCGGCTACGTGGACGACGTCGTCGAGGCCCGCATGACGCGCCGCGTCATCGCCAAATCGCTGGAGATGCTGGCAAACAAGCGCGTCGAACGCCCCAAGCGCAAGCACGGCAACATTCCGCTGTAAGTGAGGGAGAGAGATTGGCCCTATTAAAAGGAAAGCGCGCGCTCATCACGGGCGTAGCCAACCGCTGGTCCATCGCAACCGGCATTGCGCGCCAGATGCACGAGCACGGCGCCGAACTGGCCTTCACCTATCAGGGCGAGCGGGTGAAGGACGAGGTCACCAAACTTGCCGCCGAATTGGGCGGCGGCCCCGTCATCGAGTGCGACGTCGCCTCCGACGAATCGCTGGCGCGCTTGCGGCCGGCTCTTGAGCCATTCGGCAAACTCGATGCGGTCGTTCATTCGATCGCCTTTGCCAACAAAGAAGTCCTCACCGGAAAAGTGCACGCAACCTCGCGCACCGACTTTAACCTGTCGCTCGACGTCTCGGCCTATTCGCTGATCGCACTCGTGCAGGCGCTGCAAGAACAGCTCGCGGACGGCGCTTCCATCATGGCGCTGACCTATCTGGGCGCGACCGCCATCGTGCCGAACTATAATCTGATGGGCATCGCGAAAGCCGCGCTCGAATCGGCCGTGCGTTATCTCGCGTTCGACTTGGGCGACCGCGGAATTCGCGTCAATGCGATCTCCGCCGGACCGATAAAGACCGCGAGTGCCCGGCAGGTCGCCGGCCTCTCGAAAATGCTCGACGTCGTCGCCGCGACCGCGCCACTGCGGCGCAACATGACCACCGACGACGTCGGCAAGATGGCAGTTTTCCTCGCGTCGGATCTTTCGGCTGCCGTCACCGGCGACGTCCATTTCGTGGACGGCGGATTCCACGCCATGGGAATGTACCCGCCGCCGCAATGAGCGACGAGGACGACATCCTCGCTATCGTCGCCGCGCTGGAGTTTCTGGAATCGCGAGACGAGACGCCCGCCCCCAAATCGCGCTGGAAAGAAGCGCCTTGTCATGGTGAGCGGGCGCCACAAGGCGCCCCGGTCGAACCATGGCCGAGCTTGTCGAGGCCCGAACGAAAACGCACTTGGAAAAACTCTTAGTCGCTAACCGCAGCGAGATCGCGGTGCGCGTGATGCGCACGGCCCGCGAGATGGGCTTGCAAACCGTCGCCGTGTATTCGGAGATCGATCGCGATGCGATGCACGTGCGGTTGGCGGACGAAGCCTATCTGCTGGGGCCGGCCAGTCCGTCGCAAAGCTATCTCAACATTGAGCGCATTCTGGAGATCGCAGGAAAGTCGGACACGCGATACATCCATCCTGGTTACGGTTTTCTCGCCGAGAATGCGGGCTTTGCGCGCGCGGTGTCGGAGGCGGGTTTTACCTGGGTCGGCCCGCATCCCGACGCCATCGACGCGATGGGCGACAAGATGCGCGCGCGACAAGCGATGATCGCGGCCGGCGTACCGGTCGTGCCCGGCGGCACCGAGGAAATACGCGACGCCGAAGCGGCGAAAGCAGCCGCAAAGAAATACGGACTGCCTCTCGCCCTCAAAGCTTCAGGCGGCGGAGGCGGCAAGGGCTTAAAGGTCGCGTATTCGGTGGACGAGCTCGGCGCCGCGCTTTCCACCGCAAAACGAGAAGCTGAGGCGTATTTTAAGAACGGCGCGATCTACGCCGAGCGCTATCTGGAAAACCCTAAGCACATCGAGCTGCAGATTTTGGCCGATAAGCATGGCACCGTCCTTCATGTCGGCGAGCGCGACTGCTCGCTGCAGCGCCGCCATCAGAAGCTTTGGGAAGAGACGCCGCCGTCAATTTCCTCCCGCGTGCGCGAAGGCATTCGCGAAGCCGGCATCCGCGCCGCCAAGGCGATCGGCTACGACAGCGCCGGGACGATCGAATGGCTGGTCAGCGGCGAAGAGTTCTTTTTTCTCGAGATGAACACGCGCATCCAAGTCGAGCATACCGTCACCGAAATGGTGAGCGGCCTCGATCTCGTGCGCGAGCAAATCAGATCCGCATCGGGCGAGCTGCTCGGCTACGAACAAGACGCAATCTCTTTCCGCGGACACTCGATCGAAGGCCGCATCAACGCCGAAGATCCGGCCAACGATTTTCGCCCCGCGCCCGGCAGCGTCAGCACGTACCGCGAGCCCGGCGGCTTGGGCGTGCGCATCGATTCCGCCGCGTTTCCGGGATTCACGATCGGTTCCGAATACGACTCGCTGATCGCCAAACTCGTCGTCTGGGCGCCCGATCGCACGCAGGCGCTCGCGCGCTTCCGCCGCGCCCTCGACGAATACCTCATCGAAGGCGTCCCGACCACACGCCATCTTCTGCGGCAACTTTGCGATCATCCGCCGGTGATGGACGCAACGTATACGACGTCGACGCTCGAGAAATTCGCTGCAACCTGTCATTCTGAGCGGCGCGCGGACGCGCGCCCTGTCGAAGGGAAGCGATCAGAACAGATCTCCGTCGAAGTCAACGGCAAGCTGTATCACGTTCGTGTCCTCGATCTGCCTTCGAGCAAATCCGGAGCACGCAAACCGCGGCGGGCGGCCCGCAACGAACGCGCGGCGGCTGGAAGCGGAAACGACGTCGTCTCCCCAATGCACGGCGCCGTCGTTGAGATGCCTGTGGCCGAGGGAGCAGCAGTGACCGAAGGCCAGGTGGTCGCAGTGGTCGAGGCAATGAAGATGATGAACGAGATCCGCGCCCACAAGTCGGGCACAGTCTCGAAAGTTTACGTGAAACCGGGCGAAACGGTGGAATCGCATTCACCGCTTGTGACAATCGAGTCCGCCTAGAGCTTTTCGATCACCTTCCCTTTGATCGCCTGCGCCGGCACGAGCCCGAAGACGTGTGAGTCCGGGGAATCATTTCTGGCGTCCCCGAGCAGGACGTAGAATCCATCGGGAACCCGATCGGGCTTTTCCCACCGCGTGGGTCGTGGATACGCGTTCGCATATTGATTCAAGACTGCCCAGTTGTTAACACCCGGATATCGCGACTCGATCCGCTTCCCCGTAATCCGCAATTCATAATTTGCCACGTCAAATAGACTGGTTCTAGATTGTTGACGTCCGTTGAGGTACAGGTTGCCGTCCTTCATCTCCACGCGATCGCCGGGAACCCCGACGACTCTGCTGATGACGTACCGTATAGTCATGACCGGAGCCCTGAATAGAACGACATCGCCGCGTTTGGGTGCGGGCCCTACATACCTATTCGTGTCTACCAATACCGTGTCACCCGGGTTCAGCGCTGGGCTCATGGCGTGGAAACGTATGCCGAAAGCCAACACATGCGCGCCCGGATGGGCGGACTTATATGCAGCGACTTCTTGAACGACCGCTATCGCCCGAGCCAGACGGGCAGCGCAGCCCGTCAACAGCAGCGCTAACAGACCAGCCGCCAAAACGCGCATGATACCCGGCGGGTTCGCGCGGCGGGCAGAGAATACCGCCAGCATGCCCCGCGATGAAAACGACAGCGGAATCCCGTTGAACCCCGTGTACGCGCGCATTGAAGGGCCGCCGCACGATCTCGGCGCGCCCGGCTATTTTCCGTTCGCTCGCGGCGTGCGCAAAGATATGTATCGCGGGCGGCTGTGGACCATGCGTCAGTATGCGGGCTTTGGCAGCGCGGCCGAATCGAACGCGCGCTACCGTTACCTGCTCGCGCACGGCACGACCGGGCTCTCGGTGGCGTTCGATCTGCCGACGCAGCTCGGCTATGACTCCGACGCGCCGCAAGCGCGCGGTGAAGTCGGAAAAGTCGGCGTCGCAATCGACAGCGTGGCCGATATGGAAACGCTGCTCGACGGCATTCCGCTCGAGAGCGTCACGATTTCGATGACGATTAACGCGCCGGCTTCAATTATCTTCGCGATGCTGCTCGCGGTCGCGCGGCGCCGCGGCGTCGCCTTCGAGAAGCTCGGCGGCACGGTGCAAAACGACGTCCTCAAAGAATACGTCGCGCGCGGGACCTACATCTATCCGCCCACCCACTCAATGCGTCTCGTGACTGACGTGATGGGTTACTGCGCAAACAACGTGCCGGGCTGGAATGCGATCTCCGTCTCCGGTTACCACATTCGCGAAGCCGGTTCGACCGCGCTCGAAGAAATCGCGTTCACGCTTGCCAACGGCAAAGCCTATTTGCAGGCGGCGCGCGACGCGGGCCTCGACCTCGACGACATTGCGCCCCGCATCTCGTTCTTCTGGAACGCGCACAACGACTTGTTCGAAGAGGTTGCCAAGTTTCGAGCGGCGCGCTATCTCTGGGCGCACATCACACGCGACGATTTCGGCTGCAAGGACCCGCGTTCGCAGATGCTGCGCTTTCACACGCAGACCGGTGGCTCCACGCTTACGGCACAAGAACCGGAAAATAACGTCGTACGCGTCGCGCTGCAAGCGCTGGCGGCTGTGCTCGGCGGAACGCAATCGCTTCACACCAACGGAAAAGACGAGGCGCTGGCGCTTCCGACCGAAGAATCCGCTAAAGTTGCGCTGCGCACGCAGCAGATCATCGCCTTCGAAAGCGGCGTTCCAAATGTCGTGGATCCGCTGGCCGGTTCGTATTACGTCGAGTCGCTGACCAACGAGCTGATCGAGCGCGCGCAGAGACTCATTCACGAAATCGATGAACTGGGCGGCAGCGTAGCCGCCATCGAAAGCGGCTGGATGCAAGGCCGTATCGCGGACTCCGCTTACCGGGCACAGCAGGCGATCGAAAAGGGCGAAGCCGTCGTCGTCGGCGTGAACACGTTCCCCGAAGGCACGGGGCAGACCACGATCCCTCTGCAGCGCCACGATCCCGGAATAGAACGCGCACAGGCCGGGCGGCTACGGGAGCTGCGCGAGAAGCGCGATGCCAAGAGCGTGGAGAAAGCGCTCGGCGCCGTACGCCAAGCGGCGCAAGGAACGGAAAACTTGATGCCGGCATTTATTGCCGCCGTCGATGCGGGCGCAACACTCGGCGAGATTTGTAACGTGTTGCGCGATGTCTTCGGCGTCTACCGCGCTCGAGAGGTTGTAGCCTGATGGAAATAGATCACGTCGCGATTGTCGTCAAGGATCTGAACGCAACGCTCGGACTCTATAAGGGAACGCTCGGCTTCAAGGAAGTCTACCGCGAAACGCTCGCGGAACAGGGTATCGAAGCCGTTGGGCTCGATGCCGGAGGCTGCATTCTCGAGCTGCTGCGCCCGCTCGACGAGAGTTCGCCGGTGGCGCGCTACCGTGGCGATGCGGAAACGAAGCTGCACCACACCGCGTATCGCGTCGCCGACTTGCAGGCCGAATTGGATCGGCTCAAAGCCGCGGGCGTTCGGCTCATCAACGACACGCCGCGCCGCGGCGCGCATGGGAACCTCATCGCGTTCTTACATCCGGGCAGCGCGCAAGGCGTACTGATCGAACTCTGTCAGCGCGACTAAACCTCAGGTTGCAGCCGCGCCGTACCTTCATAGAGTGCGAGTCTCTCTTCCAGTTTCATTAAGCGCACACCGTCGAATGCGTTTGCAACGGCGTTAGCGATCTGCACGAGCGCATCCCGTTCGTCCGGCGCATAGGCTTCGCCGCTCTTTTTTGGCCCGCACACGATAAATCCACTCGAAATCGCGCGCGCGAACAACGGCAGCACCAGCGCCTCTCCGAGTGCGGAATCGGCGACGTGCTCGGCGCAGGCGCGATCGGCACGCATGGCCACCACCGCCGCGTCGTTTTCCGACAGTGTGGCCGGCGGCGCGAGATCGCCGCAGCGTGAGAGAAGTCCGTATGTTCCGCCGGTGCGCTCGATCTGGTAGATCGCGGACCATAGTGCCTCTGTTCGTGCGCAAATGTGGGAGACTGTGCGATCTGCAATCGTCCGCTCGTCGGTGATAAAGAGAACGTGCCGCGCGAAATCCCGCAGTGCGGTCTCATTTTCATGGCGTTCGCGAAAGAGCCACTCGTCGACGACCTTTTCGGCGGATGCATGGACGCGCCGGATGGAAATAAAGAGAACCAGCGCGATCCCAACTTGCAGCAGCGCGCTCTCGGTGCGATTCTGGCTCGAGAGATAGCGCTCGGCCAACCATTCGAGCAGCGCAAAGAGCGGAACAAAAACGGTCGTTAACACCGCATAGACGGCCGCCCGGTTCAGCACAAAACCGATATCGAACATGCGGTGGCGCAAGATCATGTACACAAAGCCGGCGTTCATCACGATGAGCGTCGAAAGCAGCGGCCGGGCTAACGGCGGTGAGATCGCCGACGTCGCTAAGATAACATTGTAGGCGATCGGGCCGCCGATTCCGGCTATAAAAAACGCGATCAGAAAAATCAGCCTGCGCCTATCGGCGGGAGGCGAAGAAAGCGCACCCAGGACGAGTCCCAGCAGCGGCACGGCGTTCGCGCAAACCAGCGAAGCATAACGATACTCTACCGATGCCTGCACGGCGCGATTGAGCCAATCCACGGCAAACTGATCGATCGCGAAGATCGCGCCCAGTGCCAATGTGACTCCGGGGGCCCAAACGGCGAACCCGCGGCGCAGGCGCGACAGACGATCCAAAGAAGGATAGATCGCCGTAAACCGGATCAGCGAAGCATAGCTGCAGAAGATCAAAATGGTCTGAACGGATCGAATGTAACCGTACGTGTAGCCCGGCAGATTTCCGATGGATAGGGTCGTCGCTTGCAGCAAAAGATACAGCATCAGCGGCCGCGCAACCGGATCGTTCCAGCGCCGCCACGCAAGCAGTGCGGTAAGTAAAAGCGCCACGATCTCTGTCGCGAACAGGATGTTTTCCGTCGTGTATCGATGCAAAAAGAAGGGTTGAGCGGTAAGGATGACCGTCCGCTTTTCGGATCCGTGAGTCACCTCGAAGGCCACGCGCTGCCCCGGAACCGGCCAGTTAACGGAAAATGCGTGCGGCACGTTTACTCGAACGATGTCGCCGGGCACGATGCCCGCTCGCGCCGCCACTGAGTTGGGAGCGATCGCCACCACGCGCTCGACGCGAAGGTCGCTCGACGCCGGGGTGAGGCTGAAACCCCAAACGCCGTTGGGGAGAGCGCTCGCGACGTACGTATCAAAAACGCATAAGGCCCCGACGAGTACGATCAGAGCGAATGTGAGAGCCCGCACTAGTATGGAACGCCCTTTGCACGCTGAGCGCGCAGTGCTTCCATGTACCAGACGAATTCTTTAAAAAAATCAACGCTGCGGGGGCGGAACTTCGGATCGCTGGGTTCGCCGGCGTCGTCGAACGCGCTCGCGACGCGCGCGATCGGCAGCGCCGAGGGAATCGCCGGCATCCCGAGCTCCGCCACGATCTCGCGCAGCTGGATCGCCGCGCGCGCGCCGCTGAAATATCCGCCGGAGTACGAGATGATGGCCGACGGCCGCCAGAAATACTCTTCCAAAAAATAATCCAGTAAATTCTTCAATCCCGGCTGCACGCCATGGTTGTACTCGCCCGTCACGATCGCAAAGCCATCGGCGGAGCGATAAAGGTTCGCAAGTTCCTGGAGATTGGGCGGCGCGGCGCCGGCGTCGTACTCTTTGTACATCTTGTCGAGGATGGGAAGATCGTAGGTTTTGGCGTCGACGAGGACCGAATCGCAGCCGTAGTTCTTCAACTCGTTGACGACAAAATGCGCGGCTTTTATGCCTTGACGTTCCGTTCGCATAGATCCGAACAGCACGGGTACTTTCAGCGCCATCGCTCAGGTATCCGACGCATGGCCGAAGAATGCCCGCCGCGATGGGCCGCCGCTTTCTTCTTCTCGCCGTCGCCTTTTTGCTGGCGCTTTTTGTGGCGTGGGCGCTGTCCGGCCACATGTACCGCACGCCGCGCCGTTCGGTCGTTGCGCGCAATGCCGTCCCGACAACGGCGCCCCTTCAAACATCGCCGCCGGCAACGGGTGCACGATCAACCGCCGCGCCCTCAAGCGCAAGCCCGCAAGCCAGCCCGGCCGCTTCCGGAACGGTAACGGTCGCGATCATCATCGACGATTGCGGACAGTGGCCGGTAACCGAACGAGGTTTTCTGGCGCTGCCTGTTCCGCTGACGCTTTCGATTTTGCCCCATGTTCGCTACACTGCGCAGATCGCAAGCGACGCCGCCGCCGCCGGCAAAGGCGTCATGCTGCATCTGCCGATGGAGCCGCTGGGACGCGACACGGCGGGGCCGGGCGAGATAACGACGGCGATGACCAGCGCGCAGATTATTTCCACCACGCAAGACGATATCGCGCAAGTTCCCGCGGCCAGGGGAGTCAACAATCACGAAGGCAGCAAAGCCAGCGCCGACAGCCGCGTCATGAGCGGTGTGATCATGGTGGCGAAAGAGCACGGCCTCTTTTTCATCGACTCGCGCACGAGTGCGCAAAGCGTCGGGGCGCAAATGGCCCGCGACGCCGGCGTTCCCGAAGCGTCGCGAGACGTGTTTCTGGACAACCGGGCGGATGAGGCATACACCGAACAGATGCTGGAGCAAACCGTTGAGATGGCAAAACGAAACGGCTCGGCGATCGCGATCGGGCATCCTCGTCCGACGACGCTCGCCGCCCTCACGGCGTTGTATCCAAGGATGCAGTCCGAAGGCGTGCGCTTCGTGCTCGCCTCGGACCTCGCGCGTTAGCTAAGCGTTCGAACTCGCGGTGCGCACCATCGAGAAGGTGCAGTCGTCGGCTCCCAAGTGATGAACCTTGCCGGCAATTTTTCCGCCGCTGAGATCTCCGGTGAGCTGCATGTTATCGGCCCAGTCGGCAGGACGCAGCGTAAGCGTCATGGTCGTGCCGGTGAATTGGCCGCCCACGACAACGGGAGTGAGCGGATCGTTGCGCACCATGCCCGTTAACGCTCCGCCGGCGGCTTGCGTTAAATCGAGCGTACTCTGCCAGCCGCTTCCGACGAACTTGCAGTCCGACGTCAGCTGCCACGTCCCGCCCGCGCCCGTCGCCGCCGGTCCGCCGCTACTTGCGCTTGTATCCGAGCCGAAGAATGCCGCGTTGATCGCGTTGCCGACACTGAGCGCGCTCTTCGAGCCATCATCGCTCGAGACGACCAGGATGTAGTAAAAACCCTTCGGCTGTCCGATGCAAAACGCCGTGACCGAAACCAATCCCGTCGTCGCGTCAAGGTATGCCGGATTTGTTCCGCCGACATGCGCGCCGAAGCCCTGCGTCGCCATCGCCGCTTGCACGCGGCTCACACACGCACTGAACGGCGGCGGCTTCGGGTCGTTGGCCGTTGAGAAAAACCATCTGCCGTAATCTACCGCGAGCGCCGGCGACGCGGCCAGCATGACAAAAGCGGCCGAGGCGATCAAGGTACGGCGTACAAACATCATGAGACCGTCTCCTACATGGGATGTGCGATTGGCGGTAGGCTCCTTCGGCTGCGGGGCTCGCCGGCCCCGCCAAAGAACGGCGCTGCAGTGCGTCTCTTAGTGGTTGAGGACGATCCACGCCTGCGCGACGTGTTGCGGCGCGGCCTCACCGAGCAAGGACACATCGTCGACGAAAGCGCCGATGGAGAGGACGCCGAGCAGGTGGCTTCGTCGCCTATGTATGACGCCATCGTGCTCGACGTGAATCTCCCCAAACGAAGCGGGCTCGACGTGCTGCGATCGCTGCGGCGTCAAAAATTTCAGACGCCGGTCCTCGTGCTGACGTCACGCGACACGGCCGAAGACATCATCGAAGGCCTCGACGCGGGCGCCGACGACTACTTGCGAAAACCGTTCGTCTTCGGCGAACTCCAAGCGCGTCTGCGTTCGATCACACGCCGCCGTTCGGCGGTGGAAACAACCAACGCCGAGCTCCGGTCGGGCGACGTAGCGCTCGATTTGCGAACTCGCGTTGCACGGCGAGGCGACCGCCGCATCGACCTCACGCCCCGGGAAACTGCATTTTTGGAATACTTTCTGCGCAACGCCGGCAACGTCGTCACGCGACGCGCGATTGAAGACGCCATGTTCGATCGCGCCAGCGAAGCGACATCCAACGTCGTGGACGTCTACGTCAGCCGGCTGCGGTCGAAGCTCGCGGCGGCGGGCGAGCCGGCGGTCCTGCAGACCATTCGCGGCGCAGGTTACCGGTTCGGAGCGCAATGACGTACGCGCACGCGCTGCGCTTGCGCTTGATTGCCGTGTACGTCGGCGTGCTTTTTGCCGGTCTGCTCTGTTTCGCTGCGGCAGCCGTTTTTGGAATCGACCGCAGTGAACGCAGCGCTCTGGACGCTCACTTGAGCGCGGCGGGGCAGGCGGTGAGATCGCTCTTGGATCTGCGCAGCGGAAAGCCCGCTGTCGACCGCGACGACCGCCATCAGTTCGTGACGGTGCTCGGCCCGCAAACCAGCGGCGTCGTGCTCGACGGTTCGGGCAAGATCGTCTTATCGAACGTCTCCGTCCCACCGCCCGGCTTGCTGGCCGTTCCGGCGGGAACCGCTTCTTTTCTGACGAGCGGACGCGGGGAAGCCGCACTGCGCGTATTTGCTCTGCCGATCACGCGAAACGGTGCGCGCGACGGCAAGGTCGTCGTCTGGCGCCCGAGCGACTGGATCGATGAGACCGATCGCGGCGCCGCGGTTGCATTCTTGTTCGCTGCGGTCGTTATTGCGGCGCTCGCGTGGTTCGCCGGCAATGCGGTGACACATCGCGCGCTCGAAGAAGTCGTCGCGCGACAACGCCGTTTCACCGCCGACGCATCGCACGACTTGCGCGCGCCGCTCGCGGTCATTCGCGCCGAATCCGATTTGGCGCTGACGAAAGAGCGAGACACCGCCGCTTACCGGCAGGCGCTGGCGACGATCTCGCAAGAAGCGGACCGCATGGAAGCGCTCATCGGCGATTTGCTTTCGGTCGCGCGCGCCGATGCGGGCGCACTCGAGGTCGCGCGCGTCGATCTGAGCGAGATTACGCGCGAGGCCTGCACGCGCATCGCCGGGGCGGCGGCCGCGAAAATGGTCGAAATAGATTTTGCGGCCTCGGGCCTCACGCGAGTCGCCGGCAGCTCGGCAGAGTTAGAGCGCGCCGTGCTTGCCGTTCTGCACAACGCCGTAAAGCACGCTCCCGCAGGTGGGCGGATCGAAGTGCGCGCCGGCGGCACGGGCGCAACGGTCGAGCTGAGCGTGCGCGACGACGGGCCGGGATTTTCTCCCGAAGCATTGGAGCACGGCCTGGAAAGATTTTGGCGCGGAGAGGGATCGGGAAGCGGCAGCGGTTTGGGGTTGGCGGTTGCCGATTCGGTCGCGCGCGCTTTTGGCGGAAAAGTCCGGCTGTCAAACACAGGAGGGCAAGCGGAAACGCGGCTGATATTTCCGTCGGCCTAGGCCGTTCATACTGCAGTAACATTCGGGATGTATCCTGGGGCCGTTGCAGATCTCGTCGTTCGGGCTCGGGCACCGAAAAACGATCGTGTTCTTGGTGGCCATGCTCGCCGTGACCGGCGTGTGGGCTTACTCGGCTACGCCCGCGAGCATTTTTCCGGATATGTCGTTCGCGCGGATCGACGTCGTTGCGGAAGCCGGCGACCTTCCGCCGGATCAGGTGCGCACGGCGGTCACCCTTCCGTTAGAGAATGCCTTTCTTGGATTGCCATCGGTCACGCGTGTGACGGCCAACTCGGCGCAAGGCAGCGCCGAATTTCTCGTGACCTTCGATCCAAAGACCGACGCACGCTTCGATGTGCAATACGTCAACCAAGCCGTCGCGCAAGTGCGCGCCTCGATTCCGGCGCTGACGGGCGTGGATGCCGTCATCGTCAATCCGAACAGCGAACCGGTGGTTTCCTACGCGCTCGTCGCGCACTCGATGTCGCAAACGATGCTGCGCGAGCTGGCGCAGCAATCGCTTCTTCCCGAATTCTACGGCACGCCCGGACTCGCCCGGATTCTTATGGTCGGCGGTCCGCAGCGTGAATATCACGTTACGCTCGACCCGGCCGCGCTAGCGGCGCGGGGAGTGGCCGCGCAAGACGTCGCAAACGCGATATCGGAGGCAAACGGGGTCAGCTCGCTCGGCATCGCGCAGCAGTACTACCGGCGCAACGTACTCGTCCTTGACGCGAACGTGAAAAACGCGGCAGCAATCGCGTCGATTGTCGTGCCCGCAGCGGGGCGTTTGCCCGTGTCGGTCGGACAGCTGGGCGCGGTGTCCCTCGGCGTCGCACCGCTAACGACGCAAGTGAGTTACGATGCGCAACACGCCGTCGTCCTCAATTTTTTCGGCTTGCCCGGAACCGACGCGGTGAAAATGTCCTCCGCCATCAAAGCGAAAATGGCGGTCTTGTCGGCTCAACTGCCGGCCGGCATCGCGATCTCGCGCTATTGGGATCAAACGGATCTCGTCGTGGAGTCTCAACGCAGCCTGCGCGACGCCATCCTGGCAGGCGCGTTTCTCGCCATACTCGTGATCCTCGTCTTCCTGCGGAACCTTCGCATGACGATGGTCGCGGCAATCGTGATTCCCATTGCGATGGCTATCGCCGTCTTCGTGATGAACCGCCTCGGACAGACGCTCAACCTCATGAGCGTCGGCGGCCTCGCGGTCGCTGTAGGATTGATCATCGACGACGCGATCGTCGTCGTCGAGAACATCGCGCGCAATTTTCGCGTCTATCCGGGCATGCGGAAAACCGACGTCATTACGATTTCGATGGGAGAGCTCGCCGCGCCGATGGCGGCATCGACATTCACCACGGTCGTCGTGTTCGTTCCCTTGCTGTTGCTCTCGGGCGTCAGCGGCTTCTTCTTCCGCGCGCTCGCGCTGACGCTCGCCGCTTCACTGATCGTCTCGCTTTGCTTGGCGCTGTTCGTCGCACCTATTCTGGCGCAGACCCTGCTGCCTGAAGAGACTACGCATGGCGAAGATACGGGCTTCATCGCGCGTCTGCTTGCGCGATACGAACCGCTGCTGCGGTGGGCGCTTCACAAACGCGCGGCCGTGTACGGCGGCTCCGTCGTCGTGCTGATCGTCACCGTGCTGCTGCTCGCCAAGCTTCCCAGCGACTTTCTTCCGCACCTCGACGAGGGCCAGTTCGAAATTCGCTACGCCATGCCGGTGGGCACGACCATCGAAGCTAGCGATGCGGCAGCTACGACCATGGAGCGCATCGCACTGCGCGACCCTGCGGTTGAATCGGTGGGCCGCTTTACCGGAATCGACACCAACGGCTTCTCGCCGACGCAGGTGCGCCAAGGCACGATCCGCATCCGCCTGCGCAGCGGCGCGCGCCCTTCCTATGAGGCCGTCAGCGAGCGCCTGCGCAATGCCTACACGACGGCGATACCCGCGGCACAGTTCGACTTTCACCAAATCTTGGAAGACATGATCAACGACATGTCGGGCGCACCCTCGCCGATCCAGATTACGGTGCGCGGCCCCGATCAAGATACGCTGATCGCGCTGGCTAACCGGATTACCGACAAGATATCCGGTGTGCCGGGACTCGCCGATGCGTTCTCCGGCGTCAGCTACGACGATCCTACGCTGCGCATCGCACCCTATGGCGGGCGGCTGGCGGCCTTGAGCATGACCGCGGCTGATTTGGGAAACGCGCTTGCAGCGTCAGCACAAGGCGGCATTGCAACCGACGTTGCCGGATCGCTCAACCGCGTTCCGGTGCGCGTCAGCGTCCTCACGCCGCAAGGCGATTCGGCCGCGGGCCTGATCTCCACACCGGCCGGCGTCGTCGCGCTGAATTCCGTCGCGCAGATCAGTCCGAGCCGCCTGTCGACCGATATCACTGAAATCAACGGCGCACGCGTCATGGTGATCACCGCAAATTATACCGGCGTCACACTGTCTTCGGTGATTGGAAACGTGCAGCGAACGCTGCAAAATATTTCTTTACCGCCCGGCTATTCGGCGTCTATCGGCGGAGCGTACGAAGCTCAGCAGCAATCGTTTCATGAATTCGTGCAAGTGGTGCTGATTGCGGTCGCGCTCGTCTATTTTGTGATGCTCGCGGCATTCCGGTCGTTCCGGCTGCCGCTCGTTATCCTGACCGCTATTCCGCTGGCAATCATCGGCGTCGCGGGCGCATTGTTTGTCACGGGGACGCCCTTCAACGTCTCGTCTTTCATGGGTATCCTGCTGCTCGTCGGTATCGTCGTCAAAAACGGTATCCTGCTTATCGACGTCGCCAACAAACGCCGCCTGGAGGGCGCGCACGTGCACGACGCACTCGTGGCCGCGGGGCGCACGCGTCTGCGGCCGATCGTCATGACGACCTGTGCGGCCATCGGCGGTTTGCTGCCGCTCGCATTCGGAATCGGATCGGGTTCGGCGATGGAACAGCCGCTGGCGATCGCCGTGATCGGCGGCCTCTCCACCGCAACGGCATTCACGCTGATCGTCATTCCCGTGCTCTACGCGGGGTTTGCGGGGAAAAGTGCGGTGGTTCAATGATCGCAGCGGTCGTACTGGCGGTCCTTTCGTTAAACGCGGCGCTCGATCGCGCCGTCTCCGTTTCGCCTGACGTTACGCAGGCGCGCGAGCGCGTTCGCGAACAAGCGGCGCTCTTAGCCGCGGCCCGCACGTCGGCTTCGCCCGCGATCACTGCAAATTACGCGCAATCGCCGCAAGCCGGAAACAGCAACGGCACAATCACGCAGCGGCTCGTCACGGTCGGCGGCCAGGTGACACTGGGCGATTATTTCGCCTATTCACCGCTCGTGCGCCAAGCGCAAGCCAACGTGGATGCAGCGCAGTTCGATCTGCTTGAAACGCAGCGTGCCGAACGGGTCAAGACGGCCGGACTGTATTTTTCGATGCTCAGAGCAGACGCCGAGCTGACGCTGCGCGACCAGTTGGTCGCCGGAGCGCGGAGCGATTTCCGCGCCGCGCAGCTGCGTTTCCGCGCGGGCGACGCGCCGCGCCTCGACATCGTCCGGGCGCAGGTCTCGCTGGCGCGCGCGCAAGGCGATCGGAATGCGGCGGCAACGAGTCTGCAGAACGCGCAGTCGGCTTTGGAGATCGAACTCGACGAGCCGGTCAAGCCCGACCTTTCCGCGACGTTCCCGCAACCGCCGGCATCTGCCGCCCCGCAAACATTCGTCCTGCGCGCACTCTCTGCGCGCAGCGATCTCGCCTCGGCCGAAAAGGCGGCCGACGCCGAAACTGCGGCGGTCGGCGTCGCGCAGCGCGGAAACCTACCGGCAATCGTCGTCAACGCCGGTTATACGGCCGGAATCGACACGGGGATATTCGTGCGCGGGCCGTCGGCAAACGTCCAGTTAACCTTTCCGCTCTCACGCGCAGCCGCAAACCGGGGCGACGCTGAACGCGCGCGCTTGGCTCAAGCGCAAGCGCGGGTGCTGTCGATCCGCAAGCAGATCAGCGTCGAAGTCGGCAATGCCGCGCGCACCTATGCCGAGACTATTCGCGCAACCCACATTACGACGCGCGCGCGCATTGCCGCTCAGCAAGAGTTGGCCGCGACGCAAACGGGATACCGCAGCGGAGCCAGTTCGAGCTTAGACGTAGCCGATGCGCGGCGCACGTACGTCCAAGCCGCGCTCGACGAACTCACGGCCAAGTATGCGCGGTCACAAGCCGCCGCCGAGCTGGAAGAGTTGCTGGGACCATGAAACGCTTCACGGCCGCGATCTGTGTTGCGCTCACGCTAGCAGCTTGCGCCCGCAGCACGAATGCGCCGCCGAAATCGCAGCCGGCTGTCGCGTTGGCAACGGCGAGAATCGGCACGTTCGTCGAAACACTTTCGGCGACCGGCAGAATCGGCGCTCCTGCGGGCGCGGTAACGAAGCTCTCGTTCGCCGAGCCCGGTATTTTGACGAGCACGAATGTCACCATCGGCCAGCACGTCGGCGCCGGCCAGGCGCTTGCGCAACTCGACGTCAGCGGGTTGTCGCTCTCTGCCGAACAGGCGCAAGCCGATGCGAATGCCGCGGCCGCGAACGCGCAACAGTCCGCCGTGGATCGCACGAGCGCGAAAATTGCGGTCGATCGCGCCGCCGTCGCGCGCGCCGAATCGTTATACGCGGCCGGCGTCGCGCCGCTGAAAGACGCGCAAACGGCGCGCGCGCAGCTCGCTGCCGATCTCGCCGAGGCGCAGACGGCGACGGCGCAAGTGCGTTCCGCCGGAGCCCAAGTGGAGAGCGCGCAAGCCCGCGCGGCCTTAGCGCAGCGCGACCTCGCCAACGGAACGCTGCGTTCGCCAATCGACGGAGTCGTGACGGCAATCTATAAACGCCCCGGCGAGTCCGTCGATTCCGCGACGCCGGTCATCGCGATCGCGCCCGGCAGTTCGGGCGACGTCACCCTCGACGTCACATCGGCCGACGCGGCACGCGTGCGCCGCGGCGATCCCGTGCGCGTCGTGGTCCCCGGTACCGGGCTGCAGAGCCTGGGACGCGTTGCGGGAGTCTCACCGGCGCTCGATCCGGCGACGCAAGCCGCGACCGTCGTCGTGAGCGGTCTACCGAGCGGAGCGCCCGGCGGAAGCGCGGTACAAGCGACGATCGACGTGGCGCGCGATCGTGGAATTATCATTCCACAAAGTGCGATCGTCGAAGATCCGCAAACGGGCAAAACATTGGTCTTCGTGCAGATCACCGGCAAAGACGGCGCCCCGCAATTCGCGCAGCGCACGGTTGCGGTGGCTCAACGTAATGCGACGCAAGCGTTTATTTCGCGCGGCTTGCGGGCCGGTGAACGCGTTGCGGCGCAGGGCGGTTTCGCCCTGCTTGCGCCCTTCTAGTTTACAGGTTGGGCGCCAGCCCGACTTCGATTCCGGTTTCGAACGTCCGGTTCCACGGCAGCGTGATCTGCATCGCGGCGATATGGTAGGACGGATAGAGCTCTTTGAGGATGGCGGCCGCCCGGTTCCACAGCGCGGCGCGATTGAGGTCGGCGATCGGCCCGGCTTGTGCGGCAAGCAGATATGTATGATCGGTGATCCCTTGGGCGGAAAGCGCGGCGTTGATCTGCGGACGGACGAAATCGTGAAAGGCGTAATCGTCGACGATGCGATCGAACGTGAATTCGGCGTGTGCGAGCGCGTCATAGGTGCCCGCCCGGCGCCCGGCGCCGGCGGCGACCGCTTCGGCAACCGCCGTGCCGACGGTATTGGCATTCGTGTTCCAGGATGCGTACGAATCCAGTTTGCTTGCGGCTCCGCTCTCGAGCAGCCGCTCTGCGAAAGCGGCCTGAACCGAGAACGTATTGCGCAGAAACGTCAAATCCGCGAACGCAACGGAACGCCCGGCTTGCTCTTGCGCCTGCACCGCCGCCAATAACGCGTCATCGTGGGCGGGATCGGTATCGGGAACGCGGACGAACAACGTGATATCCGGCCGCGCATCGTCGCGCACCGCGCCGCAGAGACCGATGAGCCCGTTAATGGCGGTTTCGATTGGTGCGAACTCCAGCGGATCGCTGAGCGCGGCGCCGCCCGGCATCGAGTAGACCACCGCGATCCGCGGCGTCCAGCCGGCATTGCGCGCGATCGCTTGAGAGACCATCGCCATTCCCAGCTCGTCGGCTCCCGGCTCGATCGCGACGCGATCGTCCAGCCCGGCTTGCGCGACCGACGCCTGCAGCGCGCGAACGTCCTTCACGTGAAGGCCAACGGGCCCCGCGTCGTCCTGTCCGAGCGCCAAACGGTCGATCGTTCCGGCGGCCGTCAATTTTATCAGGAAATCGTCGGCCGCGTAATCGCGGTAGCGGGCGTTCAAATACCCTTGCAGCGCCTGATCGCCGATCAAAGCGCGCAGTTGCGCCGCGCGAGCCTCTTCCGACGGTAAGGGCGGGTCGTGCAGGTTGGCGTACTCTTGCAGGTACGACCAAATCGGATACGGCGCGAAAAACGACTGCGCCGGTCCGACGGCTGGAATGCCGGTCGGCGCAAGCCGCATGACGGTGCCGAACACGCCGATCCACGCTGTGGGATGCTGCCGGCGCAGCTGTTGAAGCGAACGTAAACGAAAGTACGCGTCGCCGTACGCCGTTTCGGGAACGCGCGATGCGATCAATCCGCCGTAGGCCAGCATATCGGCGCTCACCACGAACTGATTGGCGCGGGCGGTCTCTGAACCGTGGAGCCACGCGACGATCGCGTCGGGTTTTCCAAAGTCCAAATAATTCCCGAGCAGCGGCAGCGGCGGCTCGGCTACCGGCACGCCTGCGATGCGTCCTAAGAGCTGGGGCAACTGTCGCGTGACCGGACGATCGTCCAGCGGAACGAACGCGATCGCCGCAAGCGCGAACGCCGCGAACATTATGGCCCGTGCAGCGCGCGGCGCAGCGAGCCGCCGTGCGAGTCGAGCAGCGCGCGCGCCTCCGCGGCCGTCAGCTCGCCGCGGCCCATGACGACCGCAACCTTCACGCGCCCCCCGGCAGATTCCAGCAGTTTCGCCGCCGCTTGCTCATCGCTGGGGACGAGCTGCATGACCAACCGCAGCGCGCGCTTACGGAGTTTGCTGTTGGTCGCGACGACGTCGACCATGAGATTGTCGTAAACTTTATCGAGTTTGATCATCGTCGCGGTCGAAAGCGTGTTGAGCAGCACCTTCTGCGCCGTGCCGGCTTTGAGCCGTGTCGAACCCGCGACGGGTTCGGGCCCCGTGTTCAAAACGATCGCCACGTCCGCCGCTGCGCCGAGCTCGGTTCCGGCATTACTGGTTACGCCGAGCGTCCAGGCGCCCGTCTCGCGCGCGGCGAGCAGCGCGCGCACGACGAATGCCGCGCCGCCGCTCGCGCTCAACCCGACCACGGCATCGCCCGTCTTCACATGTCCACGGATTTCGCGTTCGCCGGCGTCGCCGTCATCTTCGGCGCCTTCGATCGCGCGCGTCAGCGCGTCGCGTCCCCCGGCGATGTGCGCGCAGACCAGCGACGGATCGGTACCGAAAGTCGGCGGCATCTCCGAAGCGTCGAGAAACGCGATACGTCCGCTGCTTCCCGCCCCCACGTAATGCAGCGTTCCGCCCGACGCCATGCGCATGGCGATTTCGTCCACCGCTTGCGCGAGGGGCACGGATACGGCGACGACCGCCGCGACCGCTTCGCTCTGTTCGCCGGCGAGCAGGCCGGTGAGTTCGATCGACGGCAAAAGATCGAGCGAACTCGTGCGCGGATTGCGCGCTTCGGTCTGCGGCATATCGTTCATAAGAGACGTTCCGCGGCGCAGAGTGCGCCGGCCGAGGGCGCGGGATTGTCTTTGAGAATCGGCATCTCCGGAAAGTCGTTGAGCAATCGCGTTTCGAGCAGAAACGTCAGCAAACTGCTGGCCGAAAGCAGGCCGCCCGAAAACGCGATCGGCGCATTGGAACCGGTTAAACCGGCGGCGGAAATTGCGCCCTTCACTAGACTATTGAGTTCGGCAGCCGCCTGCTGCACGATTTTTGAAGCCGAGCGGTCGCCCCGGCCGGCGGATTCAATGACGATCGGAGCGAGCGCCGCAAGAGCGCGTGCCGGCGCCGGCGCGGCATAGACTTTTTGCAGCGTTTCGTTCAGGGAGCGCACTTCCAGAGCAGCTTCGAGCTCTTCTGAGAACGTATCGCGCGGCGCGCGCCCGTCGTAGGCGCGCAACAAGCGATCGATCGCGGCGGCGCCGATGCCGAACCCCGAGCCCGCGTCGCCGAACAAATACCCGTAGCCGCCGCTACGGAACCCCATGCCGTTCTTTTCGGCGTATGCGATCGCGCCTGTTCCGGCGATGACGACGGTGCCGTCGCCTTCCGGCACCGCCGCGCGCAGTGCGATGTACGCATCGTCGCGCACTTCCACGGTTGCGCCGGCAAAGCGCGATTCGAGCGCGTTTCTCAACTCGCGGGCGACGTCTTCGCGTCCGGCGCCGGCAGCGCCGACGAAGATCGCGCCCGGAAGCGCACCGTCGAGCGCGAGCTCGATGGTTTTGGCGATGCTGTCGCCCGCCCGTTCGGCGCCGTGCACCGTCGGATTTGCCGAACCGCCATACCACACGCCTTTACACTCTCCGTCCATCGAGTAGGTGACGGCGGTTTTCGATCCGCCGGCGTCAACGCCGACTGCTATGCGCGACATTCGGTCCGCAGCTTGTCAAGCAATGCATCTAAATCATACGGAGCGATCGCGCCTAGGACGACGGGTCCGTCCGCGCCGGTCGCACGCGGCACGTTGGCCGCGCGCCCGCGCAGCGTCTCGTATCCGAGAATCGCAAACGCAACCGCTTCTTTGGCGTCGGCCCGGAGATTCATCACGTCGGAAGTTTCGACGCGCCGATCCGGCAGACGCTGCCGCAGCTCGCGCAAAACCGCGGGATTTTTCGCGCCGCCCCCGCTGACGATCACGCGCGCCGCCGGGGCGGCCGAAGCTTCTATCGCCGAGGCGAGCGATGCGGCCGTGAGCGCTACCAGCGTCGCCGCGCCGTCTTCGAGCGACAGGGCGTCGAGCCGGGCTTGATGCTCGTCCAGAAACTGCATGCCAAACCGTTCGCGTCCCGTCGTTTTTGGCGGCGCGAGCGAAAAATACGGATCCGCGAGCATCGCGTCCAGAACCGGCCTGTCCGCGGAGCCCGCAAGAGCCGTTTTACCGTCGCGATCGAAACGTTCGCGTCCATTCGTGCGACGGAAGATAAACGCGTCGATCAGCATGTTTCCCGGCCCGCTGTCGTAGGCGACGACGTCCTGCGGCGCCGACCGGCGCGGTATAACGGTCAGGTTGGCAATGCCGCCGACGTTGACCGCAACGCGATCTTCGGCATCGCTGGCCAACAAGAGTGCGTCCACGTACGGCACGAGCGGCGCACCTTGACCGCCGGCCGCGCAATCGGCGCTGCGAAAATCGTAGCAGACGGTGCTGCCGATGGCCTGTCGGATAACGAACGGGTCGCCCACTTGCAGCGTCGTGTGCGCGTCGCCGTCATGAAAGATCGTTTGACCGTGCGAAGCCACGAAGTCCACGCTCGTTTTTCCCGCGACGTTGAGCGCAGCCCGGGCGAAGGTTTGGCCGAGCATGCGGTGCAGCCGCGCAACGGCGCGTGCCGAGCCTTCGTTGGGCGGCAGCGTATCGCGCAGCGCCGCGCCTTCGTCGTCGCCGTACGGCGTCGTTTGAAAATCGATCACGTCCACTTCGTACGAGCGCCCGCGCGGCACGAGTCTGACCAGAGCCGCATCCACGCCGTCGAGCGACGTGCCGCTCATCAATCCGACCGCAATCATTGCAGCCCCAAATCTTCCACCATCGCTTCGTAAAAAGCCGCGCGTAGATCGCGCGTATCGTTTCTGCCGAAATAGACGGAGTTCGTCAGCAAAACGCCGCTGCAGTCGCGCTGGGGATCGGCCCAAATGCAGGTGCCGACGAAACCGGTGTGGCCGAAGGTTTCGCGCGAAAGGTAACGTCCGCAAGAGTTTTCATCGGTCGTTTTCAGCGCCCATCCTAAGCCGCGCCGGAGAACCGGATCGAATGCCTGCTCCGAGATCGCTTCATGCGCGAGACGGGGCGGCAAAACGTTGGCCGCGCGCCCGGCCGGCGGCGCCAAGTACTCTTCGGCCAGCGCCGCGACATCCGACGCGCGGCCGAACATTCCGGCGTGCCCGGCGGTGCCGCCCATCAGATAGGCTTTCTCGTCGTGCACGAACCCTTGGACGCGGCCACGCCAGCCATCGTCTTCGGTGGCCGGAATCCAATCGCGCAAACGGGCCGGCGGAGCGTACATCGCCGGGCGCGCCAGCGCCCGCAGGCTGCGTTGCGCCGATCGCTGCAAGAGTTCGCCCACGGCGATAAACCCGAGATCGCTGTAGATAACTCGTTGGCCCGGGTCCGCGGCGAGTTCCCGATCCAGTGCGAACGCCACGACGTTGCGATCGAGCAACTCGCGGTAATCCGCGCCTGAATTCATGCCCGACGTGTGCGAAAGCAACATGCGCAACGTGATCGCCGCGTGCGCGCCGTTCCATTCCGGAAAAATATGCGTCAGCGTTCCGTCGAGCTCGATCTTGCCTTCGGCCACGGCGCGCAGCGCAAGCGTCGTCACGAACGGCTTGGTGATCGAAGCCAAATCGAAGAGCGTATCCACGCAAACCGGCCGGCCGCGGGCATCCGAACGCGTCGCGCCGTACGCGCGCTCGAACCGCACTTTTCCGCCCTGTTCGATTCGCGCAACGGCTCCGGTAAATTGCTTGCCGCACGCTTCGCGCAGAACGGCATCGGCGCGCGCGAAAGCCCGGTCAACCGCGAGCAAGCGCCGCGCCGTTCAATGGAAAGACGCCCGCCGCCGGTTTACCGTCGAACAGCACGGCTGCCAAACCGGAGATGCTGGGCGCATCGTCGCCATAGGTGCATGCGACGTTGCGCGCCTGCGGAAACTCGAACGCGTCGAACGGTTCGCGCAACGAAACGAGCAGCGCGTCCGGATGCGCATCAAGAATGCGCTCGACGGCGGCTTTCTGGCCGGCGTAGACGTGCGCGCGCCGCGTCAACACGATCGGCCGGCGTCCATCGATCTCGCCCACTACGCGGGCGGTTTCTTCTGCCGCCGGATCCAGCGGCGCGCGTACTTCGCGCACGCCGGCGTAACCGGAAAGCGCCGGGTGCCGATCGTGCAAGCCCTGCGCGCCTTCGGTGGTCGGACTTTCGAAACTGACGGCAACATCGTTTGCGCCGGCCCGCACTTCCCCGCGAATACTCGTGACGGCGCTCAGGCCGATGCGCGCGCCGATTCCCGGGAACGGCGCGGAAGCTTCTAAAGGAAGAGGGGGCTGCAGCTCGCGGCGCAGACGCAGAACCCGGGCGGCCGCTTCTTCAAGGCGATCCAGCGGAAGCTCGCCGCTTTCAGCCGCGCGCGCAATGCCGTCAACGGTACGCGCCGCCAGCTCGAGGTCGTGACTCACGAGGACGCAGTCGGCACCGGCGGCGAGCGCTTCGACGCCCGCGCGTTCGGTCCCGATACCTTTGGCAATGGCGTCCATTTGCAGGCAATCCGTAAAACAGACGCCTTTGAAGTGCAGCTCGCCGCGCAGCAAGTCCGTGAGGATGCGCCGCGAAACCGTCGCCGGCCGTCCGGCCTCGAAGGCGCGCGCGACGATATGCGCCGTCATGACGGCGCGCGCGGACGGCAGCAACTGCGCAAACGGAATCAGATCGCGCGAACGCAATGTCACTTCGTCATCGTCGATGACGGGCAGCTCGAGGTGCGAATCGGCAGACGTCGAGCCGTGTCCGGGGAAATGCTTAAACGTCGCCGCGACGCCGCCGGCTTCCAACCCCGCTGCGAACGCCCCCGCGAGCTCCGCGACGCGCCGGGGATCGTCGCCGAAGGCACGCGTGCCGATCACCGTGTTCATACGCGTGAGCGCCAAGTCCGCAACCGGAGCGAAATCAACGTTCGCTCCGGCGCGGCGCAGATCGAACGCCACCTGTTCGCCTGCTTGTCGCGCGAGCTCGTCATTTCCGGCGCCCGCGCAAGCCGCGGCGATTGCAAGCGCGGACGGAATCTCTTCGACGCCGTCGCGAATACGCGCGACGCGTCCGCCTTCCTGATCGATCGCAACGATCGGTTGGGAAAGCACTGCGCGCAACGCATCGGTAAGCGCGCGAACCTGCGCTACGGTCCCGATATTACCCCCGAACAGGACCACGCCCGCCAGTGGAACGTCGCGAAGAAATGTGTGTAACTCGTGGGTCAGGGCCGTGCCGTAAAACCCGGCGCAAACGACGCCGGCCGCCAACTTTCGCACCTCGCTCATGCAATGGCCGTCCCGGCCGTTCGATCGAAGCGGCGCACGTGCTCCCGGGGCAGCGTTGCGGAGATTTCTTCGCCGACGCGTGGAACCGCCGCCGCCGGGATGCGCGCGATCAACTCGCCCCTGGGGGTATCCATACGCACGAAGGCGTCGGCTCCCGTCGATTCGACGGCGGTTACGCGTCCGCGAAGCGAACCGCCATTGTGCAGCCGGACGTTTTCGGGGCGAATGCCAAGCGTTTCCATGCCGTCGTCGATCAGATTCATCGGCGGCGTTCCGAAAAACCTCGCCACACTCGTGTTCGCCGGATAATCGTAGACGCGCTGCGGCTCATCGCATTGCAAGATCCTCCCGCCGATCATGACGGCGAGCCTATCGCCCGACGTCAGCGCTTCGGCGTGATCGTGCGTCACATGGACAACGGCTCCGCCGAACGAGCCCGAGAATGCCAAAAATGCGCGCCGCACTTGGGAGCGCAGCGACGGTTCCAAATGCGAAAGCGGTTCATCCAGCAAGAGAACGCTCGGATCGCTGAGTATCGCGCGAGCGAGCGAAGCGCGCTGACGTTCGCCCGCCGAGAGTTCGCCGGGCCTTTTGTGGAGATGCGCTGCAATGCCGAGATCGTGCGCCGCGGCTTCGATGCGATCGTTCCTATGACGGTCTCCGCGCAGCGGGAAGGCGAGATTTTGGCGCAGCGTCAAGTGCGGGAAGAGTCCGTCGCGGTCGAAGACGATCGCGACCCGGCGATCTTCGGCCGGCAAAGCGCCGGCGTCGCGATCGTCGACGAACAGAGAACCTTCATCGGCGCGTTCGAGCCCGGCGATAACGCGCAACAGCGTCGTTTTCCCGGCGCCGCTCGGCCCCAAGATAACGAGCCGCTCGCGATCGCGCACGGAAAAAGAGACGCCGTCGAGCGCGGTGCGCCGAAGTCCGTTCCGGTAAAAGTGTTTGGTGAGACCGCGCGCGGCAACGGCCACGCGCGTTAGCGCTTCCTAGCGGATGCGAATGATTTGTGCGACGAGCCGTCCGCCGATGTCGCTGACGTCGACGTCAACGCGCGAGCCGCGTGAGAGTTCGGCAAACGAAGCAAAATCTTCGCCGCGAAAGATGCTCGTGCTCGGGGTGACCGCAATCGGCACGCGTCCGTGCGACGTTTCAACCAAAATGCTGGCGCTGGCAAAATCGATGCCGACGATGCGGCCGGATACGACGGCATGCGAGCGGGCCGATCCGTCTGCGAGCGGCAAGGCGTGCGCCCACGGCGGCGGATCGGCAACGGCAAAACCGGTACCGGCGGTTGTAAGAACCGCGGCCAGCGTCGCCGTTGCAAAAATTCGCAGCCAAGCCATGTCGCTATGTCAACGGATGAGCCCAAGTCGGCGTTCCCCTTTCGACACGCCGGCACGACCGGCATCCCCGCCGAAAGCTCGCTTGCCTTCTCACTCCAATGCTTCCTTATATGAGGCGCTCGCGCCGGCGGCGCCCTCGCCCCCGCTCCGGGCGCGCTCGACGATCGCACGGAAGCTTTTCACCGAGGCGTCGTCGGCCTTCTTACCGGCCAGCACGAGCCGCAGCGCCATGAGCGACAAATCCGGCGTCCGCGATCCCAAGAGCTTGAGCCCTTCGTAAAAAGGCGCGGCGCCGGGGGCGTCCGGCCGTTCCCGAAGCAGTGCGGCCACGACCTCGTCCTTCGGCGGTTTGCCTTCGAGAAGGTAGCGGTCGAGCAGGGGGAAGTCCACCGGGATGAAGTTCGCCGCCGCAATCGCGCTCTTCTCCGTCTTAGCGCATATGCGTCAAGTCAACGGCGACGTGTACTCGGCGCACTTCGCCAGCACGGCGGCGGTCACGGTCGAGGGCCAAGCCGCAACGCAGCAGACCGACAGCCAGGGCGTTCGCTTTCTCTTGCGGCAGTGCAGCGGCGCGGTGTGCCCGGGCACCTATTTCGACGGCCACCGTCTTTTTGGCGTGACGATCAACAGCACGGCGCTTCCGCGTATCGAACCGGCCGACGCGTACTTGCGGGCGCTGCGGATCGTGGGTTCGCTCGAATTCTTGGCCTCCGATTTCCAGCAACAGGGCGGACGGGTTCTCGACGGCGGCACGATGACCGTAGGCAATTGCACGTGCCGGCGGTTCTTAGTCACCGACCCCGATGCGGTACCGATGGAGGTTTTCGTCGATCCGCGCACGTGGCTGGTTGCGGCCGCGCGAAGTGCGGGGGGTTCGATCTACACGATGCGCGATTACCGCCGCGTCGGTACATACATGCTGCCGTTCCGGATCGATCGCGACCGCGTACCGGTCGAGCAGTACACGACGCGCAGCGTCGTCGCCACCACGCTGCAGCCTCCGCAGGGGCTGATCGTACAGTTCGCGTCGAAACCCGCCACGGTTGCGCTCGATCCGGACAGCACGACACCGGGCGCAATGTGCACGCTCGGCGGCATCACCGTTCACTGTCTTTTCGATACCGGCAACTCCGGCGTCGCAATGAGCTTGGAATTGGCCGAGGAGCTGAATCTGAATCCCGTCGGCGTGTTCAACGTGCGCGGGCTCGGCTCGTACGCAACCGAAGTCGTGCGCGCCGGCCCGCTGCAGATTGGCGGCGCGCGTTTCGGCGACGCGGAATATGTCGTGCTCAGCGACATCCACCGCTACGGATACGATCTGGTGCTCGGCGCCGACGTTTTTGCCGCGGCCGCGCCTCTAACGGTCGACTACGCGCATCACGTCCTTTCCCTCGGTGCTGACGAAAACCAGGGGAGCCCGGCCATCGCGCTCGCGTTTGATAATTTCGTGCCGGTCGTCGACGTGCTGCTTGCGGGCGAGCCCGCGCGTCTGGCCGTCGATACCGGCGATCAGTCCACGATCAATCTTGCCGATGAATTCTACGCGCTGCATCCGCAGATTTTCAAGCCGACACGCACGCAAAACGTCGGCGGAATCGGCGGCGACAGCATCGAGATGATGGGCACGATTCCGACGCTGCAGATCGGGCCGCTCTCAACGGGACCGCAGGCGATTGGAACGACCAAAACCCTCCGCGGCACGGCCAACGGCCACTTGGGCGCCGGTTTTCTTTCCAATTTCCTGCTCTTGCTGGATTACGCCCGAGAACGCATGGAACTGCTGCCAAGACACTCGTGAAAGGGTGGAATGCCGAAAATCAATCTTGAACGGGCGCTTGCCGAACCCGCGGTTCCCGCGCGCGAGGCCGCCTTGCACATACTCAAAGAGATCGCCGCGGACGCGAATGCGTGGCAGGGCTTCGCTTTACATTTGAATCTCGGCGCCCTCGCTTTGCCCGACGTGGGATACATCGCGATTCCCATTCGGTTAGAGCTTGCCGGTGAAGAGACCGAGCCGCGCCATCAGATCGCATTCACGATTCACGCGCGCGCAAGCGCGGAAGTCTTTCCGGTTTTTCACGGCGCGCTCGGAGTGGACAGCTCGGGGCCTTCGAGCTCTCAAGTTTGGCTCGCGGGCGAGTACGAACTACCGCTCAGCGGACTGGGCGCGTTTTTCGACAAGACCGTCGCGCGTAACGCCGCGGCCAAAACACTGGAGAACTTTCTTACCGATCTGGTCGAAGCGATCGCCGCGCGCGTTGAGAAACGCGAGCTCGCTCAGGCGCGCTACCGGCTGTTCGGAACGGGAGATTAGGCCGCTTAACGGCGGAGGGTCACGATAATCCGAACGCCTGCGGGCTGCAAAAACAGCGCGTCCGTCGGCAGGTTACCGAATGCCGTCGACCCGTCGGGTTGCTGCACAAGACCGCGATAGGGAGTGCCCATTCCCGGCAGCGTGAACTTTCCGGCGACGGCGCCGGTGAGGTTGGTTCCGGCCAGCGTGATGTCGAGCGGGCCGCTGCGCTTTCCGACGGCGGCGTTCAGGACAGCGAACGGTCCCTGGTTGAGTTCATTGTTTCTGCCGCGCAGGTACGTTTGCACGGCCGCATGCCAGCCAAGGTTATCGTATGCCACACCCAGCCCCGCTTGCTGCTGCGGTATATTCAGGAATTGCTGATTCGCGACCAAGTTGCCGCCCGACGTCGGGTTCGAAACGCTTCCCGGGAAATGTAACGGGTACGCGACGTTCAATCCGTAGCGGGCATCGATAAAGAGGTGATCCGTGCGGTGCGTGAGCCGAATCTCCGCGCCTTGGTAGACAACGTTACCGACGTTGATGGGAAACGACTGCGCCGGCGGTTCCGTTGCCGGACAGCTCGCGCCAAGCGGGTAGAAATTCTCGATCGGGTCGCGCAGGTTCGTACGGTACGCGGCCACGTCGATGTTCGTTTTATCGTTAAAGCGGTGCGCGTATCCTAGTTCGTATTCGGTAGCGTGCTCCGGGTGCAAATCTGCGTTACCCTGACCCAGGGCGACGCAGTTCGCGTCTTGTGGAAGCTCGTCAGGCGGAAAGACGACGCGCTCGATCAATAACGGAGCGCGGAAGCCGGTGCCGATCGATGCGCGGATGACGCTGCTGGGCGTGATGTCGAACGACGCACCGAACCGTCCGTCGAGATTTGTGCCGAACGTCGAGTAACGTGAAGCAAAGAGACCGGCCTGCAGACGAATCTTCGCCGACGGCTCGATCGTCGTGCGCACGAAATAGGAATGAATCATCTGCGCTTGGCGCCCATCAACGCCGTCTTCGGTCAGCGATTCGGGCCGCACGTAGCCACCGAAAGCGAGACTTCCATTGGCGAAGTTGCGTTCCCAAGAAAGCGCGTACGTTTGCCGTTTGTCGCGGTGTGAGATGTCGTACGGGGACGGCCCGGATCCATTCAGGCCGACATCATTGTTCGATGCGCTGAATTCGTAGACGAGCGATCCGGCGCCCAGCGGCGCTTGTCCGCGCAAATCGTAGGCGCGAATCGTTTGCGCATATGTAGCGGGTCCCGGTCCGATGAAGAGGTCGCCGGCGTTCTGCGCGGCCGGATCGACCGGCGTGTTGAACGACGCGCTTTCATCACGCGTATTGCCGAGGCTAAAAATTCTGAGATTTGCCGCTGCGTTGGGTGAGAACGTCCACGTAAATGCTCCCAAGGCGGCGCGGCTGCTCACCGCCGAGCCAAGGTGGATGGCTTGCGTCGTCGCGCATGGATCGTCAGGCGCCGGATCGACGCACAGCAGATTGTCTTGATTCACGTATCCGCGTTCCTGCTGATCGTCAAATGCGAACGCATAGCCGAGCCGGCCGGCCGTGCCTGTCGAGTTGAGCCAACCCTCGCTCGAACCAAAAGAGCCGAGCGAAAACGACAAGGCGCTATGCGGGTCGCGGGTCGGGCGCAACGAGATGATATTGACTGCGCCGCCGATGGTGTTGCTGCCCTCGGTGTCGGCCGGTCCAAGGCCTTCGGTCACCAAAATGTTGGAGAAGGCCGCTACCGGGAAACGCGCGATATCGAGATCGCCGGTATTGCCGTCATTCAGAATTTGGCCGTCCAGAGCGACGAGCGTTTCGGACGGATCGGGTCCGCGCAATGCGATGAGCGAAGCGGCAGCATCGCTCCCGCCATCCGGACGCGCAAATGTCAGTGACGGAATAACGGCTAGCGCTTGGGCGATGCGGCTATTTCCCGCGCGCTCCATCTCAGCGCGCGTCACCAAAACGTTGGGAACCACCGCGCGCGAGAGCACCGTCGTCCCATTGACGCGCACATTGCCGATGATGCGCAAGCTCGGGCTATCGAAAGGCTCGGCTTCAACTTCGATCGCCGTGTTTGCCGTGACGGCAAACGCGGCAACTTCGGTCGTAACATACCCGGGCGCCGTTACGCGCAGCGTGTAACGCCCGCGCTCCATATGAATCGAAAACGACCCGTCCCGCCCGGTAACCGCTTGTTCCGTCGTCCCGCTCGATGAAACGGCCGTCACGACCGCCGCAGACAGAGGGGTACCCGCAGGCGTTGTCACGTGTCCGCTTACCACGCAGCAGAGGGCAAGTTGAGCGAGGATGAGATGCATGTGACGCTATCCGTTTTTCGTTTGGGCTTCGAGTTTCTCGTAAGCTTCTTGCATCGTCCGCATGATTTGAGAGAACGTCGTCGCCATCGCGATCGAACCGCGCGCGAATTGCGCGACCGATTCGCGAAGCTTCCCGCCGAGTTCTTCAGAGAGCGGCACGTCGGCCAGACCGATCAAGTCTTGATACTTACTGCTGGCGACCGATGCGCTCTCGGTAACGCGTTCGACCGTCGCCAGGTATTCGATGATCGCCGACCCGAGGTCGGAAACCGCCGTCCGTCCTTCGAGGATTTGCTGACGCAGATTTTCGTTTTCAGCGGTCATGTGCTTCGTCATTCGGTTCGCTTCACCGCGAGGTTAGCCTTCGTGCAAAGAGGGAACCCTTGCTTCGAAAAGGAGCACTGAATTATGGCGGCTCGCAAACGCAAAGCTACCCGGAAACCCGCACGGAAATCCGCAAAACGCTCGGCCGGCACGACGGTGCGCCGCGCGCGCAAAGCCACGCGCTCGGCGGCAAAGACGGCCGGCAAGGCCACCAAACGCGCCCGGCCTGCCGCTAAAACTGCGGCGCGCACGGTTGCGACCGGCATGAAGGTGGCGAGCGCTATGCTCGATGAGAGCGCCGATTTCGTCGACTCGATCGCAGGCGGCGGCCGCCGCAACCGCAAGCGGCGCTAAGGCGAAACGAGCCTGCTCCAAGAGTGCGCCGCATTGGGAACCGTCCCGGCGCGCACGCGATGGATGCGGCATTCCGTCGTCGCGCCGCCGCGACCGTGAAAAAACGCCGCGGCGCGCACGATGGCGGTTCCCCCCAGTGACAGACCGAGCGTGAGCGGTTTGGTGTAGGCCGGCGCACTCGAGCTTGGCGACGTGCCGTCGCGCGTGTAGCGCACGAGCCCCGCGATCGGCGCGGATAGGCGTACCACGACGCTGCTCGCGTCCGTCCACGCATCCACGTTTTGCACGTGCCCGGCAACGGGCGTGAAAACAACGCGCCCTCCGGTGACGTCAATCGCCGCATTCGGAATGCGGAACGGGTATCCGCGCGCGTCGAGCCACGAAAACTGCGCAGACAATCGCTGCAAGAATCCGGCCCAGTTTTTGTTTCCGTGGGGCGTCCAAAGAATCTCCGCCAAAGCGAGCTCGCGCGGCAAGAGCATGTAAAACAGATGCTGGGGCGTGCGAATGCGCTCGGTCCACAACGCGCCCTCGCCGCCAAGCACGTGCGCCTGCTGTTCGGGTGTGAGTCCGTCCGGCATGACGCTCCAGGAGTACACTTCAGCGAGCGTACTCATATGCACCGTCGCGCGCGGTTCTTGCGATGCATCGCCTTGCGCGGCATCGAAATACAGCGGCCACCCCGTCACGACGGCGTCGTTTCCGCGCCGCGCAGCTTCGGCGGCCCGGCGCATCGAATTCCACGCCATGACCACAGAGCTCGTCGAGAGGCGCGAGCTCAGAATCTCGCTCCAACCGGCCATCCTGCGGTTGTGCGCGCGGACGTAGGCCTCGACGGGCGAAAAGAAGGCAGGCTCGTCGAACGTTCCCGGAACTTCGTCGCCGCCGGCATGCACGTATTCGCCCGGAAAAAGTGTGAAGACGTGGTTCAAAGCTGCTTCCAAGAATGCGTATGTTGCGGGGGTCGCGCACAAGAGATCGCTTCTTCCGCAGCCGTACTCCGGATAGGCCGTTATCGCGGCGGCCGAATGCGCGGGCATCTCGATCTCGGGCAATACGGTGACGTAGCGCTGCGCTGCGTAACGGACGACTTCGCGCACCTCCGCGTCGGTATATGAATATCCCCGCGCGGTCAAAGCCGAATACCCCGGAACCGGTAGGCGCCACGCCTGGTCGTCCGTGAGGTGCCAGTGGAAGACGTTCAGTTTATAGTGCGCCGCCACATCAACGTAGCGTTCGACGGTGCGCACGTCGAAAAAATGGCGCGCGGCGTCGAGATGTATCCCGCGCCAGCGGTAGAGCGGACGATCACGGATTTGCATGGGATGCGCGGCAGCGCCGGCGCGCAGATCGAGCTGCGCGAACGTCTGCGCGGCATAAAACAATCCGGCGTGTGTGTTGGCCCACGCCTGGGCACCGCGCGCGGTTACGGTCAGCGCGTACCCTTCGTCGCCCAGAGCAGGGTCCCGGTGCACGTAAACGTGCGCTGCAAGGCGCGGCGCACGCTGCCATGTGAACGTACCGGTTCCTACGCGAACCGATCGCGGCCACGGTACGATCGAAGGCATCGCGGCGAGCAGCAAGGCCGCGATCATCGCGCCTGCATACGCGGCAGCGAGATCAGGACCGCGGCGGCCGCGGCGGCAACGATCGCGCAGAAGATCAAACCGGCGTTCGTCAGACCTACGATCTGACTCAGCAGTCCGACGCCCATAACCGGCAGCGCCAAACCGGCGTAGAGCAGTACGAAATAGCTTGACGAAACCTCGCCCCGCCGCACGTCGACTTCTTCATTGATCTCGGCCAGGCCAAAGCCGATGCCGAGTCCTTGCCCGAAACCGGCTACGATCGCAGCCGCGAACAATCCGGAAATCGAGCGGAGCCAGATAGCCGCGGCAAGCAAGAGGATTCCCGCGAGCAGCGCGGCGCACGCCAGCGTCAGCGCATGGCGTTTCGGTGCGCGATTCACGGCTATTTGTCCGATCGCAGAGAGCAAAAACAAGACGAACACCAGCAATCCGGGCACCGCATGGTTGGGCTGATCTAAAACAACGGCGAGATATGACGGCACCACCGCGCTAAAGACGCCGGAGACGGCGAACCCGCACATTCCCGCAATCGCGGCGCGGATAAAAATGCCGCGAATCTCGGGCGGGATGCGCAACCGCTGCATGCTCAGCTGAAAACGCGTCGCGGTGCGTGTAACGGTTTCCGGCGCGAACGCTACCCCCGCGAAGGCCGGAACGAGCAGCGCGAGATCGATCGCAAAGGGCAGACGCAGCGGATCGGGCGCGTACTCCGCGAGCATGCCCGAAAGCAGCGTGCCCGCACCCAGTCCGCCGATGTTCGCCGCAACCGCAAGGCTCGTCGCCAGCGTACGCCGGCCTTCGCCGGCCAATTCCACGAGGGTCGCCGTCGCCGTCCCCGTGAAGATGCCGGCGGAAAAACCGGAAAGCACTCTTGCCAGCAAGATTGCGGGCAATCCGTGCGCGCTCAAAAACGCCGCGGCGCTCAGCGCCGAGAGAAACAAACCCGAAATCAAAATCCGTTTGCGCCCGACGCGATCCGAAAGATGGCCGAAGAGCAACAAGCCGGCAACAACGCCAAACGCGTACGTCGCGAAGATCACCGTCACCAGCAGCGGCGCAAATCCGAATTCGTGCTGATAGATCGGATAAAGCGGTGTGGGCAGCGTGGTTCCGAGCATCGCCACGCAGAACGCGGCAGCCACGAACCAAAAGGCGGCCCTTACGGCGCGCCCAGCTTCTGCAGCAGCCAGTTCGCCGACGTGTCGTAGAGTTGCAGCACGTGCGCGAATCTCAGGTTTTCGTGCGTTTCGTTTGGAAAGACCATCTCGACGACTTCAACGCCTTTGGCGCGCAGCCGCGTCGCGAGATCCACGCCTTGTGAAAACTCGACGTTGCGGTCGTCGTCGCCTTGACTCATGAAGACCGGCGAGCGCCACGTATCCACCGCGGTAACCGGCGACGAGTCTTCGGCGATCTTTCGCTCGGCCGGCGTTCCGACCGCGCGGCCGTAATCCGCGTCGCGCGTCGTCGCCCAGTTGTGCACGCCCGCCATGTCGACGCCGGCTTTAAAAATATCGGAGTTGCGCGCCAAACCGAGCGCGGTGAGATAGCCGCCGTACGAAAGACCATAGATGCCTATGCGCGATGCGTCGACGTCGGAGCGGCTCTGCAAGTAGCTCGCACCGGCGAGCACGTCCTGGTACTCGCTTCCGCCCTCAGCGCCGTAATTTTTCGCTTCGCGGAAGTCGTGGCCGTACATGATCCCGCTGCGGTAGTTGATCGAAAGCACCACGCAGCCATGGTTTGCGTAATATTGATTCGATTCGTAGAGGTCGGTATAAAACTCGAGATAGTGAAAACCGGGGAGCATCTGCCGGCGCGATCCGCCGTGATCAAAGATGATCGCGCAGTGCTTGCCGGCGTCGTTCGGCGGAACGAAGACTTGCGCGTGAATCAGCAGGCCGTCGGGCGCGTGGAACGTTACGAGCTGCGGTTCGACGAACTCGTTGGCGGGAAACTCCGCTGCAACCGCCGGTCCGCCAACTGCCGTCGCCCGGCCTCCGTGCAGCGCGTACACGGCCGGCGGATTCTTGTAGCCCGCGTCCACGTAGGCGACAATGCCCGAACCTAACGCCACCGGAGCCCACTGACTATCCGGCCCGGCCGTTAATTGCGACGGCGTTCCGCCGGAAAACCCCGAGCTCGAAATATGGCGCCGGTCGATGTCGCCTTGGTTGCTCGAAAAAACCAGTTGCGAATGGTCGGGTGAAACGGTGACGTTCTCAACTTCGAATGCACCGGGCGTGAGCAATTCAGCCGTGCCCCCTTGCGCGGAAACCGAATAGAGATGACGCCAGCCGTCCTTTTCCCAAGGGAACGCAATTCTGCCGTCGCGCGACCAAAATAGTTGAGCGCCGCTGTCAGTTCCGTAGAACTCGCTGCCCATTCCGCGATCGGCTTGCCAAATTTGGCGGCCGTTATTGCCGTCGGCATCGGCAGTCCAGATCGACCACGGCTCCTTGACGTAACGGACGTACGGATCTTCGTTTTCCAGCGTACCGGGTGTGCGCACGAACGCGATCTGCTTTCCGTCGGCCGACCACGCCGGCGCAAAGTCGCTCGCAAAAAATGGTGCCGCGTACGATAGGCGCTGCGTTGCCAAGGCGTAGATCGCGATGAACGCGTGATCGCCGCGCGAGTTGGTAAACGCCAAGTGCGATCCGTCAGGGGAAAAAACCGGATCCGAGAGCGATCCGCGAATCGAAAAAAGCCGCGCCGGCTTTTCCACGCGCGGAAGGCTGCCCCGTGTATCGAGCGCGGCCGAGTACGGCTGGCCGTGCAAGAGCCACACGATCCGGTCGCCTTTGGGCGACACAGTGGGAGAGTTTCCTTCGCCGACGCGGACCGGCTGTGAACCCGATGCCGAAACGATCCAGATCGTTTGCTTCGGCGGTATCAGCAGTGAGAGCGGATTCGGGTACTCGCTTCGCCGGTTGGTGCCTTCACCGCGCACGTACACGACGGCGCGGCCGCCCGGGACGATCGCCGGCGACCCGACCACCTGTCCGTCATCGCTGGAGTAATTCGTGATGCGCTTGGCGCCGGCCGTTCCGTTCGCAAAATATATGTTGTGCAGTCCACGCTCGTTCGCGGTGAACGCCACCGCGTTACCATCGGGCGACGCGGTGAGATCGCCCACAAACGGGGCGGAGAGCGCCTGCGACATCGTAAAAAGCGACGCGGCAAGCAACACATGGAGCATCGAGGCCCAAGATTCGCGCGGGGGCAGGAGCGCCCTCCGGCGACCGCCTCAGCAAACGGCGCTTTCTGCCGACATTAACAGAGATGGATCGACAACAGTCGGGCCTGCTTGGCCGTGTGGCATACCTAGACGGATTGCGTGCCGTGGCCGTGCTGTTGGTGCTGGCCGATCATGCCGTCGGCCGCACGACGATCGCGACCGCGGGCTGGGCGGCCGGCGCGCACGCACTGCGCGAAGGCGCGCACGGCGTCGATCTGTTCTTCGTGCTGTCCGGGTTTTGCTTATCGTATCCGCTGCTGCACAAACTCCGGCACGACGGGCTCGCAACGTTCGAAATCCACCGCTTCTTCGCCAAACGCATCGTGCGCATCGTTCCGCCGTACTACGCGGCGCTGGCCGTGCTGCTGGTCGCGGCGCTGGGATTGAGCGCCGCACATATTCCGCTGCCCGGCGGCATGCCGATGTTTCCTTTCACGGGCTGGGATGTGCTTAAACAAGCGCTCTTCTTGGATTGGCATACCAATTTTTTGAACGCGTCGTTTTGGACGCTGGCCGTCGAGTTGCGCTGGTATCTTCTTTTTCCGCTGGCGCTCGCGCTCTGGATTCGCGCGCCGCGCGCGTTTCTCGCCCTAGCCGCCGCGTCGTCGATCGCTTACGGCTTCACGCGCATGCGCGCGCCCGACGTGGGCGTGCTGCTTCCGTTTTTGCTCGGCATTGTGGCGGCAGATTTCCACGCGCGCGGGCGGCGTTTGGAGCGCGGCTTCTGGCTGCTCGTTCCGGCCTGCATCATCATCGGCGTCTTTGTCGAGCCGCTGGTGTGGATGCCAAGTCCATACGGCGTGGAGAACGCGGCCTTCGTGCAAACCAATCCGGCTTGGCAGATCGCAATGTTCGCGTTGGTCGTAATCGCGGGAAACCTGCAGTGGCTGCGCAGCGCGCTTTCATTCCGGCCGCTGGTTGCGATCGGCACGGCGTCATACAGTATTTACTTGATCCACGAGCCGGTCGTCGCGTTCTTTCAAGAACACGTGCTCTGGCCGGGCGCATGGAGATTGGCGGGCGGCTACTGCGCGGCAGTTGCCGCGGGCATACTCTTTTGGTACGCGTTCGAACGCGTGTGGATGTACGGATCGGTAAAATCGCGTGCTATTGAATCGCTGAGCCCGCGGATTGAAGCGCTCTTCACTTGGCTGGGAATACGTCAGGTGACGCGGTTTGCATCACCTGACGTGTTATTTGCTACTACGGCTGCTGCTGCATTGCCGCACGCAGCGCGTCCGGCGAGGCAGCGAGTTGCAGCAGGATTCGACCCGCATCCGGCGCCCGGCGCTGACCTTGGCCTCCCCCGGCTCCCGGAGGCGGACCTTGCCGTGCCGGCGGCGGCGAACCGCCGTTAGCGTCCGAATACATTTTACGCATTCCGTCGCGCATCGTTTGACCGGCTGCGAGAACGGCTGCCGATTCCGCGGGCGTGAGCACCGCATCGATTTGCGTCACGGCGTCGGCCATTGAAACCGAACCGCCGTTGAATTGGGTGACGATGGCTTGCACTTTCGTGCGGTGATCCGCGCTCAGTGCATTGAAACTCGTTGTTTTGGCTGTGTCGCGAAGCGTTTGGAGCTGGGCTTGCATCTCGGGCGTCATGCCCGGGAAGCCTTGAGCCGCAGCCGCAACGGGCGCCGCGCAGAGCAATAGAGTAAGGGCGAAAAGAATATTACGCATGCCGCAACGCTACAGTGGCTGCCTGAGAAATCCCTTGGCTTTACAAGAAGTGATCGTGGATCGCTTAGCCGCCTAGCCTAGCGAGCGTGCAGGCGCTGCAGCGTCAGGCCGGCGGGACTGCGTCCGTAAGCGACCCCGCCGCGACCACAACCGCTCCGCTTCCCGAACTCTTCGACGCAATTGCCGCGGTGATGTCGGGCTGGGCCCCGTCGTGCTCTTCGACCCAGTGGCATGCAGCGAAGTGTCCTGGGCGGTATTCATTAAATGCGGGCACCTCGGTTTTGCAGCGCTCGAAAGCGATCGGGCAGCGCGTGTGAAAGCGGCAGCCCGACGGCGGATTGACGGGCGAGGGAATATCGCCGGTCAAGACGATGCGCTTGCGCCGCTGTTCGACGTGCGGATCGGGGATCGGAATCGCCGAGAGCAGCGAGATCGTGTAGGGGTGAAGCGGCTCTTCGTACAGTGCATCGCGCGGAGCCATCTCCATCAATTTTCCGACATACATCACCGCGACCCGCGTCGAGATGTGCCGTACGACCGAGAGGTCGTGCGCGATGAAAAGATAGGTCAGGCCGAGCTTCGCCTGAAGATCTTCGAGCAGGTTAATCACCTGCGCTTGAATCGAAACGTCGAGCGCCGAAACCGGTTCGTCGCAGACGATGAACTTCGGATCGACCGCGAGCGCGCGCGCGATGCCGATACGCTGACGCTGTCCGCCGGAAAACTCGTGGGGGTAGCGGTTTGAGTGATACGGCTGCAAACCGACCAGGCGCAGCAGCTCTTGCACGCGCTCGTCCACTTCTTTGCCCGCGGCTAAATGATGGATCTTCAGCGGTTCGGCGACGATATCGCCCACGGTCATGCGCGGATTGAGCGAAGCGAACGGATCTTGGAAGATGATCTGCATCTCGCGGCGCAGCCGGCGGATCTCGCCGCGCGAAAGATCGAGAATCGGCCGTCCGTCGAAACAGACCTCGCCCTTGGAGGCCGGCAGCAGACGCAAGATGACGCGGCCGACCGTCGTCTTTCCCGAGCCCGACTCACCCACCAGCCCGAGCGTTTCACCGCGCGCGATCGTGAAGTCCACTCCGTCGACCGCTTTCACGTCGCCGACGTGACGCGACATCAACCCCGCATGGATCGGAAAGTACTTGTAGAGCCCGGTAACCTCGAGCAGGTTATCGGTTGCAGTTTTTGTGTTGACTTCTTGAGCGCTCATGCGCGCGCGGCCTCGGGCGGAGCGCTGATGATAGGCGCCGTCTCGACCTCGATCGGGCGCTGATCTTTGGCGCGTTCGTCATAGAGGAAACAGCGCGCCACATGGCCGGCGCCGAAATCGTAGACCGGAACCGGTTCGGCGCAAATCGGCATGCGATAGCGGCAGCGGGGCGCAAACGCGCAACCCGGCGGCAAGCGCAGCAGGTTGGGCGGCTGGCCGGGAATCGGTTCGAGCCGCTGACGCTCGCGCACGTCAAGCCGTGGAAGCGATGCCAGCAGACCTTGCGTGTACGGCATTTTCGGCGTATCGAAGATTTGCGGCGCATCGCCGTACTCGACCATGTTTCCGCCGTACATCACCAAAACGTTTTCGCAGACCTCGGCGACCACGCCCAGGTCGTGGGTGATCAAAATAATGGCGGCGCCCGTTTCGCGCTGCATTTCATTCATCAATTCGAGGATCTGCGCTTGGATGGTGACGTCGAGCGCGGTTGTGGGCTCGTCGGCAATCAGCAACTTGGGGTCGCATGAAAGCGCCATCGCGATCATGACGCGTTGGCGCATTCCCCCTGAAAACTGGTGCGGGTAGTCGTAGAAACGTTTTTCGGGCAGCGGGATGCGCACTTTCTTCAGCATCTCGACCGTCTTGTCGAACGCATCTTTCTTGTTCAAGCCCAAATGCAGCTGAACGGCCTCGGAGATCTGTTCGCCGATCGTGAGCACGGGATTGAGCGAGGTCATCGGGTCTTGAAAGATCATCGCGATCTTGCGTCCGCGAATTTTTCTCATCTCTGACTCGGATTTTTCGAGCAGGTTCGCGCCTTCAAAAAATACCGCGCTGTGCGGATCGATCTGTCCCGGGCGCTGAATCAGGCGCATGATCGAAAGCGCGTTGACGGACTTACCCGAACCCGACTCGCCGACGATGCCGAGCGTCGATCCCGCTTCGAGCGAGTACGACAGCCCGTTGACGGCCGTGACGAGACCGTCCTCGGTGTTGAACGTCGTCCGGAGATTCTTGACTTCGAGCAGCGGCAAGACGGCTAGATTCCGGTCAGCGAGAGAATGGTGCCGAGGACGACAAACATCACCGCGAAGACGCCGGTGATGCGTTTCAGCTGCTCTTCGGCACCCATGCGGCTGTAGGCCGACTCGACCCGGCCTCCGATCGTTCCCGAGAGCCCTTCCTGTTTTGTCGTTTGAATCGCGAGCATGACCACCAATCCGACGGCCGCGATGATGAAGAGCCCGGCCAGTCCATGCGTCAGCCAAGCCGCGTGCAGTTGGAACCACGTCTCCGCCGGCGGCGCGGGAATCGGTTGCGGCGCCGGCTGCGTCTGCTGAACTTGCAGCGGATTCGCGGTCGGCAGGGCGGCGGGTTTTGCGGCCGCCGCTGCAGCCAAGAGCCAAATCATACAGGTTCCTCGATCAGTTCGCGGGTGCGCTGTGGCGCGGATTGCAAGGCACGCCGCACGCGGGCCGCAACTTCTTCTGCCGTCAGCCCAAACAGTGCGCGCTGTTTTGGCTGTGAATCGTGCTGCACGAGCACGTTGGGAATGCCGATGCGTTCGACGGTGGTACGCAAAGCGTTGTCGGCGACGAACTCCACGACCGCCGAACCGAATCCGCCGGCGAGCGAATGTTCTTCGAGCGTAATGAAGTGCGAGTGACTCGCCGCCAACTCCAGCAGCAGTGCTTCGTCGAGCGGCTTGGCAAAACGCATGTTGACCACGGTTGCCGCCGGAAAAAGATCGTAGGCATCGAGCGCGATGTCGACCGTGTTACCGTAGGCGAGAATCGCTACAACCGACGACCTGCGTAACACCTCGCCGCGGCCGTGCACGATGGGCGCAACCGGATCGCGATGTTTTCCGCTGGTCGAGCCCCGCGGATAGCGGATCGCGGCGGGGCCGTCGAGCGAGAGCGCGTGTTCGAGCATCGGATAGAGCTCTTCTTCGTTGCGCGGCGCCATGCACGTCATGTTCGGCAGCGTGCGCATGTAGGCGATGTCGTACAGACCCATGTGCGTCGGTCCATCGTCTCCCACGACGCCCGCGCGATCCATGCAAAAGACGACCGGCAAATTCTGAACGCAGACATCGTGCACGATCTGATCGTACGCGCGCTGCAAGAACGTCGAGTAAATCGCGCAGACCGGCTTGAGACCGTTGGTCGCGGCGCCGGCCGCAAAACAGACGGCGTGCGCTTCGGCGATGCCGACGTCAAAATACCGGTCGGGAAACGCCTTGGCGAACTTCGAGAGCCCCGTTCCGTCGGGCATAGCAGCCGTTATGCCGATGATGCGGGAGTCTTTTTCCGCCAGCGCGATCATGGCGTCGGCGAAGGCATCTTGGAATTTGGGCGCCGAAGGCGCCGCCGCTTTCTTGCTGCCGTCGCGCGGTTCGAACGCGTTAGCTCCGATGCCGTGGAACGTGCGTGAGTCGCGCTCGGCCGGTTCGTAGCCTTTGCCCTTAACCGTGCGAACGTGCAGCAGCACGGCGCGCGGAATGGCCTTGGCCGTTTCGAGCGCGTCGACCAGGGCATCGTAGTTGTGGCCGTCGATGGCGCCGATGTAGCGAAAGCCCAGTTCTTCGAAAATTACCGCGGCTTTTTCCGAGGGTGCGATAAACCGCATCGCGCCCAGTTCGGCCGACTCGAAGGCTTTCTTGGCCATGCCGCCCAGCGGCAAATGATTGAGCACGTGTTTTCCGGTCGCGCGAACCTGGTTGGCGAACGGCTTGCTGCGCAGCACCGAGAGATACGACGCCATTGAGCCGACGTTGGGCGCGATCGACATTTCGTTGTCGTTGAGGATCACGATGAAATTCGTGCGCAGCTGTCCGGCGTTGTTGAGCGCTTCGTAGGCGAGGCCGCCGGTCAGGGCTCCGTCGCCGATAACGGCAACGATCGTTTCGGTGCCGCCGGTGAGATCGCGCGCCTGCGCCATGCCGAGGGCCGCCGAAACGCCCGTGCTGGCGTGGCCGGCGCCGAAACAATCATATTCGGATTCACTGCGCATCGCGAAGCCGGAGATGCCGCCGCCCTTGCGAAGCGTGGGGAACCGGTCGCGCCGTCCGCTCAAGAGCTTGTGCACGTAGGTTTGGTGGCTGACGTCCCACACGATGCGATCTTTGGGCAGATCGAGCGTGCGGTGCAGCGCCAGGGTCAGTTCGACCACGCCTAAATTGGGCGCCAGATGGCCGCCGTTTTGCGCGCAGACATCCACCAGTTGCTCGCGGATCTCGCGAGCTAACAGGTCGATCTCCGGTCGGGACAGGGCTTTGACGTCGGCGGGGGTGTCGATCCGCTCTAGCACCATGAAGGCCGTCCGTTTCGACAGGCTCCTGGGCGGAGCCCCTCACCGCGGCAGGAGCGAGGCAGGCAGGCGGGCCTAGTAGGTTTGGTGGTCCATCTGCACCCGTCGCTCACTCCGATCCCCATCAAGAACCGGCGCGTGTGGCGCGACCTGGCACGCATCCTCTCCACCATCTTCAATCCATTCCTTACGGCGCTGGCGCTCTTCGTCATATTGTCACACGTGCGCGCCGGAAGCACGGACGACTTTTGGCGCCTGCTTTTCCTGAGCACGTTCTTCACGTCGATCGGGCCCATGCTCTTCATCTTCTGGCTGTATGCGACCGAGCGCATTTCCGATCTCGACATGTCGATCCGCGAAGAGCGCGAGCAGGTCTTTTTTATCTTCGTCATGTTCTATCTGGCCGGTACCGCCACGTTATGGCTGACCCACGCGCCAAAACTGCTGGTCGCATCGATGGCCGGCTATACGCTGGCGACCGCGGTCGTGCAATACATCACGCGCTACTGGAAGATTAGCACGCACGCGGTCGGGATCACCGCGCCGCTGGTCGCGCTGAGCCTGCTCTACGGGCGCCAGCCGCTGCCGTTTCTGGTCTTGATTCCAATGGTCTGCTGGGCGCGCGTCTACCTGCGCGCGCATACCGTCGCCCAGGTCGTCGCCGGAGCCGTTCTCGCGACGTTCAGCGTCGGCGTTTTCTTCTGGCTCTTTCACATCGTCGCACTCTAGTCATAACGCAGGTTAAAGCGATGAGGCTCGTAGAGTTCGGGATGCCCTGCCCTTAGCGCACCGGCGATTGACGACCAACGAAGCGTGTCGTCAAAGACGATGGCCGGCTGTTCGACATTTGCGGGAAGCAGAAAGGTGAGATGCTCGGTGTCCATAGCGCCGAGTATCCGGTGAGCGGCGCTGCCTGCGTTCGCAGCATACGTGCGGCCATTATTATCGAAGACGTGCGCGCTGTGAAGCGTCCACGCGTAGCGCTCACCATACGCTGCTGAAACCGGGTGACGCGCCACTTTGCTCACCGAAAAGCCCGTCTCGTCATCCCAAAGCACGGTGCCGAGCGACACGGGCATCGGCGGACGGCCAAAGATCCAAAGCATATACGCCGCAACGACCAACGCACAAACGAATGCGACGGACGCGGATGCATATAACTTTGTCACGCAAAGTTACTTTACCACGTCCCGGACGCAAAGTCCAGCGCGGCAGTTCATATTTAAACGGCGGGCGTTCGGACATGTTCGGGTCGGAAGCCGACGCCAATCAGCCGCGCCGGAACGCGCCGCAGGAGCGGAAAGTGTTTGAATGCTTCCAAGAAAAGCGGCCGCTTCGCCTGTTCCTGCGTATCGGCGCGCAATATGCGCGACATGAACGTGTTTTGAATGAGCAGCTGCATATTCTGCGTCATCACGGTCGGAAACGTTCGCCGCCGCTGCACCGCCGCCAAATCGGGGGCGCGCCTGGCCGACAGCGCGGGATAAAGAATATTGGCAGCCGCGACCGCGTCTTGCACGGCGAGATTGATCCCGACGCCGCCAATGGGCGACATCGCGTGGGCGGCGTCGCCGATAAACAGCAAACCCTCGCGATACCATTTTTCAAGACGGTCGACTTGGACCGTCAGCAACTTGACGTCATCCCAGCTTCGCAGCGCGCCTACCCGATCGGCAACAAACGGCGCTTGCTGCGCGACGCCGGATCGAAACGCTTCTATTCCGCGCGCCTGGATTGCCGCGAACGAACCTTTTGGAATCACATACGCACACTGCCAGTACGTATCGCGCATGAGCATGACGAAAATTTTTCCCTGCTTGATGTAGCCGAAGACTTGGCCAGGATCCGAAGGCTCGCGCGGCAGCCGCAGCCAGAGCACATCGATCGGCGCGCCGAAATCTTTCACCGGCAGCCGCGCCGAACTGCGCAGCGTCGAGTGGCGGCCATCAGCTCCGACCGTGAGATCCGCGCGGATCTCGATCTCGCCTTGCGCGCCCCTAGCGCGTACGCCTGTGACTTTCGCTCCTTCATTCAGTGTCTCAACCGCTTCGGTTTCCATGAGCAGATGAAAAGCCGAATAGCTCCGGCCGCGCTCGGCCAAGAAGTTCAAGAAATCCCACTGCGGCATGAACGCGAGAAATTTGCAGTGCGTCGGAACGTGACTCAAATCCACGAACGGATAGACCCTGTCGTTGACGACGCCCGAGAACTGCGTGATTTCGCTGTGAGGAAGCGCGAGGAACGCGTCAAGTAGCCCGAGTTCCCAGATGATGTCCAGCGTTGACGGGTGGATCGTATCGCCGCGGAAATCGCGCAGAAAGTCGGCGTGCTTCTCAAGGACGGCGACTTCGATTCCCGCCCGCGCCAGCAAAAATCCCAGTACCATGCCGGCCGGGCCGCCGCCCGCGATCGCGACCTTAACGTTCAAACGTTATCTCCGGCAGCTTTCCGAGCACATTGGTTACCGCCAGGCGGAAACGTTCGGGATCGCCGCTCGTGATGCAGGTGATCGATCCCGTTCCGGGCGCGAAACCTTCGTGCGCGGCAATGGCCGCCGCGCGTTCGGCATGCACGATCGCGGGATCGATTCTGGCGACGCCTTCGCCCAGAGCGGCCGCGAAATGCGCATCCAACAGCGGATAATGCGTGCATGCCAACAGCACCGCATCGAGATCGGGCGGCAGTTGCGCACAGACCGCGGCAACGGCGGCGCGCGGTTCTTCTCCAACGAGTTTTCCCGCTTCGACCAGCGGCACCAGCGCCGGCGCGGCAACTTCAAAAACGTGCGCACGCGATATGCGGCTGGTAATTTTTTGCGTGTACGCCCGCGTGGCCGTCGTAGCGGCGGTCGCCACGACGCCGATGCGCTGGTAACCGGCGCTTTCCACCGCGATGGCGGCCGACTCGATCAGGTCCAGGATCGGCGCTTTCGTTACGGGCCAGCCTTCGCGGGCCGCCGTCGCGCACGATGTGTTGCACGCCATAACGATGGCGTCGACTGCTCGCGCATCCAAGAACTCGACGTTTGCGCGCAGCAGTTCGACCAGTTCGCCCGGCGTGCGGTCGCCGTACGGCACGTGCAGCTGATCCGCGAAGAAAATGATATCTTGCTGGGGCAGCCGCTCGCGCAAGCGCTGCAGCACGGTAAGTCCGCCGAGCCCCGAATCGAAAAGTCCTAACACGAAGCCGGCTAGTTGCTTTCGGTAAAGTCGACGATGCCGTCGGCGATCGCTTGTGCCATCCTCTGGCGCCAACTTCCCGACTGCAAGAGCGCGAAATCATCGGGATTCGAGATGTAGGCGGTTTCGACCAGCGCGGCCGGCATGACGGCATGATTGACGACGTAGAGCTTATCTTTGATAACGCCGTTATTGTTGATTCCCAGTTCCGAGGCGATGCGGCGGCTGAGCGCCTGCGCGAGCGCCAGATCGCCGGCTTTATAATAGTAGGTCGCAACGCCGTGAGGCCCCGAGTTGACGTAGCTGTTCACGTGAACGCTTACGAGCAGCCGGGCTCCGCGCGAGTTGGCGACGTCGTCGCGCGCTTGCAGCTCGTCGTGCGCGGAATCGTTGGCGGCGAATACGTCGCGGTCGTCCGTGCGTGTCATGACGACCTGCCAGCCCCGGTCGACGAGAAGATCGCGTACGCGCTTGGCAATATCAAGCGTAACCATTTTCTCTTGGAGACTGCCGCGCACGGCGCCCGGATCGCTTCCGCCGTGTCCCGGATCGAGGACGATGAGTCTGGGATTGGACGGCACATAGCGCGCGCCGGGCGATGCTGCGGGACTGGCGAGCGGCGATGCGTTTGCGGTCGCGATGCTGCCGAACGTGCCGGAACCGCGCGTCGCTGCAGCGACAATCCGGTTGGAGACGACGATGGTGATGCCGTCATTGCCGGGCGCCACGTCAACTTGCTCGGAAGCGGGCAACGAAAGCGCCACGCGCACTGTGTCGGCCGGCTGTTGGCGAACTCGGACCGCGGAGACGAGCGCGCCGCCGTTCTGATCGATCGGCGCAGTCGCCAGGCGGGCGGTATGCACGTCGATCCACCAGCGGTTGTCGGGAGCGCGCAACCGGTGCCATTCGTACGCGCCGTTTCCGGTGATGCCGATGCGTATGGTTACTGACCCGGGCTGGACTTGCACGTCCACGCCGGTCACTTGCGCGAGCTGATCGGGCTGCGGCGACGGCATCGGCGTTGCAAATGGCGGCGTCGTCGGCGCGGGCGCGACATCCGCCGTCGAAACCGGGCCCGGAAGCGGCGTTGACGTTGCGGGCGCCGCGTCCGCTGCAGCCGTTGAGTACGCCGGCAGCTTGAGTGCGCGCAGAACGTCGTTGAGCGGGATGAACGCGTGTCCGTCGCGCACGAATGGAGCAAACGCGGCCGGATGCGAAACGGATCCGATCAGATAGTGCGCATCGCCAATGGCGAAGCTGATAACCGTCGGGCCGGGAAACGTCACAAGAACGTACTGATTGTCGGCATCCCACGTCACGGAGCCGCCCGCGTTTCTCACGAGTTGATGCAGGCCCGGATCGTCGGCGGAAACGGCCGGGCCGCCGCTTCGCTGCACCAGCGTTTCAAAAACGACGCGTTTGCCGTCGTATCCGTAAGGGTTCTCAGCGGCGCTTGCGGTCGCAAACTGCCCGAGCTGAAAACTCAGCGCAAGAGCGAGTGCGCTACCAATCCGAACGGCGTAACGGTTCATCGAGCTCGAAACTCCCTCCGTTCAGCGTCGCGACCTTGCTGCCCGCGACACGCACCGCGACAGCATCTATCCCCGGTCGTGCGGTCATCGTCCAGATCAGCGCTTTAAATTCGCCGCTTTCATTCAAGGCGCCGTCGCCGGGATGATGAACTTCAGGCGAAAGATTGACGGTTGCGGTCGTACCGTCAACGGTCACGGAGAGCACTTGGGTTCCGGCCGGAAAACGAATCGCCGTGACGTCTGACGGAGGCCCGGCGACGGCTTGCGATGCGGCGTACAACGCAAGATACTGCGCGTATGCCGCGGCGCTTTCACCGGGCTGCTGCGCGCGCGCGGAGATCGTCCACGGAATCTCCGATTGGCCGTCTACCTTCGAGTAGTAAACGGTGACTTCGCCCGCCGAGGTGCGGTGCGACGAAATATACCAGGCGATGGCGGCGACCGCGATCAGGAGCGCCAGCAGAAAAAAAACCCGTGAGTTTCTCACGGGCTCAAATCTTCGTCAGGAGGGGCCTTTCGGCCCCTCCCGCCGGTGCGGTTTAGAAAGCGGCGGCGCCGTTCGGCGTGCCGTTTCCGGTCGGACCGTCGTAGCCGGTCTTGCCGGTGCACAGGTAGCTGCTTCCGCAGCTTCCGTTGCTGCCCGAAGTGACGTCGAACAGCGAGCTCAGATGCCCGTACGGATACGATCCGTAGTTCACCGAACCGCCGTTGCCGGCGAGCGCGTACACCGACGCGATAACCGGTGATGCGACGCTCGTGCCGCCGAAGACCATCCAGCCCGATTGTCCCAAATATGCGGTGCTGTCGTAAACGGCAACGCCGGTGTTGGGATCGGCCACTGCCGAGACGTCGGCCACGGTGCGCCGCGCGCAACCCGTGTCGGTTTGCCACGAAGGTTTCGGCTCGTACGCGCTGCAGCCTGAGCCCGCGCCGTTCCAGACCGTTTCATTCCAGCCGCGCGTGTTGCTCGCTTTCGAGAGCGACGTGCCGCCGACCGCCGTGACGTATTGCGACGCCGCCGGATATTGGACGCCGTAGCCGTTGTCGCCGGAGCTCACGGTGACGGCATGTCCGGGGTGGTTGTAGTATGCGTCGTAGGTCGTCGTTTCGGCCGAGCTCTCACCGCCGCCGTAGCTATTGCTGATCGCGTTGGCGCCGAGCGACGCGGCAGTGTTCACCGCGGTGCCTAAATCGGCGAAGCTTGCGCTGTTGGCCTCAACCAGCAGGATGTGGCAATTCGGACAGATCGCCGACACCATATCGATGTCCAACGAAATTTCCTGACCCCAGCTTGCGTTGGCCGTCGGCGGCGTGCTGCCGCCGGTTTGATTGACCTTCTTGAAACAACCGTTCGCGGTGGTGCAAGGCGCCAATCCAAATTGCGCGCGATAGACGCCGAGATCGTTTTCAGCCGTCTTGTCGTCATACGCGTCGACGATCGCAACGGTTTGTCCGGCGCCCGCGGTAGATGACGGCAAGCTATATGCCGCCTGCAGATCGGCTGGGCCGTAGCCGGCCGGATTTCCCGGAGCCGGGGACGGCGTCGGTGATTGAACCGGCGTCGAAGTCGGCCTGGGGGTCGGAGTCGGGCGCCGGTCGGGGGAGACGCTGAGCGGTTGGAGGACCGGCGGCCCGCCGTAAAGTCCGTGGTATCCGTTCGGATCACCGCCGCCGACGTCGGTGCGAACCAGCGAAAAGCAGCGCGCGAAACCTTCGGCCGCTGCGCCGCACGAAGCGGAAATGTTGGATTGCGGCGCCGCCAGTTGCGCGCCGCCCGGAATCGTGTTGTTGGAAACACCCGAACAGGCAGCCAGCGCAAACGCCGCCGCCGCTCCCAGAGCGAGTGCGATTTTCTTGTGCAACGGGAACTCCTTAGAAGGAAGTAAGGAAAAGAAAGGATCCGTCTGAGACTTTAGTCGGGCGATTGCGCGCGGCGCGAAAGTTTCCTGGCGCGGCATTGCGCCTAGCTCAAACTTTACGCGGGCAATTGCCCGCAGCTTAGATCAAGCAGCGCCCGATGCGTTCACGGGAAGAACGACGGCGATGCTGTTGCCGCCGTTGTGATGCACCTCGACCGAGCGCGCCAACTTGCGGACCAAATGCAGCCCACGCCCGTTGGGGGAGAGCGCATCGGGCATCTCTCCGTCTTCACTTGCGAACGGTTTTCCGTGGTCGCGCACGAGCAGGCGAGCCTCGCCATCATGAAACTCGAGACCGACTTCAGCTTGGCCCGGTGTGTGCTGCGCGACGTTGCTGAGCAGCTCGCCCAGAATGAGCTCGACGCCCGAGAGGTCTGAGCCGGCGCTGACGCGCGCGGAAAGGTCCCACAAAACGGCGCGGCGGACGCGGTACGCGGCACCGCGTTCGCGCACATCGAGCGTCCAAGTTTTTTTCGCAGGAGAACCGTTCACGCCAAGGTTCGTAATGCCCACAAAGAGCACGGCCGAATCGTCGACCGGTTCAACGTTGGCCAAAATGCGATCTTTTATCTGCTCGGCGATATTTTCCGACGACATCGCGCCGTACTCCGTCTTTACGGCTGCGATCAGATCGTCCATGCCTTGGAAATAATCGCGCCTTACTTCGATAAGGCCGTCGGTAAAACCGATGAGCGCTTCGCCCGCGCGCAGCTCTATACCGAAACTGCGGTATTCGGCTCGCGGGTCAACCCCGAGGATCAAGCCCTCGCCGCGCAGCTGTTCGACCTCGGTGCCGGAATGCACCACAAGCGGCAGCGGGTGACCGGCAACGGCAAAGTCGGTGTGACCGGTGCGCATATCGATGGTCGCGAAGAACGCCGTAACGATCACGCCGGCTTCGTCGGCGCACAGCGCGCGATTCACGCGATCGAGCACGGTCCCCGGATCGCTGCGCACACGGGCGGCGATGCGGATAGCTTGTCGGACGGAGCCCATGATCGCGGCGGCGCGCAACCCGTGACCAGCCACGTCGCCGACGCTGATTCCGACGGTGGTATCGTCGAGCTTGAAAACGTCGTACCAGTCGCCGCCGATCTCGGCCGCATGCGCCGCGGCGGCGTACGCCGTGTCGATGCGAAGCCCGGAAACTTTCGGCAGCTCTTGCGGAAGCAGCGCGCGCTGCAGCGTCGAGGCGATGTAATGCTCGCGGCGATAGGCCGACAGCGTGTCGTGTATGCGCTGCGCCATTTCGTGATAGATGCGATCGAGTTCGGCGATCTCATCATCGCCGCTCACCGGCGTCGTCGATTGTCCGGCACCCAAGAGTTCGGCATTATGCGCGAGCGTGCGCAACCGCCGCGCTATGTTCAAGCCGAAGCGCCCGGTCGTTAGCAGGGTAAGCAGAATGCCGAAGAACGTCAACGCGAGCAAAATGTAACCGTAGAGATTGATCTGATCGCGCATCCCGCGGAAACGCGAGCTCGTCAGTTGGCGTTCGGAGCGGTCGAAATTCGCTTTTGCCGCTTGAAAACTCGTGCCGAGCGCGCGCGTCGACGGCCGGGCCACCAGCGCGCGAGCTGCGGCGGTATGGCCGCCGCGGACGTCGGTCATATATTGATCGAGCAAATCCAGAATCCGCAATGTCAGCGCCGAGTATTGCGCGGCGCTCCGTTTTTGCACCGGCGCGTCGACCATATCAACCAGCCGGCGAGCCTGAATTCTTATCGCCGCCGAGCGCGACTGGAAGTTTTTCAGCGCCTTCGGGCTGGGATGCTGCGTATAGTCTACGGCAGCCTGGTTCGTGCCGCTGAACGCTGTGAGGATCGAGTCGGATTGGTCGAGCACGGCCGTGGCGTGCCGCGTCCAGGTCGTCATCTCGGTCGCGCGCACGTTCAACAGCACGACGACGCCCAGAAAAACGAGCAAAAACGCCAACGGGACGATGCTTAAAAGAATCGCCTGCGACTGGATCTTCGAGCGTACGAGTGGCAAGTCAGGCTGGGTTCGACATCACACGCGCGATTTCAGCCGCCAATCCGGCGTTGCTCTTCACGAGCGCCACGTTAGACGCCAGGCTGCGCCCGGATGTAAGCCGCCCGATCCGTTCGAGCAGCCAAGGGGTAACGGCTTTGCCCCGGATGCCCGCCTCTTGCGCCTCCGAGGCCGCGGCGGCTATCCACGGCTCCATTTCCGCGCGCGGTATTTCGTCGGCCCGATCGATGGGGTTGGCCACGAGTGTGCCCGAGGTTAGGCCAAGCGAGCGCTGCGTTTGGACGAATCCCGCAATCTCTGTTGCCGAGTCATATCGGAGCGGCGACGGCAAACCGCTCTCGCGGCTCCAGAACGCAGGGAATTGGTCGCTGCGGTAAACGATAACCGGAACGCCTAGCGTTTCGAGCATTTCCAGCGTAGCCGCCAAATCGAGCAGCGCTTTCGCGCCTGCGCAGACGACGGTGACGGGCGTGCGCGCAAGCTCGTACAGATCGGCGGAGACATCGAATGTCCGTTCCGCGCCGCGATGAACGCCTCCGACTCCGCCCGTCGCAAAGACGCGTAATCCGGCAAGATTGGCAAGCAGCATGGTCGCCGCAACGGTGGTCGCGCCGTCGCGGCGAGCGGCGATCGCATGCGGCAGGTCGGCCCGGCTGAGCTTCAAGGCGTCGCTCGCGCGGCCAATGCGTTCGAATTCATCTTCGGTCAAGCCGATTTTTACGCGACCGCCGATCACGGCAATGGTGGCCGGCACGGCGCCGCCTTCGCGCACGACGCGCTCGACCGCGAGCGCCGTTTCCAAATTCTCCGGATACGGCATGCCGTGTGAGATGATCGTGCTCTCGAGCGCCACAACCGGAGCGCCGCTCGAAAGAGCGCCGGCGACGTCGGCAGCGATATCGAAACACTCCGGCGTAACGCTCATGGTTAGCGCGCGGCGGTCCGGCGATCGAAGAGCTCGGGCGAGAGGTCGGCACGGACGCTGCGATCCGTTTGCAGCGTCAGCGCCGCAAGCTCGCCGCCGGTCCGCGCGGCATCGAACAAACCGTCGCCCGCGATCAGTTTCCACAGCGTGCCGGCGGCGAGCGCGTCGCCGGCTCCGGTCGCGGAAACGCGCGTTACCGCAGCCGCGGGAATTTCCATCATCGTCGTGGCGGTGCCGCACATCACGCCGCGGTCGCCGCGGGTCAGTACGACGGATTGCGGGCCGCGCGCGAGGAGCGCGGTCGCCAGCTCTTCGGGCGGTGCGTCGCGATCCGCGCCCAGATAAGCGCACGCTTCGCCTTCATTTATAAAGAGCACGTCGACCGCGTCGAGCCGCGCGGGAAGGCGTCGCGCTTTGGGTTCGCTGACCGCATCGACCGCGAGCTTGTACCGCGCGATCGTGGCGCGCGCCAAGCAGGCCTGAAGTATGCCGGCGCTCACGTTGCAATCAACGAACAGCCAGTCAGAGGCGGCCAGCGTTTCCCACCTGCGGTCGAGGTCGTCGATCGTGAGGCTTTCAATCCCGCGCATATCGGCAGCGCCGAGTGCGAGCTCGCCGCGCTCGAGGATCGCCGCATATTCGTCGGACGATCCGTCAATAATCTTGACGAGGTCGACGTTCACCCCGGCCGCGCGAAGCTCGTCGAGCAGTGCCGTTCCCAAAGCATCGTTCCCGACGGCGGTAAAAAGCGCGGAATGGATCCGCAGCCGCGCCAAGTTTTCGCTCACGTTGCGCGCGACGCCGCCGAAGAGCGGCAACGCACGCGCCGCCGGATTCGACGAGCCGGCGACGGCTTTGCCTTGCACGACATAGCTGCGATCGACGCATGCGCCGCCGATGCATGTGACCTGCATGCGAGGCGCTTCGCGCGCCGGCGCGAAGAGCCATGCATGACGAAAGCCGATATCTTGCGGCTAACGCATCTTTCCAGCTGCGCGGGTTGAGCGTCCAAGATGGACGCCGCCGTCCTCGCGCAGGTCCTGCGCGAGCTGCCTCAGTTCGACGATCCGAACGTGCTGGTCGGCAGCGCAACGGCAGATGATGCCGGCGTGTACCGGCTGAACGACGAGCTCGCGCTCGTGCAAACCGTCGACTTCTTCACGCCGATCGTTGACGATCCGCGCCGGTACGGACAGATCGCCGCCGCCAACGCGCTTTCGGATATCTACGCCATGGGCGCGCGTCCGATCGCGGCCCTCGCGATCGGCGCATTTCCGGAGAGTATGGACGCGAGTGTCATCGCCGCGGTTCTGGGCGGCGGCGCCGAAAAAGCGCGGGAAGCCGGCATCGCGATCATCGGCGGCCACACGATCAAAGATGACGAACCAAAGTATGGACTTGCGGTCAGCGGCGTCGTGCACCCCAACAAAATATGGCGCAACAACACCGGAAAACCCGGCGACGCGCTTATACTTACGAAGCCGATCGGCACCGGAATTCTCACCACCGCGCGCCGCAGCGACCAGATCGACGACGGGGCACTGCAGCCGGCCATCGATTCGATGCTCACGCTCAATCGCGGGGCTGCGGAAATCGCGGCGCAATTTGACGTGCATGCCGCCACCGACGTCACGGGGTTCGGGCTCATCGGCCATCTCTGCGAGATGACGTCGGGCGGAACAGGCGCCGAGATCTCGGCGCACGCCGTCATGTTCTTCGATGAGGTCGAACGCCTGGCGCAAGCCGATTGCGTCCCGGGCGGAACGCGAACGAATTACCGCCTCGCTTTGGAAAGCGGTGTCCAATTCTCCGACAGCGTGAGCATGGCGCGCCGGTTAGCGCTCTGCGATGCGCAAACGTCCGGCGGATTGCTGCTGGCCGTGCCGCCGGAACGTTCGACCGAACTCGTGCACGCGCTCAAAAAAACCGGGCTCCTCGGCGCAAGCGAAATCGGATCGCTTACGCCGGAGCCCGTGATTTTGGTTGTGGACTAGTTAGGGACGCGTATCGTAGGTCGTCGACGCAACCGTCGTGTCGCGGCGCAGACCCATCAAGCCGAGCAGACCGACCAGACCGAGCAATCCCCACCATCCGGTTTGCGGATTGTTGGTGACGGCCGAGGTGGTCGTGGTCGCGCCGGTGGTCGTGGTGCTGGTGGCCGGGCTCGCTACCGGACTGGCAGCGGGACTGGCGGCCGTGGTCGCTTGCGCGTACTGCGCGGACGCGACGCCCGGCGTCATCGCAAGAGCCGCCGCAAAGATTGCGCCGGCGGCGACTTTCCCGATGGTAACTCTCATGTAGTAACTCCTCCCAAAACAAAGGCCTTGATGCTGCTTCTTACCCGCCCAAGCAGGCGGTTGAACGGGAGCCAATCGCTCGCTCGCTAAGAAAAGGGCAACGTTCGGAGGGATCTATGAAATCTTCGCATCCGGCTTTGCGCATCTTTACAGTCATAGGCCTGGCGCTGTTCTTCTGCGTCATGAACTTGCCGGATCTCGTGCGAACCATGGGCTATCCGAACGGCGACATCGGTTTCCGGACCGACGGAACGAGCGCGACAATAGTGACGCCCGATTTCCCCGCGTGGCGTGCGGGCGTCCGGGCGGGCGATCGCCTCGATCTTTCGCGGCTGACGTTACCGCAACGCTCGTCGGTTATCGGCGGATATCTCCCGTCCCCCGGAGATGCGGCGCAGATCGGCTTTTGGCACGGCGGAAAATACCGGCGCGCCACGCTCATCGCGGTTGCGGAGCCGACCCGCTCCGCTTTCATCATCATTCGCGAGGTTGTGTTTTTGATACCGATGCTGATCGGCGTCTTCTTGGTACTGCTGCGGCCGAGTCCGATCACGTGGGGATTTTTCTTATTCTCGCTGACAGCCGGCGGGTCGCCGCCTAACTCGGTCTCCACTTCACGTTTCTTCGGCGACTGGAACCTGCAGCTCGTGCTGCTCCTCAGCTTCATCTTTTGCAACGTGATCCTCCCGAAAATCGGTTTGGTGTTGTTCGCGTTCAGCCTGGCGCGGCGCGCGTTCACGCCGTGGATCTGGGCCGCGCTCGGCGGCACGCTTCTGCTCGGCGCGATCGAAGTGACGCCCCAATTCGCGCACCCGGAGCTGAGCGGAAACGGCAGTTGGCCCGCGCTCGCCGCGTTTTGCGAAATCGCCGCGGCGGCGATCGCGCTGGCCGGGCTTGTATACGCGTACATGCACGTCGCGGTCCGGCTCCGGCAACGGCTGCACTGGATCGCGGCCGGGTTTATCTTATGGATTATCGTTGACGTCGCCGATGCGCTGCTCTGGCCGGCGTACGAGTCGTATGCGCTACACACAATGATAGATGCGTCTCAGATCATCTTCCCATTAACCGTTACCTACGCGATTTTCCGCGAGCGCGTCATCGACATCAATTTCGTTGTCAGCCGGACGCTGGCATACGGCTTGCTGACGACGGCGATCGTCGGCGTCTTCGCCTTGCTCGACTTGTTCTTGTCGCGGACGATGGAGGCGCGCTTCAGTTTACCGGTCGATATCGTCGTCGCGCTCGTGCTCGGCTTCTTCTTTCATGCTTTACGAGGACGCATCGACGCCGGCGTCGACCGCGTCGTGTTCCGGAAACGGCACGTCGCTGAAATGCGCTTGGCTCGCGCGGCGAAGGCCGTCGTGCACGTGGAGGATGCTTCAGCGATTCCCGATTATCTGACGCGCCTTCCCGTGGAAGTGCTCGATCTCACCGGAGCCGCGCTCTACATGCGACGCGGCAACGGCTTTACTTTGGAGCAGGATTGCGGCTGGAAACATACGCCCGCGCGCACGCTTTCGTCATCGGATCCGCTCGTGGCGTTCATCAGCGCCGAGCTGGCTCCGGTGCGTGTCGGCGACGTACCGATGCAGACGGAGCATCCGGACCGCCACGACGCGCCGGTGTTGGCGATTCCGCTGGTCTTTCGCAGAGAGTTGGCCGGGTTCGTTCTCTACGGCGCGCACGACGACGGCGCGGACCTTGACGGCGACGACGAGCGCGCGCTCGTTCCGCTCGTCAACAATGCGGCGGTCACGTACGATCATTTGGAAGCGCAAGCGCTGCGGGAAGAGATCGCTCGGCTGCGTTCGTTAGAACCGGCGATGAGTTAGGAATACTGGAAGGCGGTGAAGATATTTGCCTCCTTGGCTCTCCTGGCGCTGACTTTAGCAGCCGCATCATCCGACAATGCGCCGGCCGACCAGTATTTTGGGCGCCTGCGCATGAGCGCGCTGCGTATCCGGTACGAGATCGCGCAGCTCAAGAGCCGCTACGACAACCATAAACTGCTGCCTGAAGGCGCCTCGCATCTCGCGGGCTTGACCGGAGAGGCGTACTACGATTGGGCCGGCAGGTTCCCGAAAGACGGATGGCTCGGGTCGACGGGCATCAACCTCGCGCATCTCTACGAAGATTTGCCCGGAGCTTCCGCTCGCGGCGCCGCAATGAAAGCGCTGACGTTCGTCAGATCGCATTTTGGCAGCACGCATTACGCTACACAAGCCGCGGCCGAATTACAGCGCGGTATCGCCGTGAAGCCCGACCCGCTGTGGGCCGTCAAGATGCGCGCTACGCCGTCGCCGTCACCGTCAGCTCGGCCGTCTCCGAATGCATCAGCATCGCCGGGCGCGACTGCTACGCCGTCGCCGGCGCCGACGCGCTAAGCGACCTCGAAAAGTCCCGCTGCGCCCATTCCGCCGCCGATGCACATCGTTACGACGACGTACTTGGCTTTGCGTTTCTTTCCTTCGATCAAAGCATGCATCGTCATGCGCGCGCCGGACATGCCGTACGGGTGACCGATCGCAATCGCTCCTCCGCTCACGTTAAAGCGTTCGTTCGGGATGCCAAGCGTGTCGCGGCAGTACACCGTTTGCACCGCGAAAGCTTCGTTCAACTCCCATAGCCCGATGTCGTCGATCTTCAGGCCGTGCTGCTTCAAGAGTTTTGGAATCGCGTAGACCGGAGCAATGCCCATTTCGCCGGGGTCGTTTCCGACCACGACCATGCCGCGATAAAAGCCCAGCGGTTTCAACCCGCGCTTGTCGGCAAGTTTGGCGTGCATGACGACGACTGCCGCTGCGCCGTCGGAGAGCTGCGACGAATTGCCGGCGGTCACGCTCGACTCCGGGTGAAGCACGCCCTTAAGTTTCGACAAACCTTCCAGCGTCGTGTCGGGCCGGTTGCCTTCGTCGGCGGCCAACGTTACGCGCTCTTCGTGGACTTCGCCCGTCTCTTTGTCCTCGATGTATTTCCAAGTTTCGAGCGGCACGATCTCTTTTTCGAACGCGCCCGCTTTTTGCGCGGCGGCGGTACGCTGCTGGCTCTGCAAAGCGTATTCGTCCTGGCGCTCGCGCGACACGCCATACTTTTTGGCGACAAAATCGGCGGTTTGCAGCATCGGCATGTAGACGTCGGGATCGTGGCGCAGCATCCAGTCCTCAGTAAAGAACTCGACGTTCATATTGGTCTGCACCATGCTGATCGACTCTACGCCGCCCGCGACGACAGCCCCGGCACCGTCGACGATAACGCGTTGTGCGGCCACCGAGATCGCTTGCAGGCCCGACGCGCAATACCGGTTGATCGTCGTACCCGGGACCGTAACGGGAAGACCGGCGCGTAACGCGGCAACGCGCCCGAGATTATTTCCCGTCGCGCCTTCGGGAAGTCCCACGCCAAGCACGACGTCCTCGATCTCGGCCGGATCGAGTTCGGCCCGATCGATAGCCGCACGTACGACGTGACCCGCCATCGTGGCGCCGTGCGTTTGATTGAATGCGCCGCGAAACGCTTTGCCGATCGGCGTGCGCGCCACCGCAACGATCGCGGCTTCACGCATGCGCGAGCTCTTCTTGCGAATAAAACATCGGACCGCCGCGGTACGGCGGAAAGCCGTAACCGTAGATCCAAACGATGTCGATGTCGCCCGGGCGCAGCGCGACGCCGTCGCGCAGTATTTCCTCGCCTGATTTGATGAGCGCGCCGACGATGCGTCTTGCGATTTCGTCATCGCTGACGTCGGGATTTTGCTTCACGCCGGCTGCTTTGGCGAGCTCGGCAAACAGCTCTTCAATTTCCTCATCGCGGACCGCTTCGCGGCTGCCCTCAGCGTACTTGTAAAAGCCTTTGCCGGTCTTTTGGCCCAGACGCTTTTGTTCGTAGAGGCGGTCGAGTATCGGCGTCCGCGCGAGTTCGAGGTCGGGCCGTCCTTGCGCGACGTGCCAGAACACGTCGATGCCGGAGAGATCGAACGTCGCGAACGGCCCCATAGCCATGCCGAATTTTTTCATCGCGGCGTCGATTCGCGCGGGCGGTACGCCTTCTTCGGCGAGCGCGACCGCTTCACGCGTGTATTCAAAGAACATCCGGTTTCCGATGAAGCCGAACGCGTTCGCGGAAAGGACGGCGACTTTGCGCAGCTGCTTGGCGAGTTTGAATGCCGTCGCGAGCGTCTGCGCCGACGTCTCCTTGCCGCGCACGATCTCCAGCAACTTCATGATGTTGGCCGGCGCGAAGAAATGCAAACCGAGGAATTGGCCGGGGCGCTTTGTCACGGCCGCCATTTCGTCGATATCCAGCGTCGACGTGTTCGAAGCCAAGATCGCTCCCGTCTTAACGATCGGGTCGAGTTTCCCGAAAACTTCTTTCTTGACCGCCATGTTTTCGAAGACCGCTTCGATCACCAAATCGCAATCCGCCACTGCAGAATAGTCGTCGCTGAAGGCGATCGATTGCCCGCGCTTCCACGCTTCTTCTTGCGTCATGCGTCCACGCTTGACCTGATGCATGAACATCCCGAAAATCGTTTGGCGCGACTTACCGATTTGATCGGCGTTGGGCTCGACGATCGTCACAGGAATGCCGGCATTGGCAAAGGTGATCGCGATGCCCGTTCCCATCGTGCCGCCGCCGATCACACCCGCGGTTTTTATCTCCAACGGCTCGGCCGGCGGAAGTCCAGGGATTTTAGAAAGCTCGCGCTCGGCGAAAAAGAGATGGCGCAATGCGAGCGACGGCGTAGAAGCGACAAGTTCGTCGAACAAGCGGTACTCGCGCGCCAAGCCGCGCGCAAACGGCAGTTCGAAGGCCGCTTGCACGGCGTCGATCAGTTTGTGCGCGGCAAGGCCGCCGCTCTCTTCGGGCGGCACCGTCTTGTGCGCCTCAGCAATAATATAAGGAAGCGCAAACGCCTGCGCCGTCGCCGGCAGCTGCACGTTCATTTCCGAGACGCGGCGCCTTCGACATTGCTCAGGACTCCGGCGCTCCGCGCCTTCGGCCAAAAAGGAACTGAGGTCCTCAACAATTTCGTCGATCAGCCCTAACTCCAGCGCGCGGTCGGCGCTCACCGTCTCACCCTTGAGCATCATCGACAGCGCCTCTTGCGGCGCGATCAAGCGCGGCAAGCGCTGCGTTCCGCCCGCGCCGGGGATGAGCCCGAGTTTAATCTCCGGCAAGCCAAGCTTTGAACGCGGCGTCGCGACGCGCCGGTCGCACGCAAGCGCGAGCTCGAGCGCGCCGCCCAGCGCAATTCCGTCGATTGCCGCGATGAATATCTTGTCGCTGCGCTCGATCGCCTCGATGATGTCGCGCACGGTCGTGCCGCTGGGATCCCAAACCTTCTGGAAGTCGTTGACGTCGACGCCCGCGCTAAAGAACCCGTTGGCGCCGGTGATCGTGACACTGGTTACCGTTGCGTCATTCTCCGCGTCCTGGATCTCTTTGAGGATCTTTTCGGAATACTTGAACGAGAGCGCGTTGACCGGCGGATTATGGAGCGTGATAACTTTGTTCATGCGACCGAAGCCCTACGATCCAAGTCGAACTGCGCTTGCGAAAGCGCCATGACGCCGGCCGAACCGTCGATCACTTCGCGCGCAAGCGATGCGGACTGGCCCAAAATGTGTTCGGCGTAGAACGTCGCGGTCGCGAGTTTCGCTTTGTAAAACTCGGCCTCCGGATCTCCGGCCGCGATTTTTTGCTCCGCAATCGCGGCGGCGCGCGCCATCTGCCAGCCGCCCGCGGTAATGCCCCACAGTTTCAGATACGGCACACTGCAGGCGACCGCGGCGCGCAGATCGCCCATCGCGGTCATGCCAATCCAATCTGACGTCTCGGAAAGCGACGCCAGCGCTTGCGCCAGTTGAGGTCCGATGGGGCCTCCGGCGTCCTTGCGCATCTGCGAAATGACCGTCTTGGCCGTCGCGCCCATATCTTGGGCGATCTTCCGTCCGACCAAATCCAGTGCCTGAATGCCCGTCGTGCCTTCGTAGATCGTGGTGATGCGCACGTCACGGTACTGCTGCGCGATACCGGTTTCTTCCACATAGCCGATCCCGCCGAAGACTTGCACGGCCGTCGAGCAAATCTCCACGGCCGTTTCCGTGCACCAGCCCTTCACGACCGGAATCATCAGCTCGAGAAACGCGCGGTTGGCCTGGCGTACCTTCGCATCGGGATGTTTGGCCGAAAGGTCCAGCGACGCAGCGGTGACATAGGCCAGCGCACGCATCGCTTCGAGCTGCGCTTTCATCGTCATCAGCATGCGCCGGACGTCGGGATGTTCGATAATCGGGCGCGGTTCGGGACTGCGCGAGGCGATGTCGCGCGACTGAACGCGCTCCTTGGCGTACCGCAGCGCACTTTGATACGCGCGGTCGGCGATCGCGAGACCTTGCACGCCGACGCTGAAACGCGCGGCGTTCATCATGATGAACATGTTCTTCAGGCCTTCGTTGGGCTTGCCGATCAGGAAACCGATCGCTCCGCCCTGCTCGCCGTAATTCAGCGTGCACGTCGGATTGGCGTTTAGCCCGAGTTTATGCTCGATGCCGGCGCAGTGCACGTCGTTGCGCTCGCCGATCTCGCCGTCCGGCCCGATCAAGAACTTCGGCACGATGAACATCGAGATGCCTTTGGTGCCTTGCGGCGCATCCGGCAGCCGCGCGAGCACCAAGTGGATGATGTTGGCCGCCATGTCGTGTTCGCCGAAAGTGATAAAAATTTTCTGGCCCGTTATGCGGTAACGATCGCCGTCGGGCACGGCCTTCGTGCGCACTTGCGCCAAATCCGATCCGGCCTGCGGTTCGGTCAGACACATCGTGCCGGTCCATTCTCCCGAAACCAGCTTCGGAATGTACAGCTTCTTCTGTTCGTCGGAGCCGATCAATTCGATCGCTTCGATCGCGCCCTGATTAAGCAGCGGACCGTTGGCGAATCCGACATTGGCGCCGTTCCACATTTCGAGCGTCGCGCCCGATAAGAGCGCGGGCAAACCCTGGCCGCCGTGTTCGGGTGGAACCGCCAAACCGATCCAGCCGGCGCGCGCGAACTGCGCGTAGGCTTCCTTAAAGCCTTTGGGCGTCGTGACGGCGCCGTCGCGCCACGTACAGCCTTCTTTGTCGCCGCTCTGATTGATCGGGTCGAGCACACCCGAGGCAAAAGAGGCGGCCTCTTCGAGTACGGGATCGGCTACGCCGGCGGCTTCTTCGAATCCGGGAAGTTTGGAAATCTCGTCGAGCCCGGCAAGCTCACGAAGCACGAACTGCATATCCCGCAGTGGGGCCTGGTAGGGTGCCATGTGATAATTTTAATATATACCGCCCGCCCGCGGCCTCCTGTCGCCCTGGCGGCGTATGATACAATCTCCGGCGCATGACGAAAAACTACCGGCTCGTCTACGATATCGTGCGCGAACAGGCGCGCGGGTCGCACTTGGCGCCGGCCGACGTTTTTACGATCGCAAAGAAAAAACGGCAAGCCATCGGCTTCACGACGGTCTATCGCGCGCTGGCACGCCTTCGCGAACTCGGCCTCGTCTCCGAAATTTCAGTGCCCGGCGCGGAAAGCTCGTACTACGAGACGACCGGACCGGCGCACGCGCACTTCCGTTGCGAACACTGCGGGGCCATCGAAGATATCGATTACGCGCTCGATGCGAACGTCCTGAGCGAGATCGCGCGCAAACATGCCATCGCCGTACGCGACGTCTCGCTCAGCCTTCATGGAAAGTGCCGGCGCTGTACAGGTCGCGCCGAGTCGCCGGTACACTGACCGCGCCTCCGGCCGCCGCTTTCGCCAGCAGCGATTGGTAGACGCCGATCCGTCCCGTTCGAAAGCCTTGCGCACTGCCCGCCAAATATAAGCGCCAAGCGCGGAAAGACTGCTGACCCGCGGCTGCAACCGCCTGCGCGCGATTGTTTTCCAGGTTCTTCACCCAATGCCTCAGCGTGCGCGCGTAATGTTCGCGGAGATTCTCGACGTCACGAACTTCGAATCCCGCCCGTTCGGCAAACTGCAAACTATCCGAGACGGTTTCGAGCTCGCCGTCAGGAAAAATGAAACGCCCCATGAAACCCGTGGACTTTCCGCTGCGCGCATTGGCGTCGCGTATAGAAATGCCGTGGTTGAGAAACAGGCTGCCCGGCTTCAATAAGCGATACGCCGTGTCAAAATATTCGGGAAGCTTGTCGCGCCCAACGTGTTCGAACATGCCGATGCTCACGATCTTGTCGAAGAACGTGTCGCGCGGCAGTTCGCGGTAATCGAGGAGCTCGACGCGGGCGCGGTCCTGCACGCCTGCCTGGGCGATGCGCCGGTTCGCTTCGCGCGCTTGCCGCTCGCTGAGCGTAACGCCCACAACGTGCGCGCCGAACTCTTTGGCCGCCCGGATCACGAGCGCGCCCCAGCCGCATCCAATGTCGAGCAACCGTTCGCCCGGAGCCAGGCGCAGCTTGCGCAGCGTGTGGTCGATCTTCGCACGCTGGGCTTCGTCCAAACCGGTCACGCCGTCGTCGAAATACGCGCACGAATAGACGAGATCGCGGTCCAGGAATGACGAGTAAAACTCGATCGGCTGATCGTAATGAAATCCGATCGCCGCGCGGTCGCGCGCAAGCGAATGGCGCTTTCCGTGCAGTCGAGCTTCACGAAGTTCGGGTAATTTCGCGCGCGGCATCCTGCGCAGCAGGAGCGCGAGCTTCAGGAGCGTGAGTTTGGACGGCCTATTTACCAGGTCGTACAGCTCGTCGACGGCCGCCTCGATGTCGCCGTCGACGTCGAGCAATCCCGCGGCAAACGTACGCCCCGCATTCAGGTCGACGGGCGGACTAAACGCGCTGCGCAGCGCACCGGGCGCGTTGATGCGCAAGGTGAAACGCGCTTGGCGCGCTGCCGGAATGAACGTGCCTTCCCACAGCGCGACGTTGAAATCGCGCGCGTAGGCCTCCCCGAACAGCATGCGCAAAACCGCCGCCGCCAACCGCGCGTTCGGATCGGCGCTTGCAAAACGTTCGGCCGCTGCCTGCATGCCGCTTCCCGTTCGGCGTCGAAGAAAACCCCTCATGCACTTTCTTGCGCTGCTGCTCGGAGTGACCGTGGCCGCATCGCCCCCACCGAGTCCGGCGCCGCTGACGCCGCTAAAAGTTATCGGCAGCGTGCGGTCCACGCCGTTTTGCACCGCGCTCCATGAGACGATCGGCCCGGCGATCGCAGCCGTTCTTTCCAACGACGATCTGATCGCATCGAGCACGCCGGCATTTGCAACGCTCTATCGCGACGACGTGCTTTCACGATCGCAAGCGCGCGCGCATTTGGATCTGAACCGCCTGGAAAGTCTCATCACGCCGATCGTTACCAACGTTAAACGCGTGGATGAGCTGCTCGCAGCCAAACCCAACGATCCAAATTTGCAAGCCATGCGCGAACATCTGCAAGCGGTTTTGGCGCAACAGAAAGAATCGCTGAACGTCATATCCGGCTTCATCGCTACCGAACAGATGGGCGAAATCCAACTTGGGGGGCCGCCGGATAATTGGGCGGGCGTTTTTAGCGCGAAGCCGCAGACTCCATCCCGGCCCGGACCCGATCTCGCTCAGCCGCCCGCGGCAAAAAATATTTTTGCCGCCGGCGTTCAGAGCGCCGCCGTCGGAGCCAAAGATCCGCGTTATGATGCGGCGAACGTCGGGCCGACCTACGATCCATTCGCTCCGCTCGTCTCGCAGATCCGGGCGCAGCGCCTCGCGGCTCAGACGTCTGAAAGCGCCGCTGCACAGCTCGTCGGCGGCGCGCTTAAGCTGTGCGCCCCTTAGCCGCCGCTGACAACGCTTCATAGGTGCTCTGCAAAAACTCCAGGATCGTCTCGCGTGGTGACGGCGTGGTACGCGCATCCTCATAGCGCATAATGAACTCACCGATATCTTTGTTCCAGCCGGCATTCGGCGGACGAATCACGGCGCGATCGAGTCCATCGAGCTTAGGAGCCATATAGCTGTAAAAAGCCGGCTCCGCTAAGCGGCCGTCGCCAAACCAAAAGCCCGCACAGATCATTTCGGCATCCAGGCCTTCACGCATGATCAGGTTCGCGCCGGGAGGCGCGCTCGCCGGACGACCCGTGAAGCGGAAATACGCGAGGTCAAACGAGCCCCAATAGAATTGCACGAGCGAATGCCGCTGGCGAAACGGCGCGCGGTACTCTCGAAGCACGCTGTCCACTCCGGAAAGAATGGTCCAGAACCGCGCGACATCGGCTTCTTCGTACGAGCTGTGCTGGGTGTCTTCGTTCAAAGGAATCGGGTTGGGAACTTCCTGCGGCTTCGGATTGATCGCTACGTCGATGCCGAGCCGCGCGAGCGCCCCCATCATAGCGGCGTAGAAATCGGCGACGGTGCGCGACTCCAGATGAATCGCTGCGCCCGGTCCCAGGCTCGTTGTGATCTCGACGTAATGGCGCAGAAAATCGAACTGGATCTCAAACGTGTGGCCGCGATAGAGAATGGGCCCCGTCGTCAGCCCGCGCGAGTTCACATACAGGGCAGTATGCTGCCACTCGGGCTCGTGCGGGGAAAGCGCGAGCCTGATCTTTCCGGGAATCTGCGAGTACATATGGATTGTATCGAGCGTTTCTTTCCACTCGTCATACGGAAGCGAAGGCCACGGGGTATGCGATTGCGGCATAGGTGCGCCTTCGTGAGGCCGGCGGCACGTTCATTTGCGCGCAACGTTCCGGTCATCACCCGGACATGCCGCCCGGGCATCGTTGTCCGGATGCTTCACTCTGCTCGCGAGGCTGCGCTCGCGCTTCTGGACGGCGGCCCGCACGAACATGCCTGCGTGTTGCGCACGCTTTTGAAATTCGGCCTAGAGCCGCTGCGGTTTGCCCGCCGCCATGGAATTGTGATCGTGCCGCTCGGCCGGCACGAATCTTACGGCGCGCGCTCCCCAGCTCTGAGGCGCTTGGCGATCGACGTTGATGCATGGCCCGCTCCGCCGGCGGGTCTTTTTGTGGTCGAGGAGCGGACGGTCTACTTGCGTTCGCGCAGCGCCATGACGGTCGCGCACGAATTCGGACACGCGCTAGACTGTGCGCTCGGCGGCGGCATCTACCGCTCGGGCGTAGATCCCGTCTTACGCCGGCTGTTTAGCGAAGCGCGCGCATTTATCACGCCTTACGCGGCAACCGGCGCCGACGAGTACTTCGCCGAGTGCCTGCGCGCATACGTCGAAGCCAACGACGCGCACTCGTTCTGGCCGCGGGCGACGCGCGCGCGTTTGGCGCGCATCGACCGGGCCATGTTCGAGTACGTCGAGCGGCTTTTTACCGCCGAACTGATCTGCGCTTAGCCGACGATCGCGTTCAGGATATTGGACGGATCGAAGAAGACGCCGAGCAGACTGCTGAGCGGAATGCCGTTGCTCAGAAGAATCTGCGCCAGCGTTGCGGTCGCGCCGCCGCCGCCCGTCGAGCCACCCAACGTGTTGTTGATCGCGTTCGTCACGAGCATTCCGGCAATCAGTTGCTGGAGCTGCTGAATCAGCGGGTTGTTCGTGTTGAAGATCTGAGCGACTACAGGCGAGTACGCATCCGAATCCGTTGCGGTGAATGGCTCGTAGGCGAGCGCGCCGCCCGCCATCGAGACGTGAAAGCGCGCCTTCTGCGCCGCGGTTAACCGAATGATCCGCACGCGGCTCGCGTCGATCGTCCGCATGGAACGCAGGCGGGCGATGTTCTGCTGCTCGTGTCCGAGCGCATAGGCGATTTGCGAGTCTCCGAGCGTCGCGACTTGCAGTTTGCGCAGTTGGCCGACGTGACGTCCGTTGTCGTGGCGCCCGTTGTCATGGCGCCCGTTGTTGCCATGATCTTTATCAGGGCTTGCGAACGCGCCGGTTCCGGTGAGCGCGACGGCACATGCCAGGAAGGCGGCCGGAAGTATTCGTTTCATAAAGCGTCTCCTTTGAAGCATAGCTCCCCTCACCGCGCGCCGGATAAACGCGAACGGGCAAGCCCTCGCCGGAGTCGGTCTACGGCGTCGACGCGACTTGCGCGGAGGTTACCGGACCGGCTTTATTTCCCCACGACGAACGAATGTAGGTGATCACCGCGGCGATATCGCTCGTACTGAGCGTCCCTTTCCATGCCGGCATCGTGCCGTTAAAGCTCTTACCGTTGACGCTGATCTTGCCGGTCAGTCCGCCGTTCACGATGTGAATAACCTTATTCGCATCGCCGGTGACGACGGGATTGCCGGCAAGCGGCGGACCGATGGCCCCCTTACCGTCACTCTGATGACACGTCGAACAGTTCGTCGTGTAGACCGCCAGACCGTTGGAACTCGCCATCACTTTGGTCGTCTTCGCCTTGGCAGGCGCGGACGTTGCCGCGGTTGTCGTGGTCGCGGTGCTACTGCCGTTCGAGTTCGAACAGGCTGCCAAACTTGACGACAGGAGCGCCGCTCCAAAGAGAATGCCGGCCGATCGATGCATGCCTCTTCCTTCCCCTTTAGACTTCGCTTGAGGATGTGCTAGTACTCTCCCGGGCGGCGGGCGCCTCCGCGCCCCCTTGTTTGGCATGATACATGCGGTGGTCGGCAGCTTCCATCAGTGCGTCGGCTTCTTCACCATCGCGCGGGAAAATCGCGGCGCCGACGCTCATGCCTACGGTCACCAGCGAACCTTCCACCACGATGTTCGAATCCAAAATACGCACGACGTTTGCCTGCACCGAATCCAGCACCGCGGGTTCGCTCAGACCGGTGACCAGCACCGCGAATTCGTCGCCGCCCATGCGCGCGACCGTGTCGCCGGGGCGGACCGCATTCTTGAGCCGGCGCGAAAAAATCTGCAGTAAGATGTCGCCGACGCGGTGCCCGTAGCGGTCGTTGACGGCTTTGAAGTCGTCGAGATCGATGTAGAGCACGCCCAAGAGCAGGCCCGAACGGCGCGCGTACTCGATTTCGTCTTCAAACGTTTCGAAGAAAGCCAGACGGTTGTCGATGCCGGTAAGCGCGTCGCGCGTCGCAAGCGTTTTCAATTCGAGGTTGCGCTGCGCTGTCCGCAACAGTTCGGCTTCGGCTTTAGAGCGCTCGCCATCAAGAATGCGAATGCGATCGAGCAAACTGAAAGAAAGAATGACGCACTCCGCCATCGCGCCGAACTCAACGCCGTTCTCGGCTAAGAACGAGCTGCCCGAGGGCCTAAAAATATTGTAGGCGAGGTGGGTCATAATGCCCGCCAGCGCCGGCACGAAGGCTGCCACGAAGAAGCGCGCCGGATGATATCCCGCCCGCACACGAACCGCACCCGCGCAGACCGTTACGATCATTGCGGCGAACTGTATAAACAGCACGAGCGCCTCAAAGCGTTCTCCGCCTGGAAAAGCGTGGCGGGCGACTTCGGAGACGGCGACGAGCACGAATGCCGCGATCAGCAGACGGTCCCATTTAGGCGCTGCGGTCCGCGTTTGCAAAAATGCACGCGTAAACCCAAGGAAAGTTCCGAAGGCCAGCAGCTCCGTCACGACGCTGGGCCAGCGCGGGTCGAAACCGGTTCCGGGCCAAATATAGGCGCTTCCCAATCCGCTCGTGACCAATTCGTTGGCGATCAGCGCGCCGACGTAACCGACGAACCATGCCGCGCTGCGGTCTCCGACCGCAAATGCAACGTAGAGATTGCAGAGGCCGATTGCCACCAGAATCCCGAAGAAAATTCCGTCTATCAGCCGATAGAGAAACGTTTGCCACATGCGGTCGCGCAGCGTGTTCGCCCGCACCCAAAGCGGCGAGTCCGCGTAGTAGACGACGTGCAGATAGACCGGCTTGGCAGTACGCGCCGACGTTCGATCGAGCGTGAGGCCGATGGTCATATACGACTCGGCGTGACGGTTGTACGGCACGGCGGACCCGATCAAGAACGTGCGGTAGCCGGCCGGTTCGGGCACATAGGCTTCGCCGCCGGTCACGGTTCGCGGCAGCGAGAGAACCCAAGGACCGCTCGCGCCCTTGCGCGCAGCCAGCGGCACGCGGATCCAGACCGTTGAAGGTCCGCCACCCTTTACGGGATTACCGCGCGTAAACGCGGCCGCGCCGGAAAGCACCGACGCAGCCGGAGTCGATCCGCTCGCGTAAAGCAGCTGCGGGGTCAGCTCAACCGTGCGCGATCCGTCCGACAATAAGCCGGTGACCGCCGCATGAGCGGCCGGCGCGCACAATAGCCAGAGCACCATGCAGAGGGCCGGTGCCGCGAGACGCTTGCGCCGGAACGACGGCATCCGGCTGGAGTTCACGCGCGCTCTGCGGCTACGCCTGCCATTCACACAAAAGCATAACAAATCACGAGCTTACCAGGCGCCGCTGCGCGCTCATGGCCCAGGCCAGCGCAACCAACAAAAAGTTGGCAACCAGCGAACTGCCGCCGTACGAGATGAACGGCAGCGTGATCCCGGTTAACGGGAAGAGGCCGATGACGCCGCCGACGATGATGAAGACCTGGAAAGCCAGGGTCGCCGATAACCCGACCGCGAGCAAGCCCGCGTACAGATCGGGTTGGGCCGCTGCGATCGCCAGCATGCGGTAAACCAGCAGCAGAAACAGGCCGAGCACGATCAGCGCGCCGATCAGGCCGAACTCTTCGCTGATCGCGGCGTAGACGTAATCGGTTGCCGCAGCCGGAATAAAACCGGGATGGCCGAGGCGGTATCCGGTGCCGAAAAGACCCCCGGCGGCCAGCGAATAGTATCCCTGCGAAGCTTGATAGCCCGCGCCCAACGGATCCGCAAACGGATTGCGCCAAACCGCGATGCGCGTGCCGACGTAGCTGTAATGACGCATCGCCCAGAGCGCCACACCGACGAAAAGTGCGCAGCTGCCGACGAGCAAGTCGATGCGCCTCGTTCCCGCGTAGAGCAAGACCGCAAACGTTGCCAGCAGCAGCGCCGCCATGCCGATGTCGCGCTGCAAGACGAGAATAGCCATCGACAAACCCCAGCCCAGAATCAACGGACCGAGGTACTTCAGGTTAGCGCGAATCGACCACGGACGCGCCGTTGCGATCACGTCTGCGGTCTCGGCCAAATAAGCGGCCAAGAAAAACACGATGAACAGTTTGATCAACTCGACGGGTTCGTATTGAATCGCGCCGATCCGGATCCACAGACGCGCGCCGTTCACTTCCTGACCGAAAGCCAGCAGCAGCCCGAAGAGCACGAGCGAGAGCAGCACCCAAAGATATTTTATCCGCGCCAAGCGCCGGAAATTCGTGAAGATCGGGCCGAACCCGACCGCCAGCAGCAGCGAGACCAGCAGCCAGTACTGCTGACGGTGCGCCAGCTCGGGCGAGATCCGCGCGACCGCGAGCAATCCGACTGTCGAAAGAACGATGGCAAAGGCCGGCAGCGCGTTGTCGCGCGCCGAACCGCGCGGCTGCGCCGCTACCCATACGATGCACAACACCGCTAATACCGCGAGCAGCCACGGCGGTCCGATCGTTTTAGGCGGAGCAAACGAGAGCGCAAGCGCCGCAAAGGCGAGCGCTAACGCTACAGGAACGAGAGCCTTTATCTTATGCTGAGCATCGCGTAGAAAACCGCGGTCGCCAGCACTCCGGTAAGTATCGATGGTCCCAAGTGCGCCCCGGCGGGTGCCGGAACCTCCGCTTCACGGACGCCGGTGAACGTAATGACGAGCCGCTGCGCGCGTGCCGGCAACTCGTGCTCGGCAAGAACCAGCGCGTCACCCGGCGTCAGCACAAATGCCGATACCGGCATGTCGAGCGTGCGCGTCAGACCCAGCGCGCGGATTAATACCGGGCGTCCGAACCCATCCTCAAATGCATCGTTCTTCGTCAGCGCGACCACGGCGCCGTCGCGCGCCAAATAGGCCGCGGTCGATCCCACGTGCGCGAGATATGCGCGCTCGCGCAGCAAGAGAACCGCCGTCATCGACGCGCCGGCCGTCACGTAATCTTCGTGCGAAGCGCTGCGCGCGTGCAGTTCGTCGTTCACGCGTGCGACAACGCTGCCGAGCATCGCCGCGACGGAACGCGGCTTGGGAGCGCGCTGAATACGCTGGCGCAGATGCGTTAGTGCAAACGACGCGACCGGCTCACCGTCGATACAACCGAATCCGGTGGCAACCGCGAAGAGGTAGCTCTCATCCGAAAGGCGCTGTGATAGGCAGCATCCCCGGTCGCCGCTGACCGCTACGTTCAAGGGAGAGCCTGAACTTCCAAGACTTCGATCCGCGTGTTCCCCACGTCTACATGATCCCCAACTTTGAGTTCTATGCCTTCATCCGCGAGCCGTTTTCCATTAAGAAACGTCCCGTTGCGGCTTCCCAGGTCGGTGACATAGAGGGCGCCGCCGGCGGCCTGCAGCGCCGCGTGCCGCCGGCTCGTCTCCGGATCGTCCAACGCAACGTCGGCTTCCGGCGATCGTCCGATCACCCGAGGCGCACGGCCCTCGGAAACTTCAAGCTCGAGTGCGCGGCCGTCCACGGACAGCTGAACGATCATATTCTCCGGACCCGAAGGCGCGGCCGCAAAACGATGGCGGCCGACGATCGCGCCAAAAACCGCAAGCCCCGCCAAAATTTCGAGCGAACCGATGCGCATCTGCGCCGGAAACGTCACGCCTCTTCCACGCGCAGCGCGGCTTTTCCGAACGATACGACGTCGCCCGGCTTCAAAACGGCGGTATCGATGCGCTCTTGGTTCACGTAGGTTCCGTTGGTCGATCCGGCGTCGTGCACGACCAGGGCGCCATTCTGCACGTCGAAGAGCGCATGATTGCGCGAGACGCTGGGATCGGGAAGATGCACGTCACTTTCGGGACTGCGGCCGACGCGCGCCGCGCCCCCAATCCGGTATTGAGGTTCCGACGTCACGCCGCCCAGCACACGCAACGTAAAACCGCCGTGCCCACGCGCGCCATCGGTCGCGATCTCCACCGCCCCTGCAACCATGCCGTCTCCTTCCAATAATTCTATGCGCGGCGGCGTCTCGAAGACGATGCCCACGCGCTCGGCTACGTCGGCCAGCAGCGCGCACCATTCGGCTTCGAGGTATGCGCGGTGCGCCTCAAGACGCTGATAATCGTCGGCATGCACGTAGACTTCGTAATGCCCCGGTGCAACGGCGCCTTCCGCCGACTGTTTGGTGCGAGCTTCCATCGTCGCGACGAGCTTGCGCGCGATCTGCGCCGGCTCGAGATCGCTCGGAAACATGTTGGCGAACGCGCGTTCCACAAAGGCGGCGCACGCTTCCTCGACGCGTTCGAAAAAATTCACCGGCGCTCCAGACGCGCGACGTAAAAGCCGTCGCGTCCGTGCAAACCGGGCGGCACGAGCACGTCGCCTTCCGCCGTCTGCAGCTCCGCCAAATGCGCTGGTATCAAGCCGCGTTCGACATTATGCGCGCGCACGCACCGGTCGATCACTTCGGTGGTTTCCCGCGGGTCCGTCGAACAGACAGCGTAGACGATCGCGCCTCCATCAAAGACTTGCGGCACCAGCGCGTCTAGCAGCGCGCGCTGCGTGAGCGCCAACCGTTCGCCGTCTTCGGGATGCTTCCGCCAACGCGCTTCGGGATGTCGGCCGAGCACGCCCAAGCCCGAACAGGGAGCGTCGATCAGGACGCGATCGACGCGCTGGGGCAGCAACGGAACGGTCGCATCGCCGGCTATCGCGGTCAGATTCAAGCCTTCGTTTTTCGCGCGGCGCTCGAGCGTTTCAATTTTGCGCCGCTCGCGGTCGACGCAGAGCAGCGAGTTCGCGTCGTCCAAGCGCGCGGCGATCTGCAGCGCCTTGTTTCCGCGCCCGCTGCACGCATCGACGACCTTCTCACCGGATTGCGGATTCAGCACGTCCACGACCATCGCCGACGACTCGCTCTGCAGCCACCATCCGTTCTCCTCGCGGTCGGCGGCAACGGCCGCGCCGCTTTCGAGCAAAAGCGAATCTTCGGAGAGCGCCGAGAGCTGCGTCGCGATCCCGCGCCCGGCGAAACGGGCTTGCAATTCTTCGCGGCTCTGCCGTTTGCGGTTCACCGTGACCGCGGGGTGCGCGGGTTCGTTGCAGGCTTTGAGCAGATCCTCGAGTTGCGTTCCGAAGACGCCGCGCCACTGGCGCACGATCCACGTCGGATACGAGTAGAGCGTCCCAAAATACTCGTCTTCGTTTTCGAAATCCGCGGGTTGCGGCGGAGCGGGTCGATCGCGCAGACAGCCGCGAAAGACCGCGTTCGCCAAGCCCGCGGTGCCGCGATGCCCGTGCCGCTTGGCGGCGTTGACCCATTGACTGACCACCGCGTGATCGGCGGCGGCGCTAAATAACAATTCGTAGAATCCCAGGCGCAGGATTTCGGCAATGGCCGGGGGCAGCGCTTTGCCGCGCTGTCCGATGTACGGCGCCAAATACCAGTCCAGCGTGCGGCGCATCTTGATCGCGCCGAAAACGAGGTGCGTGCAGAACGCGCGATCGCGCACGTCGAGTTTTTCTTTGCTCGCACGATACTCGAGCGCTTCCTGCGCGCCGCGGCCGGGCGATCCGTCGAACGGGAAGACGTCGCGTATGGTCAGAAACGCGACCTCGCGCGCGGTCACGCGCCGCCGCGCAAGAACTGCGCTCCGAAAGACGCGCCCGTCTGCGGTCCGCGATTGGGAGCGATCACTTCGAGCACGTTCACCACGCCGTTTCCGCTCTGCACGCCGAGCCCGTCGCCGATCATGCTCGCGATCGTGCCCGGTTCGACGAGCGGGCGCTCCCACTGCGTGACTTCCGCGCGCAGAATCTTGACTGGGGTGTTCGCAATCACCGCGCGCGCCGCCGGACTCGGCGAAAGCGAGCGCACGTGATTGACGATGCGCTGCGCTTCCCAGTTCCAGTCAATCGCGAAGTCCTCTTTGCGCAGCGGACGCGTTACGGTTGCCTTTCCGTTCTGCGGCGCGCGCGGAAACGAACCGCCGCCTCCCGCGTCAATTGCGTGCATCAGCGCCTGCGCGCCGAAACGAGCCAGGCGGTCGTGCAGCTCGCCGTAGGTTTCCCCGGGAAGAATCGGCGTACGTTCCTGGAGCACAACGTCGCCCGTGTCGAGCCCCGCGTCCATCAGCATGATCGTCACGCCAGTTTCGGAAGCTCCGTCGCGCAGCGCGGCCTGAATCGGCGTCGCGCCGCGGTACTGGGGCAAAAGGCTTGGGTGGACGTTGAGCGATCCGAGTTTCGGCACGTCGAGCAGCGACTGCGGTACAAGTTTTCCGTAAGAAGCTAAAATGAAGAAATCGAAGTGCTGCCCGGAAAGTTCGGCCGCGAAATCGCGCAGCGAAGCCGGCTGGTAGATCGGCACGCCGAACTTTTGCGCCGCCATCTTTACCGGCGGCGCCGTGAGCTTCTGTCCGCGTCCGGCGGGACGATCCGGCTGCGTTACGACGCCTTGCAGCTCGCTGCGCTGCGCGGCGGCCTCCAAACTCGGCACGGCGAACGCGCTGGTTCCAAAGAAGAGCGTTTTCACATCTCTTCCTCTTCCTGTTCCTCCTTAGGCGCGGGCTTGCGAATGTTCTTGGCCTTGTCGATGTACAGCACGCCGTTGAGATGATCGATTTCGTGCTGAAGAGCTTGCGCGAAAAGATCGCCGCCTTCGAGTTTGAGCTTCTTCCCGTCCCGGTCGAGTCCCGTTACCATTACGCGTTCGTAACGCACGATGTCGCCGATAAAACCCGGAACAGAGAGACACCCTTCGTGCAATTCGACTTCTTCCTGAGCGGATTCAATTTTGGGATTGATGACCGCGTGCTTGGTGCCCTGCGGATGCTCTTCGTCTTCGCCGGTATCGATCACGAACAGCCGCTTCGAGACGTTGACTTGCGGAGCCGCCAGGCCGACTCCGGGTGCAGCGTACATCGTTTCGAACATATCGTCGATGAGCTGTTGAAAAAGCGGGTCGCTTATCTCTTTTGGATCGACTTTTTTTGCGACGCGGCGTAAGACCGGCTCGCCTTCTGTCATGATCGGACGTACGTAGGCCATCAGGCCTGCGTATTCACAGCAGCGCCCGCGCGCTCCCTGCGCACGCGATACAGCACGTGACGCCGCAGCGGACTGCCTTCGGGCACGCGCGGGTGATCGAAATCGGCAGCCGGGTCGCGTTCCATTCCAAGCCGCCGCATCACGCGCTGCGACCGTTCGTTGATTTCAGCGGTAACGGCCACGACTTCGGGCCAGTCGAGCTCGTCGAACGCAAACTGCAACGCGGCTCGCGCACCTTCGGTCGCGTAACCGTAGCCCCAGGCATCGAATGCCAAGCGCCAGCCGACTTCACGTTTGGGATTGACGGGAATGTCGCCGGCCATTTCGTTCAAGCCGATAATTCCGGCAAAGCTCCTCGTCTGTTTGATCTCCACCGCCCAGAGGCCGTAACCGTCGCGATCGATGCGCGCCCGCATTTTCGAAGCAGCCTCATCGGAATGCGCGCGGTCCAGCAGTGCGGGGAAAAACTCCATAACGCGCGGATCGGCGCCCATATCCGCCCAGATGTCGAGATCTTCGTCGCGCCACTGGCGCAAGAGCAGCCTCGGCGTCTCAAGCGTAGCGCTCACCGGCGCTTTACAGAATGTAACTCGACAGGTCGGCGTTCTTGACGATATCTTGCAGTTTCGCGCGCACGTATTCGGCATTCACGACGACGGGATCGTGTTTTTCGGGCGCATCGTAACTCACGTCCTCGAGTAGGCGCTCAAGCACCGTGTGCAGGCGGCGCGCCCCGATGTTTTCGCTCTGATCGTTGACCTGCATCGCGAACTGCGCGAGCTGCTCGATGCCGTCGGGTTGAAAGTCGACGTCCACTCCTTCGCTTGCCAGCAACGCCTTGTACTGTTCGGTTAGCGCGTTCTTCGGCTGCGTCAGAATCGTCTTGAAGTCTTCAGCCGTCAGCGAGTCGAGCTCGACGCGGATCGGAAAGCGGCCTTGCAATTCGGGAATCAAATCGGAAGGCTTGCTCATGTGAAATGCGCCCGCAGCGATGAACAAAATATGGTCGGTCTTGACCGGACCGTGCTTCGTGTTGACCGTGCTGCCTTCGACGATCGGCAGAATGTCGCGCTGCACGCCCTCGCGCGAGACGTCGGGTCCGCGCGCGCCTTCGCGCCCGGCTACCTTGTCGATTTCGTCGATGAAGATGATGCCGTTCTGGCCGGCCCGCCGCAGTGCTTCGCGTTTGACCGCGTCCATGTCGATCAGCTTCGCCGCTTCTTCTT
>JABXNS010000020.1_pt1 | contig 118733 bp, 117 predicted proteins | sample 7301101 | NCBI WGS metagenome assembly JABXNS01 (sample SAMN14449646, study PRJNA615230) | soil metagenome | isolation source: soil from bare, unvegetated metal-rich iron-sulfur acidic spring small-cell... | place: Canada: Paint Pots Mound, Kootenay National Park, BC | collected 2017-05-25 | reverse complement strand
GCGCCCCCGCGGGCAAAGCGGCGTTCGCGCACACGCACGACCGGCACCGGTGCCTCCGGTGAGATTCGTTCCACGTCGCCCCGCAGGTAGACGTCGAGCATCGCATCCCCGACGACGGCGATACGCTTCGCCTTGGCGGCGTTCAGGAGGGCGACTATGCGGTCGCGCGAAAGCGAGAGGGGCATCGCGGCAGCAAGGTAGCCGCGCCTGGAAAGGGCCGCCACGGTATGGCTGTCCTCGGCACAGGCCTTGCCCTTCAGTCCGTTGCAGGCGCCTGGCACACGTCTATTCCACCTCTTGCGCCCATTTCTCGAACGGTTCTCAAGCTCCACGAAGGTGAAGCTCCTCAGAGTTCAGGAGTACTTCACACTCGCCTTCAATTCGATCCGGTTCATCTTCGCCCGGCCATTCTACGGGCAGGATACCATCCAGCAGATGGACGAGATCGGGGTGAAGTCGCTGGGCATCGTCCTGCTCACCGGTTTCTTCACCGGAATGGTGCTCGCCCTCCAGTCGTCGGTGCAGCTCAAGACGTTCGGCGCGACGATGTACATCGGCAACCTGGTGGCGGCGTCGATGATTCGCGAGCTGGGTCCGGTGTTGGCCGGGCTGATGGTCGCCGGCCGGGTCGGCTCCGGAATCGCCGCTCAGCTCGGGTCGATGCGGGTCACGGAGCAGATCGACGCGTTGAACACGCTTGGTACCGACCCGATCAAGAAGCTCGTCACGCCGCGGGTCGTCGCCGCGCTGATCATGCTGCCGGTGCTGACGGTGATCAACGACTTTGTCGGGATCATCGGCGGGAATGTCATCGCGTCGTTCGTCGTCGGGCTGCCGACGCCGCAATACTGGCGAACCGTCTGGGATCAGATTGCGTCCGACGGATTTACCTTTCGGTACGTGCCGAACGATTTCGTGCAGGGACTGACCAAGCCGTTCGTCTTCGGGGGAATCATTTCGATCACCGCCTGTTACTTCGGATTGAACACCACCGGCGGAACGGAAGGGGTCGGACAGAGCACGACGCGAACGGTGGTGATGGCCAGCGTGTTGATCCTCGTCGTCGACTACTTCATCACCCAGGTTCTGCTGACGGTACTGTCGTATGGATAAGCGTCGCGAAGGGGATCGGCGGGACCCCAACCCCCGCGACACCAAGTCGGTTCGCCAGGCGATCCGGAGCGAGCTCGAACACGATGACGCGAGCCCGGACGGCGGCGTCGCCACGGCCGAGAAGCCGCCCGTCGTTGCACTCGACAACGTGTCCCTCGCGTTCGACGTTCCGATTCTCAAGAACGTGTCCTTCGACGCGAAAGAGGGTGAGACTATCGCTATCGTCGGCGAATCGGGCACCGGCAAGTCGACGATCCTCAAGCTCATTCTCCGCCTCCTCGTGCCGGATAGGGGGTGCGTCCTCATCGACGGCGACGACATCACCGGCCTCACGTTCGACGAAGCGCTCAAGGTTCGCCAGAAAATGGGCATGGTGTTCCAGGGCGCCGCGCTCTTCGACTCGATGAGCGTCCTCGAGAACATCGCCTACCCGCTTCGCGAGCACACCGATCTCAACGAGGACGACATCGAAGGTCGCGTGCGCGAGAAGCTCCAGTTCGTCGATCTCGACCCCGAGCGCGTCATGCACCAGTTGCCGTCGGAGCTGTCCGGCGGCATGCGCAAACGCGTCGGCATCGCGCGCGGCATCGCCAACAACCCGGAGATCATGCTCTACGACGAGCCGACGTCCGGCCTCGACCCGCTCTCCACGGCAACGATCACGAAACTCATTCTCAAGCTCCAGCGCGAGCTCAACGTCACCAGCGTCGTCGTATCGCACGACATCCGCTCGGTGTTTCGCATGGCGAGCAAGGTGGCGCTTCTGCACGACCAGGGCATCAGCTTCTTCGGCACCCCGGAAGAGATGTCCGGAAAGGACGACCAGTACATTCGCGACTTCCTCGGCGGCGTCTGACGATGAAGCGTTCTTCGTTCATCACGTGGGACCAGCTGAAGGTCGGCGCACTGATACTGGTGGCGCTTGTGATCATGGCGCTCACCATCTTCAAGCTCGGGCAGGCGGCGAGCCTGTTCACCAAGCGGTACACCCTTTACGCGTTCGTGCCGAACGCCACCGGATTGCGGGTTGGCGGCGGCGTGACGGTCGCCGGCCAGCTCGCCGGTAATATCAAGTCCATCGAATTTCTGCCCGTCGACACCGACACGACGCGGAATCTCAAGCTCACGCTGGAAGTCAACAAGAAGCTCTCCGATCAGGTGCGCAAGGATTCCAAGGCGAAGATTGCCACGCTCGGCCTGCTTGGCGACAAAGTGTTCAACATCAACCCGGGAACACCGCGTTTCGCGGTTCTCAAGGAAGGCGACACGATTCCGGTTGAACCCTCCATCGACTACGAAGCGGTGGTGCAGCAGGCGTCGGGCGCCATCACCGAAGTCGTCGGGCTCACCAAGGACCTCAAGAAAGTCACCGCCGGACTGAATCGCGGCGAGGGATCGCTCGGTCAGCTCCTCACCAACCGCGCGTTGTACGACCAGGCCACCGCCGCTCTGGCAAGAACCAGCTCGCTGATGGCGCAGCTCGAGAATCCGCGCGGCACCGTCGGACATCTTCTCAACGATCCTTCGCTCTACTACAGCCTCAATCGCACGCTCGGCTCGGTGGACACGCTCGTCGCGCAGATCAATTCCAGCAACGGCACCCTCTCCAAGCTGCTCAAGGACGACACGCTTTACACCCGCCTCGTGAGCGTGGTTGCAACGACCGACACTCTCGTCCAGCAGATGGCCCACGGGAAGGGAACCATCTCCAAGCTCTTCACCGACGAAGAGCTGTACAATCAGCTGGTGAGCGCGGTCTCCGAGCTGAACAAGGTGCTGGTGGACGTGCGGCGTGATCCGCGACGCTACACCAAGGGAATGATCAAGGTATTCTGAGCGTGACGCAGCAGTATGATCTCGATGTCATCGTCACGCGCGGGAAGGAAGTCGAGTCCGTCCACAGAGTGCACGCGGCAGTCGTCGGGGCCGGCGACGAGCTGATCGGCGCCGCCGGCAATCCTGAAGAGTTCACGTTCTGGCGTTCGTGCGCGAAGCCATTCCAGGTAATCCCCTTCATTCAGTCGGGCGGATTCGACGCGCTCGATTGGGGCGACGAGCAGCTCGCGATCGCCTGCGCTTCGCACGGCGGCGAGCCGGAGCACGTCGCGCTGGTCGGGAGAATGCTCAACGATCTGGGACTGGAGGAAGGGGATCTTTCCTGCGGTCCGCACGAGCCATCCACGCAGCGGGGCGCGCGCATTCTCCGTGAATCCGGAGCCCGCCCGAACCGGCTTCACAACAACTGCTCCGGAAAGCACGCGGCAATGCTCGCGGCGGCCGAGCACGCAAAGTGGCCCCACAAAGGTTACGAGCTCGCCGGCCACCCGGTCCAAAAAGCGATCCTGAACGAAATCAGCCTATGGACGGACATTCCCTGCTCCAAAGTCGTGCAGGCAATCGACGGCTGCGGCGCGGTCGTCTTTGGAATGTCGCTGGAAAGAATGGCGCGCGCCTACTCGCGGTTTGCAATCGCCGCTTCCCGCGGAGACGAGTCCCCCAAGTGCGTCGTGTCCGCGATGAGGGCTCATCCATTCCTCGTCGGCGGCACCGATCGCACCGATTCGATGCTGATCGAGGGAACGAATGGAAAGGTGATTTCCAAAGTCGGCGCCGAGGGCGTCCACTGCGCGATGATCGTCGAACGTGGGATCGGACTGGCGATCAAGGTGGAGGATGGCGCACAGCGGGCGCAGGTGCCCGCGCTGCCCTATCTGCTCGCGAAGCTCGGCGCGCTGCCCGATGGTCCGCCTGAAGGACTGAAGTCGTTTCTTCGGAAGCCGGTCAAGAATACCCGCGGCGAGTGCGTCGGCGAAGTGATGATGCGTGCCGATGCGCGATGATGCCGCCCCGCCCGCCGCAGCTAGCATAGACGAATCTTCCGAGCCGGCAACGCTGCTGGTCCGGATTTCCGCCGCAATCGCCGGCCTCAATGAGATTTCCGTGAGACAAATGATGGCGGACGCCGCGGGTCGAATCGAGCCGGCTCTGGTGGAGGAGGTCATTCTCCAGTCGTATCTGTTCGCGGGTTTCCCGCGCTCTCTCAACGCGGCGCGGGCGTGGCGGAGCGCGTCGGGCCACTTGGCGCCGGCCGAGGATTCTGAGCCACCAGCAAAGGATCTCGCCTTGTGGAGAAAGCGCGGAGAGGAAACCTGTAAGGTCGTTTACGGGGATTCCTACGATCAGCTTAGGCAGAACATCCGCCGCCTCCACCCAGCGCTCGACGAGTGGATGATCCTGGATGGGTACGGGAAGGTCTTGTCTCGCCCGGGCGTCGACTTGCGGACGCGAGAGCTCTGCGTAGTCGCCGCTTGTGCTGTGTCGGGGCAGCAGCGGCAGCTGCATTCGCACCTTCATGGGGCGTTTAACGCCGGGGCGTCGGCTGGCGAACTCGCGGCAGTGCTGGACGCTCTCACTGACTTGATATCCAGGGACGATCTCGGCCGGTACCGGCAGTTGTTGCAAAAGGTCGCGGTGGATTCGTGAGCGTGTGGCTTTGTGGTTGCCGGCGTCCCGTCACGCCTCGCACCCCGAGATCCTAAGTGTTCATTGATCGCGCAGTCATCCGTGTCGAAGGCGGAACCGGTGGGTCGGGGTGTACGTCCTTCCGAAGGGAGTGGCGGACCCCGATGGGCGGCCCCGATGGGGGCGACGGCGGTCGCGGGGGCAGCGTCATAGTCCGCGGCGATTCCAATTTGGCCACGCTCTTGGACTACACCTACCGGGACAAGTGGATCGGCGAGCGCGGCGAGCACGGGATGGGCTCGAACAAGAGCGGGCGCGGCGGGGCCGACATAGTAATGCCCGTCCCGCCGGGGACGATCCTGCGTGACGCAGGGACGCATGAGATCGTGGCCGAGATCTTGGAAGACGGGCAAGAGGCGGTGATCGCTCTAGGTGGTCGGGGCGGGAAGGGGAATGCCTTCTTCGCAACACCCCCCCACCAGTCGCCACGAGAATGGCAGCCGGGCGAGGAGGGAGTGGTCCGGATCATCGAGATGGAACTCAAGCTGATCGCCGACATCGGGCTCGTCGGGCAGCCCAACGCTGGGAAGTCGACGCTCCTGTCCGTCATCTCCGCCGCTCGCCCCAAGATCGCCGACTACCCCTTCACTACCTTGGAGCCCAACCTGGGGGTGGTCCAACTTTCGGATCACCGGACATTTGTCGTGGCCGATATTCCGGGCATCATCGAAGGCGCGCACGAGGGAAAGGGACTGGGCCTCCAATTCCTCCGGCATATCGAGCGCACGAGGATCCTCGCGTTCCTGATCCCGATCGATGCAATGGACTGGCAGGCCGAGTACGACCAGCTGAGGCGGGAGATCGCTGAGTATTCCCCTGAGCTTGCCGAAAAGCCCCACTGCGTGGTTTTCACGAAGATGGATCTCTTGGGGGAGGAGTACGCTCCGCCGATCACGGCACCGGGAGCGTTCGGACTTTTTGCCGTGAGCGCCGCCGCACGCGAAGGACTGGACGCGCTCACCGCCGCGTGGTGGACGGAGCTATTGCGCCTAAAGCAAAGCGTAAGGCCAGAGGATGTAACTGTAAGTCTGCCGTGAGCTTGGTCGTTGAGACCTGAAGTAGGTTCGGCGCCGTAGGAAATGCCGGCCGGTAACCGCTCTCGACGAGTACTTTCCGGTTAAGGCGAGCAATGCGGCCTATATTGAGGGATGCTTCCACGGCATCTCTACATCCACATCCCCTTCTGCGCTCGGCGCTGCTCGTACTGCGATTTCTCGATCGCGGTCAGGTCACAGCCACCAGTCGAGGAGTATGTAACGGCCCTCCGGGCGGAGATGGACGGGCTCCAAAGGGAGCTCGAAGGCGCGACACTGGACACGGTCTATATGGGCGGCGGGACCCCCTCGCGCCTCGGAGGAGTTGGCATTCGGGACGTCCTCAAGACGGTCCGCGAACGAACGAGGGTCGCCAACCACGCCGAGATAACGATCGAAGCGAATCCCGATGACGTGAACGACATGGCGGTCGCGCATTGGGTAGCCGCTGGCGTCAATCGGGTCTCGCTTGGATCGCAGAGCTTTGATCAAGCGGCCCTCAATTGGATGCACCGGACGCACGACGTCTCACAGATTGGTCGTTCGGTGGGAACACTTAAGCGCGGGGGGATCGACAACATCTCGCTCGATCTCATTTTTGCGCTGCCGGCTCACCTTCGCCGGTCTTGGGAGAGCGATCTCGTGCGAGCACTCGATTTAGGGCCGACCCACCTCTCGCTCTACGGCCTCACCGTCGAAGCACATACTCCGATCGCGCGTTGGGCCGATCGGGGCGCCACAGTTGAAGGGAGCGAAGAGAGTTACGAGGAGGAGTTTCTGGCCGCGCACAACGCGATGACCGCCGCGGGATTCGACCACTACGAGGTCTCCAACTTTGCGCGTCCTGGAAAGGCCTCGCGGCACAATTCAGCGTACTGGACGGGTGCACCCTATTTGGGCGTCGGACCGTCCGCGCATTCCTTTGACGGCTCGACCCGTCGCTGGAACGTTGCCGCTTACTCGGAGTGGATTAGGCGTCTGGCCACGGGTACGACGGTGATAGGCTGCGAAGAGTCGCTGACTGAGGAGAACCGCTCGACCGAAGAGGTATATCTCGGCCTTCGGACTCGGAGCGGGCGTCCGATCACTGAGGATGAGATTGGGCGCGTTCAAGCCTGGGTTCAAGCCGGGTGGGCCGTGATCGAGGAGCCGGTTCAAAACCCGCGGGTGCGCCTCACCCCGACTGGCTGGCTCCGCCTGGACAGTCTTGCCGCGGACCTGGCGGCACAGCGAGCACTGCCGGTAAGCGTCAACTCTTAGGCCCAAACCCTAGTCGTTGCTATATTTAAGACTATGTCCCTCCCGGGTCTGAACGAGCGCGAGCGGCGGGTTTTAGAAGCCGTAATTCAAACGTACGTAGAAACGGCTCAGCCGGCCGGGTCGCGGAGCCTCGCCCACAGGTTTGGGCTCGGCGTCTCGCCCGCGACCATCCGGAACACCATGAGCGACCTCGAGGAGAAGGGCTATCTCTACCACCCGCACGCATCAGCTGGCCGCGTTCCTACCGATGTCGCGTATCGGGTGTACGTCGATTCGTTGATCCCGATCCCGCGGCCCGGTGTAACCGAGCGGCGGCGCTTGAACGCTCAGATCGCGACAGGTGGGTCGGCCGTCGAAGCCATTCTCCGCCGAGCCGCCCAGAGCTTGGGTGTGATCACTCAGGAATTGGGAATCGCATTAGGTCCACGCTTGGACAACGCGATGCTCGAGAGAGTCGAGCTTATTCGCCTATCGTCAGAGCGCTTACTCGTCGCACTCACGCTCTCGGCCGGAGCCGTCCGAACGATCTTCGTGGATGTCCGGGGCGAGATCGCCGACGCTGCGATCGCGGAAGTCACGCGCGTCTTGAACGAACGACTAGCGGGACTCACGCTGAGGCAGATCCGCTCGTCTTTAGGCGACAGACTTAGGGATGTCGGACCGCTGGGCGAAGCGTCGGACCTGTTGAACGTCTTCGTCGAAGAGGGAGACCAGCTTTTCGACAGCGCGATCGAGTCTGATGACGACACCGTCGTGCTCGGGCAGGCATCGGTTTTGGCCGAGCAGCCGGAGTTTGCGAGCGTCGACAACATGCGGAAGTTGGTCGCGCTCACTGAAACGCGGGAGAAACTGGGCGAGCTGCTCCGTCGTCGTAGCGAGACCGGAGGCGTGTCGATCACGATCGGGAACGAGCACAACGATCCAAAGCTCGCAAGCTTTACCGTGGTCACGGCTTCATATCACGCGGGGCCATTGAGTGGTGTGATCGGCGTGATCGGACCCACTCGCATGCCTTACGACAAGGTGATTTCACTCGTGACGCACGCGTCCGAGCTGGTGACGGATCTCTTGAAGGAGAATTCAAGGACACATGGCTGATTTTTATAACATCCTCGGAGTCGCCCGGGGCGCGACCGACGCGGAAATAAAGCTCGCGTATCGGAAGCAGGCGATGACGTACCATCCCGACCGGAACAACGGGTCCAAGGAGGCCGAGGAGAAGTTCAAGGCGATCACCGAGGCGTACGACGTTTTGCGCGATCCCGACAAGCGCATCCTCTACGACCGCTACGGCGAGGCCGGATTGCGTCGGGGTAGTGGGGGATTCCACCACGTCGATCTCTCCGAAGCGCTCAACATCTTCATGCGGGACTTGGGCGGGCTTGGTGGGTTTAGCGACCTGTTCGGCGGAAGCGCTGGACAAGGTTCCGGCCCGCGCACGGGATCGGACGTCAAGCTCACGATGCCGATGACCTTGGTTGAGGTCGCGAGCGGCGCCGAGAAGACCGTGACGGTGCGTCTGCTCGAGCCGTGCGATCGATGCGAGGGAAAAGGTGCCGAGCCAGGCTCGTCCACGGCGACATGCAGCACGTGTCGTGGGACCGGCGAAGTACGGCGCGCGCAGCGCTCCTTCTTTGGCCAAGTAATTAGCGTCGCCCCTTGCCCGACCTGCTCCGGTGAAGGAACCGTGATCTCGTCGCCTTGCAAGAAATGCAGAGGCGAGGGCCGCTTGCGAGGTGAGAAGCAGATCCTGGTTAGGATTCCAGCTGGTGTCTCCACGGGCCAGTACATGACAATGCGGGGCGTCGGGAACGTCGGACCGCGCGGTGGCCCGAGAGGCGACATCATCGTCGTATTCGAGGTCGAGGAGGATCAGCGTTTTGAGCGGGACGGCGAGGATCTCTACACTGAAGTCCTCGTCACCTACCCGCAGTTGGCGCTTGGTGCGAACGTCGATGTGCCGATGGTGACCGGGAGCGTGACGCTAGAGGTCCCTCCCGGGACTCAGAGCGGCCAAGTGTTCAATCTCAGGGATCGCGGCTTGCCGAGGATCAACTCTAGTTCCTACGGCGACCTCCACGTGCGCCTCCAGCTCTGGACGCCGGAAACGCTTTCCGAGGAGGAGTCTCTACTCGTTAAGCGCTTGGGCGAGCTCCAGCAGGTTCCCGCGCCGCGCCCGAAAGGGCTCTGGTCCAAAATCAGAGAATCATTAGGCGCGTGAACTGGATCGCGCTACGAATCACTCCTGAGTCGAACCGCGATGGAGTGATCGCGGCGCTCTTCGAGTCGGGGTCGGAAGGGATTGAGGAAGATGGCGCCTCGGTAGTGACCCACTTTCGCTCCGACGTGCACCTTGATCAAATCCGGAGTGCGGTGATGAGCGCTGATCCACACGCTGATATAGCGGTCGCCGACTCGCCCGAGACCGACTACTCGGAGTGGAGAGCTAAGGTGTCTAGGCACCGGGTCGGCGCGCTTGTGATTGCTCCACCCTGGCTGGCACGCGACCTCGACCCTCGTACGACCGTGATCATTGATCCCGTGATGGCGTTCGGTACGGGCGAGCATCCGTCGACCCGTGGCGCGATGCGGTTGATGCAGGGCGTAATACGCCGGGGAGATGTGGTGGCGGATCTCGGGGCCGGGAGCGCGGTTCTTTCGATCGCCGCAATCAAGCTGGGTGCGGCTCGCGTGGCCGCGGTCGAGATCGAGCACGATTCGATTGCAAACGCAGAGGAAAACCTCCGCGCCAACGGGGTAGAGGACCGCGTTCAAGTGATCGAAGGCGATGCGACGACATTGCTACCGCTCTTGGCTCCGGTGCGTGTCATAGTCGCGAACATCATCTCGTCCGTGATCATTCCGCTCTTGCCAGCGATGAAATCAGCCTTGGACGTTGGAGGTCAGGCGATTCTGGCCGGGCTTCTCGTGGATGAGCGGGATGGGATGGTTCAAGCCTTTAACGCTCAAGGCTGGACGATCGAGCGCGAGGACACGGAGGACGTCTGGTGGAGTGTACAGATCGCGCTACGGTAGCGACGTTCTTCGCCGCCGAGCCGCTGGCCCGAGGTCGGACGGTGACCTTGTCGGAAGAGGCCGCGCACCATATCCGGGTCGCGAGGATCCAGGTCGGCGAATGCGTCGCGCTTCGTGACGGCGCCGGCAGAGCCGCCGTCGGCACACTGGTCAAGGTCGCTCGGAACTCGGCACTGGTCGATATCTTGGACACGAGCGAGATCGCTCGTCCGGCGGCGATCCATCTCTTGGCGCCCGTTGCCGACAGGGACCGGATGCTGTGGCTGGCGGAAAAGGCGATGGAGCTTGGGGTCACGAGTTGGAGGCCCTTAATCTGGCGTCGCTCCAAGAGTGTTTCACCGCGTGGCGAGGGCCCGATGTTTCAGTCGAAGGTGCGCTCCCGCATGACGTCCGCTCTCATTCAGAGCGGTGGCGGGTGGCTGCCGGACATGTTTCCGGAGTCGACGATCGAGCGAGCTATAGCTGCCGCCCCGCTCGGTACCCGGATCCTGCTCGCAAAAGATGGCGAGCCGATCGCCCAAGTTCCGTTCCGCGCGCCCGTCACCATAGCGCTCGGCCCCGAGGGCGGGATGGAGCCAGCTGAGCGCGACCTTTTCATCGGCGCGGCTTTCCTTCCTGTCAGGCTCGTGGGCAGCACGCTACGTTTTGAGACCGCCGGTGTGGCCGCGGTGGCGATCGCCGCCGCATCGCTCGCCCTTTCGAGGCAACCCCATGGCTGAGTCCTGCATCTTCTGTCGAATCGCGCGCGGCGAGATACCCGCGCAGATGCTAGCGAGCAACAAGGAGATCGCGGCGTTCAGGGATTCGAACCCGCAGGCGCCGGTTCACATTCTCGTAATCCCGAAGAAGCACATCGCCTCACTCGATGACACGGCCGATTCGTATCTGTTGGGTCAGATGGTGTCCTTGGCCTCGGCGATCGCGAGGCAGGAGAAGATCGCCAAGTCCGGTTATCGCCTCGTGATCAACACGGGGAAGGACGGCGGTCAGAGCGTCGATCATCTGCATCTGCACTTGCTCGGCGGGCGTCAAATGACCTGGCCGCCGGGTTAACAGCCTTGGGAGACGCACGAACATGATCTTTTCAATCAAACCCTAAGGGTGACATTTCTATCCGTGTAACAAGGGTGACATTTCTATCCGTGGTTGACACGCGGGAGGTTTCGATGTTGACCCACTCCTCTTTGCCGCCTAGCTTTCAAAGTCTGTACACGAGCCGGCGATCAAAATCGCCACGAAGGGGGGAAGTAGATTTTGTCAGAAGTCATAATCCATGACGACGAGAACTTTGAGCGCGCGCTCAAGCGCTTCAAAAAGAAGTGCGAAAAGGCGGGTATCCTCTCCGATCTCCGCAAGCATCGTCATTACGAAAAGCCGAGCGAGCGCAGGAAGCGCAAGCTGAACACGGCGATGCGGAAGAACCGTCGCACCCGTCACGTCTAGGGAATGTCAGAGCTCCTCGCCCGCCTTCAGGGCGATCTCAATTCAGCTCGTAAATCCCAGGATAAAGCTGGCACGCTCTTGTTGAGCACGGTCCTCTCCGAGGTCAAGAACAAGAAGATCGAGCTAAAGCGTGAGCCCGCCGATGCGGAAGTGATCGATGTGCTCCGGAAATCGATCAAGCGCAGGCGCGAATCGGTCGAGATGTACGCGAAGGGCGGTCGAAAGGACCTGGCCGACAAGGAGACCGCCGAGGCGACGGCGCTCGAGAAGTACCTTCCGGCTCAGGTGAGCGATGGCGAGCTTCGCTCGGCCGTGAAAGCGGCAATCGCGGGTGGCGCGCTACAGATCGGAGCGGTTATGGGAAAGGTCCTTCCCCAGTTCAAAGGTCGAGCTGATGGCAGCACCATCAACGCCATCGCTCGAGAGGAGCTGAGCAAGCAGGGGTGAAGCGCTCGCTCTCTGGAATCACAAAGCCCGAACTCGCGACAACCCTCGCAAGCTCGGGTTTTGTCGTTCAGGTGAAGAGAGAAGCATGAATTCGCACGCCTTGGGCGTCATCGAGTTCCCGCGCACCTTATCCCTCGTTGCAGAGAGAGCCACGTCCCCCTTGGGTGCCGAGCGAGTGAGGGAGCTCGGCCCCGTCACCGATCTTGAGGTGATCGAGCGCGAGCACGCGCGCGTGGCGGCTGTTCGTTCGCTCTTGTCGGCTGAGGAGCCCTGGCACTTGAGTGGCGTGCCGGACGCAAGGCCAGCACTCACGCGTCTCCGCGTTGAACGCGCCACGCTCGCGGCGAGCGATCTCCTGGTGCTGGGCGCGCTCCTTAAGAGCTCGCGCTTGACGCGCGAATCGCTCCGGAGTGGCCGCGGCTCGGCAATCGTAACGGCAGTCCTTCGAGAGCAGATCGATCCCTTGGTCGCCAACAAAGCGATTGAGGACATGATTGAGCGGGCGATCGACCAGGACGGCCAAGTTCGGGATGACGCTTCGCCAGCACTCAAGAAAATCAGACGAGAGCTCAAGGGTTCTCAAGGCGAGCTGGTCAAGCTCTTGGAGCGGGCAATGGCCAAGCTCGAGCCGCACCAGCGAGTCGCCGACATGTCGGTCACGGTCAGGAATGGCCGCTTCGTGATTCCTGTTAGGCGCGAAGCTCAGGGCGTGGTCGGCGGAATCGTGCATGATGCGTCGGCCACGGGCGGCACGCTCTTCGTTGAGCCACCAGCTGCCGTCCAAGCCGGGAATCGTATCCGGGAGCTCCAGATCGAGGAGATCGAGGAAGTCGACCGCATTCTGTTAGAGCTGACGGACAAGCTCCGTCCCCACAGGGACGAGCTGGCAGCTTCGCTCGAGGCGTTGATCACTCTCGACTCTCTGGTCGCGCGCGCACGATACGCGATCGAGTTCCGGTGCGCGCCGGTCGAGCTGGCGGATTCCACCCGAGGGTTCGCGGTGGTCCAGGGCCGGCACCCGTTACTCATGTCACAGGGGATCGACGTCGTTCCATTCGATCTCGAGATGACACCCGACGAGCGAACCCTCCTCATCTCCGGTCCCAATACTGGTGGGAAGACGGTGTTGCTCAAGGCCCTTGGGCTCTTCTCCGCGTTGGTCCAATCCGGAGTTCCGGCACCGGTCGATGCGGGTTCGCGGATCGCCATCTTTGACAACATCTACGCCGACGTTGGAGATGAGCAGTCGATCCTGGCCAGTCTCTCGACCTTTAGCGCGCATCTGAAAAACCTGGCTGAAGTTCTGAGCTCAGCCACCGAGCACTCTTTGGTTTTGATCGACGAGCTCGGCTCGGGCACCGACCCGATTGAAGGCGCGGCGTTGGGCGGTGCGATCTTGGAAGCGCTCACCGCGCGTGGCACGCTGTCCATCGCGACCACCCACTTGGGTGCGCTCAAAGAGCTCGCGACCGAGGTCCAAGGCGTGGTCAACGCGTCGCTTCAGTTCGATCCCGTCGCCCTCGCTCCGACCTATCGGCTCACCAAAGGAGTGCCGGGCCGCTCGTACGGAATCAGTATTGCGCGCAGGTTGAATCTCCCAGCCGAGGTTCTGGAACGGGCGGAGGAGCGGATCCCGGCCGACGAGCGGAGAGTGACGGCGCTTCTGGCCGAGCTGGAGGTGCGGGAGAAAGCGCTGGGTTTGGTCGAGCGGGAAACGGGCGAGATCTCCCAAGAGGCAAAGGAGCGGGCACAGCGGGTGGCGGAGCGGGAGGCAAACGTTAGGGAGCGCGAGCGGCAAGTCGAACAGATTTCACGACGAGGCGCGAGACAGTATCTTCTCAAAGCGCGCTCTGAGGTCGAGCGCACTATTCGTGAGCTTAGGGCGGCCTCGGTTCAAGGCGAAGAAGCGGCACGCGAGGCGCGGCGTCGGGTCGAGACCTTGGCCAACGAGCAGGGTCGGGAGCTTGACCGGCTCGAGGGCGAGACAGAGCGTGAGCCGCGGGCAGAGAGCCCCGAGCAAGTGAGCATCGGTGATTTGGTCGAGGTGGAGACGCTTGGCGGTCGAATCGGACGAGTAGTGGAGATCCGGGATAGTGAGGCGGTGGTAGCCGTGGGCGTGATGAAGCTGGCTGTTCCCCGCGGGTCATTGCGTGTTGCGAGCGCCGAGTCGGCCGCTCCGGAAGTTGCCGTCGCCGTCCGCGGAGATCTTCCGGAAGTCCATGTCGCGAGCGAAATCGATCTCCGCGGAATGCGGATCGGGGAAGTCGAGGGGATAGTAATGCATGCCGTCGACGCTGCCGTTCGTGCTGACTTGAAGTCGCTTCGCATCATCCACGGCAAGGGCACGGGTGCCCTCCGAGAGCGTGTCGCCGAGATGCTTCGTAAGGAATCGCGAGTCACGAATTTCCGCTTGGGCGCCTGGAACGAGGGCGGGGCAGGTGTCACGGTGGTCGAGCTCAAATGATTCCTGACGACGTCGTTGATCAGGTCCGTGATTCCGCCGACATCGTCCAGATCGTCGGCGAATACGTGAGCCTGAAGCGGGCCGGCGCCGACTTCCGCGGGCCGTGTCCGTTTCATCAGGGAACGCATCGTAACTTTTCGGTCTCTCCCAAGAAGCGCATGTATTACTGCTTCGTCTGTCACGAAGGTGGCGATGTCTTCCGCTTCCTCCAGAAGAGGCTCGGCGTCGAATGGCCGGCGGCAGTCAAAATGGTGGGGGAAAAATCGGGCATCGAGGTTCGCGAAGTCGACACGAGGCGCGAAGGCCCCGACCCCCGAGAGCCGCTATGGGAAGTAAATGCTACGGCCTCAGCCTACTTCCAGAAGATTCTCTGGGACGATCCCTTGGGTGAGCAGGCCCGCGACTATCTCACGCAGCGCGACATTTCCCGCGAAGTCGCCGACCAGTTCGGCATCGGGTTCGCTCCCCGCGAGATCGGCCTCCTCCGGAATTACATGGGCACGCTCGGGTTTGACGAGCCGCGCCTCGCCGCCGCCGGCCTCACCGTGCAAGGCGACGATGGAAGTGAGCCGCGACCCCGATTCCGCGGGCGGCTCATGTTCCCGATCCTGGACTCGATGGGTCGGAACATCGGGTTCGGCGGCCGACTCATCGGACCAGGTGAGCCCAAGTACCTGAATTCCCCTGAGTCGACGGTGTTCTCCAAGGGGAGAACGCTCTACGGGCTCAATTGGGCGAAGAACGACATTCGGCGCGAGGATCAGGTCTTGGTCGTCGAGGGGTACTTCGACGTGGTCCGGTTGATGGCGGCCGGCGCAACGACCGTGGTCGCGGCGATGGGTACGGCCTTGACGGATGCGCAGGCGGCCGCCTTGGGAAAGCTCACCAAGAACGTCTTCCTCCTTTACGACAGTGACAAGGCCGGACTACAGGCGACGTTCCGTTCCGGCGACGAGCTCTTGCGGCAAGGGGTCGCCGTCCGCGTCGTGACGCTGCCCGAGGGAGAGGACCCCGATACATTCGTCAAGGCTCACGGGGCCCAAGCACTCACTACTCGCCTGAGGGACGCGATCGACGTATTCGAGCGAAAGATTCAGTTACTCGAGAGAGCCGGAATGTTTGCCGAGCTCCACAAAAAGCGGCGCGCCTTGGATCGCCTCCTTCCCACGGTCCGCGCGACTGCGGACGAGATCATGCGCGACCTCTATCTCTCGAGGGCGAGCGAGGTGAGCGGTGTTGCTCGCGAGGTCCTGGAGCGGGAGCTGAAAGGGAAAGCGAGTCCAACTGTCTCCGCCGCTTCTCCGTCACCCGTGGCGCCGCGCATTTCGCCCGCGGCTCGTGTGCGGCGCGGCGAACGGCGGGCTCAGCACTCCGAGCGAGGCGCGTCCGCAGAGCGAGAGCTGATACGCGCCATACTCCTCAATCGGTCCCGGGTCGAGCAGATTGCTGAGAAGCTGGGCGAGCGGAGCATTCGGGATCCCCAATACCGCTCGATCTACCGAGCGCTGATTGCCGCTACGCCCGACGCCACAATCGCCCAAGTCACGGCCCATCTCGATCAAGACGCGATCGAGACGGTGGAGGAGATTCTGGCCGAAGGTGCAAACCAGATAGATCCCGAGCGGACGCTTGGAGACAGCTTTGCGACGCTTCGTGCCCGGGACTTGGATCAGCGGGCTGCGGAGTTGGATCGGATCATTCCCCTGGCCCAGGGCGCACAGAAAGACAAACTGATCGCTGAGAAGGAAGGGATCAGGGAAGAGTTAAAGGGGACGGGCAAGAACTACTACAAGAAGTTCAGACGCACCGGAGCGCGGTGATAACACGGAGGTCGCATGGAAGAACGAGCTGAGACGCTGGTGACAACCCGGAGGTTGGATGCTGCAGGAAGTTGAAGCGTTGTTGGCGCTACAGGAGGACGATCTCAAGATTCGAGAGATCGAGAGTCAGATTCGGTTGCTAGATCCAGAGCTGGCGGATCTCGACAAGAAGCGTGATCAGGCGGCTGCGGCCTTGAACCGCGCGCAAGCGGCGGTTCAAGCGGAGGAGAAGAAGCAGCGCGAGCTACAGGGACGGCTCGCCCAGCACAAAACGCTTCAGGAGCGAAATCTCCATCAGTTGGAGGACGTGAAGCGGATGCGTGAGGCAACCGCCGCTACCGCGCAAGTTGAATCCACCAGGCGGCTCATGGCGGAAGACGAGGGCGAGCTGGCCATTCTGGGCCGCCGGATCGCTGAAATGAATGCCGCGATAGCGAGCGCGAAGCAGGCGCTGGCGGCGGTCGAGCAGGAGCAGGAAGAGGCACGGCCCGAGATCGAGTCCAAGAGGTCGGCGCTCCAGTCCGAGCTCGATGAGGCCAAGCGCGATCGAGATGGGAGGGCAGTCGCGGTTTCGCGTCCGATGCTCGGCAAGTACGACCGGATCAGGGGAAAGAGAACGCAGGCACTCTACGCGCTCCGGGGCGGATCGTGTGGGAACTGCGACACCGCCGTGCCGATGCAGCGCCGCAACATGATGGCCACGAGCGGTCAGATAGAGGTGTGTGAAGCTTGCGGGGTTCTATTGTTCGTGGATGGTGCATGACGCGCTTGAGGCTCGTCGTGCAGGTTTCTAGCTTCCGACAGTGACCACGCTCGCATCGGAGCGACCGGCGCGGCCTGCACGTTGGCTCCTCCCCAAAGCTCCGGATGAAGAGGCGGTGAGCGCCTTGAGAGAAGCGCTCTCGCTCCCCGACATAGTTTGCCGGCTGCTCTTGATCCGCGGTTACGTAAGCGCGGAGGAGGCCAAGCTCTTCCTTCGCCCCAAGCTCGAACGGCTGCATGATCCACTCGGCTTTCTCTCGATGGACAAAGCCGTCGCGCGGCTCGCGCGCGCGGTTCGAGAGCAGGAGCTCGTTTTCATCCACGGGGACTACGACGTGGACGGTATTTGCTCGACGACGATCCTGACGCGCGTGATTCGCGAGCTGGGCGGAAAGGCGATGTCTTTCATTCCTAGGCGGATCGAGGACGGATACGACCTGAGTGACGCCGGAGTAGAGGCCGCGCTCGAAGCAGGGTCCAAGGTCGTCGTGACATGTGACTGTGGCACTGGCGCGGTTGCTCCGATCGCCAAGCTCTGCCGATCTGGAGTCGATGTCATCGTCACCGATCACCACCTTCCGAGCGGCGAGTTGCCGGACTGCCTCTCGATTCTCAATCCGAGGCGGATCGGCTGCGGCTATCCCGACAAGGATCTCGCCGCGGTCGGCGTGACCTTCAAGCTCGCCTTGGGACTCGCGCGCGAGATGGGGGCCAACGAGAACTTTATCTGGGCCATGCTCGACTTGGTCGCACTGGCCACGATTGCCGACGTGGCGCCACTTCGTGGCGAAAACCGCGTCTTCGTCCGTTACGGTCTCAAAATGCTGGCTGAGACGCGGAACATCGGCATGCGGGCACTCCTCCGAGCGGCCGGTCTCGATGGAAAGGAGCTCACTGCTGGCCGGATCGGGTTCATACTTGCCCCGAGGCTCAACGCCGCGGGCAGGCTTGGACACGCGATTCGAGGAGTGGAGCTTTTGCTCACCGAGGACGAGCACCAAGCCAACACGATTGCTCGCGAGCTGGAGGAGTTGAACCAGCGGCGACAGGAGATCGATCGGGCCACGCTCGAGCAGGCCCGTGAGAAAGTGCTAGCACTGGATCTGGACGAGGTGTTCTCAATTGTTCTGGCCGACGAGGCGTGGCATCCGGGAGTCATCGGCATCGTGGCGTCGCGACTGGTCGAAGAGTTCGGAAGGCCCACAGTGCTGATCGCACTCTCCGGCGAGCAAGGGAAAGGGTCAGGTCGATCGATTCCGAAATTCGATCTTCACGGCGCGCTCGCTCAGGCGCGGGAGCACCTGTTGCGATTCGGGGGACATCGGGCCGCGGCAGGGGTGACTATTGCCCGGGACAAGGTGCGGGAGTTTGCTGCACGGTTGAACGAGATCGCGCACTCGGTCTTGACACTCGAAGATCTCGTCCCCGAGATCCGCGTGGACCTGGAGGTCAAGATTGACGGAATGGATGCCCGCCTGGAATCTCTCTTCCGTCACTTCGAGCCGTTCGGTATGGGGAATCCGACCCCGGTTCTCCTCGCTCGCAATGTTATGATCGCGCGGCCGCCCCGGGTCGTCGGCCAGGACGGGCTCAAGCTCGTGCTCGACACCGGAACGGGATCGCTGGATGCGATTGGGTGGGGACTGGCTGACCGCGCCGCTCAATTCCAACCGGGAAGTAAGGTCGACGTCGCGTTCCGGCTAGAGCGGGACGACTATCGCGGCGAGAGCTATCTGCAGGCGAGAATCGCGGACATACGAGCGAGCGACGCATGAACGGTCCTAAGTGCGGATAGTTGCGGGTCGCTGGCGGGGACGCAAAATCACGGCACCCCCCGGGGCAAAGGTAAGGCCGACACTCGATCGCGTACGTGAAGCCTGGATGAGCATCCTCCAGCGCGACCTTCCGAGCGCCCGCGTGCTCGATCTATATGCGGGGTCCGGCGCGCTCGGCTTGGAAGCGCTATCCCGAGGAGCCGTTTCCGCCGACTTCGTGGAAAAGGATCCGGAGAGCTTTCGCGCCCTTCGAGAGAACATAGACGTATTGGGCGCTGTTGACTTGGCAACGCTCCATCGAAAGTCGGCGCTCACCTTTGCAGAAGGACTTGGAGCCCTCGCTTACGATGTCGCCTTCGCCGACCCACCTTATGCGAGTGGCGACGCCTTGAGACTGGCGGATCTCTGGATCAAATCGCCGTTCGCGAGAGTGCTGAGCATCGAGCACGCGGCGAGCAATGCTATGCCCAAAGGAGGAGCGACGCGCAAATATGGCTCGACGGCAATCACCTTCTACCGGAGCGAGGGATGACGTGGTAACCACGGCCATCTATGCTGGAAGCTTTGACCCCATAACCCGGGGTCACGAGGATCTGATAAGCCGGAGCTGCGAGTTCGTCGATCATTTGGTCGTCGCGGTCGCCGTCAATTCCTCCAAGCGCGCTCTCTTCACCACTGAGGACCGTGTCCAGCTGATACGCGCCGCCACGGCCGATAACAAGCGGGTGGAAGTCACGGAGTTCGAAGGTCTACTGGTTAATTTCGCCAAGAAGATCGGCGCCAGGCTTAACATCCGTGGACTTAGGGCGGTGAGCGACTTCGAGTACGAGTTTCAGATGGCGCTCATGAACAGGCACATGTCCGAGAACTTTGAGACCGTATTCATGGTGCCGTCAGTGGAGACGACCTACATCAGCTCGAGCGTCGTTCGCGAAGTCGCGCAGCACCACGGCAATCTGGATGGCCTGGTTCATCCAGCAGTTGCGAAAGCGCTCGCCAAGAAGTTCAAGAACGGGCCGATCAAGCCCACGGCTTGATCGTCTCCAAGCGGCGAGGGTAGAGCGAGCCGGCCGGTGAAATTCGTCCAAAGAATCCGGGAGCGCGCTTCAGCGCTCAAACGCCTGATAGTGTTCCCCGAGACGAACGACGAGCGGATCATTTCGGCCGCGCGCGCGATCGCGAAGGTGGGGATCGCCACTCCGCTTCTCGTTGTCGATGGCCCTCTCTTGGCCGATGCTGTGGCCCAAGCAGGGCTTCGCTCGATTCAGCTTGAGAACGGATCGGCGCTCGAGTTCGCGCACCGCCTGGTAGCGCAAGGCAAGGCCGACGCCTGTGTCGCGGGAGCGGTTTATACGACGGGCGAGGTCTTGAGGAGTGCGCTCAGGCACATCGGGCTCGCTCCCAACGTCCGAGTCGCATCGAGCGCGTTCTACATGGTTTCGCCTCGGGACTCGGACGTAAATGAGGTGCTGACATTCACCGACGGCGCGGTCGTTCCGTACCCGACGGCTGAGGACTTGGCCGATATCGCGATCGCCGCCGCAGAAGACCGGCGGGTAATCGTCGGCGACGAGCCAAGAGTTGCGCTCCTTTCCTTCAGCACACACGGGAGTGCCAAGGGCGCGAGCGTCGATCTCGTGCGGGAAGCCCTCGCCATAATTAGAGGCCGGGTACCCGACCTCGCCGTGGACGGAGAATTGCAAGGAGATGCCGCGCTGACTCCCCTGGTTGCCGCCCGGAAATCACCAACGAGCGCGGTGGCCGGAAGAGCCAACGTGCTGGTGTTTCCGTCCCTGGACGCTGGGAACATCGCTTACAAACTGGTGCAGCGCGTGGGTGGTGCGCAGGCAGTGGGGCCGATACTTCAGGGCTTCGCGCGTGCCGTCGCCGATCTCTCGCGCGGCGCCGAGCGGGAGGACATTATTAACGTGGCCGCAATTGCAGCATTGCAATCGGCCGGGCGCGCCGAGCGCCGCGCGCCTTGAGGCAGAACCACACTGGAGATTATCTGAATGAGTTTCTCGATCAAGAAACAAGGAGAGGTCGTCGTGGTGGATGTCGAAGGTCAGCTGATCGTGGGCAATCGTCAGGAGCTCAAGCAAAAAGTTCTCGATGAGCTCGAGAAGGGCGAGAAGAAGTTCCTGATCGATTTCAGCCAGACAGGCTACATCGACAGCTCCGGTCTTGGCGTGCTCGTGTCGTTGTCGAAGAAGATTCGGGAGCAGGGCGGCGAGTTGCGTCTGGCCAACCTCAATGACGACCTCCAGACGCTGTTCGAGCTGACCAAGCTCGACACCCTGTTCCAGATCTCCGACACCCGGGAGCGCGCGCTAGAGAGCTTTTAATGGCGGAATCGCGCGTCGCCTTCGATCTACAGATACCCAGCGACGTAGAATACATAGAAGGTGTGGTGGAGCTCGCACGGCAACGCTGCCGCGAGCTCAAGCTGTCAGCCAGGAAATGCTCCTTGAACGTTCCGGTGGCTTTGTCGGAGGCGCTCTCCAACGCCATCCTGCGCGGGAACGAGGCGACCGGGGGCAAACAGGTTCGGGTGAGAGCGATCGTGAGCGACACCGACTTGATCTTCGAAGTCGTCGATGAGGGGCCGGGATTCGACCTCGATGAGTGCACGCGCGACTGCACCACGGATGAGAATCTCACCAAAGAGGAAGGTCGCGGGCTCTTCCTGATGCGGCAGCTGATGGATCGGGTGGAGAGCTTCCGGAATAAAGGCAACGTCGTCCGCCTGACGTTGCACCGCGAGTGAAGGAGCTCGAAGCTGTCCTCATTGCATTCCGCGAAGGTACGCATTGTGAGGCTGCCGTCTGGGGAACAGCCGACGGTCGCTCGAGCCTCACGGTAATCGCTCGGTCCAGTCCCAAGGTGCAGATGCCGGACGTGCTTCCGGACGAGCCAGGTCAATCCATTCCCACCAATTTCGGGACTCAACTCGTGACCCGCGTGCCATCCGTCAAGAAGATCTGGCTCACGGTGGGTCCGTGCGACCCCTCGTACTCGCCCGAAGACCGTCACATCAAACTCTTGATGCCGATCGTCACGCAGTTCACGCATGCGGCGCTCGAAGTCGAACACGCCGCGACCGAGCTGGCCGAGCGATACGAAGAAATCAATCTCCTCTACACGATCGGCGAGATTCTCGGTCGAACGGTCAATCTCGAAGATGCGGCCGCGACGATCCTGACTGAAATCTCGGAGACTGTCGGGGCCCGGGTCGCCTCGATCTTGGTCCACGAGGCGCGGACCAATACACTGAGGGCGGTCGCCGCGCTCGGCGTGCCCAAGGAGGAGATTCCGCCGATCAGTGCCGACGACCCGGTGAGCGTCTCAGCGCGCGTGTTTCGCACCCAGCATCCTTTGATAGTGGTGGGGAAGGGCGTCACGTTCGGGAGAGAGTCACCCTACGGGCGGGGCGAGATGTTGTCGGTGCCGATCATGTGGACCACGCCAAGCGGGGGAATGCCCTTGGGCGTCGTCAACCTGGCCGACCGGCGGTCGCGGCAACCCTTTACCGCGGGGGACCAGAAGCTGGTGACAGCGATCGCTACCCAGATTGGGACCGCGATCCAGAACGCGCGGCTCGTGAGCGCGTCCCTCGACCGGCAGCGGCTGCTCCAGGAGATGAGTCTCGCGCACGATCTCCAGATGAAGCTCCTGCCATCAACCGATGTCGTTTCACCGGAAGCGGAAGTGACGGCTCGGGTGGTGCCAGCCGAAAGCGTGGGCGGCGACTTCTATCAGCTCTTCAAGCTCCGCGAGCGTGCCACCGGTGTCATGATCGGCGACGTGTCGGGGCATGGTTATCGGGCCGCCTTGATCATGGCGCTCGCGATGAGCGCCTCGGCAATCCACGCACAAAACTTCATAAATCCCGGCGAGATGCTAGGCGCCTTGCTGCGGTCGTTGCGCGATGAGCTCGAGACCACGGAGATGTTCATCTCGATCTTCTATGGTGTGGTCGATCCGGAGAAGGGCAAGCTGAGCTACGCCAATACCGGTCACCCGCACGCGTTCGTCATTAGCCAGGAGGGAACGGCGACTCGCTTGTCGGCCGTCAATCCTCCGCTCGGCATGGTCGAAGACGTTCCGAACACCGCATCCTTGAGCTGGGTAGGCCGGAAAGACCTGCTCGTCCTCTTCACCGATGGCATCAGCGATGCGCGGAACGCGCGCGACGAGCGTTTGGGCGAGGAGCGCGTGCTCGAGCTCATAAAAGAGAACCGCGAGAACGATACGAAGGTGATCGTGGACAGAGTGTTCAAGATGCTCGAGGTCCACACTCGGGCGGTGCCGATACGGGACGACCTGACGCTCGTGGTGGTCAGGAGCTGAGCGTGCCGCGCGCGCCCAAAGGGCGTGGCCGACATCCGCCGGCGCTCAAGAAGTTCGGGCAGCACTTTCTTACCGACCAAAGCATTCTCACCGCGATCGTTGACGCTCTCTCTCCCGGGCCGAACGACACGGTCGTCGAGATAGGTCCCGGCCGCGGCTCTCTTACCGACCTCTTGGTCGTTCGTTGTGGCAGACTGGTGGCGGTGGAGATCGATCGCGCGCTCGCCGCGGGATTGCGCGAGAAGTATCGCGACCGTCCCAACGTGGAGATTGTGGAAGGGGACTTTCTCGAAGCCGACCTGAGCGCGGTGTCGGGGAAAGATTTCCTCTTGATCGGAAACGTCCCCTACTACATAACGACGCCGATAGTGTTCAAGGCGCTTGAGCCACCGATGCCGAAGCGATCGGTGTTTCTGGTCCAGCGCGAGGTGGCCGAGCGGATGGCAGCAGGGGCGGACACCGAGAACTACGGAGCCTTGTCGGTCAACGTCGCCGCGGTCGCGAACGTGGAGCAGGTCTTGACGATCCCCGCGAGCGCCTTTCGTCCTCCGCCCAAAGTAGAGTCGGCGGTGGTGCGACTTACGCCCCGCGCTGAGCCGCTCCTCGCGATCGAGTCACTGCCCGCGTTCCGCGCTTTCGTCCAGGCCGCGTTCGGACTCCGGAGGAAGCAAATGCAACGGGTCTTGAGAACAGCGAGGGGATTGTCGAGCGAACAAGCTTCCCAGGTCCTTGAGCGCGCCGGAATTGATCAGAGCGCGCGACCCGAGGTCTTGAGTCCCGAAACGTTCGCGCGGCTGTTCGCGCTGCTTTAACGGAAAAGTGCAGCTGAATACGCGCCCCGCTTAAGCGCGAACGTCTTGTTCAGTTGCCGAAACTTTGCGGTTGTCATTCACCGCGGTTCGAGAGCGCGAACGACAGTCCTTCGAGTTCCATCGCCATATTGACGGTTCGAACCGTCACATCGGAAGGAACAGATAGCTGAACCGGCGCGAAATTAAGGATCGCCTTGATCCCGGCGCGGACGATCTGCTTCACCACCGCCGGAGCGCTCTCGGCTGGGGTCGCCACGACCGCGATATCGTACTCCTGTTTCGAAGCGTCCTTCTCGAGATCCGACACCGGCTTGACCGTGAGCGATTCCCAGCGCTTTCCGATCTTCGCCTCATCGTTGTCGTAAACGCCCGTGACGATGAAGCCGCGCTCGGCGAATCCACGGTAGCGCGCCAAGGCGGCCCCGATCTTACCGGCGCCGATGATGCAAACGCGCCACGCCTTCCCGAGCCCCAGGATCTCGCGCAGCTTGGAGGAAAGCTCCGGCACCGCGTAACCCAAGCCTCGTTTGCCGAAGGATCCGAAGAGGGAGAGATCCTTTCGCACCTGAGCGGACGTCGTCCCGCCCAGCCGCGCGAGCTCGTCGCTTGATATGGTCTTGAGACCCTGACGCTCGATCCCCTCGAGAAAGCTCAGATAAAGGGAAAGGCGCCTCACCGTCGATTCAGCTATCCGCTTCAAATCGTGCTTGTGAAGTAATTCACAAACTAAGCCGGGTGACTTGGCATAGGCAAGAAATGGCTAATAAAACTCGTATCTCTGTTCATGGGGCCTGTAGCCTATTTCGTTTGATTCCCCTCCATTTCTCCACCCTTCGTTACGAGCTAAGAGGCGGGTACCTTTCCGGGCATGCCAGTTCATGTCACCTCCGAAATCGGTGCGCTCCGCACCGTATTGGTGCATAGCCCCGGGAACGAGCTCCTGGCCGTGACGCCAAGCACGCGGGCGGACTTCCTCTACGACGACATCGTTGATTCCGATCTTGCCAAGCGGGAGCACCGGCGATTTGTCCAGGTGCTCGAGCGCTTCTGCGAGGTGGTCCATGTGCGCGATCTCTTAACCGACGTGCTCGAGGACCCGGAAGTCCGCGAGCTCATCATTCGGGAGACTCTCGACGTGGTACCGCTCGAGCCGCTCGCCCTCGAGCTGCGTGGGCTTCCGCCCGCGGCCGTGGTCAACCTCTTGATCGAAGGAAAGGAGGAAGAGCCGGGACCGCTTTCGCGGACGCTCAACGAATCGAGCTATTCGCTGCCGCCCTTACCGAACCTCTTCTTCACGCGTGACGCGGCGATGGCGATTAATCAGAACATGATGATCGGCTCGATGCGCTTCCATGCCCGCTGGACGGAAGAGCTGATTATGAAAGCGATCTTCACCTCTCACCCCAAGCTTAGTAACAAGGGGATCGTCTATGACGGATCGATCGAGCGGCGCTTGAACCACACGCTCGAGGGCGGGGACGTGCATCCGCTTCGGGAGGACGTGCTCGTTATCGGGTTTAGCGAACGGTCTAGCCCAGCGGGAATCGATAGTCTCGCTACGATTCTGTTCGAGCAGACCCACGTCACCAAGCTCATCGTCGTCGTGATGCCACAGGAAGCGACCGCCATCCACTTGGACATGATCTTCACCCACATCGATCGAGAGCTGTGCGTGATTTATCCTCCCCATTTTATTGGGCCCTATCGCCTGCCGATACTTCTCTGGCAGAAGGGCGAGAGCCACATGAAGCAGCAACCTGATTTGTTCGCGGCGCTCAAGACCTGTGGACTCCCGATGGAGCCGATTCTTTGCGGAGGCTCGAAGAGAATCGTCCAGGAGCGTGAGCAATGGGCGTCCGGTTGTAACTTTACGGCACTAAGGCCAGGGGTGGTGACCTCTTACGCACGAAACGAGACGACATTGCGAGAGCTGGAAAAGGCTGGCTTCAGAATGGTCTCCGCATCGGATTTTCTGTCCGAGAAGACCGTGATTCGCTCCGACGAGCGGGCCGCCATCACTTTCGAAGGCGGCGAGCTAGTCCGAGGGGGCGGTGGACCGCATTGTATGACCTGCCCTATCACCCGGGACGATCCGTGGAACTGACGCGCGGAGTGTACTCCGAGCCCGAAAACACTCTCTTGACGACGCGCGCCTTGGACTATCTCTCGAAAGGTCCGGCTGATGTCGTGGACCTGATCGGCCACATCTGCAGTCTTCCTGGCGCTCCACGCATCGTTGCCGAGCACATGGCGCACGCGATGTTCGCGGGCCGCCCACAGTTCGTGCGGAATGCGGACGGACGCTGGATGTTGGCGGATCTAAGTCCCAAGCCTTATGCCGTCACTCGGGGACACATCCACTCGCCCGGTCATTCGCCCGAGGAGCCACTTAGCTCGTTGTCCTATGTCGTGGTCGATACTGAGACAACAGGTGGAAGATCGTGGCTCGCTGACCGGATCACCGAATTCGCCGCCGTAGTTGTCCGCAATGGCGAGATCGTCCAAGTGTACGAGACGCTCATCAACCCCGAGCGTGCGATTCCACCGTTCGTCACCCAGTTGACCAACATCACCTGGGATATGGTGAAGGACGCGCCTACGTTCGATCGCATCGCACCGCAGGTGATGCGTGTGCTCGAGGGAAACGTGTTCGTGGCTCACAACGCGACCTTCGATTGGCGGTTCATCACGACCGAGCTGTCGCGCTCTACCGGCCGCCAACTCCGAGGCCGACGACTCTGCACGGTCAAAATCGCGCGTAAAGTCTTGCCCCAGCTCTCGCGCCGCTCGCTCGACCACGTGGCTCGCTACTACGGAGTCGAGATCCGAAATCGCCATCGCGCTGCCGGTGATGCCTTGGCCACGGCCAAGTGTCTCATCCGCATGATGTCGGACCTGGCGGATCGCGGATGTGAGACTTGGGGCGAGCTCCAGACGCTGCTCCGGACGCCGGCCGGCCGCCGGAAGAAACGGAGACCCTCGGGGTTGCCCACTCCCGTAACCCGCGACACCACGGCGTGACTGCACCGACCCCCTTGGTGGACCGTCGCAAAATCGGCGGCCTCACGGTTTACGCGATTCAGGCTGGTGGCCAGAGGCTCGATGGCGGTGCGATGTTCGGTGTCGTTCCTAAGCCACTATGGGAGAAACGCATCCCGGCCGACGAACGAAATCGGATACAGCTCGGCATGCGATGCCTCTTGATCGAGCATCCGTCCGGACTCGTTCTGATCGACACAGGGGCGGGCAACAAGGAGAACGAGAAGTTCAAGGACATCTACGGACTGGAGAACGACGGCGCGGACGGTGCCACGCTTCTCGAGGACGGCCTGAGACAGTTGGGCATGGCACCCACCGACATCGCCATCGTGATCAATACCCATCTGCACTTTGATCACGCGGGTGGGAACACCCGGAATGGACCTGATGGCGCGCTCGAAATCAGTTTTCCCAACGCCACCTATATCGTTAAGCGCGGCGAGTACGACTCCGCCATGCATTCAAACGAGCGGACCGCGGCAAGTTACTTCGAGCGGAATTACGTTCCGCTCGAAGCGGCAGACAGACTCGAGTTCGTCTCCCGGGAAAAGGAGATCGTGAAGGGAATTCGCGTAATTCCGACCCCAGGCCACACTCCGTTTCACCAAAGCATTCTGATCGAGTCAGCGGGTGAACGAGCCTTCTATTTGGGCGACTTGGTGCCCACGCATGCGCATCTGCCGCTGCCGTGGATCATGGGGTACGACGTCGAGCCGCTCGTCACGCTAGAGACCAAGCGAAGAATCCTGAAGCAGGCGCTGGACGAAAAATGGCTCCTGATCTTCGAGCACGACGCCAAGATTCCGTGGGGACGGCTCGAGCATGACGGAAAGAGTTACCGACTTGAAGCGGCGTCGGCTTAGATTCAGTCTGCTCTTTTCGTCAACTCAGCGGTTGGTAGAGTTCGATCCGGTTTCCTTCCGGATCCCTGATCCACGCGAACTTACCGTATTCAAATTCCTCGGTCTTTTCGACTTCGATCCCGTCTGACTTGAGCTGGTCCAGAAAGGCCTGAAGGTCCCGCAGCCGATAATTGATCACGCACTCACGCCGATCGGACGGCAGCGTCGTTTTGGCTTGCGAGATCGAGAACACCGTCGAATCGACCTTGGAGGAATCGCCCAAGCGGCGGTACTTGAACTCGGTGCCGTAGACCTTGCCGTCCTCGTACGTCTCGAGCCTAAGCCCGAAATGGTGGGCGTACCAGTTGGACAGCGTTTTGGCGTCGTTCGCGTAGAGGAAGACGCCTCCGATGCCATCTACCGGGATCCGCTTCTCGATCTTCCCGCCGATGACGTTCTTGGTCATTCCGCGAATCTAGGCGGGGAAGGAACCGCACGTAAGCTGGCTTGAGCGGCTTGCACGGAGAGGGGGGCCAGCCTATCTTACGCCCTCACAATGCGATAAGCGGGAGATCCGGGCGGATCACCCCACCCTCTGGCCCCCTTGTGTTTGGGGAGTGCTACAGGAGTTCTGGCCACGGATGGCGCCCCAGTTGGGTGGCATCTAGTTGCGCGGACTCCGAAAAAGGGTCCGCGTTTTTGTTTTCTTCGGCTTAAGGGGCACGTATCCAGGACACCACCAAGCGCGTACGCGTCAACAAACAGATCCGTATCAGTCCCATCAGGGTCATAGCTGCCGATGGAGCGCAGCTCGGAATCATGGATGTCGAGACAGCTCTGGCAGCTGCGATCGAGCAGGGACTGGATCTAGTGGAGGTTGCACCAATGGCGAGGCCACCCGTGGCCCGCATCATGGACTACGGGAAATTCAAGTTCGAGCAGGCGAAGATGGCGCGCCAGGCTAAGAAGAAACAGCACGTGATTCACCTGAAAGAGGTGAAGTACCGTCCGGGAATCGAAGAGCATGACTTCATGACCAAGACCCGTCACGCGCGTGAGTTCCTGCAGGAGGGAAACAAAGTGAAGGTGACGCTGATGTTCCGGGGAAGACAGATCGCCCACCCCGAGCTTGGGCGTCAGGTAGTGAATCGGGTTGCGCAGGAGCTCGCCGACGTGGCGAAGATCGAAGCCGATCCGAAATTCGAAGGAAAGTTCATGACCATGATCCTGGCGCCCAAGTAGGGCTTGGGGCTGGTCCACCGCAAATCATAGCGAGCTTGGGCGCCAAGCTCGGGATCAACATACGAAGGAACAGCAATGCCGAAGATGAAATCGCACAAGGGTGCGCGTAAACGGTTCAAAATCACCGGTTCTGGAAAGATCAAGCGGATGAGAGCGTTCAAGAGCCACATCCTGACCAAGAAATCGTCGAAGAGAAAGCGCAGGCTGCGTCAGGGCACGATCATTCAGACGCCGGGCGAAGTGAAGCACATCAAGCGCCTCCTTCAGGCCTAGAGGAAAAGACCAATGCCACGCGTTAGATCGAACGTCGCGCGCTTGAAGCGCAAAAAGCAGGTTATGAAGGCCGCTCGCGGTGCCTTCGGGGGCCGGAGCAAGCTGTGGAAGGCTGCCAAGGAGAACGTCGAGCGCGGCTGGAAGTACGCGTACCGCGACCGCAAGAACAAGAAACGTGATTTCCGGAAGCTCTGGATCGTCCGCATCAACGCGGGCGCGCACCAGCACGGGATGTCGTACTCGGTGTTTATGCACGGCTTGAAAAAGGCGGGCATCGAGATCGATCGAAAGGTCCTGTCCGACATCGCCGTCAACGACTCTGCCGCGTTTACCGCTCTCGCCGAAAAGGCGAGATCAGCTCTAGACGCTGCGTAACGAACGTCAAGGATTCAAAAAGGACTCCATCGGCGCTAACGTCAAACCAGCGCGGTGGAGTCCTTTTCCTTTTTTGCCCACCCATACTCTGAACCGTGACGCTTTCGGAATTTGAGCAGCTCGTAACGAAGCTCGCCACTGAAGGCGAGAAGCTAATCGACACGGCGACCACGGCCTCCCTGCTCGAGGAGGCGCGGACGTCGCTCCTGGGGAGAAAATCCGGACGACTGCCGGAGCTCTTTAAGCAGCTGCCATCGCTCGCGGCGTCGGAACTTAGGGAAGGCGGCTCCTTGATCAATGCCGTAAAGGCCAAGCTCGAGGCTCGCCTCGACGACCGGCGGCGGCAGCTCGAGCAAGCCAGCTCGTCCAAGCGAAACGTCGACCTCACGATGCCGGCCCGGCGTCAGTGGCTTGGATCCAAGCATCCCGTGACGCTCGTGATCGAAGAGATCGAGGACATCTTCCGCGAGCTCGGCTTTACGATCGCCTTGGGACCAGAGGCGGAGACCGAGTGGTACAACTTCACCGCGCTCAACTTCCCGTCCGACCACCCCGCGCTCGATCTGCACGACACGCTTTATTTGGGCGAGAACGTCATGCTCAGGACCCACACGTCGCCGGTCCAGATTCGCACCATGCAGAAGTTCAAGCCGCCGATCAGGGTTCTGAGTCCGGGGAACGCCTATCGCCGGGACTTCTTCGACGCGTCGCACGCGCCCATGTTCGCGCAGATCGAAGGGCTCGCGATCGACGAAGGCGTGAGCTTTGTCGATCTCAAGGCAACGCTCACTCATTTCGCGAACAGATTCTTCGGCAAAACGAAGACGCGATTCCGGCCCAGTTACTTCCCGTTCACCGAGCCGTCGGCTGAGATGGACGTCGAGTGCCAGCTGTGCCACGGCTCGGGGTGCCCCGGCTGCAAGGGGACCGGCTGGATGGAGATCCTGGGATCGGGCATGGTGCACCCGTCCGTGGTGAACGCCGCCGGACTCGATGCCGACCGTTACACCGGCTGGGCTTTCGGCATGGGACCAGCGCGTATCGCGATGTTGCGTTACGACATCCCCGACATACGGATTCTCTACGATTCGGACGTGAGATTCCTATTCCAGATCTCACGATGAACGGTGTCACGCCGTGAACGCCTCGTACGAATGGCTTCGCGCGTTCGTTCCGTTCAGCTTGAGTCCCAGTGAGCTCCGCGATCTACTGACATCGCGCTGCGCGACCGTCGACGATCTGGTCCCGCTCCGAGCGGATCTGCGCGACGTCGTGATCGGACGCGTGGTCCAAGTCGAGCGCCACCCGAACTCGGATCACCTCTGGCTCACCAAAGTCGATGCCGGCGGTGCGGCGGTCCTGGACGTCGTATGCGGTGCCGCCAACGTAAGCGCCAACACACTCTATCCCTTCGCCCCGGTGGGCGCCGTCTTGCCCGGCGGGGTCAAAATCGAGAAGCGGAAGATCCGCGGCGAATCCTCGGAAGGCATGCTCTGCTCCGCGCGCGAGCTCGGGCTCGGCCAGGACCACGAGGGGATCATGGCGCTCTCCGTCGATGCGAAACCGGGTATGAGCTTCCTGGATGCAATGCCAATCGGTGACACGCGACTCGTAATCGACGTCCTGCCTAACCGTGCCGATCTCCTTTCGCACGAAGGCTTGGCGAGGGAAATCGCGGCCGCGACCGGCGGAACGGTGACGCGACCCGAGATCGCGGAGGAGAAGCCCTTCATCATCCGGACCCACACCGTCAAGGCGACTTCAGGGAAGGTCGGCGATGTCACCGTCAAGCTCGAAGACACGGACGGCTGCATGCGTTACTCCGGCGCGGTCATCACCGGCCTGAAGGTTGGACCGAGTCCGAATTGGCTCGTTCAGCGACTTGAGTCCGTCGGCTCTCGCCCGATCAACAACGTCGTCGATGTCACGAATTACATGCTCCTGGGGTTCGGCCAGCCGATGCACGCGTTCGATCTGGAAAAGATCGCGCGTGGTAGCGTTGTCGTGAGGAAAACTCGAGGTGAGGAGCTGATAAAGACGCTCGACGGCGTCGATCGCACGCTTCCGCCCGGTGCTGTCGTCATCGGCGACGCGGAACGTGCGCAGGCAATCGCCGGCATCATTGGCGGGAGTGGGAGCGAAGTCTCCGACACCACGACCGAGATTTTTCTCGAAGTCGCGGCGTTCAATCCCGCTCGCATTCGCTCCACACGTCGCCGGCTCGGAATCTCTACCGACGCGAGCTATCGCTTCGAGCGCGGCGTGGACGTGGATGCGATCCCGGGGTTGGTGGACTACGCTGTGAGGCTGATCCTATCGGTCGCTGGTGGGATCCCTCAAGGGAGCCCGATCGACCTCTACCCGCTGCCCAAGCGCCCGCAACCCATCTCGCTAAAGCTCGCGCGCGTCGCTCGGCTCCTTGGCGAGCCAGTCGAGGCAGGGGAAGTGGAAAAGAACCTGAGACTGGTGGGGTTCCGCCTTGCGCCCGAAGCCAAGGACGTTCTGAAGGTTTCGCCGCCGAGCTGGCGACACGACGTGCGGAGCGATGTTGATCTTGCCGAAGAAATCGCGCGACTGCGCGGCTACGATGCTTTTTCCTCCGAGTTGCGTCCATTCCGCCCGAGCGCCGTGCCGGACGCGCCGCTCGTGGCGGTGACCAAGCGTGTGCAGGAGACCCTGGTCGGCGCCGGACTGAACGAGGTGCGGCCGATGCCTTTCGTGGCGGCGGGGAAGGGTGCCACGGTCCGCGTCACCAATCCGCTCGCGGAGGACGAGGCATTTCTGCGCGGCGATCTGCTCACGACCCTCATTTCCCGCGCCGAATACAACCTCGCTCGCATGCAGGGCAACGTTCGACTGTTCGAAATCGGCACTGCGTTCTTCGCTGGCGAGGAGGCGGCACCCCTACCTGGCCCGAAGAAGGCAGCGCTTCCTCGGGAAGAGATGCACGTCGCCGCCCTGGTCATGGGTCAGCGCTCGCCCACGCACTTCACGAGGGCCGTTCAACCGAGCTACGACGAGTGGGACATCAAGTTCCTCGCTGAGCGGGCTGCGGCGGCGGCATTCCCCGCGGCTACGGTCAAACTCATTCCCGGGTCCGGCCAAACTCTGTGGGACGTTTCGGTCGACGGGCGGCCAGTCGGAGTGGCAAGACGACTCAAGCTTGATGCGCCGGTATGGGCGCGTCCCGCATTTGGACTTGAGTTGAACCTCGAAGGGATCGAGCAGGCAGTAGTCTTGAGCAAGGCGTATCGCGCGATTCCGGCGACTCCCAGAGTGCAGGTCGATCTCGCTCTGGTCGCGCCAACGAGCGTGACGGCGGCACAGATCGATGAACTCATCAGGCGAGAAGCCGGCGAGCTTCTCGAGAGCCTCACATTGTTCGATGAATTTGTTGGCCAGGGTATACCCGAAGGATCGCGGAGTCTCGCATGGGCGTTGACCTTCCGACATTCCGAGCGCACACTAAAGGACCAGGAAGTGCAGGGGAGAACGGCGACGATCGTAAAAGCACTCGAAGGAGAACTTGGTGTCCGACAGCGTACGTCCTGAGATATCCGCCTTCGCGGAGCTCGAGCTATTGGTGAAGCATCTCGGCGACGAGCTCGCTTCATTCCGGCGCCGGGCTCTACAGGCGGAGGCTCGTCTCAAGACCTTTGAGTCAAGCGGAGTTAAGGGAGTCGTGTCCCCGGAACGCGTTCAGTTTCTGGAACGAGAGAACGCTGGACTCACCACTCGGTTGGAAGCGGCGCGTGCCCGCACGCAGCAAATGATCGATCGCGTTCGCTTTCTTAGGCAGCAGCATGACGGAGCGGCCGCCCGTTGACCTCAAAGAAGAATGTCGTACGGGTCACGATCCTTGGCGACGAATATTCCATTAGGAGTGACGCCAGCCCCGAGCGCACTCGCGCCGTGGCTGAGCACGTAGACAACGTCATCCGCGAGACGATGCGCGCCGGCAACATCGTCGAGGCCCAGAAGGGTGCCATCCTGGCCGCGCTCAGCATAACCGATGAGCTGTTCGACGCGCGCGAGACCGGCGGCGACTTGGCCGGGTCGATGAAACGGCTCAGCGCAGAGATCAGACCTTGGTTGCCGCCCGCCAAAAGGAAGGATTCTTAAACCTCCCGAGCGCGAGTCTCAAAGCTCGCTGCTTCGGTTGTTGGACGCGCGACTTCCCCCCGAGGTGCCCTCGGCCAGAACCGCCGACTCTCGCCCAAAGCCAAAAACGACATTAGCTTAACTCAACTACGCGACGACTTTCCGGCGCGATAGGGGCCGCCTGTGGCTTTGCCGCGGGCCCAACATAGATCCGATATGACGAACGCAGCTTTCTATTCCGCAGCTGGCATACTCCTGTTTGCATTTGCCGGCGCGGTTTTTTTCTTTATCGGCAGGAAGTTGGGTAGAGGCGCGGAGCTTAGGCGCCAGCAGCAGGCGCACGCAACCGCCGAAGAGACGAGCAAAAGAATCGTTGGCGATGCGGAGCGCGAGGCGGAAGGCCTTCGTAAGACGGCCGTATTGAGCGGGAAGGAAGAGCTCATGAGGCTCCGCGAGGAGTGGGAGCTCGAAGTGCGTGGCCGGCGAGAGGAAGTCGAGCGCGAAGAGCGGAAGGTCGAGGAACGGGAAGGCCAGCTCAATCGTAAGTACGACCTCCTGGAGCAGCGGGAGCGCGAGACCGCGCGCCGCGCCGAGACCCTCACCACTCGCGAAAAAATCCTAACCGACCGCGAAGGCGAGCTCGACAAGCTGCTGGGCGAAGAACGGCGGCGGCTGGAGCAGCTCGCCGGGATCTCAGCCGCCGACGCAAAGGCTGAGCTCATGCATCGAATGGAAGAGGAGGCTCAGGCCGACGCGGCAAACAAGATCCGCGAGATCCGGGAGACCGCCAAACGAAATGCCGAGCGTGAGGCCAAGAAGATAATCGCGCTGGCGATCCAGAGGATCGCCGCCGAACAGAGCGTCGAAGCCACCGTATCGGCAGTGTCCCTCCCAAACGATGAGATGAAGGGCCGGATCATCGGCCGCGAGGGTAGGAACATTCGGGCGTTCGAGCTCGCGACGGGCGTGGACGTCATCATCGATGACACGCCGGACACCGTCGTCGTCTCGTGCTTTGATCCGATACGGCGCGAGATCGCGCGACTTTCTTTGGAGAAGCTAGTCGCCGATGGCCGCATCCACCCTGGGCGGATCGAGGAAGTGGTCAACAAGTCAAGGCAAGAGGTCGACGCATCAATCATCGAGACGGGCGAGCAGGCGGCGTACGAGAGTGGAGTGCACGGCCTGCATCCCGAGCTCGTCAAGCTTATTGGCCGCATGCGCTGGCGTACGAGTTACGGCCAGAACATCCTCAACCACTCGAAGGAAGTTGCGTGGCTCGCCGGGATCATGTCGGCGGAGCTGGGCCTGGACGTGGCGATGGCCCGGCGAGGTGCCCTGCTTCACGACGTCGGCAAAGTTCTCACCCACGAGCACGAAGGCACTCATGTGCAGCTGGGGGTCGAGATGGCGACCAAGTACGGCGAGAACCCAATCGTCGTCAACTGCATCGCTGCCCACCACGACGACGTCCCACACGAGAGCGAAATCTCCGTACTCGTGCAAGCTGCCGACGCGATCTCAGGCGCACGACCCGGTGCGCGGCGCGAGGCGTTCGAAACCTATGTCAAACGGCTCGAGGGTCTCGAGAAGATTGCGTCGAGCTACCGCGGAATTGAGAAAGTCTTCGCCATCCAGGCCGGCCGCGAGGTTCGCGTGATCGTGACGCCGGAAGAGGTGGACGATCCACGTATGGCGTCTCTCAGCGAGGAGATTGCACGGCGGATCGAGGCCGAGCTTCAGTATCCCGGACAGATCAAGGTGGTGCTGATCAGGGAGACGAGAGCAGTGGACTTTGCCCGCTGAGCTGATAGATGGCCGCGCGATCGCAATGAAGGTCCGCGCGGATGTGGCAGTACGGGCGAAGAAACTCGTAGAACGGGGAGTAAGACCAGGTCTCGCTGTCGTGCTGGTTGGCGACGACCCCGCGAGCGCCGTCTACACGAGTGCCAAGGCTAAAGCGGCGGAGGAAGCGGGAATGTACAGTTTGAACCTGCGCCTGCCGGCCGACACTTCCGAGGCCGAGCTCCTGAGCCGCGTCGAAGCCCTAAACGCCGATCCCAAGATCCACGGCATATTGGTTCAGATGCCGCTCCCCAAGCAGATCAACCCTGATACTGTTATCAGGAGAATCGACCCGGCCAAGGACGTGGATGGATTTCATCCGGTCAACGTCGGGAAGATGCTAATCGGTGAGCGCGACGGATTCGTTCCCTGTACGCCGGCCGGAATTCAGCTGCTTTTGAAAGAGTCGGGCGTTAAGACGCCAGGGAAGAATTGCGTCGTGATCGGGCGGAGCAATATCGTGGGCAAACCGATGGCCGCGCTCATGATGCAGGACAACGAGAACGCCAATTGCACCGTTACGGTCTGTCACCGTCACACCGCGGATCTCAAGACCCACACCTGGGACGCCGACATTCTGATCGTCGCCGCCGGACGACCCCGCATGGTCACGGCTGAAATGGTTAAGCCGGGCGCTGTCGTGATCGACGTCGGAACGAATCGGGTCCCCGACTTGAAGTCAAAGACTGGAACGCGGCTCCAAGGTGACGTCGATTTCGAGTCGGTTCGCCAAGTCGCATCCAAGATCACACCGGTCCCTGGCGGTGTCGGACCGATGACGATCGCGATGCTCATGGCGAACACGGTGCGAGCCGCGGAGATGACGCTCGGGTGAAGGCCGTTCCGTTCGATCTGTTCACGGATCCACGCGCACGCCCAGCCCCTGGCAGCGCATCGGATAATCCGCTCTCGGTCTCCGATCTCGCCATGCAAACTCGTGAGGTCGTCGAATCGCGCTTGCGTGCCGTTTGGGTCCGGGGCGAGATCAGCGACTTCAAGCGTCACCGAAACGGACACTGGTATTTCTGTCTCCGAGACAAGGGCGCCCAGATCCGGTGCGTCGTGTGGTCGGGCGACCAGCACCGGATGCCAGCGGCACCCGACGATGGAATGCAGGTCGTGCTGTTTGGACACATGACGGTCTATACCGCACGCGCGGAGCTTCAGCTCAAGGTTACTAAGATTGATGCAAAGGGAGACGGGCTCTGGCGGAAGGCAATGGAACGGACGCTTGCCAAACTGCGACAAGAAGGCCTGCTCGATCAATCGCGGAAGCGACCGATCCCCCATTACCCGAGAATCGTGGCGCTCGTGACGAGCCCCGATGGCGCGGCACTTCGTGATATTGTAGCAGTGATGCGTAAGCGGAATACCGGAGTTCGGCTCGTTCTTTGTCCTGTCAAGGTTCAGGGCGATGGAGCGGCCGGAGAAATCGCCGCGGCGCTCCGTCGCGTCGCTCGCTGGGCCAAGGCCGACGTCGTGATCGTGGGACGGGGCGGTGGCGGGAAGGAGGACCTGTGGGCATTCAATGACGAACGCGTCGCGCGAGCTGTCGCGGAGTGTCCGGTTCCCGTCATATCCGCGGTCGGCCACGAAGTCGACATCACGGTCTGCGACGCCGTTGCCGACTTGCGCGCCCCGACGCCTTCAGCGGCAGCGGCGGCGGCATGCGCTTCTCGCGAAGAGGTGATGAAGGCGTTGTCGCTGGCAAAGCGCGATCTGTCAGAGTCTCTGACCGAGAGAGTTAAGCGGGCGCGGCGTGAGATCGCCAACCTTGCACGTTCGGTTTCCCAAGCGTCTGGCCGCATCGTACTGGCGAAGAAGGCGCTGCTTGGCACTTCGGCCGCCCGGCTCAACGCGCTGAGCCCGCTCGCTACGCTCTCCCGCGGCTACGCAGTTGCGCGGGACGGGAGTGGTGGCGCGCTAACCTCTGTCACGCAGTTTGCACCCGGCTTGGAGTTCGAGCTGCTGCTGCACGATGGGAGGGTTGCAGCGGAGACGAAGGATGTTTTGAAGGCCGCGGACCCGGACATGCGAAAAGTGTCAACTAGGAGCAAGCCTAGCCGGGGGGCGTGAATCGCAGGGATCAGACTCGCTTGTTGCACATCGGAATTATGACCCGTACTTCCGACTTTCCCTTCGTCGCGACGACTTTGCTTGCAAAAAAGAACGGTTGATCCTCGAGCTCTTCTTCGGCAAAAAGGAGAACGGAATCGACCCGGGGCACCATGATCTCGAAGTCGCCGTTGCCGTTGCTCATTGCGCGTCCGAGCTTCGGGGTCCTTTTTACCAGAGCCAAGAGCTTGGGATATTCGGCCACAAAGCTTTTCATCCCGTGAACCTCGTCTCCCGCCCAGGTCACTGTATCGAGCGTGTAGAGGGAAGCCAAGAGTTTTTGCGCCTTTAGAGCGTCGAACGCATAAACGTGTACCCCGCGCAAGCCTGCGGTGTCGCCCTTGGCGTCGTCTTCTGGACAGAGCTGCGCGGTGCCGTCTAAGAGCGTCTTGGTAGGGCGGCTAGGGGAAACTCCCCAAAGACCGAGCAGGATAATCGCTCCTCGCAGTAACACGCTGACCTCCGAGGTGAAGAGTGTCTTGTAGAGGCGCGCAAAGAGGCCTCTAGTAAGAAGACTGCCTACGGGGCGGGGGAGTTTCCGGAATTCACAGGGCTTTTGACGTTACGTTTTTCGTGAAACGCTCGTGTGCTTATATCAAGCCTCTACGTTGTTCACCTGCCAGGCTGACAGCTCGCATGTCTTTGGATCTGTATTGCCCGCGATGTTGGCTTTAGCCACGCTGTCTTTGGTTCCGGATGCGCGGTATCCTTGCTGTCACGAGATTGAACCAATGAAGTCCTCGCTTCGGTGTTTCTGCGCTCGACGACTGCTGTTCGTCGCCTCACTAAGCATTGGGACAGCTTCCGCCTGTATATCGGAAAAGAAAGTGGGCGCCGCCATAAGCGCGACCGACACCACGCCGAGCGACACAGCCGCAACGAGAGCCGCAACGAGGAGTATCAGGGCAACGAGAGCCGAGATCGATACCCCACCGAATTACGTTGTCGACACCGTCCTGATTCCGACGAACCAGGCGATCCGCATACGGCTCGTCGACATGACAGAGACCGAGGAGTTCTTTGCGTACAAGGTTGAGGTCAGGCTTGCCGGGAGAGTTGATACGATTCCAGGTGTTCTGACTTTTGACTTACCCGTCATCGCACCGGACGGCTTGCTTCGCGGACCGGCCTACGCGAGGGACGCGCACTATGCGGGCCTTTACGCTTACGACCCGGGCACCCGCGCTCTATCTAACATTCCGCTCCCAAGCGATGCTGAGGGCTGGGCCAGCGAGGTCAAGCTTAGTCCTGATGGATCCCACATCGCGTACATCGGGGGTTTTGGCGACTCGACCGGTTCTCAGGGAATTGTTCGCACCTGGCCGGAGGCGAAAGTCGTGCTCATGACGATGAAAGCGCCGCAGGCGCCGAGCGACCAAAGTTTCGATCAGGTCTGGTGGGTAAACCGAGATAGCGTGGAATTCTCGTGGCACACCGACCTCGGGCCGGCGACCAAGCCATCCGATCCTCGATTTCCTTTTATCGCGATCTACACGTCATTGCGCGCCAAGCGGTTCACGGTTGACACGCTCACAGAACAGCCGAATTTTCGCACTGCGGGCAGGCGGTAACCGGAGCCGATCTGCGAGAGGTCTATTGGAGTTGCTGGCTGCACATGAGGAGTACGACCCTGACCTCTTCCTGTCCCGTCGCGCCGACGACTTTGCTTGAGTAGTAGAACGGTTCGCCTGGCATTCTGGCTTCACCAAAGACAAGCACCGAATCTGTTTGCGGCACCGTTATCTCGAAATCGCCGTTCCCGTTGCTCGTGGCGTAGCCGAGGGTTCGGGCGCCTCTCACGCGCGAGAGCAGTCGATCGTACTCAATAGCAGCGGCACGCATGGCGGCTGGGTCACCGCTTTCCCATTCCAGAGTGTCGAGTACGAAGAGAGACTTCCGGATCGCGGGTATTTTCTTCGCATTGAACGCATAAACATGAACGCCCGGGACGCCGGACGTGGTCTCTTTGATGTCCCCGCAAAGCTGTGCGGAGCCGTCGAGCAGCGTCTTCTGTGGAACGGGGTGGATTATGGACATCAGGCCTAGTAACGCTGCTCCTCGCAAAAACACTGCGGTCTCCGATTGAAGGGTCGTCCTCAAGACGCGCGAGTCAGGTTTTCGGAACTGAGTGGGAAGCGTCGCCGAAGGCAGGCAGGCGGACATTTCTATTTCAATCCTACCCACTACAAAAGGGGGAGCCTTTACCTCCCCGTTGTCCCAATGTGATAGCGCCCCCTCGAGCCCAAATTAGAAGTGTCCCCTACCATCTGGTTTTTGCCGAGACCGAGTAGTGGAGCGGCGTTACAACTTGAGACCGACCCTTAACCACGGGGACATTTCTATTTTGTTAAGAGTGGGGACAATTCTACTTTGCGTTGAGAGGAGCCTTTACTTGCTGTCCTGCGCCCGCTAAGTTAAAAGGCTACAGCGATTTAAGAACCAGTGACGTGCGTCTGCAAATGGGCCGGCGCAAGAGCAAATCCAAAATGGCATTCGAGAAAGCACCCACCGTAGAGAAGTACCGCAAACACAAAAGCGACAGCGGCTCGAGCGTAGTTCAGGTCGCCCTTCTCACCGAGAGAATCAACTATCTCACCGACCACTTCCGCACCCACGCGAAGGACCACCACAGTCGCCAGGGACTGCTCAAAATGGTCGGAAAGCGGCGCCGTCTCCTCGACTACCTGAGGCGCACGGATCTCGAAGGTTACCGAAAGATCATCGCGGACCTTGGGCTCCGATACTAAGCTGGCTCTTTGATCTGACCGCGCGGCGCACAATGCTGTCCGCGCGGTTTGTGCAACACAGCGACAACAACACAACATATGCAACGCATCGAAAGAACGTTCGCCGGCAGACGCCTCGTCATCGAGACAGGCCGCATGGCGAAGCAGGCAGCAGGTTCAGCAGTAGTTCAGTTTGGCGAGACTATGGTTCTCGCGGCAGCAACGGTCAGTGAGACCGAGAGTCCGCTCCCGTTTTTCCCCCTCCTCGTAGAGTACAAAGACAAGGCGTACGCTGCGGGCAAAATTCCCGGCGGCTTCATCAAGCGAGAAGGGCGGCCTTCCGACCCGGAGATCCTCAAAGCCCGAATCATCGACAGATCGATTCGACCGCTCTTCCCGGAAGGATTCAAGAACGAGGTCCAGGTCTTCATCTATGTGGTCTCAGCCGACCAGGAGAATGACGCAGACGTAATGGCCTTGGTCGCCGCCTCCTACGCGATCAACTCGTCCAAGATCCCGTTCATGGGCACAATCGCCGGCGTGCGCGTCGGACGGGTCCAGGAGAAATGGATCTTGAACCCGACCTTCCAGCAGCTGCCTTATAGCGATATGGACGTCGTGCTAGCCGCGTCTAAGGACTCGATCATGATGGTCGAAGGCGGGGCACTCGAGGTTACCGAAGCCGACATGCTCGAAGCGCTCACCGTGGGCCAGCGCGGTGTCCAGGAGCTTATAGCGATTCAGGAAGAGCTCCTGGCCAAGGGTCGCGCGCCCAAGATGGAGTGGACCAAAGCCGAGATCGCTCCCTCGATCAAAGCCCGGGTCGATGAGTTAGCAAAGGGGAAAATCGCCGACGCGATCAACCAGAAAGAGAAGCACACCCGCATCGAAGCCGTCGAGCTCGTCAAAAAGCAGGCGATCGAGCAGCTGCTCGTCGAATTCCCGGACAACTCGAAGGACGTTAAGTCGCTCGTCGAAGACACGGAGTATCACGCGCTCCGCTCGCAAGTCTTGGACACCGGCAAGCGCGTGGACGGACGGGGCACCAAGGATGTACGCCCAATAACGATCGACACGCCCGTGCTGCCACGGTCGCACGGTTCCGCGCTCTTCACTCGCGGACAGACGCAGGCCTTGGTCGCAGTTACTCTCGGCACTGCCAACGACGTGCAGCGCCTGGACAGCATCGACGACAAAGGAGAGACGACCAAGTCGTTCATGCTCCATTACAACTTCCCACCGTTCTCGACCGGTGAGGTGAGACCCATGCGCGGCACGAGCCGCCGTGAGATCGGTCACGGAAACCTCGCCGAGCGCGCGCTTCAGGGCGTGCTACCAGCGTTCGAAGAATTCCCTTACACCATTCGCATCGTGTCCGACATCCTCGAGTCCAATGGATCGTCGTCCATGGCGTCGGTGTGCGGCGGTTCACTCGCGCTCTTCGATGCGGGCGTTCCTCTTCGCTCCGCTGTGGCCGGTGTGGCGATGGGCCTCATCAAGGAAGGCAGCAAGTACGCTGTCTTGACCGACATTTTGGGCACTGAGGATCACTTGGGCGACATGGACTTCAAAGTCGCTGGCACGGAGCAGGGAATCACTTCGATCCAGATGGATATCAAGGTCGAGGGCTTGGACCTCCAGATCGTGAAGGAGGCCATGGCGCAGGCGCGCGAAGGAAGACTCCACATTCTATCGGAGATGTCTAAGGCGCTGCCGAAGCCGCGTGCGGATCTCTCGCCGTACGCTCCGCGCATCGTGACGATGAACATCAATCCCGAGAAGATCGGCGATCTCATCGGACCGAAAGGCAAGACGATCCGCGGCATCCAGGAGGAAACTGGCGCCGAGATCACGGTGGACGACACTGGCCTGGTCACGATCGCGGCGGTTGGTGGCGAGGCAATGGAGAGGGCGCGTCAGATGATCCAAGCCCTGACCGCCGAGCCCATCATCGGCGAGACCTACGAAGGAACCGTAAAGAGCACCACGGCGTTCGGCGCGTTCGTCGAAATCATGCCGGGAACTGAGGGTCTGGTCCACATCTCGGAGCTCAAGCACGGACGCACCGAAAAGACGGAAGACGTCGTCAAGAAGGGGGACCACGTCAAAGTCAAGCTTCTCGATCGCGACGAGCGCGGACGCCTCCGCCTCTCGATGAAGGCGCTCGCGCCCAAGCCCGAAGGAGAATCTTCTTCTGGTGCGAGCGAAGGCTCCGCGCTCGCCGGTGTCGGCGCCGAGAGCGAAGGTAGCGGCGGAAGCGAGAGATCCGATCGCGGCTCATCGGACCGTGGGGAACGACCCCGCCGCCCGCGGAGCGGCTCCCGCGGCGGCAGGGACGGAGGACGTTCGCGCGAGTGACGCTCGCCGCGCCGTGCGCCGATTCTGAACTAAGACGCACCGTTCTCTCGAACGGGTTGACCGTACTCTCGGAGCACATGCCGGGAGTACGGTCGGTCGCTTTGGGGGCGTGGGTTCGCGCGGCATCGCTCCACGAGAGCCCCGAGAAAATGGGCGTCTCGCACATGCTCGAGCACATGGTGTTCAAGGGCACTCCCACGCGGAGCGCCAGGGACTTGGCGCTAGCGCTCGAGACGCTGGGCGGCTCGCTCGACGCCTACACCGCGCGCGAGCACACGGCCTATCAGGCGAAGGTCTTGGACGAGCATCTGCCCCAGGCAGCCGATGTTCTGGCTGACCTGGTCTTTCGTCCAGTGCTCCGCGCCTCCGATCTCGCGCTCGAGAAGAAAGTAGTGCTCGAGGAGATAAACACCGTTGATGACACGCCGGACGATCTCGTCTTCGAACTGCACAACACTCAGTTGTGGGGCGCCCATCCTTACGGTTACTCGATCCTCGGAACGCGCGAGACCGTGGGCGCGCTCCATCAGCGTGACCTGCGCGCGCTGCACTCCCGCGCCTACCATCCCGAGCAGGTCGTGGTAGCCGCGGCGGGAAACGTGGAGCACGACTTGCTGCTCGACACGCTGGAAGCGACTGGCTGGAGCGACATTCAGCGGGGAACATTGCCCGCCTTGCGATCTCCGGCTCCAATCGTGCAGGCACCGAGCGCCGTGCATTTCGAGCGTGATACCGCCCAGACCCATATCGTGATCGGGAGCCCCGCTTTCGCGCACAGCGACCCCAGGCGCTACGCCATGAGTCTTACCGGAATGCTGTTCGGTGGCGGGATGAGCTCGACCTTGTTCCAGCGCATCCGTGAGGAGCTCGGTCTCGCCTACTCCGTCTACTCCTTTCAATCCTTTCACGAGGATGCAGGAACGCACGGTGTTTACGTCGGTACAACGCCCGAAACGGCGCGTGCGGCAGTTGATGCCATCAACGAGGAGATGGAGAAGCTCTCGGCGAACGGCTTGAGCGAGGACGAGCTGACCGCTGGAAAAAGCCAGCTGAAAGGTCAGATTACGCTGTCTCTGGAAAGCCCGACATCAAGGATGTACCGGGCGGCTGGAGTCGAGCTGTACGGCGAGCCTTACAGGACGCTCGACGAAGTGCTGGCGCTGGTCGATTCAATCGACACTCTGACGGTCGCAGCAATTTGCAAAACGTACTATGCACCCAGTCGGCAGACGCTCGTGAGTCTGGGTCCTAAAGTCGCGGCGTGAGCGCCTCGGCCAAGAGGTGCGCTGCCCAACAACTTTCAATAAGAGCACTCTGAACTACTTATGAAGATCGGCATTCCAAAGGAGATCAAGACCAATGAGAATCGGGTAGCTCTCGTGCCAGCTGGCGCGGAATCGCTCGTGGCAGCGGGTCACACCGTGGTCATTGAGAAGGGCGCCGGCGAGGGCAGCGGATTCCCGGACTCGGCGTACACATCAGTGGGTGCCAGGATCGGAGCGGACGCCGACACCGTTTGGCGAGAAGCTGAGATGATCATGAAGGTCAAGGAACCGATCAAGCCCGAATGGCCGCGTATGAAGAAAGGCCAGACGATCTTCACCTACTTCCACTTTGCCGCGGACAAGGAACTCACACTTGCCCACTTGAAGAGCGGCGCGGTGTGCGTCGCTTACGAAACGGTGGAACTGCCGTCGAGAGAGTTGCCGCTTCTGACCCCGATGTCTGAGGTGGCTGGAAGAATGGCGGTCCAGGAAGGCGCCAAGTACCTGGAGAAGCTCTACGGCGGGCGTGGAGTGCTCCTCGGCGGGGTTCCCGGCGTGGCACCGGGCAAGGTCGTGATCTTGGGGGGTGGCATCGTTGGAATCAACGCGGCCAAGATGGCGGCCGGGTTAGGAGCCAAAGTCACCGTGCTCGACCTGTCGCTCGACCGTCTTCGCTATTTGTCGGATGTCATGCCCGCCAACGTCACACTCATCTATTCCAATCGTCATAACATCCTAGAGCAGATCGCCACCGCGGATCTGGTTGTTGGGGCAGTTCTGATACCTGGAGCCATCGCGCCGAGACTCATTCGCCGTGAAGATTTGAAGACGATGCAGCCGGGAGCGGTTATCGTTGATGTCGCCATCGATCAGGGCGGCTGCGTCGAGACCATCAAGGCTACAACGCACGAGAACCCAACCTACGTCGTGGATGGGATCATCCACTACGGAGTCGCAAACATGCCCGGCGGAGTACCACGCACGTCAACGCTCGCGCTCACCAACGCGACTTTCCCGTACGCAAAGCAACTCGCGAACAAGGGATGGAAGCAGGCTCTCAAGGATAATCCCGCGCTCCAAAAGGGACTAAACATCGTAGACGGAAAGGTGACATATCCCGCTGTCGCTGAGGCCTTTGCCTTGCCGTATACTCCACCCGATTCATATTTGAACTAATGCGCTGGCCATTCTTTAAGCCGGGTGCCCTCTTCCCGGCGAATGCGATCGCCGTGGACCTCGGCACCGCGAATACATTGATCTACGTTAAGGGCGAAGGGATCGTGCTGAACGAGCCCTCAGTCGTCGCGCTCGATCGAGAGACGAGAAAGATCAAGGGCGTCGGACTCGAAGCGAAGCGAATGCTCGGGCGCACGCCTGAAGGCGTCATCGCCGTGCGGCCGATGAAGGACGGCGTCATCGCCGACTTCGACGTCACCGAGAAGATGCTCAGGTATTTTCTCGCCCTCATCATCGAGAACCATGTCTTCAAGGTTAAGCCGCGCGTGATCGTCTGCGTTCCCTCCGGCATCACCGAAGTGGAGAAGCGTGCGGTGCGCGACTCGGCCTTGGGCGCCGGGGCGAAGGAAGTTTTCATGGTCGCAGAGCCGATGGCCGCCGCGATTGGAGTCGGCCTTCCTGTCGAGACTCCCACCGGCAACATGGTGATCGATATCGGCGGGGGCACCACCGAGATCGCTGTCATCGCGCTGTCAGGAATAGTGAGCGATACCTCGATTCGGACCGGCGGCGACGAGCTCGACATGGCGATCGTGCAATTCATGCGCAAGAACTACAACCTTCTCGTCGGCGAATCGACCGCCGAGCAGGTGAAGATCCAGATCGGATCTGCGGCTCCGGTCGGGGACGAGAGGGAAATGGACGTCAAAGGCAGGGATCTTGTATCAGGGATCCCGAAGACGGTGCGCGTGCACTCGTCGGAGATCCGCGATGCGGTGCAGGAGCCCATTCAGCAGATCGTCGATGCCGTGCGGCGCGCGCTGGAGATCACCCCGCCCGAACTGGCAGCCGACATTGTCGATCGCGGCATCGTCATGACGGGCGGTGGGGCTCTCATTCGCGGCCTCGATGTCCTCCTGTCGCAGGAAACCGGTTTGCCGATCCACGTCGATGAGGATCCTCTAACCTGTGTGGTGCGGGGTTGTGGCCGTATACTTGATGATGAGGCAAAATACTGGTCCGTCCTAGCGACTTGAGGTAACAGTTGGCCCGCGCCATAAGAAGCAACAACCGGCTCGATCTAATAGTTCTGTCGACGTGCGTCGTCCTGGCTCTCGCGGCCCGTGCTCTTCCGAACACGATGCGCGATCCGGTCGCGACGGGAATGCGCCGAACCTTCCTTGCTCCGCTCGTGATGCTTCAGGAGAAAGCGGAGCGGGGGCGGCAGTCCTTGCTCCAGCTGGACGAGAAACAGTCGCGCATCGACAGCCTCTCGCTCAACTCGATCAAGGCTGGGTCCCTCGAAAGCGAGAATGACCGACTCCGGAAGCTGATAGGGCTTGGCGCTCGCTTGCGGTGGGGCTTCATACCGACCGAAGCGCTGCACGGCCGCGGTGTGAGGGACGAGACGACCGTGATCTTGAGCGCGGGCTCCCGGGCAGGCGTGAGTAGACTGAGCCCCGTGATCGCCCCCGAAGGTCTGGTCGGCGTGGTCGACGCGGTCGATCCCACCATGAGCCACGCCATGCTTTGGACGCATCCGGATTTTCGCGTTAGCGCCATGTCACCGGATGGGAGCGCGTTTGGGATCGCTCAGGCGCATCTCACCGGAGCGACCGGCGGCTACCTGATAGAGCTCCGCGGAGTGCCGTTCAGAGCGACCTTGAAGCCCGGTGCTCTCATCGTGAGCTCGGGTTGGGGCGGAGTGTGGCCGCGCGGGATTCCCATCGGAACCGTTCTCCAGGAAGCTAAGACGAGCGAGGGGTGGGCCCGTACCTATCTCCTGCGTCCGGCTGTTAATCCGGCCGATGTCTATTCCGTGATGATCCTCAGGCGCGACCGGTTAGCCAAGGGGTTCGACGGAGTGTGGCAGAGTACGGCGCAGGTAGACCAGGCGACCCAGCGTATCATCGTCTCCGGTGATTCGGCGGCCAAGGCGGCCGCCTTAGCGGAGGCGGCAGCGCGAAGAGCTGTGCTCGACAGCACGGCACGCGCAAACGGCGCCGCACCAGCAAGTGCGATTGATAGCGCGAACGCCGTCAAGGCAGTCGCTACGAAACCAGCTCCGGTGCGGAAAGTGGTTCCCCTCGATAGCGCGGCTCGAGCGCGTCGTGACTCCACTGCTCGCGTGCGCCGCGATAGCACAGCCCGAGACACGATCAAGCGCGACTCTGTCAAAAACGACACGACCAAGCATCCGCCAGGAGCGCCGCGATGAATATGGGTGGAGCGATTCGAGCGATAATCAGCTTCCTCATTTTCGTCGTCCTTCACTACACGCTCCGCCCACTTCTTGGATGGCGTGCGCCCATGGACTTCCTGGTTCTGGGACTCCTTCTCGTTTCGGTGCGAGTCCGTCCCGCGACGGCAGCCGTGATAGGATTCGTCTTGGGACTTGTTTCCGACTCGCTGGCGCCTGATGCGCTCGGCGCGGGCGCGATCGCGATGACCGTCGTCGGCTTTGGGGCCTCCTACCTCAAGGCTGTTTTCTTCGCCGACAACCTGGTGCTCAACGCCTTCTTCTTTTTCCTGGGGAAGTGGGTGTTCGATATCCTCTATTTCATCGGTGAGCAGCGCGTGCACGGCGTTGAGCTGCTCCAGCAGCTTTTGCTCTGGTCGCCGCTCTCGGCCGCCGTTACCGCTGCTGTGGGCGTCCTATTACTCTTCCTCATGCGCCCGCTGCTCGAGCCGACTCCCGCATGAGTTTTCCCGCATGAGCTTCCATCCGAACGACGTAGCGCGTCGTGCGAGAATGACCTCGATGACCCTCGCGATTGGATTCGTGCTCTTGGTCGGGGCTTTTTTCAAAACGCAGGTTATCCAGAACAGGCAGTACGTGGCGCAGTCGGAGGAAAACCGCCTGCGTCCAATTCCTCTGCCCGCCCCGCGTGGCATCATCTACGACCGGCACGGCGAGGTTATAGCGGAAAACCTTCCGGCGTACTCGGTCTCGATTACGGCGCCGAGCGTAGACAGCCTCCGGAGCGCGCTCGCGCAACTCGCTCCCACACTCCAGCTCGGTCAGAGCGACATCAACGCGGCGATCAGGCGGTATCGTCGAGCGCCGACCAGGCCGACCGTGATTCTGGCCGATGCGTCAATCGACATCGTCTCGGTCCTGGAGGAGCACCGGCTCGATTTCCCGCGCCTCATAATCCAGTCGGTTCCGAAACGGTACTATCCGGACGGGCCTATTGTCGCCTCGTTCGTCGGATACACGGGTGAAGTCACTGAATCGGAGCTGAACGATCCCAAGTACGTGAGCTACAAGCCGGGCCAGCAGATTGGAAAAGCGGGGTTGGAGAAGCAGTACGAGGCGATCCTCCACGGGCGTGAAGGCGTGCGTTTCGACGAGGTGGACGCGCGGGGACGTCCGGTGCGCGTGGAGGGGCCCCGCCCAGATCTGAGTCCGTTGGGCGCGCCGCCCCTCTTCACGAACATCGACCTCGATCTACAGAAATTCACCTCGGGAATATTCGCCGACTCGCTTCAGGGTGGAGCGATCGCAATCGATCCGACTACGGGTGAAGTGCTCGCGCTCTACAGCGCACCGAGCTGGGATCCAAACAAGTTCACGGGCGGCATTCCCGTCGACTACTACCGGCAGCTCCTCGAAGACAAGCGTCGTCCCCTCGTCAACAAGGTCATTCAGGGCCGGTATCCCCCCGGGTCGACGTTTAAGCTCGCGACTTCCCTGATCGCTCTCCAGAATGGCGCAGTGGGCCTCAAAGAGCACATGCCGCAGCCGTGCAACGGCGGTTACCAGTTTGGAAACCGCTACTTTCGTTGCTGGGAGAAAAAGGGTCACGGCTTCCAGGATCTCGAGGGTGCGATCAAGCACTCGTGCGATGTTTATTTCTATCAGCTCGGTCTGAAAGTCGGCCTGAGCCGTTTGATCGCAGGCGGGATTTCGCTGACGATGCGGGACAGATCGGGCATCGATTTGCCGGAAGAAAACCAGCCTTACTGGCCGTACGCGCTCGATTATTACAACAAGAAGTATGGAGCTCGCGGATGGAGTAACGCCGAGACACTCAATCTCGCCATCGGTCAAGGAGCCAATTCGCAGACGGTCGTTAACATGGCGAAGCTCTACACGGCTCTCGCGACCATGGGCAAGTCATCGCGACCAGAGATCGCGCACCTGGTTCCGCAGCAGAAGGAGATCTTCCGACTCTCGCCCGACCAGCAGGTCGTGATTCTGAACGGGCTCAAGGCTGTGGTCGAGGCGGGCGGAACAGCAGCAGCCTCGGCGATTCAGGGAGTCGTGCTCGCCGGAAAGACCGGCACAGCGCAGAATCCCGGCGGTGCTGACCACGGCTGGTTCGTTGGCTTCGCTCCCGCAGACCAGCCGAAAATCGTTGTCGCAGTGCTGCTGGAATTTGGTCTCCACGGATCGCGAGCGGCGCACATCGCCTCGGCCATCATTGGCCACTATCTCAAAATTGGGCCGATAAAGGCGACGATGGACGAAGGCTGACCAGTCGCGTGAGTCCGGTGGTCGGCTTCGTCCGGACGCGCTGTCTTCTGGGCTATCGTCAAAACCTCCCTGGAATTGAGTGGGACTTGGAGCCGCCAAGAGAGAGCTCGGATCTGTCGGCTGCGAATTCAGCCGGGCCGGCGTAAATTGCGGGATGGCATGGTTCCGCAAGGAAAAGAAGCCCCGCCTACCACGGCACGAAAAGCACGAGATACCGCCCGACGCGTGGGAGAAATGCGACCAATGCGGCCACACCGACCTTCGCGAGAAGTTCGTGCGCAATCTGAACGTGTGTCCGAACTGCGGGTTTCACCGCCGCATTCGTGCTAGCGAGTACGCGGCACTCCTCCTGGACGAAGGGACTTCCGAAGAGACCGAGCTCGACATCCGCTCGACGGACCCGCTAGGGTTTCCGGATTACCCTGCACGTCTAAAGAAGGCAACGGGCGCCGCGGGTGATGGAGATGCGATCCTCACGTTCACCGGTCAGCTCGGCGGAATGCCGGTCTGCCTCGCGGTCATGGACTTCGCCTTCATGGGCGGCTCGATGGGATCAGTCGTGGGCGAGAAGATCGCGCGACTTGGACAGGTTGCGATCGAGCGGAAGTATCCGCTCATCATAATTTCTGCTTCGGGAGGTGCGCGAATGCAGGAGGGTGTCCTCTCTCTAATGCAGATGGCCAAGGCCGCGGCGATTCTCTCGCAACTGTCGGAGCGACGCGTCCCATATGTGTCGATTCTCACGAACCCGACCACTGGAGGGGTGAGTGCGAGCTTTTCGATGCTGGGCGATGCGATTCTCGCCGAGCCGGGAGCGGTAATCGGATTCGCGGGCCCGCGAGTGATCAAGCAGACGATCGGGCAGGAGCTCCCCGAAGGCTTTCAGACAGCCGAATTCCTCCTCGAGCACGGCATCGTCGATTCAGTAGTGCCGCGCTCGGACTTGAAGAGAACGGTGGGTCAGCTACTGCGTCACATGAGCGGGAAGCCGGCATCGGCAGGGTGGACGACCTCCTGACACCCTACAGCGAGGCGATCGAGAGTCTTTTCGCCCGCACTACCGGCAGCATCAAACCGGGTCTCGAGCGCACCGAAGCACTTCTTGCCAAGCTCGGCTCCCCGCACTTGAGGCTTTCGGCACTTCACGTCGCCGGGACCAATGGGAAGGGAAGCGTCATTGCCACGACCGAAGCACTGTTACGTGCTCGTGGGCTCGTGGTCGGCCGGTACACGTCCCCTCACCTCATTGATTTCCGGGAACGCATCACCGTCAACGGGCGACCGATTTTCGAGGAAGAAGTCCTGGCGTTTCTCAAGCGCTGGATTCCGACGGCCGAAGAAATGGGCGCCACTTTCTTCGAAGTCACGACCGCTCTTGCCTTCGACTGGCTAGCGAAGCAGGAGGTCGACATCGCGCTGATCGAGACAGGGCTCGGCGGACGCCTCGACTCGACCAACGTGGTCACGCCTCGAGTAGCCACGGTCACATCGATCGGCTTGGACCACACGGATCTCCTCGGCGACACTCTGGAAGCGATCGCCAAGGAAAAAGCGGGAATCTTTAAGCCAGGTGTTCCCGCGGTTATAGGTGAGCCTGCACCGGCAATAAGGGAGCTGCTCGCCACCTGCGCCAAGGATACGGGTGCGAGCACCGTGACGGTCTTGGACGTGGATTATGAGTTGGGCGATTTGGAGGTCTCTTCCGGTGGAACGTCTTTTACCCTCAGGCACGGAAAGGAAACCCAGCATCTAACAACGCCGCTCCTAGGAGCACACCAGGCGCGGAACACCGCCACCGCGATCGCAACGCTCGCCGCGTTGGGAAACGAGTATTTGCCACGGCCAGCGGAGATATCGACTGCGCTCTCCAAGGTGTTTCTGCCTGGTCGTTTTCAGCGCATAGGCAAAATCATCTTTGACGTTGCCCACAACCCGGATGGCGCCCGCATGGTCGCCCAAACAATGAGCGCCCTCGACCCCGCGTCACCTCGAACCGCACTCGTTGCCGTTCTCGCCGACAAGGATTGGCGTGGAATCATCCACGCGCTCGCGCCGGCCGTGGATCGCTTCATCTTTACAACGGCTCCCTCGGCTCTCTCCGATCGCAAATGGGATCCGGAGCAAGCCCGCGCGTTCGCGGAGGCGCAGGGATTCCGCGCTGAGCTCGAACCCGATATTGATGCGGCGATTGTACGTGGGCAAGAAACGTCCGAAACACTGCTCGTCACCGGCTCATTTCACACTGTGGGCGACGCGATGTCACGCTTGCAGGTGTCTCCGTTCGCCGCGTAGTTTTCCTGGATGTCACAAGGGGCGTTACCCGGATTTCGAGACTTTTATCCTGAGCAGCTCGCGACCCGCAATTATCTCATGTCGGTTTGGCGCGATGTCGCCCGGAAATACGGGTTCGTCGAATACGATGGTCCGCCCTTGGAGCCCTTGGAGCTATACACCAAGAAGAGCGGTGACGAGATCGTCGGTCAGCTTTATACGTTTACCGACAAGGGCGACCGCCAAGTTGCGCTACGTCCTGAGATGACCCCGACTCTCGCCCGCATGGTCGCTGCCAAGGCGAATGCAATGCGAAAGCCGATTCGCTGGTTCTCGGTTCCACAACTGTTTCGCTACGAACGGCAGCAGAAGGGAAGGCTGCGCGAGCACTTTCAGCTCAATGTGGACATTGTTGGCGAAGCGTCAGTCGCCGCGGATGCGGAGCTACTCGCGGTCGCGATCGACGTGATGCGCTCCGTCCATCTCACCTCGGATGACGTTCGCGCGAGGGTGTCTGACAGGCGGCTTCTCACCGCCGTTCTTTCGAACGTCGGAGTAAAGGGCGCGGAGATGCCGGCAGTGTTCGCGGCGATAGACAAGGCCGGGCGTGAGCCGCGAGATGTCACGCTCGGGAAGGTCGAGAAGGCCGTTGCCACGAAGGAAGCGCGACAAGGGGTGTCACGCATCCTCGACCGCTCCATGGATCTAAATGCTTTGGCCGCCGAGTTTAGACACTCGAGCGAGGTGATGGAAGCGGTCACCCACATGCGTGAGTACACGAATTTCCTGGATGCGCTCGGTGTCGGTGAGTGGATCGATTTCGATCTCTCGATCGTGCGGGGGCTCGCTTACTATACAGGGAAGGTGTTCGAGCTCTTCGACGCCAAGGGCGAGTTTCGCGCAATCTGCGGCGGGGGCCGCTACGATGATCTCCTGTCGACGATCGGGGGCGTGGATCTTCCGGCCTTGGGGTTCGGGATGGGCGACGTGGTCCTGACGGAGCTGCTCCGGTCCCGCAGCCTCCTGCCCACCCCTGAACTGGGAACGGAGTACTGGGTGGCCGCTGACGACGAGTCGATGCAGTCGGATGTGATGACGGTCGCGGGACGACTACGCGAAAAGTCGCGGAGCGTAGAGTACGCGCTCAAATCGCAGACGCTGGCACGCCAACTCAAGACGGCCTCGAGCGCCGGAGTGAGAAGTGTGGTGCTCTTGAGCCGAGATGACTATGCAAACGGTAAGGTGACGGTCAAGACGCTGGCTGATGGCGCCGAGCGTAGCGTGACTCTCGATGCTTTCCTGAACTCACTGTAAGAACGCCAATGGCAGAAGACAAGAAACTCACCAAGCGCTCCGAAGATTTCAGCGCCTGGTACAACGAAGTAGTGCTTAAAGCCGAGTTGGCTGATTACTCGCCCGTCCGCGGGTGCATGGTCATTAGACCGCGCGGTTACGGAATCTGGGAGCGGATGCAGCAGCAGCTCGACACGATGTTCAAGGACACCGGCCACGAGAACGCCTACTTCCCGCTCTTCATTCCGGAGAGCTTCATGAAGAAGGAGGCGGAGCACGTCGAGGGCTTCGCACCTGAGACCGCCGTCGTGACGCACGGAGGAGGGAAAAAGCTCGAGGAGCCACTGATCGTTCGTCCCACGTCTGAGACTATCATCTATGCCATGTATGCGAAGTGGGTGCAGAGCTATCGCGATCTTCCGGTCCTGATTAACCAGTGGGCGAACGTCGTCCGCTGGGAGATGCGGACGCGGCTTTTCCTGCGGACGCTGGAGTTCCTGTGGCAGGAAGGCCACACCGCCCACGCCACGCACGACGAAGCCGAAGAAGAAGCACGGCGTATGCTCGGCGTCTATCGCGATTTCATGGAAGGCTACATGGCGATGCCGGTGGTGACCGGCGTTAAGACGGCAGCCGAAAAGTTCGCGGGTGCGCTCCGCACATATTCCTGTGAAGGGATGATGCAGGACAACAAGGCGCTCCAGGCCGGCACCTCGCACGACTTGGGACAAAACTTCGCTAAGGCATTCGACCTCAAGTTCCAGACTGAGGCGGGAGGAATAGAATACGCCTGGAACACGAGTTGGGGCGTCTCGACACGCCTCATTGGCGGACTGGTGATGACTCATGGGGACGACAACGGACTACGTGTGCCCCCGCTGCTGTCGCCGATCGAGATCGTGATCGTTCCGATTTGGCGATCGGAGGAGGACAAGGGCCGAGTCAAAGCCGCGGCACACCTCGTAAAGGAGAGCCTGCTCGGCTGGGAGCGCCGTGTGCCTGGGCGTCTCCGCGTCCACGTCGACGACCGAGAAGGCATGAAGCCCGGTGCCAAATACTACGAATGGGAGCTGCGCGGGATTCCTTTGCGCTTGGAGCTCGGGCCGCGCGATCTCGACCAGAATCAAGCGATCATGGTGCGGCGCGACACCGGCGAGAAGCGCGCTGTATCACTCGCATCGGTCGGTGAAGATGCGGCCGACCTGCTGCATCTGATTCAAGAAACCATGCTGATCGACGCGCGAGAGCGGAGGGAGCACCACAGCATTCGTGGCGGGGTCACGTACGATCGGTTCCGCGAGGTCATGGACGGAGACGGCGCGTTCGTTTACGCAGGCTGGTGTGGTGACCCAAAGTGCGAGGCCGCAATCAAGGAAGAAACCAAGGCTACGATTCGTCTTCTGCCCGATGAGGAGTTCAGATCCGCCGAGCCGCCCAAGACATGTCTCAAGTGCGGGGGGCCGTCGACCGCCGAGGCCCTGTGGGCAAAGGCATACTGAGCCGGCGTGAGGTGGTTTCGACAACTCCAGTCAAAGAAACCGCTGCGATCGAGGTAGCGTTTCCAAGAGACGCGTCGGGAATTCGGTGCGAAGGTGTCTCGCTCGAGGTTATTGCGCGCGAGATAGGGACTCCGTGCTATGTCTACAGCTCGACGGCCATCCGGGGCCAGTACCATCGGCTCCGTGATGCGATGGGTAAGCTCGACGCAAGGCTCCACTACAGCGTGAAGGCGAATTCGAGCATCGCCATTCTCGCGCTCTTGAGAGAGTTGGGCGCGGGCCTCGACATCGTTTCGGGAGGCGAGCTGTTTCGCGCTCTCAAAGCGGGCTACGTGGGGAGCGACACCGTCTTTAGCGGCGTTGGTAAGACGGAGCGCGAGATGGAGGAGGCGCTTCGCGCCAGCGTACTTCTCTTCAATGTCGAATCCGAGCAGGAGTTTCACGTTCTCGATTCCGTCGCGAAGCGGCTCGGCGTCGTGGCTCCGACTGCGCTCCGCGTGAATCCCGAAGTGCTGGTTGACACGCCACACCCCTACACCCGGACGGGCGAGAAGGGAATGAAGTTTGGAATCCCTTTCGACGAGGCGCTCGCGGTGGCGAAAGTTGCTGCCACCCTCAAGAATATCCGACTTCTCGGTCTCGACATGCACGTTGGGTCTCAGATCTCGCAGTTCGCCCCTTACGAGGTTGGACTGCAGCGGCTCCTGCACTTGAGGCGCGAGATCGAGCGCGACACCGGAGTCCGACTCGAGTATCTCGACATCGGTGGAGGCTTGGCAGTTACTTACGACGCCGAGCGTACCGTGGACATCAGCCATTTTGGTGAAGTCGTTAGCGCGCTCGTGGGCGGCACCGGCCTCAAGATCATTCTCGAGCCTGGTCGTTTCCTCGTCGGGAACGCCGGCGTGCTCTTGACGCGCGTTCTTTACAGAAAACGGAGCGGCGGTAAGGAGTTCATCGTCACCGACGCCGGGATGACGGATTTGCTCCGGCCCTCTCACTACAACGCCTTCCACCGGATCGAGGCGGTCAATCCGAGCGGACGTACCACCGTAGCAGACGTCGTTGGTCCGATCTGCGAGAGCGGAGATTTTCTCGCGCTCGACCGGCATATCGATGACGCTGAGCCGGGCGATCTTCTTGCGGTGCAGTCGACCGGCGCCTACGGATTCGTCATGGCATCCAACTACAATTCACGCCCGCGACCGGCGGAGGTGCTGGTCGAAGGAGCTAGGTTCGCCGTGATAACGCGACGCGAGAGTTACGATGATTTGGTCCGTAACGAGGAGAATTCTCCGACCTGGAGGAATCCCTGATGCGGATCGGCGTGATGTCGGATACGCACGACAGGATTCCGGCGATCGCCGATCTGCTGGAGCGGTTTGCGTCCAAGGGTATAGCGATGGTGATGCACGCGGGGGACTACTGCTCGCCGTTCTCGCTCTCACCGTTCCATCAGCGCGGGATGGCGCTCCTCGGCGTGTTCGGCCGGAATGATGGTGATCGCGAGACACTGAGTGCGTACGCTGCCCGGGGAATGGGAACGGAGATCTATGAGTCGCCCCACAGCTTCGACGTCGGAGGGAAACGGGTGCTCCTTGTCCACGACTTGGGCGAGGTCAGCGGGCGCTCGGTCGAATCGCACGACTTCGTGATTCACGGGTGCTCGCATCTCCAGAGCGAGCGAAAGGTTGGAACAACGCTCTTAATAAACCCAGGCGAGGCTTGCGGTTGGATCCACGGCAAGTGCACGGGGGCAATCCTCGACACGGAAACCGGGGAAGTAGAGCAAATCACTCTATGAGCAGCCGGATCCTCATTATCGATTTCGGCTCACAATTTACGCAGCTGATCGCGCGCCGGGTCCGGGAGGCGCGGGTCTACTCCGAAATCCATCCGCCGAGCAGAAGCGTCGATTGGATTCGGGACTGGCAGCCCACGGGCATCATTTTGAGCGGGGGACCCAACTCGGTGTACGGCGACAACGTCCCCCTCGCCGACCCCGCCATCTTCGACATCGCACCCGTGCTCGGCATTTGCTACGGCATGCAGCTGATCGCTCACATCGAAGGCGGCCAGGTAATCCGCACCGATCGGCGCGAATACGGTCGCTCCGAAATGAAAGTTCTGGAGCCCCTAGGCTTGTTCGCAGGTTTCTCCACCGGAGAGGCCGTCACGGTCTGGATGAGTCACGGCGACCATATCGAGAAGCCGCCCAAGGGCTACCGCGTGACTGCCGAGAGCAACGGCAATCCGATCAGCGCTTTCCGGCACGAGACCCGGCCGATCTTCGGCGTTCAGTTCCACCCCGAAGTAGCACATACACCGCGCGGGCGAGAGGTGATTTCCAATTTTCTCTTCGGTGTCTGCCAAGCGGAGCCGACCTGGACGACTGGCGCCTTCATCGAAGAGGAAATCGCGCGGATCAAGAAGACGGTGGGGGAATCGCGCGTAATCTGCGGATTGTCGGGCGGCGTGGATTCGTCGGTTGCTGCTGCCCTCGTGCACCGTGCGATCGGCGATCAGCTCACCTGCATTTTCGTCGATACCGGATTACTCCGCCTCCACGAGCGCGAACAGGTGGAGCGAACATTTCGGACGCACTTGGGCATGAAGCTGGTCACCATCGACGCCGAGGAGCGTTTTCTGAGAGCGCTCGCCGGAGTCGAGGACCCGGAGAAGAAGAGGACACTGATCGGGCACACCTTTATCGATGTGTTCGAGGACGCAGCCACCCATGTTGGCAACAATGTAGATTTCCTGGTGCAGGGCACACTCTACCCGGATGTGATCGAGTCCTTCTCGCCTCGTGGCGGCCCGTCGGTGACGATCAAAACGCATCACAACGTTGGTGGCCTCAAGCCGGGAATGAAGTTCAAGTTGATCGAACCGTTGCGGGAGCTGTTCAAGGACGAAGTCCGGAACGTCGGTCGCGAGCTCGGGCTCCCGGAAGAAGTGGTAGCCCGCCATCCCTTTCCCGGGCCGGGCCTCGCCATCCGGATTCTCAGTGACGTTACCAAGGAAAAGCTCGATCTCCTCCGTACTGCGGACGCTCTCTATCTCGAGGAAATTCGGGAAGCAGGGTTGTACGACGAGATCTGGCAGGCTTTCGCGGTCCTACTCCCCATTCGTAGCGTCGGCGTAATGGGCGACGAGCGAACCTATGAGTACGTGCTGGGGCTCCGCGCCGTCACCAGCACCGATGGGATGACGGCCGACTGGTACCCGTTTCCGCACGAGGTGCTAGCGCGCATCTCGAGTCGGATCATAAACCAGGTGAAGGGGATCAATCGGGTGGTCTACGACGTTAGTTCGAAGCCGCCGGCGACGATTGAGTGGGAGTAGTTCTGAACTACAACGAAGGAACGCGTCGGCCCGCCTGAGGTACGGTAATACGTCCCGACGGAGAGAGGGAGTTGCTAAAGGTTCTTCTCCGCCAACAGCTGCATGAACTCCTTCGACTCTTTCAGCTTGAGCAACCGTTCGGGTACATCCGCCTCCTTGCTGAACTGAGCGATCTTGCCAAGCACCGGCAGGTACTGATTGGAGACTTCGAGCGGGGGCGCGACGATGAGGAAAAAGAAGTAAACAGGCCTGTCGTCGATCGCCTTGAAGTCGACGCCGGCGGTCTTTCTTCCGAACGCGACGCGTAATTTCGACACGACGAGGGATCGACAGTGGGGAATCGCGATCCCGCGGCCGATGCCCGTCGATCCGAGATTTTCTCGTCGCTTCAACATCTTGAAAAGCATTCCTTCCGACTTGTCATCCAGGCCGAGCAGATGGATAAGTTCTTTGAGGATCTCGTCCTTGGTGTTCCCTTTGAGTTCCAGTTTGATCGCGTCTTCAGAAAAAAAATCGCGTAATTCCATCAGCTCCCCGACAATGGCCAGAGGTTGGTGCGAGCGAGGACGGAAGTTACGTACGGCTGGCGCGAGAGTCAAACGACGATGTTGCAAGCACTTGGGTGTCTACCTTAGCTTGTAGTGTGATGAAATTTCCATTCGTCGTCGAGCACGACATTCCGCTCTATCTGGCGCCGATGGCCGGCGTGTCGGAGTCTCCATTCCGGAGGCTCTGCCGGCGCTTTGGCGCAGATGTGGTAGTGACCGAGTTCCTCTCGGCCGAGGGCATTCGTCGCGAGAACGCGGCGACGCTCGACAAGCTTCGTTTCGGCTCGGATGAGCGGCCCATCGGAGTTCAGATCTTTGGCGCCGATCCGGTAGCGATGGGAGAAGCCGCTCGGCTCGTCACCGATGTGTTCCAACCTGAGTTCATCGACATAAACTTCGGCTGCCCCGTGAAAAAGGTTGTGAAGCGTAACGGCGGCTCGGGTTGTCTTAAGGACCTCTCGCTGGTCGAATCTGTGATTCGCGCGGTATCCTCGAGCACGCACTTGCCGGTGACGGTGAAGATTCGGAGTGGCTGGAATGAGGAGAAGCGCATTCCGGTAGAAATCGCCCTCCGGTGTCAGGACGCCGGAGCGAGGGCGCTCGCGCTTCACCCTCGCACGCGGACGCAGATGTTCAGCGGGAGCGCGCGGTGGGAAGAAATCGCCGCCGTGGCTGCAGCGCTCGATGTCCCTGTGATCGGTAACGGCGACATCAAGACCGCCGAGGACGCCGTCCGAATGCAGCGGGAGACTGGGTGCGCCGCAATCATGATCGCGCGGGGGTCATTTGGTCAGCCGTGGATCTTTGATCAAACTCGGGCGCTCTTAGCAGGGAAGCCTAAGCCCGAAGCACCTCCAATCGAGCGGCGATTCGCAATTGCGCTGGAACACGCGCGCATGGCGGAGGAGTACGAAGCTGACCCCAGAGGCGCGGCAATCGAGTTTCGAAAGCATCTCGGCTGGTATGTGAAAGGCGTTCCGGGCTCGGCCGAGCTGAGGCGAAAACTGCATGCGGTGGTGAGTCTATCGGAGGTCGAAGACGTCTTCGCCTCATATCTGGAGAGTCCTTTCCCGGTCGCGACGGAAGAGCTTCGGGAATCTCCAGCAGCTGCTTAATGCCTCTGGAACGTAAGACGTTGTTCAGCAATCTGTTGGGAAGTTGACTTAAAGCAGTGTCATAGGCACTTTCTCGTTGACTTCGGAGGCCGCTGGGCGTATACTTGATGAACGGGGGCGACTGGCTTCGACGGGGTTAGTGAAGCTGTGGCCGCGTGCCCAGGTCCTCGGATCCTGGTAAAACCTCTGGGAATTTTTACAACTGCCAACCAAAACTTGGCCCTGGCTGCGTAGCTCTTAGGAGCTACCGCACCTGCCCATAGAGAAGCCCTCCTGAGGCGGCTCTAAGGGTATCGAAAATTCGGGATAGGCACATGTCGCGTCTTCCGGCACGTGGCGAAATCAAGAAAGACTTGTCCAGAAGTGGGCTGTCCACTGGCCAGCGGCTGGAGACCTCAATCGGTGGAATACGCACGTAGACGCTGTGGTCGATCTTGTCTCGGACCGGGGTTCGAATCCCCGCGCCTCCACTTCCGGGAAGTCCAACACAAAAAAGCGCGGTCCAATCGGGCCTCGCTTTTTTGCGTTCATATGGGGTTTTCTGTCCTAGTGGGTTTAACCCCGTTTATTAAAATCCGGTTGGGTTTCGAGGTATCAGCAGGGGCATCAAAGCGATTTCAGTAGTTTGGGGGCATCGCGTGGAGGAACGTAAAAGCATATCAATCAATCGGCTGAGCGGTCGTTTAAGGGCTCCCGAACCATTCAGCGGCACTGCCTAGGAACCGGCATATTAGGCAACGCTCCCCGGCCAGCCGCCGGGCAACCTTCTACGGCCCACCGGAGTTTCTATGAGATCTGCACCTCTCGCTCTTGCTATCGCTCTATCGGTCGCGACCACGGTCGCGTCGAACACCGCCGCCGCGCAGACTAGTCGCGCCTATCGTGAAGGACCGATTGTTGTGGTGACGTATGTTCGCACTAAGCCCGGGATGTTCGACCGATACATGCAGTATCTAAGCACCAGCTACAAAACGGAGATGGAAGGGGAGAAGGCCGCGGGGCTTGTCTCCGATTACGGTATCATGAGGTCGGAGGTAAGGGGTCCGAACGACCACGACGTGGTACTCACCGTCACCTACAAGAACTGGGCGGCGCTCGACAATTTGGCGGACAGAGCCGCGCCGGTGGCAAACCGGGTCCTTCAAAGTACCGAAGAGCAGCGCAACCAGCAGTTCGCCGATCGGAGTGCGATACGAGAAATAATCGGATCAAGAACCTATCAGCAGCTCTTTCTGAAGTAGCGCTCGCGGGCACTAGCTCGAACAGTTTCTTTCCAACCTTGCGCCAACTGGGGTCGCGGCAACGCGGACATCGCACGCAGCAAACTCGAACGGATCAGAGGGCGTATTTGAATGGAGCTATGAACCGAAAACCGCACCCGATGATTTCAGATAACTTGCCAATCAGCAACAGCATAGCATCAAAGGGTTCGCATCCCGCGCCTCATCTTCAAATGTTCCAACTTCCGTTGGACGCCGTCCAATTTGGACGGCGTTTTGCGTTCCTAGATGTATTGCAGAGCCTTGATGTCGACGGATACGGTGGGTTTGTCCTTACGCCTGCCGTAGTCGAATTCCCCCATCAAGACCTGGCTTGGCGGGAGTGGCTTTGACTTGAACGCTGAGGCGGGCGGCGACCTCTTCGCGACTTGCCAGGGTCAGCGCGATGTTTTGGGGCCAGCGTTTTGCACGCCTGTCGGGTTAACGCCTCCCGCTCCAATCGGCTCCGCTTTTCTCGTTTTCAGAGTGAGAATCGGTCCAGATTCTTCCAGTAGCCGCCGCAACGTTCCCGTTAGCTGGCGGCCCGAAGGACCAATACTTCTTTGGCCAAGCGGTTGCCGAGCAAATCCTTTTGCTCCTCGAGATCGAATCTTGACTGGAGGTTCAGCCAAAAGCGCTCAGTGGTGCCGAAGTACCGGGCAAACCGTAGGGCGGTGTCGGCCCTAATGCGCCGCGACTCATGAACGATCTCGTTAATCCGCCGCGGTGGAACACTGATATCTTGCGCGAGTCGATACTGTGAAATTCCCATAGGCTCGAGGAAATCCTCAAGCAGGATCTCTCCCGGGTGGATCGGTGCGAGCTTTCGAGTAGTAGTCATAAGCAAGTCTAGGTAATCAACGATCTCGACGTCCGTAGCGTCACCATCGTTCCAAGCGAAGCAGATCCGCCACTGGACATTAACCCTAATACTGTGCTGGCCGCTCCGCGGGCCTTTGAGCTTCTCTAGACGGCACCGGGGGTGGGACACGCAGGTCTTCGAGGGCTTCTGCCGCATCAAGAGCAACCAGGTTTCTCAACATACTGTGGGCACTGGGGCTATCGCGTGGAGCAAGCGTTGAAGGGCCGTCGAGACTCTTGGAGGGTTTGCCTAGCTGAACAATCGCAGCTAAGATATTCGCGCTAGAGGACGTAACGAGTTGGCTACCCTTCCGGACCCCCGATGCGCAATCGTGCTGCGAGGCTTAACAATATCCTCAGACTGCACTCGCTCGCCTGCTTCGCGTTGATCGCGGTCTCGTCTGCGACGAGTGCGCAGGGCCTCCGTGACCGGATCTCAGAACTCTTTATTTTCGGAGCCGGCCAAAACCCACTTTTCCTTGCTGGCTCGGGCGACCCGAACAATCCCTTATCGTTGCAGGCCCATGGCAGCCATTTCATACCTTCTTCGAACGCGGAGAACGCGTCGCTGATCGCTTTTATCACCGATGCGCTTGGTGCCAGCGTCGCCAACACACCGATCGGCTCGACTAGCGGCGGTGAGACGTTCCGCTTCGAAGGCGGTGTTCCCGTGCGAACTTCCACATCGGCAGGCCCAATCTTCGCCGAGCGAGCGCAAACCCTGGGGCGGGGGCGAGTACTGGCGGGGATAAGCCGAAGCGGTTTCCGCTTCGCCACCCTGCGTGGAGTTGACATGCGTAATATCGATCTGACATTCACTCACCAGAACGTCAACTTTCCCGGGTGCGATGTGCAGTTCGGGGGCGACTGCTCGCTCTACGGCGTACCGGTTCTCGAGAACGATGCAATGGATTTTCATCTGTCCATGGATCTCAGTGTGCTGGTCACCTCAATTTACGTCACGTACGGGGTGTCAGACCGTTTTGATTTCGGACTGGTGCTGCCAGTTGTCCAAGCGGACTTTCGCGGTCAGAGCGATGCGGAAATCCGGCCCTTCGGGGGCACCACAGCGGCGCATTATTTCGCTGGGAGTCCGCAAAACCCCGTCTTGACCGCGCATCGTCAGAGCCTGGGCTCCGCGGCCGGTCTGGGCGATGTCGCCCTGCGAGCCAAAATGAACATTAGAGAGACACCCGACGCGAGCTTCGCGTTTCTGATCGATGGCCGTTTTCCGACAGGCAGCCAGTCGGACCTTCTCGGCTCGGGCAAATTTGCCGGCCGAGCATTGATAATCTTCAATTCACGCTTTGGTGATTTTTCGCCTCACCTGAACGCTGGCTATTTACACCATGGGGGCACGCGGCAGAACGATGCGGTTCTCGGCACTGTCGGGTTCGACGATAAGATGGCGGAGGGTGTCACTCTCGCGGCGGATCTTGTGAGTGAGCTGCAGGTCGGTGACAGCAAGCTACGCCTCCCTGGTATTGTCACCTATGACGCGCCGTTTCGCCGAACATTGAATCCCACGAACATTCCCGCCATTCGCGACGATATCGTAAATGGCTCATTCGGCTTCAAGCTTACGCCTGCCCGCAATACTACGGCCGTCCTCAACACACTTTTTCCGTTGAATCGCGGCGGATTGAGAGCCAATCTCGTTTACACGGCTGGAATCGAATACACGTTTTAGCTCTTGATGAAAGAGCTGGGGTCAGCGCATCGCCACCAGGCGCCAACCTTTGCCGTCGTACCGAAACGTCACCGCAAAGCTGACTGGTTTGCGCTCTGTCCTTCCCTCTGTCGTCACGAACGCGTAGTTGCCCTCAAGTCGAGCATCGACCGACGAGCCTGAAGCTTCGACGTTCGCGACCCTGAACGTGACGTTGAGGCTCCGTACGCCTTGAAAGAAATTCTCGAAGTTCCGCTGCTGTTCGGATGTCAGGCCTGGGTAGTCACGACGCATGGTGCCTATGTCCCTCGACTCGATCGCCCGAGCGAATGTTTGAACAGCAGCCGCGATGTCAGCGCCACTTGGGGGTGTCGCTAGGGGGGGTGGTGTCTCCGGTGTGGGTGGCTGGACGACGGGTCGCGTGGTTACAACCGGAGGAGGAGACGGCAAGGCCTCCTGTCGTGTATTAACGGTCGGCACGGGCGATTCAATACGAGGAACCCGTGCGAGCAGAGGCTGAGCGGGCTTTGCCGCCTTCCCATCGGCGCCACCAGCACGCGTCGCGCGCCCAGCAGTGGTTTTTTCCGGCCTGCCCCGCCGGGAGGCCGAGAGTGGCGGTTGCATCGCAAGAGCGCCGGTTTTCGCGGCGGCCGAAGGAGTTTCTGCTGGCGCTGGCTGCGCCGATGCCAGCGCGCCTACTGGCGCCGGCTTGGCGGCTTCCAGCTTTGCCGAACCGGATTGCGAGAATCGTGACCAGGCGATTGCGATCAGGGCTCCGGCGGCGAGCGTTCCCCCGACTGCAAAAGCGAGCTGTATCATCCCCATTCGCGAGGTCTTCCTGGCCCGATCCTTTGCGCTAACGACTGAAGCGCTCAATGAAACCGACGCCGGATACGAAGGCCCACTCAACTTCGATCGCACGCTGCTCAGGTCATTCGCCATGTCAAGCACGCTCTCGTATCGCTCCGAAGGCTCTTTCGCCATGGCCTTCTGGACAATGCGATCGAGAGCGGGGGGAAGGCCCGGCATCAACTCGGTTACTGGGCGCGCCTTCTCAGTGATGATTTTGAAAAACAGATTCTGCAGGGTGGGAGCTTCGAACGGCTTCGTTAGCGTGAGGACCTGATAAAGTACCCCTCCCACCGCAAAGATATCGGTAGCAGGACTGGTTTTTCCCTCGGTGATCTGCTCGGGAGCCATGTAGGTCGGCGTTCCTAAAATCGACCCGGTGCTGGTCATGCTCGAGGACGCGAGATGGGCAACTCCGAAATCCATGATCTTCGCACGCCCGTCCTCCCCGACGCGAATGTTGCCCGGCTTGATATCTCGATGTACGATGCCGCGCTTGTGGGCGAATGAGAGCCCGGTGAGGACGTCGATGATGATGTCAAGTCGGGCCTGAAGCGAAAGCGGCTCGCCAATCTCGAGCAGACGCTCCAAATCTACCCCCTCCACGAATTCCATCGCGATGAACAGGTGGCCATCCACATCACCGAAGTCGTAGATGCACACCACATTCGGGTGCTGGAGGGATCCCGCCGCCTGCGCCTCGTGCAGGAAACGCTTGCGGAGCTCTTCCTGCCGGGCGATCGACTCATTCATCACTTTGATCGCGACGGTCCGGTCAAGGACGGTGTCCACGGCCCTGTAGACCACGCCCATCGCGCCCTCGCCTACAAGCTCGATGATACGGTATTTGCCAATCGCTGAGACTTTGGCGTCGGTCATGGGCAGGATGTGTTTTGCATGTGGCGGGCGCGGCGGGCCGGGAGGAATATTCAGCTTGCATCCGAGTACGGCAACCAGGTGTTCGCTCTGACGTCTCCAGTCGACGCGACCCCGCCTCTAAAAGATGCCGAGGTCGGCCCTCTCACCGCCGCGTTGGGCATCTGACTCCCGCGACGGCGGGCACACCGGTTGGTAGTGCCGGGCCGCAACAAAACGACGATGTCCAGCCGACGCGGTTTTAGGCAGACCGAGTTGCAACACCCGGTTGAAGTGGCTTAGCAAAGCTCAGGCGAGCGGCGTCCACTTGGCTAGTTGGCAGGGTCAGCGCGATGTTTTGGGTCAGCGCTTGCCCGCCTGTCGGGTTAACGCTTCCCGCTCGTGAACTGGAACCGAACTTGGACCACGTCAACGATTGGCGCTGCGCTCGCACTCCCTGACCGCGCTGGCTCGAACCGCATCCCTGGGATGACTCTCGCAACCGCCGCAGTGAGCCGCGGATCCGGAGAGTTCGCAACTGAAAGCGTAGACATCACTGGCCGCCCCTCAATATCAACGTTGAATTGGACGCGAACCTCGCCCTCGACGCCCGCGGCCCCAGTCGGAACCCGCGGGGTCGGCAACTCACCGATCAGGCGTGCCCGCCTTGGACCGCTCCCCTGGTCTCCGTAGTCGAAGGTAGCGGCGCGGGTGCCCAAGGTGCTCGGTGCCGGCTCAAGTGCGATTCGGTCCGAGACCCGCGATGCCTGTTCCGCCCTGGAGGCAACGGAGTCCAGGCGGGACAGAACGGCAGTCGAAAGCGTGGGAATCGCGAGTTTTCTGGTTTCGGTTCTCTCCTCCGCTGCTTTCTTCGGCCTCCTTGGTTCTGCAACCATACGCGGACGTAACGCCGACGCCTTGGTCACCGTGTTTGAGGCAGTTGAGACTGGAACACTCACAGGGTCTCGCGCGCCCGTACCGGGGGATGCGAACGGTCTTGCCGCCGGCGCCACCGCCTGAACACTTTCGTGGGTGCGCCCGGACCCATCGCTCACCGCTTGATCGGTTTCACCCCAGGCACGTGTGCCCGTTGCCGCCGCGATCCCGAGGAGCAGGATCGCCAGAGCGACGCCGCCCGTTACAACATTCCGCACTCCGATTGATTCGATCACCGAGGACACGAACGCGTGGCAGCGCGTTGCGAGCGTCTCATTTTCGTACGGCCTCTCGAGCTCCTCACGGAGACTCTCGAGGGCGTCACGATAGTCCAAGGCGCCCTGCTGTCCCGGCACGGCGGCATGGGGTGCGTTCACAGTGGTGGCGCTTTCACTCGCCTGCTCACCCGGAAACCCACCCTGAATTACGGCAGTAGCCCGTCTCGCGAACGGCGGGATTTCGCGCTTCGCAATTGCGGAAGCTGTGAGGGTGACTGACTCTCCGGCGAGTAAACGATACTTTTCGGGAGTCGCCTCAGGCAGGTCGCCGGCACTGGGTTCGATTGATCCATCCGAGGCCTGGAGCTGCAGATCTGCGATTCGTTCCCTGGAGCTCCGCAGGCTCGCGTGGTTGGCACCCAGAGTTCGCTCGCGGATCGTATGTGCGCGCTCAAAAGCGATTAGCGCTTCCCGGATCTTCCCACGCGCTGCGCACGCGTGTCCAAGGTGCTCGAGCGCGGTTGCGATAGAGAAGTGATTCGGGGCCAGCGTCCGCTCGCGGATGTCGAGAGACCGCCGCCACAGTTGCTCCGCCGATTCGTGGTGGCCGAGCGCCTGCCTTACGGTCGCTAGACTGGCGAGGACAGTGGCCACCTCGGGATGATCTTCCCCTTTGGCACGTTTCATCTCGAGCAGACGAAGCAGGAGGGGCTCCGCCGCGGTATACGCTGACTGTTTGAGGTAGACCCGTGTCAGATCATTGAGAAGAAGGATCAGGTCCGGATGATCCGCCTCAAGGGTGCGATCGGCAACTTTTAGAGCCTTGAGAAGGAACTCTTGCGCCTCCGCATGGTTTCCTGTTTCCAGCTTCAGCGCGCCGAGCCCGATCAGTGACGAAAGATCGGGTTCTGAGCTTTCGTTCGTGGCGTCCCGGGATAGTCCAGAGCGGTCGGAGCGGTGTGATGCGCGATCGCCAACAGCGAAATGGGAATACCCCGCTATGTCGATGCTACGCTCTGAGCCAATCGCGGCGTCGCCCATGCCTGCGTTCCTCCAGGTGTGGTCAATCTCAATCTTGAGCGCGAAAATCCGTTGAGACAGTGCGGGTTGTTGAGGTCGGCGCGCCCCGCAAAGGTGCGCAAGTCGGGGACCACGTGTTGTATCGGCGTTTCGCATGTCTGCGAGTACGGTGGGGTGTGTCACGGTTGCAACACTCCCCGAGAGCGTTGCGCCGATGCAACAGTCTTACGACGCGGGGCTACGAGCCAGCGTCGGGATCAACCGTTGACGCCCGCGATTGGGCGTCTTTTCGCCATCGCCGGAATCTCATCGGCGCCAGACGTAACGGCGCGTTTGGATGACCCGATGCCATTCCGCAACCTGGTCGTCGCTTCGCGGTGATCCAATTAATCGGAATCGGGCCAAGCTGATGACTCATCCGGCACGATGGAACCGGCGTACGGGAGCTCACCAGGGGCGATTCGATAAACGCAGGGAGCTAGTCGCCTGATGGACGACGCATAGTTTATCGCGTGTGGGCCGGCACCAACTGGGGTTTGCGCATCCTTGCAGGTACTCACCAACGAATCCGACAATCTTCAGTCTTGGTCTCCGAACGGTTCGCTCATCGCGTTCACGAGAAAGCACGACGGGAACAACTTCGACATTTACACGATTCGGCCCGACGGCTCCGACCTGCGCCAGCTCACGACGTCTCCGGCCAACGGTGACAGCAAATACCTCATGTGGAACAGCGAGGATGGATGGATTCAAGGATGAAGCGGGACTCTACGACAATACCTTTCAGCCGTATGGAGCCATTTTCACCATGAAGGCCGACGCGACCGACAAGCGTGAGCTGACGGATAGCCCATGGACGGGCGGAATGGCTCGCTTCATTTCGAAGCCCACCTTTCGCTGCTGAGACCCTTGGATTTCGCTCACGAGGCCTGAGGCGCCCTACCGCCGCTAACGGCCCTCTCAATCTGGAGCTACGCTGGCCGGTAGGCGCAAAGTAAAGGTCGAGCCGACACTCGGTGCGCTTTCAACCATCACGTCGCCGCCCATTCGACGCGCCAGGTTCCGACTCGTAGACAAACCCAACCCAACTCCCGCGCGAGTGCCTGACACCCCGCTAACCTGAACAAACGGTTCGAAAATCTGTTCTATATGCTCCGGGGCTATACCTCGCCCGGTGTCACGAACAAGGATTTCCGCCCACGATCCCGAGCGGCGTCCCGTCACTGTCACGCTACCTCCAGGGTCAGTGAATTTGATGGCATTGGTGGACACATTTACCAGCACCTGCAACACGCGTTCGAAGTCCGCCACCATCGTCACTGCGTCGGCGGCACTCTTAGTCGCCTCGCCAAGATCGCAACTGAACGTGACGCGTTTTTCCGTCGCTTGCAAACCGATCAACGATTCGAGCGCTCCACATAGTTCTGGCAGCGAAATGGGACGCACCTGAAGCGGAATCTCTCCGCTTTCCGCCTTGGCGAACTGCAGGATGTCGTCGATGAGTGCTAAGAGGTGCCGCTGCGCGCGAATGATTCGCCCGGCAGCATCGCGCTGTCCGTCTGTGACTGGACCCTGCACGCCCATCTCGATTAGCTGTGCATAGCCTCCGATCGCGTTGAGCGGTGTCCGCAGGTCGTGACTCATTGCCGCCAGAAAATGACTTTTGGCACGATTGGCAGCTTCAGCGCCGGCGCGCGCCCTCTCGAGCTCGGACGCCTGCAGTGATAGGGTTTCCGCCTGCTTCTCCAGCTCGAGCTGAGCAGCGGCGCTCGAGGCGGCGAGTTGCTCTGCTTCTTCCCGAAAGCGATCGGATTCGGCCCGCGCAGCGCGCAGCGAGATTTCGCTCACGGCCACGGCGGCGAGCTCCTTAAGCACGGAGATTTCACTCTCCGTCCATGCGTGGGGCACAATGTCGATCGCGCAGAAAGCGCCAATGACCTGCCCGTTGAACAGGATCGGAATACCGACGTAGGCAGCCACCCCGAGCGATCGCACCGTTGGAACCTCGCGGTAGATCGGATCAGTGTTAGTGTCAGGAATGACGAGCGGTTCGGCCGACTGAATGGTAAAGTGGCAGAAAGTCGGCCCTTCCATTTGCCGCGCCGATGCCAGTGGCTCGCCGAAACCGCACACCGATTTATAGAAGTCGCGGTGCTCGTCGACAAGCGAGACGAACGCGGCGGGGATTTTGACAAGCCGGACTGCGAGCCGCGTGAGTCGATCAAACGCTTCTTCAACTTCGCTATCGAGGAGTCCAGTACCGCGCAGGGTCATTAGTCGACTGCCCTCGCGGATCGCGTGCTGTGCCCGTTCGTAGGCTTCGGGAAAGGTCCGATCGTCGCTCATTCTACTCCAATCGTGCGTATCAGTCTTGATGCTGATGACTTGGGCATCCCAAATTCGATCGCTCCCATTTTAGTCGCGCAACCGGGTATGGTCCATAAGGCACCTGATGTAAGTTAGCGCGGGATGGTTGCACTATCCGGCGCAGCTCTGTCTCATGTCAGAAACACAGCAAGTGGCTCCTTTGGCGCCGCCCTCTTTCTTGAACGGCGTACCATGCCAGACAAGAATATATCGAAGCTCGAGACCACATTGGCCGAGCTCATTGATGTTCTCTCCGTTACAACTGACGCAGCCACCACAGATCGGAGGTCCCGGTGGGACACTGTTTGCTCTTATCTCGCCGCCCGAGCGTTCAAGAGGAATGTCGGTCGCAGACTTCTCCCAAATATCGACCCGCATGCTGCGAGAGAGAGAAGGTGGCGGCCTTGGGGCTGCCGAGTTGCACACACAGCAACTCGTGGGATGGTCCATGAAGTTCCATCCGTCGGCTCCCGCAGGAATAAATCTAAAGAGCTACCCTGACCGCACACCGTCAAGTTACTGCCCAAACGCTCTCGCTAGGGCGTCGGCGGCTGTTCGCTCGGCATCCTTTGCGCTATCGAGCAGAGACCCCATGCCAAAGAATTCGTGCGTGACTGCGGGGTAGGTCTTCTGCGTGACCTTCACACCTGCTGCTTTGAGCTTCTGTGCGAGTATTTCGCCGTCGGCGCGGAGCGGGTCGATCTGGGCGTTGATGATGGTCGTTGGCGGCAGTCCTTTTAGATCGGCATCCACAAGGTTGACGCGCGGGTTTGCGCGGTCCTGCGGGCCTTTCAGATACATGTTGAAGAACCAGCTCATCATCGCCCGGTTAAGAGGTTTTGCATTCGCGTTTTCCAGGTACGATGAGGTCGTTGTGTCAGTTCCGGCGATGGGATAGACCGAAACGATCGCGAGCGGCAACTGTACTTTCTTGTCGCGCGCCATGATCGCAGTAGCAACCGCGAGCCCTCCACCTGCGCTCTCGCCGGCGACAGCGATACGTTTGGCATCACCTCTTATCGAGGCCGCGTTTTTCAGGGCCCATTCGTAAGTTGCGAACGCATCGTCGTGAGCGGCCGGAAACTTGTTCTCGGGACCCTGCCGATAATCCGGCGAGACGACGACTGCATTGGCAAGCTTAGCCAGAGCGCGAGCCCCACCGTCGTACACATCCTTGTTGGCGATCACCCAACCGCCACCATGGTAATACACAACGACCGGAAACGGTCCGCTACCGGATTTCGGAGAGTAGATCCTAACGGGAATCTGACCGGCGGCGCCCCGGATCATGCGATCGACGGATGATACCGCGGAATCCGGGGCGGCGGATTTGCCGTTCTTTATCAAGCGCGCCTTTACGGCATCTGTGGGACTGGGCTGCTTCCGCGCTTCGGCCGCGCTGAGCGTCTCGATCGGCTTACCACCGAGCGCAGAGAGTTGATCCAGAACCTGTTGCATCTGAGCGTTGGGAGTTGCCATCGCGCTTATGGTGTTCGCTCGGACGGGCGCGGCGGACGTTGTCGAATCTTGATTCATTGTGGCCTTGGAAGAGCATCCAGCAAAACATGCGGCTGCGAGTGCGGGAAGCAACGAATTCGTGAAGAAAGGAAGCCGCATTGGGCTGCCTCGATTGGGGGCAGTATTGGTTGCCTTAGGCTGGTGCAAGAACGGAGGCCCCTGCGGGCTTTTCGAATGACCGCGCTCGTGTATCACGCCCATCCATGTAGCAGTCTATGTCCCCCGGGTCGACTGCTGCATTCTCTTGCCGTGTGAGAAAGTGGCCAAGGTACAAGCGGCGGCGAGCCCTTTTCTATAATGTTAGGTGTGTCGACGCACCGAAGGGCTTTCGTCGCCAGTACTCTGCAAAGGCGTATTGAGCAGTCGCTTCGCTCTCGAGCGCTCGCTCCCGGCGACCGTCTACCAAGCACCCGCGAGGTCGGGGGCGAGTTCGATGTGGACCCGCGAGTGGCACTCGCGGCTTATCAGGCGCTCGCTGAGGAGGGTCTGGTCGTCCTGAAACCCCGATCAGGCGTCTATGTCGCTCCCGCGACTTCGCTCGACGACGAGAGGCCGCCGTCTCGAGATTTTCTCGCCGACACATTGGTCGGTGCCGTGGTGCGAGGATTTTCGCTATCTCGCTTTACCGACGATTTGAGAATCGCAGCACTCGGCCGGCGGTTGCGAGCAACCGTTTTCGGGGCAACGGAGGATGAGGCGCAAGGCTTATCCCGCGAGTTGAAAATGGACTATGGCTTCGACACCACGACGCTGTTGCGGGAAGATGTGAGGGAAGGAAAACTTGGCCGTTCGGCGATTCAACGCACGCATCTAGTGGTGACAACCAAGGCACTCGAGAAGGAGGTGTCGGAGGTCGCCGAGCGGTTCGGCAAACAGTTTATGGTTGTGGATATTCGTCCGCCGTTCGTCGAAAAAGAGTGGAAGGCCTTTCTCCGCTCAGGGCGGGCGTACATCGTTGCCGCCGATCCGCGTTTTTTGGATCGCGTTCGCAACTACCTGGAGAAGGTGGTCGACCTTCGTAATGTCAGGATGATGATCGTCGACCGCGATGATCTGACGACGATACCCCCACAGGCGCCAACCTACGTCACCGAAGCGGCTCGGCGGAAACTAGGGAAGTTTCGCATCCCTGGGCGGTTGATACCGCCGGCACGGCTTCTCGCCGAGAATAGCGTGCGCACCCTCGTCGCATTCGTAGTGAAGATGAATCTGGAGCAAGCTCAAGAGTAGGATTGTACATGAAGCAATTGTACATGAGGGTACACTTGTTGCTTTGATGCAGCTAGTCTCGCTTACGGTATGAGACCCTCTCCCCCCGCAGCTATGGGTGCCACCCCGATATCGTCCATGGACACCGAACTCAGGCCGCATCGCGCGGCGCGCGCCAAAACAACGGAGATTCCGATCGCTGCTGGGCCGTTGCGTGTCCGAGGATCGACTGCTGAATCAGCTGGGGTGCGCGAGAGCATCGCGCTCCGCCGCATCGCGGCGAATACACGCGAAGAGCCGCATGCAGTGCTTCAGGGTTTGCTTTCTGCCGCTGTAGAGCTATGCGGAGGCGGTCCTGATACGAGTACCGCTGGCGTGAGTATGCTCGAGCCGGCTCCCGATGGTGGCGAGCAATTCCGATGGGTCGCGCTCGCGGGATGTCTGGCGTCGCACGTCGGTGGAACTACTCCGCGCAATTTTAGTCCTTGCGGTGAATGTCTCGATAGGGGTGGCTCGGTCATTCTTTCTCGACCCGATATTAAGTACGACTATTTCAGGTCCACGGGACTGGAGTTCACGGAAGGTTTGGTTCTGCCTTTCATGACTGAGCTCCAACCGAATGCGTTGGGCACGATCTGGGTGGTCTCGCACCCCCCACGCAGGCATCACTTCGATGCGGATGATGTCCGGCTGATGGAAAGTGTGGGGCATTTTGCCGCGTCGGCTTACTCCTTGGCGGTCGCCCGTGACAAGGCGGACGGAACCAAACGCCTACATCAGGAGGCCGTTGCGACAGTGAGTCACGAAATGAGGACGCCCCTCAACACGATCGCTGCCTCGGTTTACCTACTGACGCTCGAGACCAAAGGCACCCTTACCGAAGGTCAGTTGGAGCATCTCGCGAGAATCGAGACAGCTGTCAAGCTCTTGGCGACCGGGGTCGATGGGTTATCGGAGTCGGCTCAATCGGTCGCATAGCTCGCGCCTTTCAAGATGCTTCCCAAAGAACGCTTCGATACATCACGTACTTGCCCTTTGACGCAAGTCGTCACCATTCCAATCCGAGACGGGTGGCGCGATTGAAACGAAGCTGCGATTGTTGATGAGGGTCTTGGGTGCGATCAGTACGCGCTCAGGAGTAGCTCCGATGTCCGTCAGTGCGACCGTGAAGCTGCCAACTGCAAGTCGCAATCGCTTCATCATGCGGCGTCTCTTCCCGCCGCGTCCTCAGCAGCCTGACGCAGGCGATCACAGAGCTTTGCTTCTCGGATCGCAGCCTGCAGGACGAGCCAATCTCGTTGAACTGTGCCGATTGACTCGCCTTTGTCCCGTTCATTACTCGTGATCTGGTCAACCATCGTCGCTCCGCCCCGGAGACCGCGTCACCAGAAGCGCCGACTGGCTCTGTCCCTCTAAATCCCGACAGCGGGTACGCGGCTGGTGGGAGCCCCCCGCGCTAACGTGACATCCGACCGGATGAGACTCCGCAGTCGTGCGCTTGTTGTGCAAGAGTGGCCTATGCCCGAGGTCCCAAAGGTGTAGCAGCGCCCGAGCCTCGAAGTAAGTGCTGCATGTCGAAACTCGCGCCGGGATTAACGCGACTGTTGCGCGCGACAGCTCACGGATCGCCATCAAGATGTAGCAGCCTCACCCGAACAGTCCCATCTGGTGCACATTCGCGCGCCCAGTGCGACCAATTGCCGGCTATTGTGGCATGCGCGGCCCTGGTCCTGCCTTCGTTGGGCCCGAATGATTTCCGGCGGCACGCCAGCGCGTGTCCGCCTCAACGCTAGTTGGCGATTTCGGAGGAGACGATGGGCGAAAAGAAAATGATGGTGATATCCAGCGCAGAGCAGCTGCTGGAAGGGAAGACCCGGAGAGATTTCCTGAAGCTGGTCGGGCTCGGGGGGGCGGTGATCTTTCTACCGAGCGTTCTTACGAACTGCGGCAACAACAACAATGGCATAACGGGCCCACCGGGCAGTGGCAGTCCGCTCGTCATCGATTTTGCGAAAGGTGACACTGCGGTCCTACAGTTCGCCTATGCGTTGGAGCAGCTCGAGGCGGATTTCTACAGTAAGGTAGTGGCGAACTTCTCCTCGAGCCTATCTGCCAATGAACAGACGGTGCTCGGCGACATCAAGAATCACGAGGTGATCCACCGCGAGGCCCTTAAGACGGTCCTCGGTACCTCGAATGATTTCACCGTTCACACCAACTATGGCGGCCTGAATTTCAGCGATCGAACGTCGGTTCTCATGACGGCGAAGACCTTCGAGGATCTGGGCGTAGCCGCATACAACGGCGCCGCACAATACCTGTCGAGCACCGCGAATCTTCTCGTTGCTGGCAAGATCGTTTCCGTGGAAGCCCGCCATGCCTCGGCGATTCGGGACCTCATCTCGCCAAGCTCATCGAGTCAGGGCGACAGCGGAACGAGCTTCGCGCCCAAGTCGTTCGATGATGTGTTCAGCCCCGGCAAGGTCAGAGCAAGTGCCCAGCTCTTTGTAGTCGAGCAAATCACGTTCAGCAACGCGCCCAGCACGTTCGTGCAGGGACCGAACAACAACGGTTAAGGAGCAATAGCAATCATGACACCAAAAACACTTTTCGATTCGATCGATCCCGAGATCATCGAGACCGCAGCAAATCGGAGCGAGGCAATATCGAAGGGGGCCAGTGCGAGCTCGAAGGTGATGGCCGCCCTCGCGCTCGGATCGATTCCCGTCGCTCTCGCCGCGCTCACCAAGGAAGCCTACGGTCAGACGCCGGCCGATGTCGTCGACGTCCTCCAATTCGCCTTGACGCTGGAGTATCTGGAATCGGAGTTCTACAATCGTGGCGTCGCAAACGCAGATCTGATGGCAATACCGGCGGCCGATCGTCCCATTTACACGACGATTCAACAGCACGAGAACGACCATGTGGCCGCGCTCAAGACGTTCATCACAGCGCGCGGAGCGGTACCGGGCGCGAAGCCAAACTTCGATTTCACCGCGAAGGGAGCGGTCGCCGGGTTCAACTTCGGTGCGGGGCAGTACGCCACGTTTCAGGTGCTATCGCAGGCATTCGAGGACACAGGCGTACGGGCGTACAAGGGTCAGGCGGGCCGGCTCATCAACGACAAGCCCGCCCTCAACGCCGCTCTTTCGATCCATTCGGTCGAGGCGCGGCACGCCTCGGAGATTCGCCGGCTGCGTGGCAAGAAGGGCTGGATCACTGGAAAGAGTCGTGACGATCTGCCTGCGTTCACCCAGGGCATCTACGACGGGGAGGACAATACCGTTCAGGCGGGCCTCGATATCTCAGCGCTTGGTACGGGCAACGGCGGCGTCGACGCGGTAACGCAATCATTCGATGAGCCGCTGACGAAGGATCAGGTTTTGGCGATCGTCTCACCGTTTATCAACTGATTCTGGGGCCGAGGCAGATGCAATTGAAGATCGGACAGGGAAGGAGCAACTCGGCGGTGATGCCGATCTTGGATCACCTCGAGGAGCTGAGGAGGCGACTGTTCTGGGTTTCCGGAGCAGTCGTGCTCGGCGTCGCCGTAGGTTTTACCCTTCTTTCCAGGATCGATCTGATTCGCCTGGGCGAGCGGCCCATACTGCCATTTCTTCACGGCAGGAATCTCATCTATACACACCCCGGGACTTCGTTCCACATCCTGCTCAGCGCGTCACTGTTCCTGGGGATAGTACTCGCCGCCCCGGTGATCGCTGGGCAGGTGTGGGGCTTTCTGTCACCGGCTCTCTACGCACACGAGAAGCGCGTGATCGTTCCAGTTATGGTGGGGATGGTAGCGCTCTTTCTGGGAGGAGTGGCGCTCAGTTTCTTTGTGGTGCTGCCGCTTACGCTCGGGATGCTGATGGGCCTCGAGTCGGGGGCACTCACACCGATGATCTCAGCGACCGAGTACTTCGACTTCGCGATCAGCATGTGCGTGACTTTCGGTTTCGTGTTTGAGATACCCATCATCATCCTCGCACTAACTGCGATGGGCATCGTCACGCCTGAGTTTCTTTCGAAGTACCGTCGGCACTCGATCGTCGTGTGCTTCACCGTTGCAGCGTTCCTCACGCCGGGCGCTGATCCGTACTCTATGGTCGCTCTGGCCGTTCCCCTGTATGCGCTATACGAGGGCAGTATCCTGCTCGCCCGAATCGTCGTCCGCAGGCGCGAAAAGCGAACGCGGACCGACGATTCCCAAAATATTCACTTCTCGACTGCAGAGGCAAGTTAGCCATGTTTGAAAATCTGAGTCTACCGCACATCATGATGGTCTTGTTGATCGTGATGCTCCTGTTCGGGGCAAAACGAATTCCGGAGATCGCGGGTTCAATGGGGAAAGGCATCAAGGAATTCAAGCGGAATATCAACGACGCAACGCGCGAAGAAACGCCGAGCTTGCCGGACGGTCGTCCCAGTGCATCGACTCCACCCATCGATCGGTTGAGCCAGGTCGAACGCGACGAAAGACAAGCGGGCCCAAAGCGACTCTCCTGAAGAGTACATTTGGTCGGATTTCGTAACTCCATTCGATCGCCTGACAACCGCTTCGTGGCCGGTGGTGGGGCGAATTGCAGTCGAGGTGTATCAGGCACGAGATCAAAAGGGGCCCACTGCCGGTTTGGCGACGTCAACTCGTCCCAAACGGATGTCCCGCGCACTACGTTCGCTGAATCGCTCAGAGCGGGCGGCTGCCGTGGGGAGCGTTACATTCTGTGCTATCCCAATCGGAGGCAATTATGCGCTCAGTTAACCCCATTGCGCTAACGGTGTCGCTTGCATGCTTAGCCGCGTGTAACAAAGGAGGCCCTTCCACGAGCGACAGTGCGGCGACTGCCAGTTCATCGACCGCCTCGACGACGCAACAAACCGCGTCAGCCGCGCCGACCACCAACGAAGCAAAGATTCAGAACGCCATGAGCGCGGCACCAGATTCCGTGGCATCGGCCGCGACGATAATGGACTGGCCGGCGACTGAGGGAGGGAAGTTCACGCAGTTGCGCGCGGGCACCAATGGTTGGGTGTGTTACCCATCTTCGCCCAATGCGACTGGCGCAGTCGGAGAGGACCCGATGTGCCTGGATGGCGAATTCCAGAAATGGGCAAGCGCGCTCATGACGAAGAAAACTCCGAAGCTCTCTGGCGTCGGCGTCGCCTACATGCTTCAGGGAGACCGTGGTGCAAGCATCAGCGATCCGTTCGCCAAGATCGCCGCGAAGCCCAAGGATTGGGTCGTGGCGGGTCCGCACGTCATGGTGACGACGCCCAACACTGCGTTACTAGCGACGCTGCCCGGCGTCCCGACTGGCGGAATCCCGTGGGTCATGTGGAAAGGGACGCCTTATGCGCACGTGATGATGCCAGTCAAGCAATAAATTTTCGGCGCTCGCGGTTTCGCCGTTCCGCTCGCGTCCCACTGAGTGTCGCGGCCAACCGAAATGGCTAACCGATGCTCTCCGACTATGTGGCGGACTCTCGGGCCATTCCGAAAAGTGTGCCGGTCGACGAATGGCCCGAGAAAGTGACTGGGTAGGCGAGGGTTGCTGGGAGCTCCAACAACGGCCTGAAGCGGCCTAGTCAACAGACGGCCTAGTCAACTCCGGAAGCCTCGTCTGCCCCAAACGTCCGAGCCCGTTGCACCGCGACAGCGTGGTCTAATCGTGTCGTCGCGCCCACCGGCCGACCCGACGGCAAACTGACGCCGGCAACTCCGTATCCGTATAACTCGGCCTGCACAGCAAGCCACACTACGACCAGCGGGAGCGTCTCCAGTCCGACCAGTGCCAACACCGCGAGCACGGCACGGAGCACCGGATATCGAACGCCGGCTGGCGGCGTGACGCTCCAGATGGCGACGCCGGCGCTCGCGATCACGAACGAAGGGCGCTCGGCCTGGTGGTTAAAGAGCACGGCGTACACGAGCAATAGCGCCAGGTAATGCAGCCGGAATTCGGGGTTGCGCCACCGATCACGGCGAACCAAGAGCGGCAGCAGCAACGCTATCGTGCCGGCGAGCTGAACGGGCCAATTGGGCCACGTCCCACCGACCCACCCGCGCACCAGCCGCACCAGCGAGAGGCCGAACGCCAGATCGGCAGCGTCGCGAAGTTCCAGCGCGTACCACCACCGATATTGTTGCGCGAGAAGCGCTGGCGACGTTACGACCAGCGGAAGGAGTATTGCAACGGCGGCCAAGATCAAGACCACGATCGCAAAGCGTCGGCGTCTGGGATGGAAAAGGGCGAAACTGAGCGCGGCTAGCGGGAACAGCTTCATTGCTGCGCCCGCGAGTACAGCCAGAGCGGCGCGGAGTTGGTGCCCCCGCTCCAGCGCGGCATACGTCAGTATGATAGCCGCGGTTATGACGGCATTGCTCGAGCAGCCCTGCAGACTCACGAGCAAGTCCGGATAAAGTAGCGCTGCCGCGAGAACCGCCCGTTCACGAGGAAGCACCCGAGTGAGCGCATACCCTAGCAAGGCCGCGCCAAATAGCGACCAGGCAAGGAGCGCCACTGCGTAGGAAGGAACGCTAAAGGGCGCAAACAGGAGCGCAGCCGTGGGGCTGTATTTGAACAAGTCCGCCGCACCGGTCCCCTGCTCGAGCGGATACGCCTGGTAGAGGTTCACACCTTCCATCAAGTGCCAGAACGACTGGCGAAAGATCTTGAAGACGTTGTGCTCGGGACCCCACACTCCGCGCTGTAAGGGGATAAGCGCAGCCGTGGCGACGTAAAGCGCTATCACAAGCCCCTCGGAGCGTCGCAAGGCAGTGGCGCGGTCGCCCACCGTCGCACTGACCCACTTCCTGACTAAACTCGCAACCATGACTGGGACCGATCAGGGAAGGAACCAACGTAGGCCAGACGGAAATTAGGATTCTGTAGCCAGGAGTTTCTTTCCGCGTACCTGCGGGACGTTGTGGTGTCCTCTACTTGGGAACGCGTCGGGATTCGGGAGATCGCGCGGCCTTTGGCTTGGAATCGGGCGGGGGGGCGTCACCCTTCTTTTCCACCGGCAGGGCTACTTCCTCGTCGCTTGGATCCCATGTTGGCCCACACCTGACCACGCGAGTCGCTATCCGACACCATTCCGCGACCTGGCCGTCGTTGGCGCTCATCCAGTTCACCGGAACCGGCGCTAGGCGACGCTTCTCGCCGTCGCTGGCAAAACAGAGCCAGCCGGAACTGTACTCCGACGCGACGGCTCCGCGGCTTATGGGCGTAACGCGCCGGTCGCCCAGCACTCTTTGTTCGATCAAATGAACGGCGTTCTCCACCGGCGAGCGGCGCTCCATTTTCCGGCGCTCAATAGACGATGGGTGAACCATCCAGACTTCCCAAACTCGCCCGCGAGGGTCACGAAAGGTGCGATAGCCGGTGTTTTTTGCCGTCTGCGGGTGCAAGCGAATTCCAGGGAGATGTGAGTACTATCCGACGCAAAACATAAACCACGCGTCGGTGCTTGGCGAACGAGTTTCCACCTTTGTTCGGTGTATATTTTTAAATGCGGATGCAAAAGCTAGGACTTATTCTCTTAATGCCGCCTTTAGTCGGCGGCAGCCTCTCGCTACGGCCTGTCCGGTGGAGCGTGATCGGCGGCGATTCGCCTCACGAGGTCGTTTCCGGACGCACAGTCCCGATCACGGTCGAGGCCCAGATCGCCAAGGGTTGGCACATTTACTCCCTGACCCAGCAATCCGGCGGGCCCATACCGCTCCGGCTCGACGTCTTGGGTGGCTCCGGTGTGGTCGTGAGAGGCGTCATCAATGCTCCCAAGCCGGATCGCGCCTTCGACAAGAATTTTGGCATAGAGACCGAGCTCTATTCTGGAGCGCCTCGCTTCACGGTTCCGGTCGGAGTGCCTGGTCGTTCACGCCCCGGCGTTCGGAAATTCCATATTGGCGCCCGCTATCAGGTTTGTAGCGACAAGGTCTGCCTGCCCCCGCGGACCGACACGCTTGACGTATCAGTTCGGATCAGGGGGCGGAGATGAGCTCGGGGTTTCTCTGGCTCGCCGCCAGCACCGGCTTCCTCTCGCTTTTGGCGCCCTGCGTGTTTCCGATGGTTCCCGTGACGATCGCCTATTTCTCGACGCCCAATCATCACGAGTCCCAAGCCTTGCGGAGAGCAATGCTCTTCGGGCTGGGAATCGTCGGCACGTTCACAGTGCTCGGTCTTGCCTTAGCGGCGATCTTTGGCGCCGCCGGTCTCAACCGATTTGCTGCCGACCCGTGGGTGAATCTCACGCTCGCGGCACTTTTTCTTCTCTTCGCCGCGAATCTCTTCGGTTGGGTCGAGGTCAAACTTCCTTGGCGGGTGGTCAACGCGGTTGATCGCTCAGCGCGTGGCACGCCCGAGGGCAGCCCGCTCGGCGCCTTGATCATGGGCGCGACCTTCACGCTGACCTCGGTTACCTGTACCGCCCCCTTCGTTGGGACCCTACTCGTGCTCGCGGCCCAGGGGTCGTGGGAAACACCGATACTCGGAATGCTCGTTTATTCCACCGCGTTCGCGCTGCCGTTCGTCCTGCTTGCACTGGCACCACGGCTCGCTCGGAAACTTCCCCGCGCGGGCCAGTGGATACGGACACTTCGCGTTCTCATTGGAATTCTCGAGGTCGCGGCCGCCACCAAGTTCGTTTCGAACACCGACATGGTTTTGGGATGGGGCGTGTTCACGCGCCAAGTGGTTGTCTTTGCATGGGTGGTGCTGGCGATCGTCGGCGCCGCCTATCTCGGGCGGGATTTCAAAGCGAAGTATGGACGACGCGAATTGCGCCCGACCGCAGTCATTCCCGTTGCGATCGCGCTCCTTCTCGCCGCCTGGCTTGCTTCAGGCCTGAGTGGAAGGCCGCTGCGGGAGATCGAAGCATTTCTTCCGCCCGGGACTCCGGTCACTTCGCTCGCATCCGGAGCGCGCACCGCCCCGACCTGGCTTCTCAACGATTACGACGGTGCGCTCAAGACGGCGCGATCCTCGGGCAAACCGGTGTTCGTCGATTTCACCGGATATACGTGCACCAATTGTCGCTGGATGGAAGCCAACATCTTCAATCGTCCGGACGTTGCTTCCGAGCTCAATCGATTCGTTCTGACGCGCCTCTACACCGACGGTGAGGGGGAGATCTACCAAAAACAGCAAGCTTTTCAGGAGAAGACCTTCGGGACGGTCGCTCTGCCTCTTTATGCCGTCGTTGATTCGGCCGGCAATGTGCGGGCAACGTTCACAGGTCTTACCCGTAACCCGACGGAATTCATCGCATTCCTTAGGCGCGCCCGGAGCTAGAGACGCCACCCGCCCGCGAGCTCAGGGCTTCTTCGGCGGCAGGTGTACTACGCCCGCTTTGTCGGCACGCTCCAGTACCTCTTCCGCGGTAGTCACTGGGTCCAGGTGCGCGAGCTTCTCCTTCTCGATCGTCTTGGCAACGGCTTCCGTCTCCTTGTCCTTCTTCCCTCGGAATATGAACTGCGGCGCGAGCACCACCCCGATCAGCGTGAGCGGAAGAATCTGTAGAGTCTGAATCAAGAGCGAGACCGCGATTGCATCATTCCGGGCAACTCCGAACTGCTCGGCCATGAGCGCGTACACGAACTGGAAAAATCCGACGTTCCCCGGTGTGGCCCGGATGATCAGCCCGATGTTGGTGCCGAGGAGGCAGGCGAGACTGCCGGCAAGGGGCATCGAGACGTGCGCCGCTGCAGCCGCGAGTTGGAAAGTCCACAGCTGACACGTCCACGCGGCCAGCGACAATAGCATCGCCGCGAGGAATCGCGGTCCGGTGGCCAGACGTCCAGCGGTCTGGCCGAAGCTCACGAAATAGGCTCGAAACTTTCCCCACGCCGTGCGCGGCTTGGCACGCCTCTCGGGCACGTGCTCCGGCTTTATGTGCCGGGTGGCGTAAACGAAAAATGCGAGGAGGAGGACTATGACGACCAGCAGAACCTCCGCCGGCACTTTCCAGTGCTCGAATTGCGGCGGCAACTGGAATGCGAGAACTCCGAAGACCAAGAGCATCACGAATCCGATGGGATCGAACAGCTTCTCCAACGCCATCGAGGCGAGCACCGTCGAGCTCGGGACGCCGCTCAATCGTGACACGAAGACCACGCGCGCCGCGTCGCCGCCGCTCGCGACGAGAACATTGTTCAAGCCCGCGCCGGCGACGGTCGCTCGGATCGCCAGTGGCAAGGACTTGATCCCGATCGGGCGCAGAAAGAGCCACCACCGGACACCCTTGATCAGGACTGACAGGATGTTCACTCCGATCGCCGCTGCGAGCAGTGGCAGCGAGGCGTGCCGCATCGAGTTCCAGGCGGCGTGCCAATCAATCGTGCGGGCGAACAGAATGAGGAAGACGAGAATCGCGGCGGAAATCGCCCAGCGAATCCCTTTCTTCAGGCTAGGACTCATTCAGTGGGCAGAGTTGCGAACTCGTAGCCCTGTTCCTTCAGGCGGTCGATGATGTGGGGTAGGGCGGCCGCGGTCTGCATCCGATCGCCATCCGGATTGTACCCGTCTCCGTCGTGGAGCAGGACGATCGAGCCCGGAGACACTCCCTCGAGGGTGCGTCGCACGATCTCGTCCACGCCCGGGCGATCGCTATCCCAGACGCCCAAGGACCACCCGACGGTGCGTTCGCCATATGAGCTCGCAATCGGAGTTGTCCAGGGACTCCGGAACCCGTGAGGCGCGCGGAAGTATCGAGGCGCGGGAGCGCCGGCCCGTCTGATTGCCCGAATTCCAAGACGAATGTCGCGGCTCACGTAGAACGGGCTCTTGAACTGGAGCTTTCGGTGGAAGTAGCCGTGATTGCCGAGTTGATGCCCTTCGTACGAGATGCGCCGCACGAGCTCTGGCCAGCGCTCGGCATGACATCCTAGCACGAAGAAAGTCGCCCGCACACCCTTCGCGGCCAGCGTGTCGAGTATTAGTGGGGTCGCGTCGGGATTCGGCCCGTCATCGAAGGTGAGCGCTACCACTTTCTTGTCGCTCTCGATCCTGCCGAGCGCGGGACCGAACAAGGGACTGTTGCGGTGAAAGGCACCGTGCACGGCTCCGCCGATTACCGACACTCCCAAAGCTGCATAGCCGATCATTCGTGTGTAGCCCGCCTCAATACCGCTGTGTAAATGTCGAGCACTGCCTCGGTCACCTTGGACCAGGAGTACTGCTCCGCTTCCTGCCGGCCGCGCTTTCCGAGTCTAGCCCGCAGCGTCTCGTCATCCAAAAGCCTCACCAGCGCGTCGGCGAGAGCATCCCGGTCTCCACAATGCACCATTAGTGCCTCTCGCTCGTGTTTCACCACGTCGCGGAAGCCGTAGATGTCGGAGCACACCACCGGTGTCTCGCACGCCATCGATTCGAGCAGGGTGATACCGAACGACGCCTTGGTGGTGGGGCAGGCGTACATGGCGCTGTGGGCGTAGTAGCCGGGACGCTCTCCGAGAACTGAGCCGACGAAGGTGATGTCGGGGTCGCCCCCGGCAGCTCGGTAGTAATGCTTACGGAGTGGGCCGTCGCCTACGACTACGAGTTGAGCCTCGCGGTTTCTGCCGCGGACTTTCTGGAATGATTCGATGAGGGTGGTGAGGCCGTTGCGGGGGTCGAACCGGCCGAGGAAGAGAACGACTGGAACGTCGGTACGGAGAGCGGCGGGGCGGGGCACATGAGGGTTGAATACGTCGGTGTCGATTCCATTAGGAACGATAGTCCAATTCGCCTCGAAGTATCGGTTGAGCGCGATGGTGGTCGAGTGCGAGACGGCGATCGCCGCGTGCAGCTGGTCGAGCCGCTTTTGGAAGTACCGGTTGGCGATCGTGTAGCCGATCGACCGATCGAAATAGGTGTGAAACGTTCCGACGACGGGGCAATCTGCTTCCTCGATCGCCAGAACCGGCAGTACGGGACTGAGCGGCGAGTGGACGTGAATGATGTCGTACTGGCCCAGGCTGAATACTCGGCGGAGGTTCTTCCTCAGCTCGAGGCCCCATGTAAATCGCGCCTGTGATCCGTTCGCGTACACCGGCTGGCTCTTGCCGATGCGAATTACGTGAGGCTCTGGCCGGGCACCCGGGATGTTGGACGTGATGATATCAACGTGATGCCCGTAACGGCGCGCTTCGCGCGCAAAGAAGTGCACGTGCTCGCAGATCCCGCCGAGGTGTGGATAGTAGTACTCCGTCACGAGGGCGATTCTGAGCGGACGTGCGGCGCGGACGCCAGCCATCGGGAGTGATCCCGCGGGCATAAGCTCGAGGCGCCGAGCGTGGCCGAGCTTACGCTTCAAGAGCGGCATGAGCGGCGGCTAGGCGCGCGATTGGTACTCTGAAAGGTGAGCATGACACATAGTCGAGACCGAGCGAATGGAAAAAAGAAATGGAGCGCGGTTCGCCGCCGTGCTCACCGCAGATGCCCAGCTTGATATTAGGACGAACTCGTCGCCCGTTCTCAACAGCAATCCCTACGAGTCTGCCCACCCCTTCGGTGTCAAGTACTTGAAAAGGATCGTCTGCAAAAATACCCTGATCAATGTAAGAGGGAAGGAACCGGCCTGCATCGTCGCGGCTGAGCCCAAGCGTAGTCTGTGTTAGGTCATTTGTTCCGAAAGAGAAGAATTCGGCGTGCTCGGCGATCTGCGCCGCAGTGAGCGCGGCACGGGGAAGCTCGATCATCGTGCCGATAAGATAGGGGATCTTCTCGCCCATTCCACCGAGCACGCGATCCGCGACGTGGTCAATGATCGCGCGTTGATTCTGGAACTCCTTCACCGTCGAGACGAGGGGAATCATGATCTCCGGCTTCACCACGATGCCGCGCCGCATCGCTCTCACAGCTGCTTCCAGGATCGCCCGCCCCTGCATCTCCGTTATTTCCGGATAGGAAATCCCGAGCCTGCAGCCGCGGTGCCCGAGCATCGGATTGGTCTCCCGCAGCGATTCGATGATGCGATTCAAGTCGGCGCGGGGAATGTCGAGAGTGCGAGCAAGCAACTTTGTCTCTTCACCGCCATGGGGAAGGAATTCATGTAGCGGTGGGTCGAGCAGTCGGATCGTAACCGGCAATCCATCCATTGCCTCGAAGATTCCCTCGAAATCCGTCCGTTGCATTGGAAGGAGTTTGTTGAGCGCGCGCCTCCGGCCGCCTTCCTCGCGCGCGACGATCATCTCGCGCATCGCGGTGATCCGGTCTCCTTCGAAGAACATGTGCTCCGTTCTGCACAGGCCAATGCCTTCGGCACCGAAGCCGCGCGCTATTCGCGCGTCGCGAGGCGTGTCCGCGTTTGCGCGCACTCGGAGAGTCCGAACCTCGTCTGCCCAACCCAGCAGCTCGGCGTACGACTGGTACAGCGGAGCGTCTCTGGGAGGGAGAGTCCCGTTCGTCACGCGCACCACTTCGCTCGGGATGGTCGACAGATCGCCGGCGAACACGCGGCCGGTCGCGCCATCGAGCGTGAGCCAATCACCTTCCGAGACCACGGTGCCGTTGACGCTGAAGCATCTCCTCTCGAGATCTACCTGGATCTCCTTGCAGCCGACGATTGCGCATTTTCCCATTCCTCGAGCGACGACTGCGGCGTGGCTCGTCATTCCGCCGCGGGCGGTGAGAACAGCGCGGGCCGCAACGATGCCGTGAAAATCCTCCGGCGTAGTCTCATCGCGGACCAGAATCACGTTTTCGCCGGCGTGCGCGCGCTGTTCGGCCGTGTCGGGGTCGAATACTGCTCGCCCGCTCGCGGCTCCGGGACTCGCGGGAAGACCGAGGCAGAGCGGGGTCGCCCGAATCGATGGGTCGATGATCGGGTGCAGCAGCTGGTCCAAGTGGGCAGCCGGAACTCGCCGCACGGCTTCGATCTTGTCGATCAATCCCTCGCTCACCATGTCGCGCGCGATCCGCACGGCGGCAGCAGCGGTTCGCTTGCCGGAGCGGGTCTGCAGGAGATAGAGCTTGCCACGCTCGACGGTGAACTCCAGGTCCTGCATGTCCTTGTAATGCCGCTCGAGCCGGTCCTGAGTATTCATCAGCTCTCTGTACGCGTCGGGGAACTTCTCTGACATCTCCTTGATATCGAGCGGGGTACGCGTCCCCGCTACCACATCCTCCCCTTGCGCCTTCAGAAGGAACTCGCCGTAGAAGCGCTTCTCTCCAGTCGAGGGGTTCCGCGTAAACGCGACTCCTGTTCCCGAATCCTCTCCCAGGTTGCCGAACACCATCGCGACGACGCTGACCGCGGTCCCCAAATCCTCCGAGATCCCGTTCGCTCTCCGGTAATCCTTCGCTTTCTTGAGCGTCCACGATTTCCAGACCGCTTCAATCGCACCCCAGAGCTGCACGATGGGATCGCGCGGGAAGTCGGCGCCCGTGCGATTGCGCACCAGTGCCTTGTACTCCTCAACCAGATTTCTGAGATCTTGTTCGGAGAGCTCGGCGTCGGAGCTCGCGCCCGCCGTCATCCGCTTCGCCTTGAGAAGGTGCTCGAAGTCGTTGACGGGGACGCCGAGCACCACGTGCGAGTACATCTGTATGAACCGGCGGAAGGAGTCGTAAGCGAATCGGGCACTTCCGCTCTCGCTGGCCAGTGCGACCACCGCGCGATCGTTGAGACCAAGGTTCAAGATCGTCTCCATCATTCCCGGCATCGAAACGGGGGCGCCCGATCTTACCGACACGAGAAGCGGCTTTTGCGGGTCACCGAGCTTCTTGTCAGTAACCTTCTCCAGGCGCGCAATGTTTCCCTCGACCTCTGCCCGAAGCTTGTCGGAATATTTTCCGCTTTCGAGGTACTCGATACACTCGCTACATGCGATGGTAAATCCTGGGGGGACCGGAACGCCGAGGTTGGTCATTTCGGCGAGGTTCGCACCCTTTCCGCCCAGGACCCTCGTCATCTCGCGTGTCCCTTCAGCCGATCCGTTGCCGAAGAAGAAAACTGACTGCGCCATCGGTGTCAGCAGCCGCAGCCGAAGCGGAGCTTCTCCGGGTCGGCGGGTGGCGGCGTGGGGTAATCGCCGGAGAAGCACGCGTGACAGAATCCCGATGGTCCCCCCGGGACGGATTCCAGCATCCCGTCAAGCGTGAGATATCCGAGCGTATCCGCCCCCACTGCCTGCGTGATCTGTTCGATGCTCATGTTGGCGGCGATTAGCTCCTCCCGGGTCGGCGTGTCGATGCCGTAGTAGCACGGTCCCGTTACCGGTGACGAGCTGACGCGCAGATGAACTTCGCGCGCTCCGGCGGCTCGGACCATGTTCACGAGTCCCCGCGTCGTCGTGCCGCGGACGATGGAGTCGTCCACCATCACTACGCTTTTATCACGAAGCACTTCACGGACGGCGTTGTATTTTACTTTGACCTTTGCGTCGCGTCCGGCCTGCGTGGGCTGGAGGAATGTTCGTCCGACGTAATGATTCCGAATAAGCGCCAACTCGAGCGGGAGTCCCGACTCCTCTGCGAAACCGAGCGCGGCAGAGTTGGAGGAATCGGGGACACTGAAGACGAGGTCGGCGGTCGGAGCGGGGAAGTCGCGCGCGAGCCTGCGCCCCAGCTCACGTCTCGCCCGGTCCACCGAGCCACCAAATACCTGGCTGTCAGGGCGCGAGAAGTATACGTATTCGAAGACGCACTTTCTCGACTCCCGCTTCTCGAGCGGAAAGATGGACCGCGTTCCACTCTCATCGACGGCGATGATCTCACCCCTCTCGACTTCGCGCTCCAAGGTCGCCCCAAGCAGATCGAGAGCGCAGGTCTCGGAGGCGAAAACCGTTGCGTCCCCGAGCCTGCCCATGACCAGAGGTCGCCACCCGCGCGGATCGCGCGCAGCGAGAAGCGTGTTTCCAACGATGACTACCAAGCAATACGCGCCTTCAACTCCCCTGAGCGCATCCGCCAGCCGGTGTTCCGGCTTCTCGGACGACGAACGGGCCATCCTATGGACCATGACTTCGGAATCCATGGTCGACGTGAATATCGAGCCCGCGTCCTCCAGTTCCCGGCGAAGCTCGCTCGCGTTGGTCAGGTTTCCGTTGTGGGCGAGAGCGATGTGACCATCGCGAAATCTCGCGAGCACGGGCTGCGCGTTCTCGATGGTGGAAGAACCGGCAGTGCTATAACGAGTGTGACCGATCGCGATTTGCCCGGGCAGCGCCAGGACATCGGCCGCGGCAAACGCCTCGGACACAAGACCCATTCTCTTGATTGCTTTTGCGCCCAGCTCTCGATCGGCAGCGACGATGCCTGAAGATTCCTGACCACGATGTTGGAGCGAATAGAGCCCGAGGTGGGCCATCGCCGCTGCGTGCTCATCGCCGTAAATACCGAAAATGCCGCACATTTTAGTGTGCCGCCACCAGAGATAACTCGTCGAACTCCGTGTGCTCCGGCGTCCGCGCCATGATGCTCGGGATTGTCGCATGATAGGCGCGACGGATGCGCGCGAGCGAGCTCCGCATCGAGCCTTTGGGGAGCGTCACGTCCAGCATATCAGAATGGGAGCGCACTCTCCCGATCTGAGCGCACGGAACGCCCGCCTTTGCGGAAATCTTGAGCACGCGGTCCGGAACCGAGCTCGAGACGACTATCCGTCCCTGGCTTTCACCGAACAAGACGGCGCGATCCGGTATTCCGGAATAACTGGAAAGGTCGATTTCCGCTCCGCTCTCACGTGCAGGGTTGGCAATGCAGCACTCCGCCAGCGCGACCGCGAGCCCGCCATCGCTGCAATCGTGCGCTGAGCTCACGGCGCCGGCGCGGATTGCTTCGAGCAATACCTCGATCACCGCGCGCTCCTGCACAACGTCGCATTTGGGCGGCGGACCCAGCACCGTCCCGTGAATCGTAGCCAGGTACTCGCTCCCGCCCAGCTCGCCACCGATTTCGCCGATCAGGAGAACCGCGTCGCCGTCTCGCTGGAACGTTGCGCGAGTGATGTGCGACAGATCCTCGATCAGTCCGACCATTCCGATTACCGGAGTGGGAAGCACCGCGCCCGAAGGACTCTCGTTGTAGAGCGAAACGTTGCCGCCAGTGACCGGAGTCCCGAGTGCGCGACAAGCCTCGCCTATGCCCGCGACGGCTTCCTTGAACTGGTAAAAGACTTCGGGTCGAGTCGGATTTCCGAAGTTGAGGCAGTTGGTGATTGCCATGGGGCGGGCACCCGTGCAGGCGACGTTGCGCGCAGCTTCCGCCACTGCGATCCGTCCCCCTACCCGCGGATCCAGATAGACATAGCGCCCGTTGCAGTCAGTCTTGACCGCGATCGCCTTGTTTGTCCCTCGGATGCGAAGGACCGCCGCATCTCCGCCCGGTCCAATGACGGTATTTGTACGGACGGTCGAATCGTACTGGCGGTACGCCCACGCTTTGCTGGCGACGGTAGGAGCGGACAGGAGCCGCTCGAGAGTCCACGCCGGATCTTTCTCTTCCGCTCGCTCGGGCACCGCGAAGGGATCTCTAGCGCGGAGATCTGCGATCGCGGTCGCCTCGCGCGCTTGGGGAGCATAGCTAGGGCAATCGGTCACCAATCTCGACCCCGGAAATTCTGCTACGACTCGATCGCCCTCCGTCACGCGGTACACCGGCTCAGCGATGACCTCGCCAATGACGGCTGCGGTCAGGTCCCATTTGCCGAGGATCTCGCGCACCGCATCCTCGTGACCCTTCTTGGCGACGACGAGCATCCGCTCCTGCGACTCGCTGAGCAGGATCTCATATGGCGTCATTCCGCTCTCGCGCGTCGGCACCTTGGTAACATCGATGGTTACGCCGACGTCCCCGCGTTCAGCCATCTCCGCCGACGAAGACGTCAGACCCGCTGCACCCATGTCCTGAATGGCTACGATGTGCCCACTCTTGATCAGCTCAAGGCTCGCTTCGAGCAGAAGTTTCTCGGTGAACGGATCTCCGACCTGAATCCGCGGTCGCTTGGCGTCGCTCGCCTCCGAGAGATCCTCGGATGCGAATGACGCACCGTGAATTCCATCGCGTCCGGTGCGCGCTCCCACCGCCATGATCGGGTTACCGACGCCTTGCGCCTTGGCGCGAATCAGGTCTTGCTCGTCGAGGAGTCCCACACACATGGCGTTGACGAGCGGATTGTTCTCGTATGCTGGATCGAAGACAATCTCGCCGGCTACGGTCGGGATTCCGACGCAGTTGCCGTAATCCCCGATTCCCTTGACGACTCCCGAAAAGAGATACCGCACTCGGGGGTCGTCAATGCTGCCGAACCGCAGCGAGTTGAGCATCGCAATCGGACGCGCGCCCATAGTGAACACGTCGCGAAGGATCCCACCAACTCCGGTCGCCGCCCCCTGATACGGCTCGACCGCCGAGGGATGGTTGTGGGACTCGATCTTGAACGCTACCGCGAGCCCATCTCCGATCGAAATCACGCCGGCATTCTCTCCCGGTCCCTGGAGCACATATGGCGCTGTCGTAGGCAACGTTTTGAGAACTGGTCTCGAGTGTTTGTAGGAGCAGTGCTCGCTCCAGAGGGCGCTCACGATCCCCAGCTCGGTGAAGGTCGGCGTCCGTCCCAGCATGCTGACCAACCGCTCGTATTCCTCCTTTGTGAGCCCGTGCTCGGCGACGAGTGCGGGACTGATCGCGGGGTCCCCTGCACGTGGCCTCACTTCGGCCATATCAAGCAGCCACTTTGGCGAGGATCGACTCGAGAAGTCGCACACCATCACTCGAACCGAGGAGAGAGCTCGAGGCGCGTTCGGGGTGTGGCATCAGGCCGAGCACGTTTCCACCTTCGCTCAAGATTCCCGCGATGTTGTGCTCGGAGCCGTTCGGATTGGCGTCCGCGCTGATGGTCCCGCTGGCGTCCGCATATCTGAAGATAACACGCTCTTCCGCCTCCAGTTTCTCGAGAACACCAGCCGGCGCGACGTAGCGCCCATCTCCGTGCGCCACCGGAAGCCGGAGGATCTCGCCGCGTTCGTAGAGGTTCGTGAACAGCGTGTCGGCGTTCTCGACGCGAACGCGAACTTCGGCCGAAACGAACTGCAGATGGGAGTTCCGCAAGAGCGCGCCTGGTAGCAACCCGGCCTCGCACGCGATCTGGAAACCGTTACAAATGCCAAGCACCGGGCCACCCGCCTTGGCGTGCGCGATCACTTCCTGCATTATCGGACTGAAGCGGGCGATTGCACCGGGGCGGAGATAGTCACCGTAGCAGAAGCCGCCAGGCAGGACGACCACGTCAGACCCTTTAAGGTCGTGATCCTTGTGCCAGAGATACGTCGCTTCCTCGCCAAGGACGTCACGAACGGCGCGGAACGCGTCGTAGTCGCCATTGGAGCCGGGGAAGGTGACGATTCCGAACTTCATGCGGGGACCGCGGATTCGATCTCGAAATCTTCCGTTACTGGATTCGCGAGCAGCTTTCGGCACATGTCGGTCACTGATTCTTCGGCCGCGATCGCATCGTAGGCGTCCGTCTCGATGATGATGTATCTCCCCACATGAACGTCTCGCACGGGCTTGAATCCGAGCGTGTGTAGTGCTCCCCTGACGGCGTTTCCCTGCGGATCGAGGAGGCCCTTTCGCGGTGTGATGTGAACCGCGATGCGGAACTTCGCCATTACGGCTGCCCTCCGCTCGGACCGGGCGGGGAAAAATTGCCAGGTCCGCTTCGCGGCGGCTCTCCCGGACCAGGTGGGCGGCGGCGTCTCGTCCGCCGGTGAGAGCGCTGACGTGCTGCTTCACTCCCCGTGTCCACCACACCCGCGGCCGTTAGCAGCAGAGGTTCTTCGTCGTCGTCGATCACAGGAGAGTCACTGCGCGGGCGCCTGTCCAGGAGTCCAAAGATCACAGTCTTGGCGAGTCCGTACAGCACGTAACAGATGAGCGCCGGAAAATAGAATTCTTTCCTCAGGAATAAGACGCCGAGGAAAGTGGCGACTACCACAAGAGTGCCGAGTATCTCGCTGGGCTTTCGGAATCCGACCGTCGGCACGGCAGGGTACGACACGTTGCTGATCATGAGGAACGCGAGCAAGAGCATCAATCCGCGCAACCCGGTCGTCCAGTTGAGATCACCCAGGACCGTCTGGTTGTAAAGCGACGTTTGGCTGAACCAGTAGTAGGTCGCGAGCGTCATTCCGGCGGCAGGGCTCGGCAGACCGTGGAAATACTTTTTGGCGCGCCCCGCTTGCTCGACGTTGAAACGGGCGAGCCTGATCACGGCGCACGCCGTAAAGAAGAAAGCGAAGATCCAGTCCCAGCCATTCCGGTTGAGCACGGCGAAATACATGATCATCGCCGGCGCGAGTCCGAACGTTATCGCATCAACCAGCGAGTCGAGCTCCGAGCCAAAGCGCGAACCGGTTCCGGTCGCCCGTGCGACTCGACCGTCGAGCGCGTCGCAGATCCCGCCGAACACGATATAAAGCCCCGCGGTGTCGAACTCGCTCCGCGAGGCCGCTACGATCGCGAACATCCCGAAAAAAAGGCTCATCAGCGTGAAGCCATTCGGAAGGATGATCACGCCGCGATTGCGTGGACGATCGGCATCTCCTCTGGCGTGGGGGCGTCTCGAGTGATCGGTAGCGAGCGTCACTTGGGGAGGTCCGCCAGAATGGTAACTCCCGCCATGGTCGCGTCGCCGAGTTTCGCGCGGACTTGGGAGCCGATAGGAAGGAACACATCCACGCGGGACCCGAACCGGATAATTCCCATTCGATCGCCCTGCCTCGCCATCTCGCCGAGCTTGCTGTAGGTCACGATCCGGCGCGCAATGAGTCCCGCGATCTGGCGCATAAGCACGCGATGCTTGCCGGTCTCGATGCCGACCGACATCTGTTCGTTCTCGAGGCTGGATTTCTCTGCGGCGGCGTTGAAGAACTTGCCTTTGTTGTAGTGGATGAATCGGACGACACCGCTCACTGGGTATCGGTTCACGTGCACGTTGAACACGTTCATGAAGATCGACAGCCGGATCGCTCGGCCCTGGATGAAACTCGGTTCATTGACTTCGGTGATCATAATGAGCTTGCCGTCTGCCGGTGACACGACGAGAGTGGGGCCGCGCTCTCCAGTGCGCTCGGGATCACGGAAAAAGTAGGCAACCCAAAGAGCGAGCAGCAGCAATACGAACGCGACCAGCCAGAGTCCCCACGAGCGCCGGCTGATTGCGAACGCGAAGGCGCCGGCGGCGACGACAGCCGCGATCGCGATGAAGAGGAGCCCTTCGCGCGCAAAGTTCAACGTGAGCCGTTGGGGTCGAGTGCGTGTCCGGTCAAGCGACGGTAGATGTCCAAGTAGCGCTCGCTCGTGGCATCGATCACCTCTTGTGGAAGCCGCGGCGCTGGATAGTTCCCGTCCCATCTCCCAGCGCGCTTCTCGGCGTCCAGATAATCGCGGAGCGGTTGCTTATCGAAGCTGGGCTGAGCGTGCCCCGGCTCATAGGTGTCGGCCGGCCAGAAGCGCGAGCTGTCGGGAGTGAGCACTTCATCCACCAATATAACCTTTTCGCCCCCCTCGCCCCCAGTGCTGTTGGCGCGCCCAAACTCGAATTTCGTGTCTGCGATGATTATTCCGCGAGTGGCGGCGATTGCCCGGCCGGCTTCGTATACCTGGCGCGAAAGCCTCTCCAACTCGCTCGCTGCTGTCTCTCCTATGATCGACTGCATGCGGTCGATCGTGATATTCTCGTCGTGCCCCTCGTCGGCCTTCGTCGCGGGACTAAAGATCGGAGGGTCCAGCCGGTCTGATTCGCGGAGTCGCGCGGGCAACGCCTCGGCGGCTAGGGTTCCGCGCTCCCGGTACTCCTTCCAGGCGGAGCCGGCCAGATACCCGCGCACCACGCACTCGATGGGGAAGACGGTCGAGCGGCGACAAAGCATGGCGCGACCTGCGATCGCCTGCTCGTGAAGCTGGAGCTGGGGCACCTCGCGGACGATCTCCGAAGTATTTGCCGAGAGCATATGGTGCTCGGTTTCCTCTTCGAGCTGGCGCAGCCACCAAGCGGTGATTTGGGTCAGAACGGCGCCTTTGTAAGGGATGGTCTCACCCATCACGACGTCGAACGCGCTCACGCGGTCGGTTGCCACGATGAGGAGACGCTCGGCGTCGACCTCATAAACGTCGCGCACTTTCCCGCGCCTGAAGGGGGGCAGCGGAAGCGCGCTTGTCTGCATCAGCGTCAGACTCGCAGCTCCTCCGCGCGCGCTGGTCTCGCGGATTCGCCAGCGAAGATCGGCGTGATCACATCGCGGAGAAACTCATCGACCTGCTCCGGCGCGCGTCCTACGAATCGCTTGGGGTCGACCACGCCGCGAAGATCCTGGAGTTTGACCGCGAAGGATTTGTCTTTCGAGAGCCGCTCGAGAAGATCGTTCGACTCGGCGCCGTCCTTGAGAGCGCGCGCGGTGGCAATACTGTGTTTTCGAATCGTTTCGTGCGCGATCTGCCGGTCGCCTCCCGCGCGCACGGCGCGGACGATGAGTTGCTCAGTCGCCATGAATGGAAGCTCGGCGGCCACGCGGCGCTCGATCATGGCGGGATGGACCTCGAGCCCACTCGAAATATTCGCCATGAGGACCAGAACCGCGTCGGTGGCGAGGAACATTTCGGGGATCACGAGCCGCCGGTTGGCGCTGTCGTCCAGGGTGCGCTCGAAGTACTGGACCGCGTGCGTCTGATTGGCGTTGCCTTCGAGGGAATTGACGAAGCGGGCGAGCGAGGCGATCCGCTCCGCGCGCATCGGATTCCGCTTGTAAGCCATCGCCGAGGAGCCCACCTGCTCGCTCTCGAACGGCTCTTCGATCTCGCCGAATGACTGGAGAAGTCGAATGTCGCTGCTGAACTTGGCAGCGCTCGCCGCGACGCCGGCCACGACCGAGAGCACGAACGCGTCGAGCTTACGCGTGTAGGTCTGACCAGTCACTGGTAGTGGGGCGGGGAAGGACGCCCTCTCGGTCACTATCTGGTCAAGTCGGCGGACCTTTTCGTGATCCCCTTGAAACAGCTCGAGGAAGCTGGCCTGCGTTCCAGTCGTTCCCTTTACTCCGCGGAAGGGAAGCGTCCTCAGTCGGTAGTCGATATCCTGGAGATCGAGAACCAGGTCCTGCATCCATAAGGTCGCCCGCTTCCCGACAGTCGTGAGCTGCGCGGGTTGGAGATGGGTATAGCCCAAGGTCGGCTGAGCGCGCCACTTCTCGGCAAAAGCGCCGAGCGAGCGAAGCACGTCGAGAACACGTCCGCGGAGAAGATCGAGCCCGCGACGCATCAGGATCAGATCGGCGTTATCGGTGACGTAGGCGCTCGTGGCTCCGAGATGAATGAACGGCTTGGCAGCGGGGGCGACGTCGCCGAACGCATGGACGTGCGCCATCACGTCGTGCCGGAAGCGCTTCTCGTAGGCAGCGACCGCCGCAAAATCGATCTTGTCGAGATTCGCGCGCATTTCGCCGATTGCCTGTTCCGGTATCGCCACTCCGAGTTCGCGCTCCGCTTCCGCCAGCGCGAGCCATAATCGGCGCCAAAGACCATAGCGCGTGGCGGGCGACCACAACTCGAGCATTGAGCGTGATCCGTAGCGCTCGGCCAAAGGGGAGCTATATCGGTTCGTAGTCACTATTGCTGCAGGCTGAATTCAGTGGCATAGATCTGTCCGCCGCGCTCGAAGTACATCCTGACCCCGCCGCGGCCGTACGTAGTGAGAAGGCGATTCACATCCTCGGCGTTTGCAATCGGAGCACGGTTTATCTGAACTATCACGTCGCCCGACTGGAGGCCGATCTGCTGCTGCACCCGATCGCTCACTCTGTTGACGAGCGCGCCCTGGCGACTCTGGATTTGATACTGTGCACGGATCGGAGCCGTGAGCGTGATCAGCTCGAGCTCGCGCAAAACGGTCACTCGCGGAGCGTTCACATCCGGAAGATCCACTACGGCCACGCTGACCGGGATCTCACGCGCTCCGCGCTTGATCACGATCGCATCGTTCTCTCCCACACGCAGCTCCAGTAGCTCCGCGTACCAGTCGTATGGATTATGGAGAGCCCGATTCTGGGATCGCACCATCACATCCCCGGGCCGAATTCCGGCGCGTGCCGCTGGTGATCCTGGTACGACCGACGCCACGATCACCCCGCCGCCCGAACCGGTGATCCCGGGAGAGCGCGACAGCTGCGGCTGAACGCCGATCCACGGGCGCCTGACGACGCCGTGAGCGAGAAGATCCTCGGTAACGCGCCGTGCCCGATTGATGGGTATCGCGAAGCCGATTCCAACCGATCCGCCGCTCGGAGAAAATATCGAGCTGTTGACGCCGATCACCTCCCCCGCCGCGTTCACAAGAGGGCCTCCGGAATTGCCCGGGTTGATAGAAGCGTCGGTCTGAATCATGTCCACGTAGACGCCGGCTCCCTCACTCTGGGCCGCGAGATTCCGGCCGGTTCCGCTCACCACGCCCACGGTGACGCTCGGCTCCGAGTTCGCGAGGATGAAGCCGTACGGATTGCCGATCGCGATCGCCCACTCGCCGATCAAGAGATTGGTCGAAGAGCCAAGCGGTGCCACAGGCAGGTTTCGCGCATCGATTTTGAGCACGGCCAGATCGTTCGTCTCGTCGATGCCGATTAGACGAGCAGGATAGGTTGTCCCATCCTTCATTGCCACGGAGATGCGCGTCGCCCCGGCGACCACGTGCGCGTTGGTTACGACCGCTCCATCGCTCCGTACTATGAACCCCGAGCCGAGACCGGCGGCCGCGCGCTGGCCGGAGCGGCCACCGAAGAACTGCTCGAACACATCAGCGGGAACCTGCTCGACGACTTCCGTCTGGACAGTTACCACCGATGGGGCAACCCGCGCTACGGCGTCCGTGATCGCCGTCCGCCGCGAGGCGCTAACGGCAGCGCTCGTTGTCTCGAGTTGGGATGACTGCGCTGATGAGGGAGTGCTGGATGCACCTTGGCACCCGACCAATACGATGGCGCTCAGCGACCGCGCGAAGCGAATCCTCATGTAGGAGTGCGCGACTTGGGACGCCTCGCTAGCTGACTCAGGAACTTGTCGATTCCCCGATCGCTCAAGGGATGGACGACGAGATTTCGGAGCGACTCTGGAGTTAGGCAAACGATATCCGCACCAGCGAGCGCGCACTCGGCGAACTGAAGGCTTGAGCGAAGGGAGGCGGCCATGACGTCGCACTCCTGTTCGCCGGCTTCGATGGCGTTCTTGATCTCGGCGAGAGTTCGAGTGCCTGCCTGACTGTAACTCTCCAAGTCGTCCAAAGTGACCCGCACGGCCGCGGCTCCCGCCTTGGCGGCAATGATCGCCTGGGCGGCGCTAAAGACGAATGTTGCGCAGACCACCACGCCTTCGGCGGTGAGTCTCGACATCGGAACGAGGGAGTCCTCGACGAGGGGAATTTGCACCACCACGTGATCGGAAACCTTCGCCAGCTCCCGCGCTTCAGTATAGATGTCGCCCGAGGTTACCGCCCCGACCGGAACGCAAATGGGAAAGGCAAACTCGCGCGAGATCTCTTCGAGGCGCTCTCTCGTGTTGGCGTCGCCCGCATCGGCGCTCGAGGCGGTATGTGAGAACGCGACGCCATCGGCGAGTCCCGCCGCAGCCGCGTTCCGGATCTCATCGAGGTCCACGCTCTCGAGGTAAATGTTCATTCGATTCTCAGGTAGAGGTCGTTCGGGTAATCCACGCGCTCGAGAAAGAGAGCATGGGGTGGCGCCGGCTCGGAAACCTCACTGTTATCGGCTTGGGCGAGGAGGTCCGTCATCACCGATACATCGCGGCGACCGTCGCCGATGTCGAGCATCGTCCCAACCAGAAATCTCACCATATGGTGCAGGAAGCGATTGGCCTCGATCTCGAACACCAGTCCGCCTTCTCTCTCGCGCCAGGCCGCGCGCGAAACCGTGCACCGGTGATCGTCCTTCTCCGGTGCTGTCCCCTTGACCGCGAAGGCACGGAAGCTGTGCTCGCCTTCGATGTGCCGCGCGGCCGCTCCGAGGCGATCCAACCCGAGCGGTTTTCGCCAGACCAGCTCCCTCGTGCGTCGAAACGGCGAGGACGCAAAATCGTCGGTGCCTACGTAGTAGCTGTAGCTGCGCGAGCTTGCGCTATATCGCGGGTGAAACTCATCACGCATTTCGAAGGCTGCCGCAATCCATACATCGTCCGGAAGAATGGCGTTCATCGATCGTCTGAGAGCGAGGGCGCTCCACTTCTCAGGCACGCGTAAGCCCGCGGCCTGCCCGCGCGCGTGTACTCCCGCATCTGTTCGCCCGGCGCCCACGACCGGGATGGGTGCTTCGCACAGCCGGGACACCGCCGCTTCGAGAACACCCTGAACTGTCCGCTCCGCGGGCTGCCGCTGCCAGCCGGAAAAGCCAGCGCCATCGTAGTGCAACACGAGTTGCACGGAACGCGACAGCATCGCGTGAAATTAGCCCGCGAAGACCCACTGTCAAGGAACGTAACCCATTGAATATGTTTGACTTTCGCCCGTTCGCTCGTCAATGTGGAACGACCCCAGGAACAGTTGCGCTCTACTTCTGATTTCGCCCGATGGCACCACGAACCTTAGCCGCTCTATCAACTGTGCTCTCTTCCGTCGGAAATGTGGCGGAGGCGTTGAACGCGCTCGCTCACGATGTCATTGAGCACGATCGGAACGGCCACGTCGTGCTTTACATCCACGACGCGAGACGCGAGCTCTTGGTGGAGCGACTCATGCCTGCCCCAGAGGGGATGCGAACGGCACAGATCGAGATCGCTCTCGATCATCTTCCGACGGCGATTCGGCGCACGTTGCAGGCGGGAAAGCAATTTGCCGACTTGGGAAGCGAGTCCGGCGATTACCAGAAGCTCTTGGGCGTCGGTGCGAATACCGAGGCGGGCGTCCTGCTATTGCGCGGATTGCTGGTCGACGGAGAGCTCTCTGGAGTGCTCGCGCTCTCGGAGCCCAGGACGCGCTTCGGTCATAGGTTGTCGGACAAAGTCGCCCCAGCAGCAGACTTGTTCGCGCTAGCCTTCGCGCGCCTGGCCGAACGGCGCGCGCGTGAGGAAGCCGTTCTTATGCTCGAGAGCCTCACGCGCTCGCTCAACGACGAGCATGCGCGGGCGGTAGCAGCCCTCGAACACAAGCTGTCCGAGGCTGAGGCGGCGTTGAACGGCAAGGGAACCGGCGACTCTATCCGCGTCACGCAACTCAAGCGTGCTATCGAGGTGGCCGCAGTCGAAGCGAGAGCAACGGCGCAGCGATTGTCGGCCGTTGAAGAACAGGTGCGTGTGGCCGTGACCAAGCTGGAGAAGGCCCACGTTCAGCTTCACGCCCAGGGCGAAGCCCTCCAGAATCAGAGCAACATCATTTACCGGGTCGAGCAGTCACTCCGCGAGGCCATCACGGCTCAGGACTCGCGCAAGGTGATCGAAGAAGTGCTCCAGATCGTCACGTCGAGAGAGCAAGCCTCGTCGCTCTAAGTCCGAGACAATGAGCGGCCCGCCCTCGAACGCGCTCCACGGCGCCATTCAGAAGCTCGCCTTCCATGAGCCCCTCACCGCTCAGGACGCGGAAGCGGCATTCACCATTGTTATGGAAGGTCAGGCGACCGCAGTTCAGATCGCCGCTCTCTTGTCGGCGCTTCGCGCTACGGGCGAAAGCCCGGAAGTGGTGGCGGGTGTCGTGAGAGCGCTACGATCGGCCATGGTCTCTCTTCGCGCAGAGGATCCCGACGCACTGGTCGATACTTGTGGAACCGGCGGAGGCGCAGTCTCGACATTCAACATCTCGACCGCAGCCGCCATAGTAGCGGCCGGCGCCGGCGTCCGCATCGCCAAGCATGGCAACCGATCGTTCACTTCACGCTGCGGTAGCGCGGACGTGCTCGAGGCTCTTGGCGTGCCTATCGACGTAACGGTCCCCGTCATGGAGCGGGCGCTCCGGGACGCTGGCATTGTATTCATGTTCGCACCGCTCATGCACCCCGCGATGCGTCACGTGGGCCCGGTCCGGCGCGAGCTTGCCGTGCCGACGGTGATGAATATCGTAGGGCCTCTTGCCAACCCCGCTCGGGCCGGCCGGCAAGTCGTGGGGGTCGCGGATCTGGAGCGGGCGCCCGTCCTGGCGGGTGCCTTATCTTCCCTCGGAGCCACCCACGCGCTGGTCGTATACGGTGAGCCCGGCCTGGACGAGGTATCACCCTTAGGGCCCACGCACGTGATCGAGATAACGGACGGAACCACCAAGCGTTGGACCATTCATCCTGAAGACCACGGCTTCAAGAAGATCGCGCCCGAGGATCTGGTGGGAAGCGGGCCAGCGGAGAATGCGATGATCATCGAGAAGATCCTTGATGGCGCGGGAAGCAAGGGGGCACGGGCCGCAATCGTGCTAAACGCCGGGGCCGCGATCTACGTCAGCGGTCGGGTCAAATCCTACGCCGAGGGTGTCAGTGCGGCCGCCAAAGCGATCGACTCGGGCAACGCGAAGTCGGTTCTGGAGCGTCTGAGACGGATTTATACAACGCCGGCGCCGACAACGAGTTAGGCTGTTTACTTCTAGAACCTTCTCAGCACACCCACGACGATCCCCTGGATCGAAATATCGTTCTCGTGAACGTAGATCGGGTTCATCGTCTCGTTCGCCGGTTGGAGCCGGATGCGCCCGTCTCGCTCGCGATAGAATTTCTTGACGGTGGCGGACGTACCATCGATGAGGGCGATAACCATCTCCCCGTTATCGGCCGTGTGCTTCTCGTTTACGATCACGAAATCGCCGTCCCGAATCTGCTCATCGATCATCGAATTTCCGCGAACCCGAAGGACGTAGTGATTTCCGCCACGACGGACGAGATCTTCGGGGACGCCGATGGTCTCTGGAACCTGGATGGCTTCGATCGGCACGCCTGCGGCTACAGTTCCCAGGAGCGGCAGGGAAGCGGCACGCGGAAAGATTTCAGACGGTACCAGCTCAATGCCACGGCTCTCGTTGTAGGCGCGTTTGATGTAGCCTTTGCGCTCGAGATTGGTGAGATGCTCGTGCACCGTGGCGAGAGAGTTATAGTTAAACTGCGTCGCAATCTCCTCGAAGCTTGGCGCGTAGCCGTGTTCTTCGGAGTAGCTTCCGAGGTAGGTCAGAATCTCGCGCTGGCGTTTCGTGAGCGACATGTCCCTTTTCCGCGGCTGGTTTGAGAGAAGACCGGTCGGCCGATCCCACCGAACATTTGCCGAATTACTACGTTAGCCGAAGATCGACCGAAGCGCAAGCTTTTTCCGTCTGGGTACCGCCAACCGGCACCCTCGGTGAGTTGACGGACGAAGCACGGGCTCGCGCCGCAACTCTGGCGCCTCGTGCGGCCGAGCTCAGGCGCGCCGCTGAGCGTGTGGGGGCTGTTCCGTCGTTCCGTGACGCGCTCAAGGGTGTGAACGTAGGGGTTATAGCCGAGGTGAAACGGTCATCCCCGTCAAAGGGCAGCATAAACCCAGGCCTCAACCTCGTGCGCCAGGTCGAGGCGTACGAGGCTGGCGGTGCTAAGGCGGTTTCCGTCCTCACCGAGCGCACCAGATTTGGCGGCTCGAATGACGACCTCCTCAGGGCTCGTGAAGCGATCCGCCTGCCGCTCCTCAAGAAGGATTTCCATGTGGACGTACTGCAGATCCTCGAAGCGAGGGCTCTCGGCGCCTCGGCCGCCCTCGTGATAGTGCGGGCCGTGCCTCCCAAGCTTGTTCGGGATCTCATGAGTGCCGGGGCCGACGCGGGGTTGGAGATTCTGTTGGAGGTGCGCGACGAGAGAGAGCTGGATCTGGCGCTGTCGACGGGCGCCGGTCTGATTGGAGTCAACAACAGAAATCTGGAGACACTCGAAATCGATCCTGAGGCCTCGCTCAAGATTCTACCGCTCATTCCACGTAGCGTCGTTGCGATATCGGAGAGCGGCGTCAGCTCGGCGACCGACGTGAAACGAATTGCCGAAGCCGGTGCCGATGCGGTTCTCGTCGGCTCGGAGCTATCCGCCTCGCGCGATCCCGAAGCAGCGGTGCGCGCACTCACGGGCGTTGCGCGGACCGGCGGTGCTCGCCAAGGTTAAGTTTTGCGGCATGATGCGCCCCGAGGACGCCGCGCTTGGCGCCGAGATTGGTGCGAGCTATATCGGAGTCGTCTTTGCGGACGGCCCCCGTCGTGTCACGCCGACTCAGGGCCGTAAGGTACTCGACGCGGCCGGAACGGCAGTCAAACGCGTCGGCGTTTTCGGCACGAACGACGCCGAGGAGATCGCCCGTATCGCGGAGGAGGCACGGTTGGACATCGTGCAGCTACACGCGGACCCGAGCATTTCGGATGTGAAAGCGCTGCGGGGCAAGTTTCGGGGCGAGGTCTGGGCCGCGATTAGGATAGCGGGCACGCACATCCCCGCCGACGCCGAGCTGCTTTTCGAGGCTGCTGACGCGATCGTACTGGATGCGAGGGGCGGGACGCGTCTTGGCGGCACGGGACAGGCGCTCCCCTGGAACGAATTGGCGGCGGATCTGGCGCGCGACAGAGGAAGCTCCGCCGTCGTGCTTGCCGGGGGATTGAGACCCTACAACGTCATCAGCGCTATCAGGACGCTTGGCCCCGATGTCGTCGATGTCTCCTCGGGCGTCGAGAGCGCGCCCGGCATCAAGGACCCGTGGCTCATGCGGGAGTTCCATGCCGCCGCCACCGGTCTCCGCCCCCGCTAGCCGTGGCGACAGAAACCGTTCACCGTTTCGGCGCGTTCGGGGGGCGTTATGTGCCCGAGACGCTCATCCCCGCGCTCGACGCGCTCGATGCCGCGTTTGACGAGGCGATCCGCGACCCGGAATTTCAGCGCGAGCTGGACCGGCTGCTTAAGGAGTACGTCGGACGCCCGTCTCCACTCAGCACGGCGCCACGACTATCCGATCTCGTTGGCTCGGACGTGTATCTCAAGCGCGAGGATCTGAATCACACCGGCGCACACAAGATCAATAGCGCGCTGGGCCAGGCACTGCTCGCACAGCGCATGGGAAAGCGCCGGATTATCGCGGAGACGGGGGCCGGCCAGCACGGAGTAGCTACCGCAACGGTGTGCGCTCGTTTCGGCCTTGACTGCACGGTTTACATGGGCGAAGAGGACATGCGCCGGCAAGAGCTCAATGTCTATCGCATGCGCCTCATGGGAGCGAAGGTCGTCCCGGTCCTCTCGGGCACGCGCACGCTCAAAGATGCGACGAGTGAAGCTATCCGCGACTGGGTTACGAACGTCAATGACAGCTACTATATCATTGGCTCGGTCGTGGGGCCCGCTCCCTACCCGCGAATGGTTCGCGACTTCCAGTCAGTCATTGGACGCGAGGCAAAGGCTCAGCTACTCGAGATCGCCGGTCGAGCACCTTCAAGCGTGGTGGCCTGCGTAGGGGGCGGATCCAACGCCATGGGAATCTTCCACGCCTTTGTCCCCGATTTGTCGGTTGAGCTGGTGGGAGTCGAGGCGGCTGGCCGGGGGCTCGACAGCGGGGAGCATTCCGCCTCGCTAGAGCGCGGAGTTCCGGGGGTGCTGCATGGCTCCCTGAGCTATCTGCTCCAAGACGAAAGCGGTCAGGTGCACCCGGCCCACTCGATCTCAGCTGGGCTCGACTACCCAGGTGTGGGACCCGAGCATTCATACCTCAAGGAAACGGGCCGGGCCCTCTACGTCTCGGTGACCGACGACGAAGCGGTAGGGGGTTTAGGGCTCCTGAGCCGCCTTGAGGGAATCATCCCCGCCCTGGAGACGTCACACGCAGTGGCTTGGGTCGTCAGAGAAAGAGCCCGGTGGAAAAAGAGCGACGCGGTGCTGATCTGCGTTAGCGGTCGGGGTGACAAGGATCTCGCGCAGATAACTGAGATGGGACTTCTTCCCGCATGACAACGTCGGTTCCACCCAAGACCGAGGACCAAGCTCTCGATGAGCCGTCCTTCCCCATCGCTTACGTCACCGACCTGCTCAAAGCCTTCGTCAAAGCGGTTCGCGCGCATCAGCTATATCTGCCGAACAATCCCATGTACGCGCGGTCACTCGAAGCTGTACGGGAATCGTTTGCCGGTCTCTGGCAACACACCGACGAGCTCGACCTGCACGTCGTCGAGACGCGTATGGAGTGGGAAGGCCGGGTCGTTCTCGACGAGGCCGAGCGCACGAGCGACAACATCGCGTGGCTTCTCTACAAGGATGGCATTCGCGAGCTGACGATGCTCAAGGGGTTCGAGCAAGAGGAGCTCGGCATCTTCTTCAGTCTCCTTCAGCGAGTGCGGAAGGCGACGGACGATGACGACGACCTGCTCACGCTGATGTGGGAGCGGGAGTTCATGACGCTTCAATACCGATACGTGGACCTTACCCAGGAAGGCGGCGCCGGCGTCGAGTCGATGGAGCGCGCCGAGCAGAAGGAAAAGATCCTATCGCCCGCGCAGGCCGAAGCTGGACTCGAATCAACTCAATCCTCCATCGCGAAGATGGACGACTTCGACGCGACACTCTACTTCCTGGACGACGGTGAAGTCGAGTATCTGCATGGCGAGATCAAGCGCGAGTTCTCCGCCGATCTGCGGCCGGCCGTAATCGCGTCGCTCCTCGACACCTTCGAGACGCAGAAAGACCCGACGGTGCGCGAGGAAATTTGCGGGCTTCTCGATTACTTCCTCCTCATTCTCCTATCCACCGCACAATACCGAAACGCCGCATACCTCCTCCGGGAAGCCGGCGTAACGGCCGCCCGCGCCCCGGACGTGCTAGACGCTCAGAAGCAGCGTCTCACCCAGCTCGGCGAGCTGATGAGTGACCCGAAGCCGCTTGGGCAACTCCTTCAGGCGCTCGAGGATTCTCCGTTGCGCGCCCCTCAACACGAGCTCGACGAGTTGTTCGGAATCCTCCAGCCCCGCGCTTTGGAGACCATTCTGAGCTGGATCGGCCGCAGCAGCAATCCTCCTCTCAAAGTTCTGCTCGAAGTCGCTGCCTCCCGGCTCGCCAGCAGCAACAGCGCTGAGCTGATTCGTCTCATCGGGTCAGACGACGAGGCGGTCGTCGTCGAGGCCATCCGCCGAGCCGCGGCGCTCAAGTCGCCTGCCGCTGTGCCAGCACTCGGGAAGATGCTCACGGTCGGTGAGTCGGACATGCGTCTCGCGGCCGTGACCGCGCTCACCGACATCGGGTCGCCGGGCGCGATGCAGATGCTTGAGCGCGCGCTGGTCGACGATGACCGCGAGGTGCGCATTGTCGCAGTCCGCGCACTCGCCGCGCGCAACGCGCGAGCAGCGTTGCCGAAAGTCGAGGCGGCGATCAAAGGAAAAGAGCTTCGCGAGAGCAACCTGACGGAGAAGATGGCCTTCTTCGAAGCATATGGTCTTCTTTCAGGTGACGCTGGTGTCCCACTCTTGGATGGTCTGCTCAACGCCAAGGGCTTCATGGGGAAGCGGGACGACTCCGAGATCCGTGCATGTGCAGCGATAGCGCTCGGCAAAATCAACACCCCAAAGGCGATGGAGTCCTTGAACCGCGCGGCGGGCGAGAAGGACGTGATCGTGCGAAACGCGGTGAGCCGCGCGATTCGCGGAGGTAGCGGATGAAAACACCGCTGCGAGGAACCGTCGTCGGTGGGGACAGGGAATCGGGCGCGAGCGTTCGCCGCGGTGGAAGAAATTTCATGGTGGCGTTCTACGCAGCCCTACGCGCGATCAAGCTCTACCCGCTCGAGCACACCGCGGTGCAGAAAACGCTGGCCGAGTTGTCGCAAGTCGCCGAAGCGCTGCGCGCCGAGGAAGGCGAGCTCGAGTTCAGAATATCTGGAGAGTTCATCTTCCTCAACTCGACGCGGCTGAGACTCGACTTGAGCAACTACGCCACGTTCGGACACATACTGACGCTCTGTAAACTCGCCGGCGTCGGCGCGATTCATATCGGGGTCAACGGAACCGCTCGGGACTGGACCTTCCTTTTATCGCTCCTCGGAGGAGAAACGAAGAGTGCCCCCCCTGACAGGTTCACGGAGATTCTGGGCCGTCTCAAAGAGGCGAAGATAGAGACCTTCCAGCTCGACGCGCCAACCGAAACGGCGATGGACAAAGAGTTCAACGAGGAAGCCAAAGCGGCGGCCAATCGCACGTACTCGCACTCGGTCGCCGTCACCAAGGACGTCATCAACTCGGTCCGGATCGGCAAGACGCCTAACATCAGAAAGATCAAACGCGTCGTACAGGGTATCGTCGACCAGGTCCTTAATGAGGAGACCTCACTCATCGGTCTCACCGCGATCCGCGATTATGACGAGTACACGTTCACGCATTCGGTGAACGTGTGCATTTTCTCGATCGCGCTCGGTCGACGTCTCGGCATGACCAAGATCCAGCTTTACGAGCTGGGACTGGCGGCCTTAATGCACGATATCGGCAAGTCGCGCGTGCCGATCGACCTTCTACAGAAAGCCGGCGAGCTCACGGAAGAAGAGTGGAAATGGATGGCGTCCCATCCATGGCTCGGTGTACTGGTGCTGTTCCAGTTCCGTCGCCAGCAGGAAGAACTTTCGTACCGCGCCATGACGGTCTGTCAGGAGCACCACATGAAAATCGATCTGACCGGCTACCCGAAGGCGGTTCGCCCCCGTCAAGTCAGCCTCTTGAGCAAGATCGTCTCAATCGCTGATGGCTACGATGCCGCCACTTCGAGACGAGTCTACATGACTGAGGCACTCGCTCCGTCGGCCGTTCTGGAAGAGATGCGCGACAATCCGCGACGCGGATTGGATCCGGTGCTCGTGAAGGCGTTCATAAACCTGTTGGGCATCTACCCGGTCGGCACGGTAGTGGTGCTCGACACTTTCGAGCTGGCCGTCGTCTCTGCCGCGAACCCGAATCCAGAATCGCTCTCGAGACCGATCGTCAAGATCATTAGCGACGCGCAGGGCAACAGCATCATTCCGCCCCTGCAAGTGGACCTAGCTGTTCCGGAGGCCGGAGGCCAATATGCCCGGACCATCATCAAGACGGCGGACCCCGATCGCTATGGCATCACCCCCGGCGACTACCTCATCTAGCTCCATTACGCGTCGATTCGACGCGCTAAAACAACGCTCGCGCCGCGCCCTGGTCTGCTATGTCACAGCGGGCCATCCTGATGTCGTCCGGTCAATTGAGACGTTGCGGGCGCTCGAGGAAGGCGGCGCCGACATCATCGAGCTGGGCGTCCCGTTCTCCGATCCAATCGCCGATGGGCCCGTGATCCAGGCGAGCTCGCAGCGGGCGCTCGAGCTGGGCATGACCTACAACGGAGTGCTTTCCCTCGTTGAGGAAGCCAAGTCCAGCGTTCCCGTGGTTCTCTTCAGTTATCTCAATCCGATTCTGGCGGCGGGCCCCGATGCTCTCACGAGGGCCGCCGAGGCCGGGGCGAGTGGGATTCTCGTCACAGACATTCCCGTAGGCGCCGATCCGCCGCGCGAAGAGTGGCTTGGTAGTAGCCCGCTTGCCTTCATTAGACTGGTTGCGCCAACGACCCCCCGCGACAGAATGGCCGAGATCGCGCGGCACGGCAGCGGATTCGTTTATCTTATCAGCCGGCTCGGAGTTACAGGGATTCAGGAAACAACCGCGACATCGCTGCCCGACACGATCCGTCGCCTGCGATCGACTACCACGCTTCCGATCTGCGTCGGGTTCGGGATCTCCACCCCGGAGCAGGCGCGCAGTGTCGGCGAGTTGGCCGATGGAGTAGTGGTCGGGAGCGCTCTAGTGCGAGCGGCTGAGCGCGGCCCCGAAGAGGTGCTGAAGCTGACACGCAGTCTGCGAGAGGGTCTTGATGCCTAGCGAGCACCCGTCCAAAAAGAAGTCGCCACCGAGCCGCTCGGCTCAAGGCGCGCCGCCCACCGATATCGTGACTCTCAAGGCAATGCGCTTTCACGCCCGAATCGGCGTCTTGCCGCACGAGGCTGAGATTGCGCAGTCGATCGAGGTCGACGCATCGCTTTGGTTTCGGCGCAGTGGAACGCGACCCACGGCCAAAGACATCGTCGATTACCGACGTGTTTACGAACTGGTCGCGGAAGTCGTGACAGAGGGTCACACCAATTTTCTCGAGGAAGTCGGTGAGCGAATCGCAGACCGCGCCCTTGAGTTACCGCTGGTCCAACGGGTCCGGATCGCGGTGCGGAAGCCAAATGTCGCGCTGCCGGGGCCGCTCGCGTACGCCGAAGTCGCACTCGAGCGAGAGCGTGAGTGAGAGATGTGGCTTACATAGCGCTCGGCTCCAACCTCGGCCAGCGCGAGGTATTTTTGGCGGAGGCACGACGCGCGATCTCAGCACTCGCTGGGACGAAGGTGCTCGGTCAAACCGAGGCAGAAGAGACCGCTCCGATCGGACCTGTTAAGCAGGGACCCTTCCTCAATCAAATGATCGCCATCGAAACAGAGCTTTCGCCGAAGGATCTACTCTCTGAGCTCAAGCAAATCGAATTGAATGCCGGGCGCGTCCGCACCGCGCGCTGGGGTCCGCGCACGCTCGACTTGGACATTGTGCTGTTCGAGAAGCAGGTGGTACGCGAGCCCGGACTAACGGTGCCCCATCCCGAGCTGTCGAATCGCGAGTTTTGGCTGAGAGAGCTCGCGGAGTTGAGGGGCGGCCGAATTGGATAAGACGAAAACAGAGCAACGCACCATCACTGTCCGCGACTTCGCAGAGCGCAAGCGCAAAGGTGAAAAGCTGGTGGTGATGACTGCCTACGACGCGCTCTTCGGGCGGCTCGTGGACGAAGCCGGCGTCGATGCCATCCTGGTTGGCGACTCCGTCGGAACCGCCGTGATGGGTTACGCGTCTACCCTCCCTATGACGCTCGATCACATGATCTACCACGCCTCTGCCGTCAGACGCGGGGTTAAGCGCGCACTGATCATCATCGACATGCCGTTTCTCTCTTATCAGGCGAGCATCGAAAGTGCCGTACTCAACTGCGGACGCGCGATCCAGGAGACTGGAGTGGGCGCTGTAAAAGTCGAGGGTGGAGGTCCGGAAATGCTCGATACCATTCACGCTCTCGTGCGCACGGGAATCCCGGTAATGGCACACATTGGATTCACGCCGCAATCGATCAACACACTTGGCGGAGCCCGTGTTCAGGGGCGAGAAGAGGAAGGTGCAGAGCGATTGATTGGCGAGGCAAAAGGGCTCGAAGAAGCGGGCGCGTTCGCGATCGTGCTCGAGCTCGTGCCGGCGGCACTCTCGGGACGCATCACCGCGGCGGTCGGCGTTCCCACGATCGGAATCGGGGCGGGCGCGCAATGTGACGGCCAGGTTCTCGTGCTTCCGGACGTGCTCGGCCTGAACGACACGTTCAACCCCAAGTTTCTCAAGCGTTACGCCGAGATGGCTGACGAGGTCCGCTCCGCCATTGGAACATGGGCTGGTGACGTGCGCAGCGGCGTCTATCCGGATGCTGAGCACAGCTTCTGAAATGCAGACGGTCGGAACCATTGCTGAAATGCGACACGTAATTGCGGACACTCGTGCCGAAGGCAAGAGCGTCGCGTTCGTGCCGACGATGGGCGCGCTTCACGAAGGTCATCTCAGGCTCGTCGACGAAGCGAAGGTGTTGGCTGACGTGGTGGTAATGAGCGTTTTCGTCAATCCTCTTCAGTTCGCGCCGAGTGAAGACTTCGCTCGCTATCCGCGCACTCTCGACGATGATTCCAGGCTGGCGGCGGAAAGGGGAGTGGACTTTCTCTTCACACCCACGAAGGAAGATATGTATCCGGAGCACGCTCCCGTCGTGATGGTCCACCCCGGAAGCGTTGGAAAGGAATGGGAAGGCGCCGTACGCCCGCATCACTTCGAGGGCGTCCTCACTGTCGTCGCCAAGCTCTTCCACATCGTGATGCCCGACGTTGCGGTGTTCGGCCAGAAGGACCTCCAGCAGGTCGCGGCCGTCAAAGCCATGGTCCGTGATCTCAATTTCCCTGTCGGGATTCTCGTGGCACCTACGATTAGGGAGCCTGATGGCTTGGCCATGTCGAGCCGGAACCGCTACCTCTCTCCCAAAGACCGCGAGCTCGGACTCATCCTATCGAAAGCCCTGTTCGCGGTGCGAGACGCATTCACGCGAGGAGAGCGCCGGGCGAGTGCACTCGAAGCGATTGGCTGGCGTATGCTCGAGCGAGTTGTCGGACTGACGCCGCGCTATCTGGCCGTCGTAAATGCCGACACCTTTCAGCGGGTCAACAACGTGCGCCACGGCGACGCCGCGGTGGGCGCCATCCGAGTCGGCGAAACCAAGTTGATCGACAACATCATCTTCTAGCTATGGCGCAACTCGAGCCCACGGGAATGCCAACCTGGGCGCAGGTAAGTGAGCGTCGCCTGGCGCACATTCAGCGCGTTACCTCGCTGCTCCGGGCGTGGGGGGCCGCGATGCGGCTAACAGCCGAGGAGGCCAATGCCTGGATCGACGCCGGCACATGGCACGACGCGCTGCGTGATGCGCCCGTGTCGGAGCTCCGCAACATCACGGGTGATCGAAAGTCCCCCGACGGCTTGCTCCACGGTCCGGCCGTGGCGATCAAGCTCGAAGGCGAGGGAGAGCGGAGAACAAACCTGCTCGAAGCCATTCGCTATCACACGGTCGGCCATGCGCGCTGGGATCGAACTGGCCGCGCTCTTTACATGGCGGACTACCTCGAGCCAGGCCGTAAGTTTCTCGCCGAAGATCGCGGCTTTCTCGCCACTCAGGTGCCGCACAACTTTGACGGGGTGTTCCGCCAGGTAGTCCGCTTCCGCCTCGAGTGGTCGGTGCGTGAGGGCAATCACATCTTCCCCGAGACCGTCGAGCTCTGGAATAGTCTGAGGTGACGCGTCCCTGGCTTCGATACGGCCGAATGTTTCTGGTGCTCCTGATTTTGGCCGTCATAGGCTGGATCGTTTGGCTGGTGACGACCAGCTTCTCCGCGTCCAGAGAGAGCTTTGTCGCCACCGATGCCCGCGCTCCCGACGGCACGCGCATCAAGGTGGAGGTCTTGAACGCCACCAAGACGAAAGGTCTGGCGCGACGCGCGACGCTGTTTCTCCGGGACCGCGGCTTTGATGTCGTTGGCTCGGGCAATGTCAGCGAGCAGCGAGCGACCACAATCGTCTACGATCGCTCTTCACATCCCGAGTGGGCCCGCCTCGTAGCCCGGGCGATGAATGCGCCCGTCACAGAGCGGCCCGACAGCTCACGCTACCTGGACGTTACTGTCCTTCTCGGCGCCGACTGGCGGTCGCCGGCGCTGCCGTTCCACCCGTAACTGCCCGCAGGCCGCCGCGATATCCATCCCGCGGCTCTTTCTCACCGCAACCTCAATGCGCTGAGCCCTCAGGCGGCGAGCGAACCATTGGATCTGCTGAGGCGAGCTCGGAGTGAAGTTGCCGGCCCCCCCGGGATGAAGAGGAATGAGATTGACGAAGGCACCGCACTCGCGAGCTAACTCCGCGAGTTGTGCCGCCTGCTCGGCGCCATCGTTGATTCCGCCTAGCATCACATACTCGAACGTCACACGTCGATCGAATACCTTTGCCGCGTCGATGACGCTCGCAAGCGGATACTTGGTGTTGATGGGCATGAGGGACTGACGCAGCTCGTCATTCGGCGCGTGAATCGAGATCGCGAGGCGGAACTGCTCACGGCGCTCCCCTAGCGCGACGATTCCTGGCAGCACGCCGACCGTCGACACGGTGATGTGGCGGGCCCCGATTCCGAGTCCCGAAGGCGCGTTCAAGACTGTGAGTGCTGGGTCGACCGCCTTCCAGTTCATGAGCGGCTCACCCATTCCCATGAAGACGACGTTCGTTACCGCTTTAAGTGGCGAAAGAAGCCTCATCTCGCGCACCTGTCCCGCGATCTCGAACATCTGGAGGTTCCGGGTAAAGCCCATCGCACCGGTCGCGCAAAACACGCATTGAAGCGCACAGCCCGCCTGCGAGGAGATGCAGAGAGTAAGGCGTGAGCCCTCGGGAATCGCAACGGTCTCGATGAACTCGCCATCGTCCAGGCGGAAAAGAAACTTCTCCGTACCATCGCTCGACGTCTGTCGGGTGGCGAGCGTCAGGCGCGGCATGGTGAAGTGCTCTTCGAGGAGGTGCCGAAAGGCGATCGGCAGATCCGTCATGGCCGCAAAACTCTCCGCCGGGTTCTGCCAGAGGTGCCGCACCACCTGCGAGCCGCGAAACGGTTTCTCGCCGTGCTCGACGGCAAAACCGCGGAGCCGCTCCTCGGCTTCCGAAGGAAGGATGTCCAGAAGGTTCGGCTTCGCCGGTAAAGGCTCCCGACGTGCGTTTTTGTCCGACATGCTCCTTCCACCAAGTCTATGCAACTACTAAATTTAACCCCTCTCAATGGCTTATTCGACCCACACGTCCCCGCGCTGACCTCCACGGCCTCTACTTCCCGTTTCGCGACGGCAAAGCGCACCCATCTGGGCGGAGAGCTCAGGCCGTCTCACGTCGGGGCTAAAGTCAAACTCGGCGGCTGGGTACACCGTACGCGAAACCTGGGCGGGATTGTTTTCCTCGATCTCCGCGATCGGGCTGGACTCGTTCAGGTGTCGTTCGATCCGAGATGGACCCCCGTTCACGTAATCGAGCGCGCGGGCCGGCTCGGTCTCGAAACAGTGATTATGCTCGACGGTGAAGTGGACGCACGTCCCGTCGAAATGCGCAACGCGGACATGGAGACGGGCGAGATAGAAATCCGTGCTCGCGATTTCCAGATCGTCGGACCCGCCCAGACGCCCGCGATTCCCGTAGCGCGAGGGAAGGGGGAGAAGCTGCCAGCTGAAGAGTTGCGGCTCAAGCACCGCAATTTGGATCTCCGCCGGTTCGAACTCCAGAAAAACCTCATACTTCGTCATCGGCTCCAGCAAGCGACACGTCGCTTCCTCGATGAGCGCGGATTTCTCGAGATCGAGACGCCGATACTTACCAAGCCGACGCCGGAAGGTGCGCGTGACTATGTCGTGCCGAGTCGCGTGCATCCGGGCGAGTTCTACGCCCTTCCACAATCCCCACAGCTGTACAAACAGCTGCTGATGATCGCCGGCTTCGACCGCTACTTTCAAATTGCACGCTGCTTCCGCGACGAGGACCTCCGAGCCGACCGACAGCCGGAGTTCACACAGATCGACATCGAGGCGTCGTTCGTCGAGCCCCAGGATATCATCTCTCTCACTGAGGGAATGCTCTCAGCGCTGTTCAAGGAATCGGGACATGAGATTCCGCCAAAATTCGACCGCCTGAGCTACGCCGCGGCTATGGAGCGATTTGGCTCGGATCGGCCCGACCTGCGCTACGCGCTCGAGATCTTCGACGCGGGTGACGTATTTCGCGGGTCGGAATTTGGGATAACGAATTCGGCCTTGGCTGCCGGTGGGCGCGTACGCGGAATCAGGATTCCGGGCGGGGCCACGCTCTCTCGGAAGCAGGTGGATGACTTGGAAGCGGTCGCGAAATCCGCGGGCGCCGGTGGAATGATTCGGCTCAAGCGCGGAGCGGGCGGCCTGGAAGGCCCGGCGGCCAAGTTTCTGACCGAGAGCGCGGCGGAGCGCCTGGCGGTCCAAGAGGGTGCGCTCTGCCTTTTGGTTGCCGGACCGGAGCATGTCACGAGTCCCGCGCTCGACCGCGTGCGGCAGGATGTTGCGCAACGGCTCTCGATGGTGTCCGAAGACAAAAGGTCATTCCTCTGGGTCACCGATTTTCCCTTGTTCATTCGCGAACAGACTGGCGCGCTCAGCTCCGTGCATCACCCCTTCACGTCGCCGAATCCGGAAGACATCGCGCTCTTGGATTCGGCGCCGGAAAAGGTTCGCTCTCTCGCTTACGACGTCGTGCTGAATGGCACCGAGCTTGGGGGAGGGAGCATCCGAATCAACGATCCGGCATTGCAGCGGAAGGTGTTGTCGCTCCTCGGAGTGGACGACGAGACCGCACAGCTCCGGTTCGGTTTTCTATTGGACGCGTTGAGTGCGGGTGCGCCTCCCCATGGCGGGATCGCGCTCGGGTTCGACAGGATCGCGATGATGCTTGCGGGCGCATCATCGCTCAGAGATGTGATTGCTTTTCCGAAAACCACTGCGGCGAGAGCGCTTTTCGAGAACGCGCCTTCTCCCGTTCCACCCGAAGACCTGAGGGAACTTCATCTTCAGACCATGACGAACTGACGTGAGCGACGAGACATCGATTCAGCGCCTCTCGACCGAAGGCGCGGATATGCTGACGCTGGCCGGGGTCAACGACGAGAACTTGGTAGAGCTGGCCCGTCAGACGGGAGCAAAGATCGCGCTTCGCGGCGAGACGATGGCGATCAGCGGAAACACAGAAGCCGTAGCGCGCGCGATTGTGATCGCCCAGCGAATGATCGACACCGCCAAGCAACAGATGTCACTGACCGCGGACGATGTGCTCCGAATGAGCATCGAGCCTCCCCGCGATGGCAACGGTAACGGCGTCGACAGCGACACCCGCATCGTTCTGCCGGGAGTCCGGAAGATCATTCAGGCAAAGACGAGCGGCCAGGCTGAGTACATGAAGCTGATGGCGGAGAACGACATCGTCGTCGGCATTGGACCAGCGGGCACCGGCAAGACTTACTTGGCAGTTGCGGCGGCGGTCGACGCGCTCGCCCGCAAGCGCGTGCGTCGGATCGTCCTCGCGCGTCCCGCCGTCGAAGCCGGAGAAAGTCTCGGATTTCTTCCCGGCGATATGCAGCAGAAGGTCGACCCTTATCTGAGGCCGCTATACGATGCGCTCGAGGACATGATGCCTCACGAGCGCGTGCAAAAGTCGCTCGAGACGCGCACCATCGAGATCGCGCCTCTTGCCTACATGCGCGGAAGGACCCTTGCCGACGCGTTCGTCATTCTCGACGAGGCCCAGAACGCGACGACCGCGCAGATGAAAATGTTCCTGACGCGCCTCGGCGTTAACTCGAAGGCGGTGATCACGGGCGACAAGACTCAGATCGACCTGCCCAAGAGGGAAGAGTCTGGTCTGGTTCAGATCGAGCGCATCTTGCCCGGCATCGATGGCATCGGGTTCTACTATCTCACTGACGCGGATGTCGTGCGTCACCGGCTCGTTCGCGAGATCATTAAGGCGTACGCAGAGGATTCGGGCGCCTGAGCACACGGGCGCGGGGCTGACTGGATGAAGCGGCCTCCGCGCGGGCTAGCGATAGATATTTCGTCCAGCGTCCGGCGTATGAGCGTCTCCCGCTCGAGAGTAAGGGAGGCTGCCGTCGCGGCCTTGAAAGCCGAACGCGTGTGGGCTGCCATGTTATCGATCACGTTCGTCGGGCGCGCCACGATGTCGCAGCTAAACAATCGCTACCTCGGGCATCATGGAGCAACTGATGTGATATCCTTTGGCCTCACCAACGTCGGGAAGCAGGCCGCAGTCGTTGGGGACGTCTACATCTGCGCGGAGGTCGCCCGGGAGAACGCCCGGAGGCAGGGCATTTCGGCGGGCGAAGAGCTGCTCCGACTGGTGGTACACGGCACGCTTCACGTCCTTGGTCACGATCATCCCAGCGGCGAGGCCCGGACCACGTCCCCTATGTGGCGGAAACAGGAGAGGATTCTCTCGCGTGTCCTCTAGCCGCCTGATCGAGGACTTCGACGCTCGGAAACCGGCTGCCCTGGCACGAGTGGTCAGTATTGTCGAGAACCATCGAGATGGATTCGAGGAGATACTCGGCTCGCTCCATTCGCGAACTGGTCGGTCGAGACGGATTGGCCTCACCGGTCCGCCTGGCGCTGGGAAGAGCACGATCACAGCGCTACTCGTGAAGAGATTTCGCGACGCCGGTCTAACGGTTGGAGTTATCGCGGTGGATCCGACGTCACCCTTCACAGGCGGCGCATTGCTTGGGGATCGGGTCCGCATGGAGAACGTCGCACTCGATCCAGGTGTATTCATACGGTCGATGGCGACACGTGGCTCGCTCGGTGGCCTTGCGGCCGCGACTCGAGAGGTTGCCGATGTTCTCGACGCATTCGGCTTCGACCGATTGCTGATCGAGACCGTAGGGGTGGGTCAATCGGAGCTGGACGTAGCGCGAACCGCCGACTCAACGCTGCTCGTTCTCGTGCCTGAATCCGGCGACTCGATCCAGACGCTCAAAGCGGGAGTGATGGAGGTGGCAGATATTTTCGTGGTCAACAAGGCCGACCGGCCCGGCGCTGATCGCTTGCGCAACGATGTCGAGCTCATGCTCGGACTCCGCAAAGGTGTTTCGTTCGGCAGCGTTCCGGCGCATCACGGAGTCGATCTCAAGCGGATGAATCCCACGCGAGCCGCGCGCGAAGCTGCGGCCGCGGCTAACCCTGTTGAATGGACTCCTCCAGTTTTGAGCGCGGTCGCGACCAAGGAAGAGGGAATCAACGAGATCGTTGCGGCACTCGATCGGCACTTCGCTTATCTTGAGCAGAGCGGGAAACTCCGCGCGCGCAGACGCGAAAGAATGCGAGAGCGTGTGATGGATGTCGTAGAGCAGAAGGTCCGCGGACGCCTGTGGAAGGACACGGGTATAATGAGTTGGCTCGAGCGGCAGCTGCCATCGATGGAAGACGGAAGCGCCAATCCCTTCGCCGTGGCAGACGAGCTGTTGCGACAGAGCGGCGAGCTCGTACGTGGAGAAGAGGATAAATGACGAAACTCAAGAGTCCCGGCTCCAACCGCGCTTCCGATAGCGAGCTCATTTCGACAATTGAAGAGCAGAGCGCCGAGCTGCGCCTCCTCCGCGCGGAAGTCGCCGAGTGGCGGAAGAAGTATGAGAAGGGCGAGCTCCGCGACATCGCCTTCACCAACTCGGAGAAGGAGATCCAGCCGATCTACACACCGCTCGACCGAGCGGAGACGGGCGCCGAGGCGCTGGGAATGCCCGGATTCTATCCCTACACGCGAGGCGTTCATCCGACTGGCTATCGCGGCCGGCTGTGGACGATGCGCCAGTTCGCTGGATTCGGGAGCGCCCGTGATACGAACGAGCGGTACAAGTTCCTGCTCGAGCACGGTCAGACCGGACTCTCCGTCGCATTCGATTTCCCGACGTTGATGGGATACGACTCCGATCATCCCAGGTCCGAAGGAGAGGTCGGAAAATGCGGAGTGGCGATCTCGAGCCTGGCCGACATGGAGACGCTCTTCGACGGAATACCGCTGGATCAGGTCTCGACCTCGATGACCATCAATGGGCCGGCGGTAATTCTTTACTGCTTCTACATCGCTGCCGCGGAGAAACAGGGTGTCGATTCGACAAAACTGCGCGGAACGATCCAGAATGACATCCTCAAGGAGTACATGGCGCAGCACGCGTGGGTTTATCCGATCGAGCCCGCGCTCAGACTCATCGTCGATTGCTTCGAGTGGTCGGCGCAGCACGTGCCGCAGTGGAACACGATATCGATCTCCGGCTACCACATCAGAGAAGCCGGTGCGACCGCGGCCCAGGAGCTGGCGTTCACGCTCGCGGATGGATTCACCTATGTCGAGCGTGGGATCGCCCGAGGCCTCAACGTCGACACGTTTGCCCCACGACTGTCCTTCTTCTGGGACATCCACAACGATTTCTTTGAGGAGATAGCAAAGCTTCGAGCTGCGCGGCGCATTTGGGCGCGGCACATGAAAGACCGTTACGGGGCAAAGGATCCTCGCTCGCTCATGATGCGCTTTCACTCGCAGACGGCGGGCGTGACCCTGACCGCGCAGCAGCCGATGAACAACGTCGTGCGCGTCGCTTACCAGGCGATGGCGGCGGCCCTCGGCGGAACACAGTCGTTGCACACCAATTCCATGGACGAGACCCTGGCGCTGCCGACTGAAGAATCCGTGCAGGTGGCGCTTCGCACGCAGCAGATTCTCGCCTACGAGACTGGAATTCCCAACGTGATCGATCCGCTTGGCGGCTCATACTATGTCGAGGCGCTCACCACCGAGCTCGAGCGCGAGGCGGAAACACTCTTTAGCCAGATCGAAGAGGTGGGCGGCGTGGTGCGGGGTCTCGAGACCGGATGGTTACAGCGGAAGATCAACGAGTCGGCCGCCCGCCAGCAGTGGGAAGTTGAGCAGCATCGACGAGTGATCGTGGGCGTCAACGAATTCGTCACCGACGAGCCCGAGCTCAAGATCGAGCTTCTCAGAATTGCGGAGCAGACCGAGCGCGAGCAGAGGCAGCGCATGGCGAAGATGCGCGCGGGGCGCG
>JABXNS010000019.1_pt1 | contig 119946 bp, 129 predicted proteins | sample 7301101 | NCBI WGS metagenome assembly JABXNS01 (sample SAMN14449646, study PRJNA615230) | soil metagenome | isolation source: soil from bare, unvegetated metal-rich iron-sulfur acidic spring small-cell... | place: Canada: Paint Pots Mound, Kootenay National Park, BC | collected 2017-05-25 | reverse complement strand
CCCACTCCGCCGCCCAATGCGACCGCCCCGCCGCAGACGAAACCGCAACCGCAGATCAAAGTCAACGTTCCTAAAACGACCAGTAACAACACGAATTCGAGCACAAACAAAGCCTATGTCCCGCCTAAGAATGGCTCCGAGAACGGCGTGCCGTCGGGTCAAGGCACCGCGCCGCCGCATCCCGCCAGCACCGCGCCCGCCGGAACACCGAGGCCGGCGTGCCGCAATCCGTACCAGGACGCAACCGTCGTGCAGCAAGTCTCGCCCGATTATCCGGAGACAGCGCGCGAACTGGGTCTGGGTCAGGTTACGGTGCAAGTGAAGGTCACCGTTAGCCCGAGCGGCAGCCTGATCAATGCTTCGATTTTCCAGAGCGGCAATAACATGTCGCTCGACCAAGCCGCTTTGTCGGCAGCGCGCCAGTCGACATATTCACCGAAAGTCGTGAACTGCGAATCGGTAACCGGCGACTATCTGTTTAAGGTCACGTTCGACCCGAACCAGTAATCACACACCGCAGAATCCTCCTCGCCGCGCTCGCGGTCTCTCTCCTGCTTCATCTGATCCTGGCCATCTATTGGTATTGGCCGTATACGCATTCGCAGACGGACGAACAGCTCGCCAACGTACGCGTGATACAAATCGCGCGCCGAACTCCGCCTCCGCGACAAACGCCTGCGCCTGTTCGCACATCAACGCCGGTTGTTTCGAAAGCTCGTGCTAAAGTTGCACCGCCGCATCTCACCGCGTCCGGCGGAAAGAACGCAGCCGGCGCTGTTGCTGCGGCCGCTACACCGACTCCGCAGCCCGTTGCAACCGCGAAAGTTCCCGCCGTAGGCTGCGCTCGCCCGAATGCGCCGGCCGGCTTGAGCGCGAGCCCTGATCCTTCAAACATCACCGCCGAAGCGCGCGCGAGCCGTGTGAACGGCACCGCCGCGATCGACGTTTCGCTCGATCCATCCGGCAATGTCACCGATGCAAAGGTGGCGCGCTCGTCGGGCAACGACGGTTTGGACGCGAGCGCGCTCGACATGGCGCGCAGCGCGACGTACACGCCGCAATACTCCGCTTGCAAAGGCGTCGCGAGCACGTACACTTTTCGAGTGAGGTTCGCGGCTTGGTAAGGGTTTGGGCGGAGCGCCGGGGTAGTCAGCTCCGAAATCTCTGATATTTTTTGACCTGCCATGGATGGCAGCTTCAAAACTTTGTTTTTCAAAAAATTCAGGAAGCCGCAAAATTACATGGAGGTAATTTTGCGAAGCGGTTTCGGGGCTGAGTACCCCGGCGCTCCGCCCTTCCGTCATAACAGGAGCGCATGAACGCGGACGGTAACTTCGACGCGTGACGTTCGCGCAAGCGATGGCTCTGGCGGTGCTGCAAGGCGTGACGGAGCTGTTTCCGGTCAGTAGCCTGGGACAAACGATCTTGATTCCGGCGTTGCTGCATTGGAAGATCAACCGGTCGGATCCGTCGTTCTTGGCGTTCGTGACGGTGTTGCATTTAGGAACGGCGCTCGCGCTGGTCGTATATTACCGCACGACGTGGGTGCGCATCGTGCGCGCGTTCTTCGCCAGTATATGGCGCGGAAAGATGGGCCACGATCCTGACGAGAAGCTTGCGTGGCTGCTGATCGTCGGTACGGTTCCGGTTGGTATCCTCGGCGTCTTGCTCAAAGATTCGGTTCAAGCATTCTTCGGAAGCGCAGAAATTGCGGCTGTGTTTCTCATGATCAACGCAGGCGTCATGTTCTTGGGAGAGTGGCTGCGCAAACGGCAGAAGATGCGTGCCGGCCGGGCGGATAAACCGCTACCGGCACTGACGTGGGGGCAGAGTGCGGGCATCGGCGTCGGACAGGCGCTGGCGCTTTTTCCGGGGATTTCGCGTTCGGGCGCATCGATGGTCGCCGGTCTGATCTGCGATCTCAATCATGAAGACGCCGCGAACTATTCGTTCTTGCTCGCGACCCCGGTGATCTTGGCGGCGGGCCTCTTTGAGATCGGCGAACTGACCGCACCGGGAAGTCACGTGGTACTCGTCCAAGCGGTTCTCGGCGGAGTTGTCGCCGGGATTGCGGCGTATGCCGCCGTTTCGTTCTTGGTCCGCTATTTTCGCAATAACGATCTGCGCCCGTTCGGGTGGTATTGCCTGGTCTTCGGCGCAGTCTGTTTCTCGCTCGCACGCTTAGGAGTGATTCATTGAAAATTCTCGCCGTCGTTCTTTTTGTCGTCTTTCTTATCGCCGCTGTACTGGCGTTTACGGGCATGGCCCATTTCTCGCACGCGCTCGGTTTTGACGGCCAGCATCACGTCAAGCACGGAATCGTCTACGCGATTCTGGCGGTGCTCAGTCTACTCTGGATGCGAATGGCGCCCGCGCGATAGATGCGGCACTTCGGGCCGGGCGGCGATCTGCTGATGGTGGACGTTTCGCATAAAGCGAGCACCGTGCGCACCGCGCGCGCGCAAGCTCGCGTCCGGCTCGGCGCCGAAGCTGCCACGGCGCTACGCGATGCCACGCTGGCCAAAGGGGATGCGCTGGTTGCGGCTCAGCTGGCGGGCATACTGGCGGCCAAACAAACGCCTGCGCTGATTCCCCTCGCGCACGCCATTCCGCTGGGCGCGGTCAACGTCGAATTTTCTTGGGATGGCGACGTGCTCAATATCGAAGCGGCCGCGCGCACCACGTCGCAAACGGGCGTAGAAATGGAAGCAATGGTCGCAGCCGCGGTTGCGGCGCTTACCATTTACGACATGACCAAGGGAATCGAGAAGGGCATAACGATCGAGTCGGTGCGCTTGCTCGAAAAGACCAAATGAAAGCGGCGCTGATCGTGCTTTCCGATCGCGCGGCATCGGGGGAGCGCGCCGACGGCTGCATACCCGCAATGCGCGAACTGCTCGGAACGCAGTACCAAATCGTCAGAGAAACGGTTTTGCCCGACGACGCCGGCGCGCTGCAGGCCGAACTCATCGACTTGTGCGATTCCGGCGCTGCGTCGCTCGTGTTGACCAGCGGCGGCACGGGTATTTCCCCGCGCGACCGCACGCCGCAAGCCACCGCCGCAATCGTTGATTACGAAGTTCCCGGAATCGCCGACGCGATCCGCGCGGCTTCGATCCGCATCGTTCCGACTGCGATGCTCTCGCGCGCAATCGCCGGCGTCCGGCACCGCACGCTCATCGTCAATTTGCCGGGAAATCCTAAAGCGGTCGCGGAGACCATGAGCGTATTGCTGCCGGTACTTCCGCACGCCCTCAAACAACTGAACGGCGAAACCGATCACGGTCCCTAAGCGATGACATTTGCGCAAGCGCAGGCCTACGTCTTGGAGCTGGTTAGCGAGACCGGATCGCGCGGCGAGCCTTACCGGCTGGATCGCATGCGCCGGTTCTTGGACGAACTCGGCAACCCGCAGGACACTTATCCGACGGTTCACGTCGGGGGAACGAGCGGCAAAGGGTCGACGTCGGTGATGATCGCCGCCGGTTTGACGGCCGCTGGTAAGCGCACCGGGCTGCACACCAAACCGCATTTGCGCTCCATGACCGAGCGAACCAAAATCGACGGCATACCGGTTTCGGAAGAGCGGTTCGCCGAGATCGTGGAGATGTTGATTCCCGCGATGGACCGTGTCGCCATGGAATTCACGCGTCCATCGTATTATGAAACGCTGCTCGCTCTGACGTTTGTGTATTTTTCGTTAGAGCGTGTGGATGCGGCCGTTATCGAGGTGGGCATCGGCGGCACGCTCGACGGAACCAACGTGCTGCATCCGCTGGTCAGCCTGATCACCAACGTCGGCCTCGATCACACGGAGATCTTGGGCGACACGGTCGAGCTCATCGCGGCCGATAAAGCCGGCATCGCAAAACCGGGTGTGCCGCTGCTCAGCGCCGTCGATCGTCCGGAAGCCCGGGCCGTGATCGAGGCGCACTGCGCTGCGGTGGGCGCGCCGTTTCTGTTTGTTCCCGACCACGTAAAAATCGGAGCTGTGCGGTCCGGCCCGTATAGCCAGCACTTTACGTTGACGACGCAGCGCGCCGTCTACGATGTGGAATTGCCGCTGCTCGGCGAATTCCAGCAGCGTAACGCCGCGTGCGCGGTGCTCGCGCTCGAGCAGCTGCCGGAGCCCTTGCGTCCGGCGCGCGAAGCGGTAGAAGACGGGCTCGCCGGCGTCGCGCTTCCAGGGCGCATGGAGTATTTTCCGGCTCACCCCGGCGTGATTTTCGACGTGGCGCACAATCCCGATAAGGCCGACAATCTCGTACGCTCTTTGCGCGCCCTCTTTCCGGAGCGGCACTTTACTTTCGTCATCGCTATCGGGGAGAGCAAAGATGCAGCGGAGATCATGCGCGTCTTCGCTCAGGTGCCCGCTACGCTGATCTTTACGTCGTTCGACGCGCGCGGAAGAGTCGCGGCCAAACCGCAGCGCCTGGCAAGCATCGCCGAATCGGCCGGCCTGTGGGGGCGCGCCGTTCCCGACCCAGTCGAAGCGTTTACGATCGCGCGGCGCAGCTCCGGCAGCGATGAAATCATCGTCGTCACCGGATCGACGTTCGTGGTCGCCGAGCTGCGCGAATGGTGGATGGAGAACGTCGTTGCAACTTCAAACGCGCGATAGAGGCGCACTACGCGTGCGCGGCCGCACGCTCGAATGGGGTGCGCGCACGTACGTCATGGGCATCGTCAACGTCACGCCCGATTCTTTTTCCGGGGATGGTATCGACGAGCCCGACCTTGCGGTAGCGTTCGCGCACACGCAACTGGAACGCGGAAGCGATATTCTTGACGTCGGCGCGGAATCGACGCGCCCTGGGCATTCGCCCGTTCCGGCGGAAACGGAGATCGCGCGCCTGGTGCCCGTGGTCGCGGGTATCCGCGGCCGTTCGCCGTCGGCGATTCTTTCGGTCGACACGCACAAGAACGCCGTTTTGCGCGCCGCCCACGATGCCGGGGCGGATCTGCTCAACTGTGTTTGGGGACTGCCTCCCGATGTATTGGAGACGGCGGCCGCGCTACAGATTCCGGTTGTTGTGATGCACAACAAGGTGCAGGCGCACTACGACGGCGACGTCATGGACGAAGTGCTGTCGTTTTTGGAAGATGCCGCGGGGCGCGCAGTGCGCGCGGGATTGCCGGCGGAGCACGTCATTTTGGATCCCGGTATTGGTTTCGGCAAAAGCGCCGATCACAATCTGCACATATTGCAGCAGCTTCCGCGCCTGATCGCCCTCGGCTTCCCTACGCTGCTTGGCGCTTCACGCAAATCCACGATCGGGAAACTCACGGGACGCGATCCTGAAGATCGCGTCTACGGCACGGCCGCCACGACTGCGCTTGCCATCGCCGCCGGCATTGATATCGTGCGGGTACACGATGTTTCTCAAACCAAGGACGTGGCGAGCGTTGCCGATGCGATCGTGCGTAACTGGAGACCGTCCGGATGGACGTGATCCGCGTTGACGGTATCCGCGCGTTTGGGCGGCACGGTGCCGATCCGGGCGAACGCGACGCCGCCCAACCGTTCGACGTCACCGTCGTTATCGAGTCCGATCTGAGCGCGGCGGCGGGAAGCGACGATCTCAAAGATGCGATCGATTACTCCGTCGTGCGTGAGGCTGTCGCGCGCATTGTAGAGTCAACGTCTTTTCGCCTGATCGAACGGCTTGCGGCCGAGATCGCGCGCGCCGTACTTGAAGATCCGCGTGTAGCCTATGCGGAGATCACCGTCGCTAAACCCGGCATACTGCAAGGCGCGACTCCCGGCGTGACGCTGCGCCGTCCGAATCCGAAATTTCGCGGATGGCCCGAGCCGGGATAGGACTCGGTTCCAACGTGGGCGATCCGGACGCCAACGTGCGCGCCGCGATCGAAGCGCTGAGCGAGGTTGGAACGGTCACGTCGCGATCGCGTCTGTATCGCACCAAGCCCTGGGGACGCACGGACCAGCCGGATTTTTGCAACGCCGCCGCGATCGTCGAAACGCAACTTTCGCCGCGAGAATTATTGGAGCGGCTGAAAGCGCTCGAGCAGAGGCTGGGAAGGACGCCGTCGGAGCGATGGGGACCGCGCGCGATCGATTTCGACATCTTGTTTTACGAGGGCGTCGCTTTGGACGAACCCGGATTGCAGCTGCCGCACCCGCGTCTCTTGGAACGCGCGTTCGCGCTGGTGCCGCTGGCTGAAATCGACGAGGGCTTCGCGGCAGCGGCCCAGGCCCTGCCGCCAGCGGAACGGGCCTCCGTGGAAGCGAACCCGTAGGCCTCCATGCCCGGCAATAACGTCGTCGAACGCGTGCGCTCGCTCGTGGTGGCGTTCCTGGATACCGACCTCGTGCGGCTGCGCATCGAACGCGACGGCGGCCATGTCGAGCTGCGGCGGGCGAGATCGCGTTCCGCGACTCCCGAATTGGCCGAACCGCAAGCGCCGGACGCGCCTCCCGAAAACGTCGATGCGATCAAGTCCGATCTCGTCGGCATTTTTCGTTTCAGCCGTCCGCTGCCGCAAACCGGCGATATGGTCGATTCCGATCGCGAACTGGCTTACGTCGAGGCGCTCGGCATCCGCAATCCGGTTCGGTCGATCGGTTCTGGACGCTTGGTTTCGGTCTGCTGCGACGACGGCCAGCCCGTTGAATACGGTCAGACGCTGTTCGAGATTCAACGTGTTTAAAAAAGTCTTGATCGCGAACCGCGGTGAGATCGCGCTGCGCATCAATCGCGCTTGCCGCGAACTCGGTGTCAAGACCGTTGCGATATTTTCCGAGCCCGACCGCGAGTCGCTGCACGTGCGTCACGCCAACGAAGCGTTCTGCGTCGGCCCCGGGCCCGTAGCGCGATCGTATTTGAGCATTCCGAATATTATTTCGACTGCGCTGATCACTAACTGCGACGCCGTCCATCCCGGATACGGATTTTTAGCCGAAAACGCGCGATTCGCGCAAATCTGCGCCGACCACGGGCTGACCTTCATCGGGCCGACGCCGGAAGTGATCGGTACGATGGGCGATAAAGCGACCGCAAAGCGCGTCATGCGCGAGGCGAAAGTCGAAACGACGCCCGGAACAGACATCCTCGAGTCGGTCGATAAAGCGCGCCGCGCGGCCAAAGATCTCGGTTACCCGGTTCTGCTCAAGGCAACCGCGGGCGGCGGAGGCAAAGGCATGCGCGTCGTGACGGGCCCAGACGAACTGGAGCGCGCCTTCGCCGGAGCGCAGAACGAAGCCGAATCGAGTTTCAAAGACGGCCGGCTGTACATGGAAAAACTGATCGTGAGCCCGCGCCATATCGAAGTGCAAGTTTTGGGCGATAATTTCGGCAACGTCGTCATTCTCGGCGATCGCGATTGCTCGGTCCAAAAGCCTTCGCATCAGAAATTGATTGAAGAAGCGCCCGCCGCCCATCTTTCTGAAAAAATCCGGAACTCGCTCTATGCCATGGCACTGCGCGCCGCGCAGGCGGTCCACTACACCAACGCCGGCACGCTCGAATTTCTCGTTAGCGGCGACCACGCATACTTCATGGAGATGAACACGCGCATCCAAGTCGAGCATCCGGTGACCGAAATGGTCTATAACATCGATTTGGTTAAAGAACAGATCCGCATCGCAGCCGGTGAAGCGCTCGGCTACACGCAGTCCGATCTGCGGCCGCGCGGACATGCGATCGAGTGCCGCATCAACGCCGAAGATGCGCGCAACAACTTCGCGCCGGCGGCCGGCACGCTTACCAACGTCGTTTTCCCGGGCGGCCCCGGCATACGGGTAGACACGCACATTTATTCGGGTGGCACGGTGCCGCCGTTCTACGATTCGATGCTGGCGAAAATTGTCGCGTTCGGCGAGACGCGTGAAGCGGCTATCGCGCGCATGGAACGCGCGCTGCGCGAAACGGTCATCGAAGGCGTGAACACGACGATCCAGCAGTGCCTCGAAGTGCTCGCGACGGACGCGTTCACGAGCGGCCACTACGCCATCGATTTTCTGCCCGGCCTGCTGCGCCAGGCTGACGCCGCTTAAGGGCGTTGGGATGCCGACGCGCCGCCTGGGACGCGAGCTTGCACTGCAAGCGCTCTTTTCGGTCGAAGTCGGGCACCGCGATCCGGCGGAAGTGCTCGACGAGTATCTCGTCACATCCGGAGATAGCGCCCACCGCTTTTTTGTAAAAGATCTCGTTTTGGGTACGTTGGAACACGCCGGTGAAAGCGACGAGATAGTAACGCCCTTGCTGCAACAGTGGAGCCTAGAACGATTGCCGACCATCGACCGTTTGCTCTTACGCATGGCGGCTTTTGAATTGCGGCACCGTCCCGAAACGCCCAAGCCGGTGGTGATCAACGAGGCGGTCGAGCTTGCAAAACGCTTTTCTACCGAAGATTCGGGCCGTTTCATCAACGGGGTGCTTTCTTCGGTGATGCGAGGCAACGGAAGTGCGTAGAGTTCTGCGCTATGTTGCCGTCGGGTTTTTGCTGGCGTTCCTCTTTCTGGCCGGCTCCATTGCGGGCATCGTCGCCGCTTATTCGCGCAATCTTCCCGACATCAGCCGCATGGCGGATTACCAGCCTGCGCGATCGACGCGCCTGTACGCGCGTGACGGAACGCTTTTGGCAAATCTCTACAAAGAGAACCGCATCTGGCTGCCCGTCAATAAAATTCCCGCCGTTGTGCGCAACGCGTTCATCGCCAACGAAGATCACAATTTCTACTCGCACCATGGCGTCGATTTTTTCGGCATCATCCGCGCCGGCGTCGCCGATCTGTCGCACCACCGCGTCGAACAGGGCGCCTCGACGATCACGCAGCAGCTTGCGCGCGCGCTCTTCTATACCGATCAACAGACGATCGCGCGCAAGATACAAGAAGCGCTGCTCGCGATGGAGATCGAGCGCTATTACACCAAAGACGAAATTCTCGAACGTTATCTCAACCTTATTTATCTCGGATCCGGCGCCTACGGAGTGGATGCAGCCGCGCACACGTATTTCGGCCGCGGCGCGGAGTCGCTGACGCTGGGCCAAGCCGCGATGCTTGCAGGGCTTATTGCGGCGCCTTCGGTGTATTCACCGTACGTCAACCTTTCGCTCGCGCGCCAGCGCCAACGGCACGTCCTCGATCGCATGGTCGAGAGCGGATACATTACGCAGCCGCAAGCTGATAGCGCGTATGCGGCACCGCTCCAGTTGAGCGGGCTTCGCCCCGAAGGCTTGCAAGGCTACCGCGATCCGTGGTTTACGACCTATGTTGTCGATCAGCTGGAAAAGACATTTGGAAGAGCTGCGACATATGAGGGCGGACTGCAAGTCTACACAACGGTCGATCCGCGCATGGAAGATATCGCTCAGAGCGCCGTGGACTGGGGGGTCGATGCGGCGAAATCGGAAGGCATCGGCGCGGACGAAGCTGCTCTCGTCGCACTGCGCCCGTCGACCGGCGAGATCGTCGCGATGATCGGCGGGACGCATTTCTCGCTGCAAAATCAATTCAACCGCGCTTGGCAGGCGCACCGTCAGCCGGGCTCGTCGTTCAAAGCCTACGTCTATACGGCCGCAATCGATAGCGGCATGCCCCCGACCACAGTCATCGACGACAGTCCCATCAGTTATCCGATGGGCGACGGAACGCAGTGGTCGCCGCAAGACGATGACTTCCGGTACTTGGGGCCGATCTCGCTGCGCGTTGCCCTCGCTCAGAGCCGTAACATCGTCGCTGTAAAACTGCTGCAGCTGCTCGGCGTCGATCGCGTCATTCAATATGCCCACCGCATGGGCGTTAATTCGGCTCTCGAACCGAATCTATCACTGGCGCTCGGCACCTCGGTCATTAGCCCGCTGGATCAAGCCAGCGGCTATTCGACGCTCGCCAACCAGGGCGTGCACATCGATCCTTCGCCTTTCCGCATCGTCAAAGACTCACTGGGCAATCCCGTCCTCGACAATCTGTATCCCGTGCAAACCGAAGTCATTAGTGCGGGCACGGCCTACGTTATGACCACAATGCTTGAGGACGTTATCAATCATGGAACGGGAAATCCCAACGCAATCATCGGCCGGCCGGCTGCGGGCAAGACCGGCACCACCACCAACTTTAGAGACGCGTGGTTTGCGGGCTATACTCCCGATTTGGTCGCCGTGGTTTGGCTCGGCAACGACAACTATCATCCGATGAGCGAATCATACGGCGGCAACATTCCCGCGCGAATTTGGGCGCGCTTCATGCAAGGCGCGCTGAAGAACGTGGCCAAACATGATTTCATTTTCCCGGGCGGGGAAGTTTCGAAGGTCGCATCGTGCGGGGGCGGCTACGGACCGTTCGAATATTTCTTGACAGGTACGGAGCCGATCTCGCCCTGCGGACATCCGCGCCCGCTGGCGTCGCAAGCCGCGGCGGCCGCGGCCGGCGTGCCCATTATCACCGGCAATATGCCGCCGGCTCCGACGTTCTCGCCGGAACCGACCGCGCCGCCGCCGGATCCGACGCCGCAGCCGTAAGCGTGCAAGACTCGCTTTTCAAACGCGAAGCGGCTCCGCTCGAGAGCGTACAGCCGGTCAGCAAGATCGTCGACTACATCCGGCGGATCGTTTCACAAAACAAGGTCTTGGCGGGCTTACGCGTGCGCGGCGAAGTGTCGGGACTTTCGCGTCAGCCCAGCGGCCGCGCCTATTTCGACCTCAAAGAAGGCGCCGACATTTTGAAATGCGTCGCCTGGGCCGGGGACGCCGTCAATCTTCCGCCATTTAAAGACGGCGATGAGATCATCGTCGGCGGCGATTACACGACCTATCCACAGCGCAGTCAGTATCAGCTCGTCGTAAAGTCGATCGAGCTCTCCGGAATCGGCATGCTTTATGCGGAGATCGTCGCGCTCAAAAAGAAATTTCAAGATGAGGGTCTCTTCGATCCGAGCCGTAAGCGCGCGCTTCCGGACTTCCCGCGCCGGATCGCGGTCGTATCCTCAATCACGAGCCGCGGCATGAGCGATTTCATGACGACGATAAAGTCCCGCGCGCCTTTTCTGGAAATACAGTTCATCGAAACACGCGTCCAAGGCGAAGGCGCCCAAATGGATATTGCCGAGGCAATCGATCGCGCTTCGAAATTAGATGTGGACGTGATCGTGGTCGCGCGCGGCGGCGGATCGTATGAGGATTTGTTTCCGTTCAGTTTGGAACCGGTCGTTCGCGCCATCGCGAGATCGCGCCATCCCGTTATATCCGCAATCGGTCACGAAGCCGACCATCCCCTGAGCGACGACGTCGCGGACCTCCGTTGCGAAACGCCCTCGAACGCGGCACAATATTTTGGGCAAATTGGCGATCGCCTCGTTGCGCGGATCGAACGCGCGCGCACGCGCATGGCCCACGGCGCGCGCATTATTTTCGCCAATAGCGCGCAGCGCGTGGATTCGGCCGAAAATGCGCTGCTGCGTTCGATCCGTGACGGCCTGCGCGACCGCCAACAACTGGTGGCGCGACTCGAAAAGCGCATTGACGCCGCGAGTCCCGAACGCGACGTTGCCAAACGGCGCGAGCGTTTGATGCAACTGAACTTCGCTTTCCGCCAAGCCGGCGCGGGAGCGCTGCGCAACGCGCGCCAGCGCTTCGACGTATTGCGCGCGCGATTCGAGGGCGCGAACCCCGAGGCGCCGCTTTCGCGCGGCTACGCTATCGTCACATTCGACGGACGCGCGGTTCGGGACGCATCTACCGTTCCGCACGGCGCGCTTATAGAAGCGAAAGTCCAGCGCGGCGGATTGCACGCGCGCGTCGAGAAGAAGGTCGCCGATGGCTGATCAAAAGCAAGGCCCTTTCGAAGAGAAGGTCGCGCGGCTCGAAGCGATCGCCAAGGAACTCGAGGGCGGCAACGTCGAGCTCGATCGCGCGGTCGCGCTCTTCAAAGAAGGCAAAGCACTGGCGGTGGATTGCGAAAAGTTACTCAAAGTCGCGCAGCAGCAAATCGACCGCGCGATGGAATCTACCGGGCAAACGGAGGAAGCGGGCTCAGGCGACGAGATCCCGTTTTAAGTGTCCGCGCGTCTGGACGATCTCGTAGCGGAGCGCAGCGGCATCAGCCGCTCGCAAGCGCGCGCATTGATTATCGAAGGCCGCGTGCGCGTGAACGGCGCGCCTGCCACAAAGCCGGGCACATCTATTCGAGACGGCGCCGCGATCGAAGTCGAGCGGCCGCGTCCGTTCGTGAGCCGCGGCGGCGAGAAGCTCGATCGCGCGCTTTCCGAGTTTGGAATTGATGTGCGGGGGATGCGGGCGCTCGACATCGGCGCGTCGACCGGAGGTTTTACCGATTGCCTTTTGCAGCGCGGTGCCGCGCACGTTGTTGCAGTCGACGTCGGGTACGGGCAGTTGGATTGGGGATTACGCAACGACCCGCGAGTCACGGTAATGGAGCGCACCAATTTCAGAACCCTTGGCGCCGAGGCTTTTGCCGGCGAGCCGTTCGATGTCATTGTCGCGGATGCGTCGTTCATTTCGCTGCGCACGATCTTGGCTCACGCCGTCTCGTTTTTGGCGCCGGATGGGGAGATTGTAGCCCTGGTGAAGCCGCAGTTCGAGGCCGGGCGCGCCCGGCTCGGGAAACGTGGTGTGGTGCGCGACCCCGAAGTACACCGCGCGGTGCTGCGCGAAATTCGTGATGCAATGCCTGAATTGGGCCTGATTCCCACAGCTTTGACCGCGTCGCCGCTGGTCGGACCGGCGGGGAACCGCGAATTTCTCCTGCGCATGGAAAGGCGCGGAGAAGCCCTGCCGGACTCGCGCATCGACGAGGTCGTGGGATGAACGTCGCCGCGAAAAAAGGCGTCGTAGCGTTTTACATCGACGCGAAGCGCGAAAACTCGCGTGCCGTTGGTCTGCGCATCGCCGATCATTTTAAAAGCGCCGGTTACACGATTTGCTTCTGCCCGGGATCCGATCCGGGATTGCCGATCGCCTCGGACAACGCGAAACTCAACGAGGCTTCGTTGCTGATTACGATTGGCGGAGACGGAACGCTGCTGCGAGCGGCACGCCTCGTCATCAATGACGCCGTTCCATTGCTCGGCATCAACACCGGGCGGCTTGGTTTTCTAACGGAATTCGACGACGACGATCCGCGCGTCGAACAGCTTCCCGGCCTGCTGGCGCGTGGGCTCGAGATCGAAGAGCGCCTCGCGCTGCAGGCGAACTACGAAGGCCGTAAGTTTTTTGCGCTCAACGATGTGGTCGTGCGCAAGGGAGAGATCTCGCGCATCGTTCCGTTCGGGCTCGGATTGGATGAAGAACAGGCCGCGCACATTCCGGCCGACGGCATCTGCGTCGCGACGCCCACCGGTTCGACCGCGTATTTTCTTTCGGCCGGCGGCTCGATCATATCGCCGCGCGTGGACGCGTTCGGCATCGTGCCGCTCTTGCCGCACACGTTATTTTCGCGCCCGCTCATCGTTCCGACGACTTCGCGGATTCACATCAGCTGCGACTCCGAAATCGTCCGTGCACAGCTAGAATGCGACGGCGACGCGGTCAGCGAGATTGCGCCGGGAGGCACCGTGACCATCGAACGCCATCCGCGCATGGTGCGATTCGCGCGCACGGCCCCGCTGCGCTTCTTCGAGCGTCTCGAAGACAAGATGCGCTGGGGCGTCTCCATCAAAGATCGCCGGCGAGCGTAACGGTGTTACGCCGGCTGCGCATAGCCGACTACGAATTGATCGCGGAGACGGAGATCGACTTCGCTTCCGGCGCGACCATGTTCACGGGCGAAACGGGCTCGGGCAAGACGATGGTGCTCGGAGCGATTGCGTTCGTGCTGGGTGAGCGCGCCGGTGCGGACGTGGTGCGCCGCGGATCCGCCAAAGCGTCGGTAACGCTTGAGTTTGATCCGGATAAGTCTCTGCGTGAGAAGCTGTGCGCCGACGGTTTCGAATTCGATCCCGATGAGGATGCGACGATCTCGCGCGAGCTGAGCGAGAGCGGCAAGTCCACTCTGCGGCTCAATGGCCGCCCGACGACGGCCGGGTACGTGCGCGACCTCGCCGCCGAGCTCGTCGACATCGTCGGTCAGCACGAAGCACAGCGGCTGCTCGCGCCCGCATATCATGTAGAATTGCTCGACCGTTTTGGCGGCGAGGCGTTGTTCCGGGTTCGCGAAAACGTTGCGACACTGCACGGCCGCGCCGGCAAACTTACCGGCGACTTGCGTGATTTGAACGAAGGCGAACGGCGCGCGCAAGAGCGGCACGCCTTCGCGAAGTACGCGCTGGATGAGATCGAATCGACTGCACCCGCCGCGGGCGAAGACGATCGCTTAAGCGAGCGCCGCCGGTTTTTGGATAACGTTGAAAAAATTGCGCTGGCGTTACGATCTGCGCATGATGCGCTGGCCGGAGAAGATGCGTCGGCATCCGGTACGCTTGGCGCCGCCGGTGCGTCGCTGCAACAGTTGCGCGGCCTGAGCGAAAGGCTTTCGGAGATGGCGCAAAGCGCGAGCGCGCTGCAAAGTGAGGTCAACGAACTCGCTGTGCGCATTTCGCGCGAGCTCGATGCGACTGAGTTTCAGCCGGCCGAGTTGGAGACGATTAACGCCCGGCTCGAAGCGCTCGATACGCTCAAGCGAAAGTATGGCGGCTCGATCGACGCCGTGCTCGCCGCGGCGGAAGACTTCCGCAAAGACGTAGACCTTTTTAGCAATGTGGGCGAGCGCAAGGCGCAGCTCGAGCGCGATCTTCAATCCGCGCAGGGTGAGTTGAAGAAGGCGGCGGCCGAACTTTCAAAACTGCGGAATGCTGCGGCCGATAAATTGCGCAAAGCCGTCGAAAAAGAATTGCAAGACCTGGCGCTGCCGTCTGGGCGTTTCGGTGTCCAATTTGAAACGCTCGGCGAAATCGCCGCGACCGGCGCCGAGCGCGCCGAGTTTTTATTCGCCGCGAACAAAGGCGAAGAAGAGCGGCCGCTCGCGCGCGTGGCCTCGGGAGGCGAACTGTCGCGCGTGCTTTTGGCGCTGATCGTCGTACTGGCCGGCAAGCGCGGAAAAACGGCGCTGGTGTTCGATGAGATCGATTTAGGGATCGGCGGCGCCACGGCCACTGCCGTCGGCGTGCGTTTGGGGCGCCTCGCTCGCGAAGCGCAAGTGATGTGCGTCACGCACCTCGCGCAGATTGCGGCATGGGCCGACGAGCATTACGTGCTCGAAAAAACCGAATCGCGCTCCGCGACGACGATTACCGTACGAAGAGTCGACAAAGACGCCGATCGGACCGGCGAGATTGCCCGCATGCTCTCAGGCGAAACACACGACGCCGCATTGAAGCATGCGCGCACATTACTCCGCCAAACCGCTGAACGGAGGTCGGCAATTGCGCTTCTTTAGAAGTTGCATAGCGTTGTTCTTATTAGCTGGCTCGACGCGCGGCGTGGCGGTTTCCGGCCCGGCAGCTGTTCGTTATGGGGATTGCGAGAGCTATTACTCGTGGCTTTCCGGGCAGTTTGAGCGACCTTTACCTGCATACGACGTCGTTCATTTCCAAGACCAAAAGAAAACTTGGCAGCAATGGTTTATTCCCGATCCCGGCGCGTCGGACGGCTCAGCGCTATCAGTGCAAACCGAATTCCTGGGGGGCGCGGCGCCAGCCGAAGTCCATCGCGCTATAACTTGCAGTCTGGACAGCGCGCGATCCGGGAACCCTTGGAACCTCTCCGATGCGACGTGCCCCGACGTGGCACTCGTCGTTGATAACGGACCAGACGTGGACGTCCGCGAGGTCTACTACGACGGGTCGAACTTGCGCGTCATTTTTCGAGTTGTCGAGCGCAAATGGTTCGCTGCGGGGATTGTCACGCTGAACGAGCGTGTGGCCTTATCTATTGACGGGAAGATCGTGCAGACTGTATCGGTGCAAGGCTTTGAACCTCGGCTGGTCTTGGCTGATCTCAAATTGACGCGCGGCCGCCACTATGCCATAGTGTACGGCGTCCTGGAAAAAGGTGGTTTGGACGATGGTAAGCTCGAGTCACCAAACGGTGCAATCTGCATCTGACAGCGAGTTAGCGAGCGGTGGGACGCTCTAACCTAAACTTTAAATAACTCTCAGCAATGCGGGGTAAACCTGTATCGTTATGGTTGCGATACGCCGGTTGCCCGTCCTCGCGCTCGCCTTTGCGGGGTTCTGCGCGGCGGTTCCCAGCGGATCGTTGAGCCAAATCATGCAACGGCTTGCTTCCAACCCGTCAGCGCCGAGTCAATATACGGCCAGCGTGCAAGTGCGTATGCACATGCGCGGCTTTCCCTGGATCACCAGGACCGTCAGCGGCAGCGAAGTCTACAAGCATCCCGGTTTTTACCATTTCGCTTTTAAGGATGCGCCCAAAGCGCTCGATCAGCTCAGCGGTTTGGAAGAAGATCTCGCCAATCCCACGGCTTGGCCGCAGCGGTACAATGTCTCATTGCTGGTTCCGCAATCGGCCGGAGTCGAGCCGGTCGTTCGTTTGGAGCCCAAAGTTGTAAAACTCGTGAAGTCTTTGGACATCACCGTTGACGTAGCGCGAGCGCATATCGATAAAGCCGTCTGGACGCGCACGGATGGCGGCACTATCACCATGACGCAAAAATACAACACGGTCGCCGCGCGTGAAGTGGTCTCAGAGCAAGATGCCGCGGTGCGCATTCCCAGTATGTCCGCCGACGTCACCGCTACCTACAGCGGCTTCAGCGTCGATGCGGGAGGGACGCACTAACCACTCGCCCCCTAAGGGATCTGGTGGATCTTTAGCAGGTTCGTGCCGCCGGCGCCGACCGGCATGCCGGTGGTAAAAGCGACGCAATCGCCGTTGCTCACAAGCCCCTCGGAAAGCATGCGCTGCTCCATGATGTGCAGCAGTACGTCGATCGATGAATAGCGCTCGATCACGAGCGACTCGATGCCCCAGAGCAGCGCCAGCCGCCGCGCAACTTCAGGAAGCGGCGTAAGCGCAACGATGCGCGCTTTCGGGCGAAACGCGGAGATATGGTGCGCCGCATTTCCGGTGGTCGTGCCGGTCACGATGTACGGCAGTTTGAGCTCGGCGCTCGCGCGGGTCGCGGCCTCCGCGATCGACGTCGCGACGTCGGGCGTCACGCCTTCGAGCCGCCGCAGCTGCAGCAACTCATGCGGATATTGCTTTTCAACTTCGCGCGCGATTTCGGCCATCACGCGCACCGCTTCGGTGGGATAGGCGCCCAGGGCCGTCTCGCCTGAAAGCATGACGGCGTCGGTGCCGTCGAGGATCGCGTTGGCAACGTCCGTCGTTTCCGCGCGAGTCGGCCGCGGGCTCGACGTCATGGATTCGAGCATTTGCGTGGCCGTCACCACGGGTTTGCTGGCGCGATTGCAGCGCGCGATCAGGTCTTTTTGCACCATCGGCACGCGTTCGAGCGGAATCTCGATTCCCAAATCGCCGCGCGCCACCATGATGCCGTCGGCGTGCGCGATGATGTTTTCGATGTCTTCGAGCGCTTCGTGCTTTTCGATCTTGGCGAGGACGCGCGTCGTCTTCTTGCGTTCGGCGATGAACGTTTTAACGCGCGCGATATCTTCGGCCGTACGGACGAACGACACCGCAACGTAATCGACGTCTTTGTCCAACCCGAACGCGAGGAATTCAAGATCGCGCTCGGAGACAGCCGAAAGGTTGAGCGAACCGTCGGGATAGTTAATGCCTTGCGACGGACGCAGTTCGCCGCCGACCTCCACGTTCGTGTGAATCTCAGTCGCGTTCTTATCGAGAATGCGAAGCACGATTGCGCCGTCTTGCAGATAGATGCGTTTGTCCACGGCCACGTCGGCGGGAAGATGCCGGTACGTCACCGAGACGCGCTGCGAATTCCCGATCACATCTTCGGTCGTCAGCACGAACGGCGCGCCGCGCTCGAGATGAACGGAGGGCGCATCGCCGAGTTTTCCGGTTCGCACTTTTGGTCCGGGTAAATCTTGCAAGACCGCGATATGCGTTTCGAGTTCGGCGGCGATCTTGCGAATCGCATCGATGGTTTTTCCGTGTCCCGCCGGTTCGCCGTGCGAGAAATTCAGGCGAAAGACGTTGGCGCCCGAAAGCACGAGCGAGCGAATGATCTCCGGATCGCTGGAGGCCGGCCCAATCGTCGCGACGATTTTGGTTCGTTTTTGAATCGTTTCCATCGGAACTACCGCGCTTGCGAGGCCCGCTCTGGAGGCTCCTGCGCCGGAATGGGCGCATTAGTTTCAAATCGTGCCGCGCGACGACAACGATCGCCGTCACCCGCAGCGATTGACGACGAGCTTTGTCGCCTCGCTTCTTTTGCATGCCCTGCTGGCAGCGCTGCTCTTTTCGATTGCGACTTCGTCATCCGAGCAGGCTTCCTCGGAGTCGGTGCAAGGCGCGCAGATCGTTACGGTGACGAGCCAAGCGGTTCCCAAGACCGTTGCGGTCGCGGCGCCGCACGCGGCTCCGCCGCTTCCACATGCCCCGCGGATCGCCCCGCGGCAAGCTGCGGCGCAGCCCCGATCGGCGCCGCCGCATCCGCTGGTTCATCACGAGCTGGCAAAATTTGCGCCGACCGCGCCGCCTAATCCGACGCCTGCGCCGGAGGCCTCGGCCGCGCCCAACCCGCAGCCCACACAGCCGGAAATCGCGTTGACGCCGCTGCCGATTGTCGCGGCCGTTCCGACAAGCGTGCCCGCCCGCATCGTCGCGGCGACGATTCACGCACCGCCGACCGCGCCGCCGACGCAAGCTCCGACTGCGGCACCAACCGCGCGACCCGTCCCGAAGATCCAGCAACCCAAGGCGCCGGAGGCGACGTTCGCTCCGCTGATCGCGCGGGCCACGCCGCAAGCGGTCGTGACGCCGGGCATGACCGCGCGCGTGCAGATTCGTAAACCCGCGCCGGGCGTTCCGAGTCCGGGTCCGACGCGGTTGCCGCAGCCAACGATCTCGCACGGCGGCGCGGCCAGCCCCGGTCCAAAGACCGTGGGCTCGCCCGGCCCCAAAGGCATTGCACCCGTCAAATCCAACGCGGCCGCCAAACCGATTCAAACGGTTCCGTCCACGCCGCATCCCGCGGCCGCGCAAGGAAAGCCGTCATCCAAAGCGTCGCGCAATCTCAACCAGCGGCTGCGAAATATTTTGCCGACGCCGGGTCCTTATGCGATCGCAACCCCGCGCATGTATAAGGGCGACGTCAGCAATCTCAAACCCGCAGAGCCGACGCCGCCGCCGGCGATCCTCGCGCAGACGAAATACATCTATACGGAAACCGTCGGCGGACAAAGTTGGCACATTCCACTGCTGGGTTCGGCGCCCGAAGAACGCATGATAAAAATGTACGTTACGTCAGTGAGGCGTGTTGCCGGCGTCGCGATGTGCACGGGCTGGGTCATCCGCCAACCGATCGCCGGCAAAGATCCCTGGATAATCGAACCCGACCAGACCTTCCCGTGCGGCGGGAACCTGGTGCCGTACACGCCCCCAACCCCCACCCCACGCTAGCTGGCGCTCTGCCCGCACCACCATTTTAAGAGCAAGCTGAGGCTCCTATTTTGGGGCCGGCGGGCGCGGCGTTGGCCGAGCGATTAAACAAGAACAAGCGAGGCCGGCAACATGCGAGCGTTATCCACAGCTTGCTTCTTGAAAACCGCCAAAACTCGGCGTAAAATTGAGCTGTCACAGAGACGAAGTAAGGAGGGCGGTTGGAACCGCAAGATCCACCGGGCAGTAGAGCCCGCGGAGCACGCCCAAATTAAGGAGCGCTAGACGAGCGCTCGGCGGCATCCGGACGTAGACCGGAAGAAGAGCGTGCTCATAGCGTAAACCCGACACACAGTAGGTAAGAGCGAGGGGCCCGCCCCACCCTGGGGTTGCGGCCCGTCGCATTTTTCAGGTATGCTACTCCCTGGTAGGTCAATAGCGTGGGCAGGTCCCGCGCTTCGTTGTTCTATGGGGGTCATTGTGGCAAGGTCGTTGGCGGGCGAATTCGAGCACGCGGTTGAGGAAATTGCGCGCGACGATCGTTTTGCCGGCGTGGAGATCGTTCAGCATGGCTCGCGCGGTACGGGAAACAAAAGCGTGCTGAGCGTGACGATCGATCGCGAAGGCGGCGTCGACGTTCGCACGTGCGAGCGCATCGCGTCTGCAATCAATAAACGGCTGCAAGATTTCGAAGAAGCCTACCGGCTCGAGGTCGAGTCCGCCGGTTTGAACCGGCCGCTCACCAAACCTGGAGATTATACGCGCTTTGCGGGCCGCGATGCGAAGATCGTTACGTCGCTGCTCGTACGCGGAACCAAGACGCATCGCGGCGTCTTGCAAGGTGTTCGCGGAACCGCGGTGATTCTGCAAACGGAAAGCGGCGAGTTGCCGCTGCCGATCGAGACGATAAAAACCGCAAACTTAGAATACGACGTGCGCGCAGATTTAAAACGCGCGAAGGAACAGAAAAGACAACATCATGCCTGAGCAAATGACCGAAGAGAGACTGATCGACGTTCTGCAATACATCTCGCGGGAGCGAAATATTCCGTTCGAGATGTTGATCGAAGCGCTGGAAGCGGCGCTGCTGACCGCTTACAAGCGGCACTTCGGAAGCGAAGCCAATGCGATCGTCTCCGTCGACCGGCAAACCGGCGAATACAAAGTCTTTCACCGGCGGATCGTGGCCGAGGAGATCACCGATCCGAAGCTGGAGGTTACGCCCAAAGAGGCGGGCCCGCAATATCAGGCCGGCGATTACTTCGACGAAGAGGTGACGCCCAAAGACTTTGGCCGCATCGCGGCCCAGACCGCCAAGCAAGTCATCGTTCAGCGCATCCGCGAAGCCGAGCGCGACACCGTCTATAACAAGTACGCCGCAAAACTCAACGACATCGTCACCGGCACCGTTCAGCGATTCGAACAGCGCAACATGTACATACTGCTCGACGGTAAGGACGAAGCGATGCTGCCGCTCTCGGAGCAAGTGCCGCGGGAAAATTTCCGTATCAACGACTTCATCCGGGCCTACGTTTTGGACGTGCGCAAATCGCCGAAAGGCCCAAGCGTGATTCTCTCGCGTTCGGCCGACGGACTCGTGCAGCGTCTGCTCGAGTTCAATGTCCCCGAAGTCGAGGATGGCACCGTCGAAATTATGGCGATCGCGCGCGAGCCCGGTAGCCGTACCAAGGTTGCCGTGCGCAGCGCGCGTCCCGAAGTCGATCCGATCGGCGCCTGTTTGGGGCCGAAATCCAGCCGCATTGCAAACGTCTCCGACGAATTGCGCGGCGAGAAGATCGACGTTATCAAGTGGGATCCGGATCAAACCAATCTGATTATGAACGCGCTTGCGCCGGCCAAAGTCTTGAGCGTCGAGCTCTTTGAGGACGACGGCGTCGCCCTGGTCATCGTGCCGGACTACCAACTCTCGCTGGCCATAGGCAAAGAGGGTCAAAACGTCCGCCTGGCAGCGCAGATGACCGGCTGGCGTTTGGACATCACGAGCGAAACCGAGGCCGCGGAAGCGCGCGAACGTTATTTGGCCGAGAAGGCCGAACGGCAAGCGGCGCCGGCGGCCGAAGAAGACGTCGAGGCCGAGGAGGGCGAGACGCTGCCCGCCATCGACGAAGACCTCATCCGCAAGCTCGAGGAGTTCAAACGCGAGCGGCTGAGCGAGTAGGGGCCGTGAGCGACCATGTGCCGGCGCGCCAGTGCGCCGGATGCCGCGAGCGCAGGCCCAAGGGGAGCCTCAGGCGGTTTGTCCGCACGGGACCGCGGGAGTGGCGCTCGGACCCGGCCAAGCGGCTATCCGGGCGCGGGACCTACTTGTGCGCCTCCCCGGATTGCCTCAAGCTGGCCGAGAAGAACCGCCGCTATCCGGGGCTTGCATCTGCGGCCGCCGAAGATGTGTTTCAACAAGGTTCGAGTGCTGTGAAATGATGATGCTTAACCACTATGATTAGGCGCGCCGGGCGCGCCTCCAAGGAGCGTAGCATGAGGTGAGGACGGCGCAGGCGTCCTCGGCTTACGTTCCGAGGTACACTTACACGCCTGCGAACGTGAAAGGCAAACTTTGGCTACGGGAAAAGTTCGGATATTCGAGCTCGCAAAAGAGGTCGGACTCACTTCAAAAGAGTTGATCACGCTCTTCAACGAGCGCCTAAACGGCGTCTTCGAAGCGAAAAATCAGCTCAGCGTCGTTCCTGACCAGATCGCAGACCTCGTTCGGAAAGTTTTGGCTAAGCCGCCCGCACCCAAAGCGCCGGCGGCGGCTGCGGGGCCGGCGAAAGCCGCGCCCAAGCGCGTGGTCAAGCCCGCGGCGGCCGTGTCCGACAAAGTCGAAGAGCCTATTCCCGAACCGATCCCAACGCTCAAACCCGTCACGGCGACTCGCCGTCCGGCGGTCAAACCCGTCGCTCCACGAACCGGGGACGGCACTGCGCGTCCGGCGGCGCCTCCGCCGACCACGTCGGTATCGGCTTCTCCCGCTCCACGCGTTCCTCAACCTGGGCGGTTGATTCAAGCCGCGCCGCAACGCCGGCCGCAAGGCAACGGACCGTTCCGTCCGCTCACGCCGCCGCGTCCGTTCCGGCCCGGCGTCGGTCCGGTTACCGAAGGCCCTGCGCCGAGCTCGGGCGGACGCCCGGGCGATCGCGTGCGGGGCGTGCATGAGGACAAGCTCAGCAAGAAAGATCGCGAGAAAGAGCTGCTGCTCGAAAAAGAGCGCACTCGGAAGAAACGGCCCGAGATCGTTGCGCCGCCGCCGGCCGCAAAACTCGAGACGATTGAAATTCCCGATTTGCTCACCGTGCAAGAACTGGCGACGTCGATGATCGTTCCGGCTAAAGACATCATCGGTGAGCTGATCAAGATGGGCACCATGGCGACCATCAATCAAAACATTCCAAGCGACGTCGCCATTTCGGTCGCAAAGAAATTCGGCTTCAACGCGGTCGTGAAAGAGGCCGGCGAAGAAGTTACGGTCGAGCAAGAGGAAGACAAACCCGAGATGCTCACGCCGCGCCCGCCCGTCGTTACGGTGCTGGGCCACGTGGATCACGGCAAGACCTCGCTGCTCGATAAGATTCGCAGCGCGAACGTCGCCGGGGGTGAAGCGGGCGGCATCACACAGCGCATCGGCGCGTACACGATCGAGCTCAATAATCGCAGGATCACGTTCATCGACACGCCCGGTCACGAGGCGTTTACCGAAATGCGCGCGCGCGGGGCGAAAGTTACCGACGTCGCCGTCCTTGTTGTGGCGGCTGACGACGGCGTCATGCCGCAAACCAAAGAAGCGATCGCGCATATCAAAGCTGCGGGCGTACCGATCGTCGTAGCGATGAACAAGATGGACCGCGCCGAAGCGCAGCCCGAACGCGTGAAGCAGCAGCTTTCCGAAGAAGGTTTGCAAGCCGTCGACTGGGGCGGCACGATCGAAATGGTTCCGGTCTCCGCGCGCACGGGTGACGGCATCGACAAGCTGCTGGAAACCGTGCTGCTCGAAGCCGACATTCGCAATCTGCAGGCCAACGCGAATCGCCGCGCCACCGGCGCGGTGATCGAAGCACGGCTCGATCGCGGCCGCGGGGCCGTGGCGACGGTGCTCGTGCAAAACGGAACGCTGCGCGTGGGCGACGTCGTCGTCGCGGGCGGAACGTTCGGAAAGATCCGCGCGCTCGTTGACGACACCGGCAAACAAGTGAAAAAAGCCGGCCCTTCGATTCCGGTCGAGGTCATGGGTTTGCAAGACGTCCCGTCCGCGGGCGATGCGCTAATGGTCGTGAGCGACGAACGCGTTGCGCGCGAAGCTGCCGACAAGCGCAAGACGCGGCGCCGCGACGTGCGTATCGAGGCGGCCGGCGGCCAAAAAGTATCGCTCGAGACGTTCATGTCGATGCCGGCCGAAGGCAAGAAGACGCTCAATCTCATCATCAAGGCCGACGCGCAAGGGTCGGTCGAGGCGCTGCGCACGCGCATGGAGTCGCTCTCGACTGAGGAAGTCGACATTCGCGTGATTCACGGCGCCGTCGGCGCGGTTACGCCCAACGACGTGAACCTGGCCAGCGCGTCCAACGGCGTGCTGATCGGCTTCAACGTGCGGCCCGACGAAACCGCAAAGCGGCTGGCCGAAAACGAAGGCGTCGACTTGCGCTTCTATCAGGTTATTTACGAAGTCGAAGACGATCTCAAGAAAGCCATGCGCGGCATGCTCGCGCCGGTGAAGCGTGAAGTGACGCTGGGCCACGCCGAAGTGCGCGAGATCTTCAAGGTCAGCAAAGTGGGCAGCATCGCAGGCTGTTACGTCAAGGACGGCAAGATCGCACGCAACGCAAAAGTGCGCGTACTGCGCGACAGCGCGGTGATCTTCGACGGCGAGATCGAATCGCTGCGCCGCTTCAAAGACGACGCGCGGGAAGTTGCCGAAGGCTTCGAGTGCGGCATACAGATTGCGCGCTACCAAGACCTCAAACAGGGCGACATCATCGAGGCTTACGCCATCGAGACCGTCGCCGCGGAGTTGGCGCCGGCGTGAACAAGCAGCGGCTCCAGCGAATCGACCACGAAGTTCAGCGCGTTCTCGGGACGCTCATCACGCAAGAACTGAAAGACCCTCGCTTGGGCTTCACGACCGTGACGCGCGTTGAGATCTCCCAAGATCTGCAGCACGCCAAGGTCTTCGTCTCAATCATCGGCGACCGGCACGTTGCACGGCAGACGATGGATGCGCTAGCCGGTGCGACCGGTTTTATACGCGGCGAGCTCGGCCATCAAATTGCGTTGCGCCATACGCCCGCCCTGACGTTCATCGAAGATCGCACGACCGAACGCGCGATTGAATTGGCCAAGACGCTGCGCGAAGATACCCGGGGCGCGAACCAGTGATCGGCGAGAAGCCGGCCGCCGCGACCACCGAAGAAGTTGTCACCGAGCTTCGCAAGCGCGAGGCGTTCGTGATGGTCAGTCACGTGAAGCCGGACGGCGACACGTTGGGCGCCGGATTGGCGCTCGGCTTGGCGTTAAAACACCTCGGCAAACGGGTGCATTACTTCCAGGGCGAGACTATTCCGCGCAATCTGCGCTTCCTCGCCGATGCGGATCTCGTCAGCAACGTCGTGCCGGCGGATTTTCCGCCCGACGCGCTCTGGGTGTTCTGCGACATGAGTGACACGGCGCGCGCCGGCGAGACGCTGCCGCAACTCTCGCGCGAAAATATCTTGGACATCGATCATCACCTGGGGAATGCCCATTTCGGCGCGTTGAATTACGTGTTGCCGCACGAATGCTCCACGGGCACGTGCGTTATGCATTTGCTGCGCGCGATGAATGTGCCGATCACGCCCGCGATCGCGACCTGTTTGCTGACGACGATTATGACAGACACCGGCGGGTTCATGCACAGCAACACGACTCCCGAAGTGCTCATGCTCTCGGCCGAACTCATCGGCTCGGGCGCCGACAAAGAGCAAATCACCGAAGAGATTTTCGCCAACAAGCGTTTTCCGGCGCTGAAGTTGCTGGGGCGCGCTCTCGACGAAGCGAAGATGGAACACGCCGGGCGCTACATGTGGTCGTTCGTCGACGACGCGATGCTGGCCGAGTGTCATGCCGACGGCGAAGATACCGAAGAAATCATCGGCCATCTGCGATCGGTCGAAGGCGTTGAAGTAGCCGCACTATTCAAAGCGTACGACGGCGAGATTCGCGTGAGCCTGCGAAGCAGCGGGCGCATCAACGTTCAAGCCGCGGCTTCGAGGCTCGGTGGCGGCGGACACTTTCGCGCCTCCGGTCTTACGTACACCGGCTCGCTCCCGGACGCGATCGCCGCGGTCGACGCAGCGCTGGTTGCAGAAGGCCTTTGATCGGTTTCGTCAACGTCTTTAAGCCCGCCGGGCCGACTTCAGCGCATGTCGTTGCGCGCATTCGCCGGATCTACGGGCTGTACGGACGCGACACACGAATTACCGCCGGTCATTTGGGAACGCTCGACCCGCAGGCCGCCGGAGTGCTGCCGGTTGCGATCGGCAAAGCAACGCGGCTCATTCCACTCTTGACCGATCAGCGCAAAGCCTACGTCTGCGCGTTCGTTCCGGGACGCAGCACCACCACCGCAGACGCACACGGTGAATTACTTGAGGCAACGCTGCTTCCGGTCAATTGGATCGAGCGGCTGAAAGACGTCCTTCCGGCGTTCATAGGAAGGATCGAGCAAGTGCCTCCGATGTACAGCTCGGTGCATCACGACGGCAAACGCTTGTACGAACTTGCACGCGAAGGCAAGATCGTCGAACGGAAGGCGCGTTCGGTCACCATTTACGGCTTAGCCTTTCTGGGAGAGGAAGATGGAGCCGCGCGTTTACGCATAGCGTGCAGCGAAGGTACCTACGTGCGGACGCTTTGCGAAGATCTCGGCAGAGCGATTGGCCTTCCCGCGCATATGGGCGCGCTCGTGCGCGAAGGGTCGGGCGCATTTCTGCTGCAGGAAAGCCGGACGCTCGAGCAGATCGCGGATGCGCCGAGCGACGCCCTCATCGCGCCCGAAGCGATCATCCCGTTTCCAACCATCGTACTCGACTTGCGCCACTCCGCCGACTTTCGCGCCGGCCGCATGGTGCCGCTGCCCTCCGGCGCGCCCGCGAAACACGTCTTCGTTCGCGATGCTTCGCGGACGCTGGTCGGCGTCGGTGAAACGCACGGCGCGTTGCTTGCACCGCGCAAAGTGTTCCTCTAGTGTCATGGTGAGTGAGTGTCGTGACAAAAGTGTCATCCTGAGCGAAGCATTTCGCCTTCAGCGAAATGCGAAGTCGAAGGGCGGCCGAGCTTGTCGAGGCCCGCGTTGAGAATACATTACGCGTTGAAGCGTGACGACGATGCGCCGCTCGTGCTTGCGATTGGGGTTTTCGACGGCATGCATCGCGGGCACCAAGATATCGCGCGCAAGACGCGCGAGCTGCGCAAGCCCGGCTGGAGCGCCGGCGTGCTGACGTTTTCGAACCATCCCTCAGCGTTTTTACGCCCCGGTACCGAGCCGCCGCTGATTTCCACGCCCGAAGAGCGCGTCGATCTGCTCGCGCGCGCCGGCTATGAGGAATGTTTTTTCGTTCCGTTCGACGCTGCGGTAGCAAATCAAACCCCCGATGAATTTTTGAAGAAGACGTTGATCGAAAACCTAGGCGCACGCGGCGTGGCTGTGGGACGCACCTTTCGTTTCGGGCACGGCCGTGAGGGCGACGCCGCGCTCATGGAGCGCGTCTTACAAGAGAACGGCGTCGCGTTCTCGCCTGTGGAGATTGCCGCTGACGAAAACGGCGAACGCATTTCGAGCACGCGAATCCGGAAGCTGATTGCCGACGGCGACGTTCAGGGCGCGGACCGTTTACTGGGTCACGCTTACGAACTTCGCGGAAAGGTTATGGCCGGCGCGGGACGCGGCCACGGCTTAGGTTTCCCTACGGCGAACCTTGCCGTTCCGGAAAAACTGCTGCCGCGCGATGGCGTCTATTCCGGAGTCGCCCGTCACGAAGGGCGCGACTACGCAACGCTCGTTTCGATCGGAACCAACCCGACGTTCGACGGGAAAGCCCGGACGGTGGAAGCATGGTTGCGCGATTTCCATGAAACGATCTATGGCCATGAGCTTGCGCTGCGCGATCTCTGCTTCGTCCGCGAGCAGCGGAAATTCGCAAGCTCGGACGAACTGCTTTCTCAAATGGAAGACGACGCGCGTGCCGTTCCGTATCCGGCCTTTGGGTAGGAAATAAAGATGATTGCCACTCTCATACTAGCGGCTGCAATCAGCGGCCCACGGACTCCGCAAGCCGCAGCTCTTTTATTTTTGCAGCCGGGCGTGACGCACTCGCGCCCGTCGGTGCGCGTTATCGCCGCAACCGCACACTTCGCCGTCGTTCGCTTTTCCGGCGCGGTTATCGAAAGCACGAAGGCGAGCGGGTATCTGACTGCGCAAAAGTTCTCGTTTGGCTGGCAGCCCATTATTCTGAGCATCGGCAACAAGCCGCCCGCTATCCCGGGAAATGCTGGCAGTAGCGACATCGGGCCGGCGGCTGACGTCGAAGCGGTTCGCGCTCAAGCGGCCGGCATGGCCGAAATCATTCCGTTCGTTCGGGTGATTGATGGATATGCGTTCATGGAGTGGTGGGGCTGGGGCGGGGGAGAGAATTTCTACAAGAAAACCGCAAACGGGTGGAAGAAGTTCGCCGGCGGCGGCGGAGCGGCGAACATCGGCGACCTCACGGCTAAAGGCGTTCCGCTTCGGATTGCAAAGGCGCTCTTGAGGCAGTGAAAACGATGAAAGTTAAGCTCGCAATACTATGCGCCGCGTTTTTCCTGTCGGCGTGCTCGCAAAATGCCAAACAGGTAGCGCAAGTCGCGCAACCAGCGCCGGATTGGACGATGCCGCTATCGACCGGTGGAACGCTGGCGCTATCATCGCTGCGTGGTAAGCCCGTCTATCTGAACTTTTTCGCGACGTGGTGCCCGCCGTGTAAAGACGAGGCTCCGTTCATTAACAGGATGCAGCAGCAGTACGCCGCACGCGGATTGCACGTCGTCGGCATCGACGAACTAGAAAACGCGAGCCAAGCTCAGGCATTCCGCAAGCAATTCCATTTGGTGTACCCGGCCGTCGTCGATGGCGGCAAGCTTCAGGGGCAGTACCTGATCAACGGATTGCCCGTGCACGTCTTCATCGGACGCGACGGGGTCATCCGAAAAATTATAGCCGGCGAAATGTCGCACGCCGACATTCAGAAGAACGTGCAAAGTATTCTGTGAGCCTCGAGACGCTCAGCACGGTTGCGGCGGTTGGGACGTTTCTTGTCATCGCGGCGACCGCGATTGCGGCGCTTGTCCAGCTGCGCCACCTACGCGTCAGCAATCAGCTCGAAGCACTGCTGGCAGTTTTAAGTTTGCCTTACGACTCCGTGTTGAGCGAGTCTTTTCAATTTGTGACTCACGAGCTCGAAGCGCGTATGCGGGATCCGCAATTTAGGCGCGAACTGGAAAAGCCGCAGCCCGATCGGAAGGTTCACAAAGAACTGCTGGTCTGCGATTACTACGAGCGATTAGGGTCGATCGTGAAAAACGGCTTGATACCCGAAGAACTGTATTTTGACAACAGCACCCCGGAGCAGTCCTGGCGGCTATTAAGCCAGGTTATTGCGATCCGCCGCCGCGTGCGCGGTCCGGTTGTGTACGATAATTTTGAGTATCTCGTGGCGCGCTCCCGCGCCTACGATCGCCGTCATCCCAATGGAAATTACCCGGCGTCAGAGCCACGAGTAGAGATAGAAGATGTGTGGCTCGCTGAAGATCGCCGCTCAGGCGGCGCGGACAACCAGCGCGCCGTCCTCGAAAGTAACGTCCGCGGCTGAACCCTTAGGGAGTTCGCCGCGCAGAATGGCGGACGAGAGCGGCGTGCTGACGTGCCGCGCCACAATTCGATGTACGTAGCGCGCGCCGCTGCCGGCGCTCATCGCCTCGCGCGCCAAGAAACTTCGCGCATCGGGTGAGAGTTGGAGCGTCACGTCGCGCGCGCCTAGGCGTCCGGCCAGCGATTCGACGTGTATCGCGACGATTTGCTCGATCTGCTCTAAACCAAGCGCGTTGAAATGGACGACGTCGTCGATCCGGTTGAGAAACTCCGGGCGGAACGCGATCGGCAGTTCCTGGTCTGACAGATTTGTGGTCATGATGATCAGCGCGTGGCGGAAATCGATCGTGCGGCCTTTGGCGTCGGTCACGCGCCCGTCGTCGAGGATCTGCAAGAGAATCGCCGCGACGTCAGGGTGCGCTTTCTCGAGTTCATCGAAGAGCACCACGCAATACGGTCTGCGCCGGACCGGCTCGGTTAACTGCGCAGGCTCGTCGTGTCCTTGATATCCGGGCGGCGCGCCGAGCAGCCGCGACATCGTATGCGCTTCGGTAAATTCCGAGAGATCGATGCGCACGAGGGCGGCTTCGCTGCCGAAGAGCGCTTCGGCCAGCGCTTTGGCGAGCTCCGTCTTCCCGACGCCGCTGCTCCCCATGAAGAGAAAACTTCCCAGCGGTTTGCGCGGATCGTGCAAGCCCGCGCGAGCGCGGCGGATGGCTTCGCTGACGGCGGCGATCGCTTCGCTTTGACCGATGACGCGTTTGGTCAGCACCGGCTCGAGGGCAAGCAAGTTGTTGATTTGCGATTCGGTAAGGGTCGTTTGCGGGATGCCCGTCCATTTCGTGACGATCGCGGCGACGTCGTCGGCGTGAACGGTAGAACGCCCAAGGCGGTCTTTTGTGCCGAGCGCTACTGAAGCGGCGGCCTCGTCCATTAAGTCGATCGCTTTGTCCGGCAAAAACCGGTCCGCGATGTAACGCGCCGAGAGCGAAGCGGCGGCTTTCACGGCGTCGTCGGTAATTTCCACGCCATGATGGCGCGCGTAGCGCTCGCGGAGTCCGCGCAAAATGAGTTCGGTTTGCTCGATCGTCGGCTCGTTGACCATGACCGGCTGGAAACGTCGTTCGAGGGCCGCATCGGACTCGATGTATTTGCGGTATTCGTCAAACGTCGTCGCGCCGATGCATTGCAGATCTCCGCGCGCGAGTTCCGGTTTGATCATGGAACTCAAGTCGAGTGAACCTTCGGCTGCGCCGGCGCCGACCAGTGTGTGAAGTTCGTCGATGAACAGGATCACGTCGCGCGACGCGCGGCGAACCTCGTCTAATATTTTCTTGACGCGGCCTTCGAATTCGCCGCGATATTTCGTGCCGGCAACCAGCGGCCCCAACGACAACGCGAGCACGCGTTTGTTGCGCAGCGCCGCGGGAACGTCGCCCGAAACGATGCGCTGCGCCAAACCTTCGACGATCGCGGTCTTTCCGACGCCCGGCTCGCCGACGAGAACCGGGTTGTTTTTGCTGCGCCGTGCCAGAATTGAAATGACGCGCTCGACTTCGTCGGCTCGCCCGATGACCGGATCGAGCTTTTCGGTGCGGGCGAGTTCGGTCAGGTCGCGCGAAAACGCGGCAAGCGTCGGCGTACCCGGGCGCAAGCGCCGCGCAAAATCCTCGATCGGATTTGGATTGGCCGTGCCGCCTTCGCGACGGCTCATGTTTTCGATCAGAAACGCTCCGCCCGCAACGAGCGCGGCGGCCGTCAGCGCTGCGCCGGCCAGCGGAATGGCGGCTTTGGTCGCGCGGCGGCGCATGGCGCAAGAAGAGCAAAGGTTGCTCTTGCCTTCGCGCACGGTAGCCGGCTGCCGGCCGCAGAGTTCACACGTCCCGGTCATCTGCACGTTCTACCCTTCGGCAGAGCGGGGAGTTTCGCTTAGGGCTGAGCGAGGTAGACCACGCCGACGTTGGCGCTCACGTCGAGGCTCGACGGCGGCGAGATTTGAGTCGGCACTGCATAAGTGTCGGCCGTGGCGCCCGCCATGAAGCGTCCGGAGCTCATCGCCATCGGTACAACGCCCGGGCTATTTATCGATTGGATGCGCACGATGTGCAGTCCGGCCGCTTGCGCCATTGCGTCGCCTTCACTCCGCGCCGAAGCGATTGCTTGCGCGAGCGCGCGCAAGAACAGAGTTCGCGTATTGGCAATCGAATAATCCACGCCTTGGACGTTGTTTACGCCCGCTGCAACTGCGGTGTCGATAATTTTTCCGACGGTATCCAAGTGATGTGTCGTTACGCTAACAGATCGCGTCACGAAATACCCGTAGCTCTGCGGATCCCGGACGCAAGGCGCTACCTGTGCGAATTCCGCGTTTGGAGCGGTTCGCGATGGCATCGGCGGGCATGGCGGCGGAGGCGGCACATGATTCAAATTGTAGTTTGCCGTTTTGATATCGCTCGCCGCAATGCCGATCGTACGCATTCCGGTATTGAAGTGAGCGTAGATCGTATTGTTTTCCGCCGACGCTTGTTCAGCGGTCTGGGCATGAGTGTTTATGCTGAACGAAATCGTGGCGACATCCGGAGGCGCGGAGACGGTCGCCTGTCCCGAAGCATAGATGGTCGTGAGTCCGGTGTCGGCCGCCAATGCGGGAACCGGAAGCAGAAGCGCGCCGCAGAGCAAGCCGCAGCCAAGGGCTTTTATCATCATGTTGGCTTCCACGCCACCGCCGGCACTCCGCGTGACGAAAGGCCCACGGACGCCAAAGCGACCTTAGGCTCGTTTCGGCTGCCCGGCCCGTGGTAAACTAGAGTCCATGCTTTGGACAATTATCGTCTGGATTATCTTCGGCCTCATCGTGGGGCTCGTAGCCCGCTGGCTGGTGCCTGGTGCCGTCGGCGGCGGCGTATTGACGGACATCATCGTTGGAATCGTGGGCGCGCTCATCGGCGGTTTCATCTATCGCTATTTCGGTCACGGCGGCCTCGACCCGCTGTGGAGTTTTATCTACGCGCTCATCGGAGCGGTGTTACTTTTGTTGCTATTGCGGGCTTTTTCGGGGCGACGGCCGGCCGTTTGACCTGGGAGGCCCCCGTCCTTTCGCCTGCGTAATACGTCAGCATGGCCTACGTCATTACCGAGCCGTGCATCGGCACCAAGGACAAGTCGTGCGTGGATGTGTGTCCCGTCGACTGCATTCACGGTAAAGACGACGACACGATGCTGTACATCGATCCGGAAGTCTGCATCGACTGCGGCGCGTGCGTTTCGGCATGTCCGGTCGAAGCGATTTTTGCGGACTCCGACGTTCCGGAAAAATGGCAGAACTACACCGCCGTTAACGCCGAGTATTTTAAAAAATAGAAAGTAGGGTCCTGTGCTGCGTGCAGCAGGACGCGAGCTACTCGACGATACCGTCGAGTCAATCGGCGAACTCGAAGAAAATTTCTCTGATATCGAAAGAGCGAACCGCTGGCTCGGCGGACTCTCCGCCGTGCAATTTGCGACGCGCGCACTGCGTCCTCAAACGATCTTGGACGTCGGCTGCGGTTCGGGCGACACGGCACAGTTCTTAGCGCGTACAGCTCGCGCGCAGGGCAGAAGCGTGCGGGTGACCTGTCTCGACGTAAATCCCGACGTTTTGGCGATCGCGAGGAAGCGTCACGGCGATCCCGATCTCCAGTTCGTCACGGGCAACGGCGAGTCGCTTCCTTTTGAAGAGGCGAGCTTCGACGTCGCGATGTGTAATCTGACCTTGCACCACTGCGATCCGGGCGCGGCCGTCGCGCTGCTTCGTGAACTGCGCCGCGTCGCTCGCGTCGCTCCGGTCGTAACCGACCTGCGGCGCTCGCGTGCCGCTTGGGCCGGAGCTGCGTTGCTCGTTTCGATCTTTACGCGCAACAGGCTGACGCGACACGACGCGCCCCTTTCCGTGTTGCGAGCGTATACGCCGCTCGAAGCTTTGGCACTGGCGCGCGAAGCCGGCTGGAAAAATCCGCGCGTGCGCCGGATGCCGTTTTACCGCATGGTGCTGTGGGATGTTTGACGTCGTCATCGCCGGCGGCGGTCCCGCCGGCTCGGCCGCTGCGATTGCGCTCGCCGGCGCCGGGTTGAAAGCGCTGATCGTCGATAAAGCGCTGTTTCCGCGCAATAAGGCCTGCGGAGAATATGTGAGCGCAGGCGCGGTGGAGCAATTGCGCACACTCGGCTTGGAAAGCGTCCTCGCGCCGGCCGCCGTTCCGCTTGTAGGCATTCGTTTGAACGGAAACGGCGTGCGCGTCGAATTGCGATTTTCAAAAGCGGGCTGGGCGCTTCCACGATTGCAGCTCGATGACGAACTGCTGCGGTGCGCGATTTCGCGAGGCGCGACGTTTTTGCAAGCGCGTGTTGAGGACGTGCGCGAAGAAGCGCCGGGCAGCTTGCTGACGGTCAGAGAACCAAGCGGTGAAACGCGCGTTTTGCAGGCGCGCTTTGTGATCGGCGCCGATGGCGCGCAATCGGTCGTCGCCAGGAAATGCGGTTTGAGCGTTGCTCCGCGAGGCGAGCAGCGGTTTGCTTTGGGCGGCCACTACGGCGGTTTGCGCGATCTCGATCGTTTCGTTGAAATGTTCGTAGAGGGCAGCAGTTACTTCGCGGTTAATCCGTTTGATGCGGCGCACGCAAATATTATGGTGATCGTGCGCGAAAAAGACCTCAGTGCCCGCAAAAATGACGTTGACCAATTCATTCGCGAACGCGCCCGCGCGTTGAGCGGCAATGCCGCCCGTTTTGCCGGGGCGCGGCTCGAAGGGAAGCGCATCGCGGTGGGACCACTGGCCCATTCCACTCGCGGTGTGACGGCTGGAAACGTTTTGCTGGCCGGCGACGCGGCGGGCTTCATCGATCCGTTCACCGGCCAAGGCGTCTACTTGGCTTTGCGCGGCGGTATTGCCGCTGCGCGCGCCGTTGCCGCGGCCGTGGCGACGCCATCGTCGGCGCCGGCGGCCATAGAAAACTACGCTTCCGAGCTTTCCAGCGAAATGCGGCGCCGGGGCAAACTCGCCCGGATCGTGCGCACGTTCACCGGTTCGGCCGCGCTTTCAAAACGCGTTGCCAGAAACGTAGAACGCAATCCGGAGCGCGTGCAGATCTTGATCGACGCGATCGCGGGTTGCGGACCGGTAGCGCCGGCGCTCGCGTTCGGGAACTTGGTGAGGCTCGTCGCCTGATGTTCGCGCGCAACGAAATCATGGTGCACGCCTCGCCCGCGCGCGTCTATCGCTACGCATCGGATACCGAGCGGTGGCCCGAGTATCTGCCGCATTACCGTTACGTACGCGTGCTGCTGAACGAGGGTAACCGGCGGGTTGTCGAAATGGCAGCGCGGCGCAGCGGGATACCGGTGCGCTGGCGCGCGGAGCAGACCAACGACCCGCTGACCCCTTCGATCGCCTTCCATCATGTGCGCGGCTGGACCAAAGGGATGGACGTCGTGTGGAACTTCGAACCTGTTGACGGCGGGACGCGTGTCTCGATCGATCACCGCGCGGCATTGGGTTTTCCGATGAATTGGATTGTCGGAAAATTTTTCATCGACCACGTTGCAACGCGCACGCTGCGGCGGATGAAAGAATTAGCCGAGGGCAGCGATGGCTGAAACGCAGCGCGTTGTCATCACCGGCATGGGCCTGATCACGCCGCTCGGCACCGGTGCGCGCGTGTTCTGGGATAACCTGCTCGCCGGCAAAGTCGCAATAGGCCCGCTGACACGTTTTGAATGCGAAGGTTTTCCTTCGCGCATCGCCGCGCAGATCGACGACTTCGATCCGTCGGATTACTTGGCCAGACGCAGGTTGCAGTGGACCGACCGGTTCTCGCAGCTCGCGGTCGCCTCGGCCAAGCTTGCGGTCGAAGACGCAAAGTTCTCCGTCGACACACGTCGCGCGGAGATCGGCGTCTACACCGGATCAGCTTTGGGCGGACTAGCGTTTGCAGAAGAGCAGATCGAAGTTTTCCGCCGCGAAGGCTTGCGCTCGGTGCGGCCGCTGTTGACCCTCTCGGTGTTTGGAGGCGCCGCGGCGAGCAACGTTGCGATCGAGTTCGGAATTACGGGGCCGACCATGGCGAACTCGGACTCGTGCGCCGCCGGCGCGATCGCCATCGGCGACGCATATCGCGCGATAAAACGAGGTGACGTGCGCGCCGCCCTAGCGGGCGGAATTGAAGCGCCGTTGGCGCCGCTAACGTTTGGAGCGTTTACCGTCGCGCGAGCGATGTCGACGCGAAACGACGATCCGGCGACCGCCAGCCGTCCATTCGACGCCGGGCGCGACGGTTTCGTGATGGCGGAAGGCGCCGGCATGTTCGTACTCGAGCGCTACGATGACGCCGTCAAGCGCGGCGCGCAGATCTACGGGGAGATCACGGGCTTCGGCACATCGAACGACGCGTATCATATGTCGGCGCCGCTGGCCGACGGTTCCCAAACCGCTAATGCGCTAAAGCACGCACTCGATGAAGCGCGGGTCTTGCCCGCTGAAGTTGAAACGATCAACGCGCACGGATCCTCGACGCGGCTAGGCGATCGCGCCGAAGCGGTCGCGTTCGAGCGAGTCTTCGGTGAACGCCTTGCAGATATTCCGGTATCGGCAACCAAAGGCCAACACGGGCATGCGCTTGGAGCGACCGGCGCGTGGGAAGTCGCTATCGCCGCGATGGGCATGCGCGAGCGCGTCGTTCCGGGCACCGTGAATTTGGAAAATCGCGATCCGGAGTGTCCGGTGCGGTGTGAGCGTGAAGCGATCGCTGTGAGCGCGCGCGTGGTCTTATCGAATTCGTCGGGGTTCGGCGGCATAAACGCCGCGCTGGTGCTGCGCTCGGCGGAGTAGTTAGGCCGGCACGCGGTTAAGCACCATGCTCAAGCACGTTCCGTGCTGGGTGGAATTGATGCGGACGCGGTCCATCAGTTCGTGCATCAGCACCATGCCGCGGCCGCGATCGTCGCGTTTCTGAAACGGACGCCAATGTCCGCGATCTTCCACGTCGACGGTGATGCAGTCGCTCTGCGCTTCCAGGCGCAGCTCAAACTTGCCGGCGTCCTCGCCTTGATAGGCATGCTCGACGGCGTTGGCGACGGCTTCGCCGATCGCCGAGGTCAGCGCAAAGCGCTGATCGGGAGAGATACTGTTCTGATCGCAAAAACGGTTGACCATTGCGCGCACGATCGGCGCAGTCATCGGGATCGCGGAATATTCCATCCGTTTTGGAATTGGCCCGTCGAAGCACGAGAGCGCGAGTGTGGCGGCGTCATCGCGATTGACCGACGTGCTGAAGATGCGCTCTTGCAGCGCGATGGCCGGATTCTCGGGATCGGATTCGCAGGCGCGCACGCTGGCTTCGAGCAGCCGTTCTTCGCCGGCGATCACGTCGCGTTCGTACTCGGTCATGCCGTCGGTGTAAAAGATCACCCAGCTGCGCGGAGGCACCGTGATCACCCAGTCGCGGGCGCCGACGTTATCACCGATTCCCAGCGGCACGCCGCCGCCCGGCAGATAACCGGCAAACGCCCCCTCAACTACCAGTGCGGGTGGGGGATGTCCAGCTACGGCATAGGTTAGCTCGCGGTTGACCGTATCGTAATAACCGAATATGGCCGTGACCATCCCGATGCCGCTGCGCAGGTTCGTCACCCCGTTGATTTGCTCTAAAACGGCAGCCGGAGATCGCTCGCCGACCGCGGCGGCGCGCAAGGCGATGCGCACCTCGCCCATGATCGTTGCCGCCTCGAGTCCGTGTCCGGCCACGTCACCCATCGAAATGGCCAAGCGGTGGTCCGGGAGTTCGAAGGCGTCGTACCAGTCACCGCCCACTTCGGCTTCCTCGCTGGCCGGGCGGTAGGCCCCATCGAGCTGCCCTCCGGCCACACGCGGAAAACTGGCCGGCAGTAGTGCCCGCTGAAGACGGTCGGCAACGTGGTGCGTTCGTTCGAGCAGTGTAGCCTGGTCGAGCGCATTGGCCAGCTGCAGGCCGAGAATCTCGGCGATTTTGCCGCTGGCGTCGTCAAAGTGGCCGGCTTGTTTGGCGGCCAGCACGAAGACCCCGCCGCCGCCGTGGCGTCCGGGCAGCGGAATGACCAGAATGCTTTGGTGCCCGCGCGATCTCAGGCCGGCCTCGATTTGCGCCCGGTCACCGCGGCGCAGCCGCAGTTTCTTGCCCTGCCCGGCTTCATGGAAGAACTCCTCGTCGGTGCGGTCGCTCCCGGCAATGACACAGTAGTCGGCAACGCGCTCGACGCAAAGCTGCGCTACGCGAGGCAGAGTCGCCGATAACTCAAGCGATGAGGCTAGGAGGCGGCTCGCATCCGCCAGCAGCTCGAGAGCCTGAGAATGGCCAAGGTCGCCGCGCTCAAGCATACGTGCCCGGCATGCCTCGGTTCTGCCCGAGGCCACCGCTTGCTAAACCTGGCAAGCCCAAGTTTGGCAAAGGACGAATCGGGCAATGAGGAAGTCAGCCGCATCTACCACGGAGCACTTTCATTATATGGCGACAATAACTCGTTCGAAACCGGCACGTAACGGCAAGACGCTTACCAACGGCGCCGCCGGTTCGCATTCGGCTAACGGCACCGCTCTGGACCGCAAGCTGCTCAATGCGCTGCGTTCTTTCCGCGATGGAAACTTTGCCGTCCGTCTGCCGGTGCGCGGCGTCGGCCTTGAGGCCGAGCTGGCTGAGGCGTTCAACGCATGCGTCCAGCTCAAACAGCACATGCTTCGTGAGATCATGCGCGTTAGCCGCGTCGTCGGACGCGACGGCCGCGTCAACGAACGCGCGCAGCTGCCTGAAGCGACGGGCAGCTGGAAAGTGCAAGTCGACGCTTACAACCACCTGATTGACGACCTGACGGCGCCGATGGCTGAAACGAACCGAGTTCTCGGTTCGGTCGCCCAGGGCGATCTGGGACAGCGGATTCCCGTGGATATCGACGGCCGTCCGCTGCGCGGCGAGTTTCTGCGGTCTGCCCGGTTGATTAACGCAATGGTCGATCAGCTGAATTCGTTTGCATCCGAAGTGACGCGCGTCGCGCGCGAAGTCGGCTCCGAAGGAAAACTCGGCGGACAAGCCAGCGTCAAAGGCGTTGCCGGTACGTGGAAAGATTTAACCGACTCCGTCAACACGATGGCCGGTAACCTGACGTCGCAGGTGCGTAACATCGCCGACGTGACGACCGCCGTCGCCAAGGGCGACCTCTCGCGCAAGATCGCGGTCGAAGCCGCCGGCGAAATTCTCGAACTCAAAAACACGATCAACACGATGGTCGATCAGCTAAACGCGTTTGCTTCCGAAGTGACGCGTGTTGCGCGCGAAGTCGGATCCGAAGGTAAACTCGGCGGCCAGGCCGAGGTGCAAGGCGTCAGCGGCACGTGGAAAGACCTCACCGAGTCGGTGAACTTCATGGCCTCGAACCTGACGTCGCAAGTTCGCAACATCGCCGAAGTCACGACCGCCGTCGCCAAGGGCGACCTGTCGAAAAAAATCACCGTTGACGTGCGCGGCGAAATCCTCGAGCTGAAAAACACGATTAACACGATGGTCGACCAGCTCAACGCGTTCGCGTCCGAAGTGACGCGCGTTGCTCGCGAAGTCGGCTCGGAAGGCATCCTCGGCGGTCAGGCGCAGGTTGCCGGCGTTAGCGGCACCTGGAAAGATCTCACCGAGTCGGTGAACTTCATGGCGGCCAACCTGACGTCGCAAGTGCGTAACATCGCCGACGTTACGACCGCCGTGGCCAAAGGCGATCTTTCACGTAAGATTACCGTCAGCGTCCGCGGCGAAATTCTCGAACTCAAAAACACCATCAACACGATGGTCGACCAGCTCAATGCGTTCGCCGGCGAGGTGACGCGCGTCGCGCGCGAAGTCGGTTCCGAAGGCAAACTCGGCGGCCAGGCCGACGTCAAAGGCGTCAGCGGCACGTGGAAAGATTTGACCGACTCCGTGAACCGGATGGCTTCGAACCTGACTTCGCAGGTGCGTAACATCGCCGACGTCACGACCGCCGTGGCCAAAGGAGATCTCTCGCGCAAGATCACGGTCGACGTGCGCGGCGAAATTCTCGAACTAAAAAACACGATCAACACGATGGTCGACCAGCTGAACGCATTCGCCGGCGAGGTGACGCGCGTCGCGCGAGAAGTCGGTTCCGAAGGTAAACTGGGCGGCCAGGCGCAGGTTGCCGGCGTGAGCGGCACGTGGCGCGATTTGACCGAGTCCGTGAACTTCATGGCTTCGAACCTCACGTCGCAGGTGCGTAACATCGCCGAAGTCACCACCGCCGTCGCCAAGGGCGATCTTTCGAAGAAGATCACGGTGGACGTGCGCGGCGAAATTCTCGAACTGAAAAACACGATCAATACGATGGTCGATCAGCTCAACGCGTTCGCGTCGGAAGTCACGCGCGTCGCGCGCGAAGTCGGTTCCGAAGGTAAACTGGGCGGTCAGGCTGAGGTGGCCGGTGTCAGCGGAACCTGGAAAGATTTGACGCTCTCGGTCAACTCGATGGCGTCGAACCTCACGAACCAAGTTCGTAACATCGCCGAAGTAACGACCGCCGTAGCGAACGGCGATCTTTCGAAGAAGATCACGGTCGACGTGCGCGGCGAAATCCTCGAACTGAAAAACACGATTAACACGATGGTCGACCAGCTCAACGCGTTCGCATCGGAAGTCACGCGCGTCGCGCGTGAAGTCGGTTCCGAAGGCCGTTTGGGCGGACAGGCGTTCGTGCGCGGCGTTGCCGGCACGTGGAAAGACTTGACCGACTCCGTAAACACGATGGCTTCGAATCTGACCTCGCAGGTCCGCAACATCGCCAAAGTGACGACGGCCGTCGCGCTCGGCGATCTTTCAAAGAAGATCACCGTTGACGTGCGCGGCGAGATTCTCGAACTCAAAGACACGATCAACACGATGGTCGATCAGCTCAACGCATTCGCTTCGGAAGTCACGCGTGTCGCGCGCGAAGTCGGCTCCGAAGGAAAACTGGGCGGACAGGCGCAGGTCCCAGGCGTCAGCGGCACGTGGAAAGACCTCACCGATAACGTAAACTTCATGGCCGCCAACTTGACGAACCAGGTGCGCGGCATCGCGCAGGTCGTGACGTCGGTCGCCAACGGCGATCTCAAACGTAAACTCACGCTGGAAGCCAAAGGCGAGATTGCGCGTCTCGCCGACACGATCAACTTCATGATCGATACGCTGGCGACGTTCGCCGACCAGGTGACGACGGTTGCGCGCGAAGTCGGTTTCGAAGGAAAACTCGGCGGACAGGCGCAGGTTCCGGGCGCTGCCGGCCTCTGGCGCGACCTCACGGACTCCGTCAATCAGTTGGCGGCGCAATTGACGTCGCAGATTCGTGCCATCGGCGAAGTCGCGACCGCGGTGACGAAGGGCGACCTTTCACGAGCCGTGCAAGTCGAAGCGCGCGGCGAAGTCGCCGAACTCACGCGCAACGTCAACGAAATGATTCAGAACCTGCGCGACACCACGCGCAAGAATACCGATCAGGACTGGCTCAAGACCAACGTCGCGCGGTTCACTGCCATGCTGCAAGGTCAGCGCGACACCAAGACCGTCAGCCGCATGATCATTTCGGAGATCGCGCCGCTGGTCAACGCCTATTCGGGCGCGTTTTACGTGAACGAACCGATCGGCGACGAGCAGACGCTGCGCCTGATGGCGAGCTACGCGATCAGTAAGAAAAAAGCCGCTCAGCGTACGATTCGCGAAGGCGAAGGGCTGGTTGGCCAGTGTCTGGTTGAGCGTCAGCGCATTCTTTTGAGCGAAGTTCCGCCGGATTACATGGCGATCGGCTCGGGCTTAGGGGAAACCAAGCCCCTCGCACTCATCGTGCTGCCGGTGCTTTTCGAAGGCGAGGTCAAAGCGGTCATCGAGCTGGCTTCGACCGAGCGGTTCAACGAGACGCAGCTGCAATTCTTCGATCAGTTGACCGAGTCGGTCGGCGTTATTCTGAACACGATCGGCGCGACGATGCGCACCGAAGAACTGCTCAAGCAGTCGCAGGCGCTGACCAACGAACTGCAGAGCCAGCAGATGGAACTGCAGCAGACCAACGACGAATTGGAAGAGCGTTCGCGCCTTCTGCAAGAGCGGAACGAAGAAATCGAACGCCGCACGCGCGAAATCGACGAAGCGCGCCAAGAACTCGAAAAGAAGGCCGAACAGCTCGCGCTTACTTCGAAATACAAGTCGCAGTTCTTGGCCAACATGTCGCACGAGTTGCGCACGCCGTTGAACTCGCTGCTCATTCTTTCCAAGCAGCTCGCGGACAACCCCGAAGGCAACATGACGAACAAGCAGATCGAGTTCGCGCAGACGATTCGCGCGGCAGGTACCGATTTGCTGACCCTCATCAACGACATCCTCGACCTCTCGAAGATCGAATCGGGTACCACGTCGATCGATCTGCAGGACGTGCCGTTCCAATCGATCGAGGACGACATCGCCCGCACGTTCAGTCAGGTGGCGGCCGACAAAGCGCTCAAGTTCACGATCAAACGCCACGAGGACGTTTCCGAAAAGCTCGTTACGGATGCAACGCGCCTGCAGCAGATTCTCAAGAACTTGCTCTCCAACGCGTTCAAATTCACCACCGAAGGAGGCGTAACTCTCGAAATCTCGCTGCTGCAGGAACACCGCCTCGGCTCGATCAAAGGCCCGGCGGTCGCATTTGCGGTGACGGATACCGGCATCGGCATTCCGCCCGACAAGTTCAACGTCATCTTCGAAGCATTCCAGCAAGCCGACATGGGAACGTCGCGGAAGTTCGGCGGCACCGGCCTCGGCTTGGCGATCAGTCGTGAAATCGCCGGCCTGCTCGGCGGCGAGATCGGCGTCGAAAGTACGATCGGCGAAGGCAGCACCTTTACGTTCTACCATCCGGCCGAACGTATTGCGGGTCCCACGATGATGCGGCCGTTCGGCATGATCGGCGAGGCCCATCAGGTGCGCCAGGAAGGACCGGAGCCGCGCGACACCACGCCGGCGCGCACGCTGGAAATGTCGCCCTCGCTCGAAGCGATCGCCGACGATCGCGACAGGATCGAGAGCACCGACAGGGTGTTGCTGATCATCGAAGACGACGCGATCTTCGCGCGGATTCTGCTGGGCCTGGCGCGCGACCGCGGATTTAAAGCCGTCGTCGCGCTCAGCGGGGCCGATGGCGTGATTGCCGCGAGAAAATACTTGCCCGATGCAATCACGCTCGACATCGGCCTGCCCGACGTCGACGGCTGGAAACTTCTGGCCGACCTCAAGCACGATCCGTCGACCGCGAACATCCCGGTGCACGTGATCTCCGGCGAAGAGCAATGGCAGCGCGCGTTGGATGCGGGCGCCATTGCCCACCTGCGCAAACCGGTTACCGAGGAAGCCTTAACCGAAACCTTCGATAACCTGCTCGGCTTCGCGGACCGGCGCACGAAGAATCTGCTTGTCATCGAAGACGATATCACGCAGCTCAACGCGATGGTCAATCTCATCGGGAGCGGCGAGGTGTCGGTCACGGCGGTGCGCTCGGGCGACGAAGCGATCGAAGCGCTCAACACGGGCAAATTCGACTGCATCGTCGTCGACCTCGGCCTGCCCGATATTCCGGGAGACCAATTGATCGAACGCATTCGCATGCAAGCCGAACACGCGCGCACGCCAATCGTCGTCTACACGGGCCGCGACCTCTCACGGCAAGAAGAAGCCAAACTCAGCAAGCTGAGCGAAGCCGTCATCGTCAAAGATGCGTTGTCGCCCGAACGCTTGCTCGACGAAACGCGATTCTTCTTGCACCAGGTCGAGTCACGTTTGCCCGCGGCAAAACGGAGCAGCGACATCCCGCCGCTCGGCACCGCGACCCTCGAAAACAAGAAGGTGCTGATCGTCGACGACGACGCGCGCAACATCTACGCGCTGAGCACCGCGCTTGAGACGCATCACCTCGTGCCGGTCAGTGCGGAGAGCGGCCAAGAAGGCATCGACAAACTGATGCAAGATCCGTCGATCGACATCGTCCTGATGGACATCATGATGCCGGAGATGGACGGGTATGAAACGATCCGCCGCATCCGGTCGAATACGCGTTTCGAAAACCTGCCGATAATCGCGCTAACGGCAAAGGCGATGAAAGGCGACCGCGAGAGCTCGATTGCCGCCGGCGCTTCTGAGTACATCAGTAAGCCGGTGGACATGGATCAGCTCATTTCGCTGCTGAGGGTATGGCTCAACCGGTGATCATCGACGAGCGGCTGGCGGCACCGCCGCCGGCCGCCGATCGGAGTCACGCGGACGAATTGGCGAGCATCGAGCTCTCGCTTTTGCTCGAGGCGATGCTGCGTTGGCGCGGCTACGACTTTCGCGACTACAGCGCCGCGACGCTCAAGCGGCGCGTCGCCGAACGCATGCGCGGCGAGAATGTGGAGACGATCTCCGGCCTGCAAGAACGGTTCCTGCACGACGAAGAGGCGCTGCGCCGTTTCGTTTTCGCGATGTCCGCCAATACGAACCGGCTGTTTCGCGCGCCCGAATATTTTCGCGCGATTCGTCAGCGCGTCGTTACGTTTCTGCGGACGTACTCGTTCGCGCGGCTCTGGTTTCCGGCGTGTTCGACGGGCGAAGACGTCTACACCATTCTGGCGATTCTTTTTGAAGAAGAGCTGCTGGATCGGTGCATGCTTTACGCGACCGACTTGAGCGATCTCGCGCTCGCGCAGGCGCGCGAAGGCGTCTTCGAAGTACATTCCTACGAGGAATTTTGCAACGACTACCTGCTGAGCGGCGGCCGCAAGTCCGCCTCGGATTTCTGCGAGTACGCCGACGGCAAAGTGACCTTCAACGAATCGCTCAAGCGTAACCTCATTTTCGCGACACACAGCTTAGCTACCGACGCGTCGCTCAACGAATTTCACGCCATCATCGCGCGCGGCGTTTTGCCGCAGTTCAATAAGACGCTGCAATACCGCGTCCACAACTTGTTTTTGCAGAGCCTCTCGCGCTTCGGCTTCATCTGCTTGAGCTCGGCCGAGTCGCTGCATTCGACTCCGCACGAAGGTGCGTTCAAAAAAGTCGACGACGTCTTCCCCATCTACCGCCGAATGCGCTAATGGCCGGCGGGATGGCCGAGGTCCGCTAGGGAGCGTCTGATTTTTGAAGCCGGCCATGGATGGCCGTTTCAAAACTTTGTTTTCTTCAAAAATCAGCCGAGTTTGCAAAAAACATGGACGTTTTTTGCAAACGTCTCCCTAGCGGACCTCGGCCATTCCGCCGGCACTAGCACCTTCAAGGAAAAGCGAAGTCGAGTGAGCGAAAGCCCCGATTCGCATGATTTCGTCTCAGGCAATCAACGAGTTTTTCGCATGGGCTCCGTTCGTGGTTCTCGCGGTCATTCTCGTGGTCGCGTACGTGTGGACCCGCGGTGAGAAGCAACTGGCCGCCCCCATCGGCAAAACGTATTCTTGCGCGCGGTGCGGCCGGCGCGGCGTGCGCGAGCACATGGTTCCGGTGACGGTCGAAGGCGCGGTCGTTTGGTATTGCGGACGTTGCGCGCACGCGCACTAATTCTGGAGGCTCTAAAAGCATGACCTTGGATCTTTCCGCCGTTGCGTCATCAGTCAATGTGTGGCAGATGGCGCAAGAGCAGCTCGACGACGTCGCGCAGCTGATCGGCTTAAACGAATCGATGCACGGATTTCTGCGCGAGCCCAAGCGCATTCTGGAAGTCTCCGTGCCCGTGCGCATGGATAGCAATACCACGAAGATTTTCAAGGGCTTTCGCGTGCAGCACAATATGTCGCGCGGGCCGACTAAGGGCGGAATCCGGTTTCATCCTGATGTGACGCTGGATGAAGTCAAAGCGCTGGCGATGTGGATGACGTGGAAGTGCGCGCTCGTGAATATCCCGTTCGGCGGAGCCAAGGGCGGCGTTATCTGCGACCCGCGCACCATGTCCATGCAAGAGTTGGAGAATCTCACGCGGCGTTTTACGAGCGAAATCTCGATCATCATCGGTCCCGAAAAAGATATTCCCGCACCCGACGTCTACACGACGCCGCAGATTATGGCGTGGATCATGGACACGTTTTCGATGCAGAAGGGCTACTCGGTACCCGGCGTCGTGACGGGTAAGCCGATCGCGATCGGCGGATCGCTTGGGCGCGATAAAGCGACCGCGCGCGGCTGTCTCTTCGTGGTCGATGAGGCGATGCAAACGCTCGGCTTGACGATCGAAGGCGCCACTGTCGCCGTGCAAGGCTTTGGAAACGCGGGCATGTACGCCGCGGAATTGATGTCGCAGCGCGGCTACAAGATCGTCGCGGTTACGGATTCAAAAGGCGGCGTCGCCAATTCCGAGGGTCTGGATGTGGCCGGTATCATGGCGCACAAAGCCGAGACGGGTTCCGTGGTCGGATTCACCGGCGGCGACCGTATCAACAACAAAGAAGTGCTCGAATACGATTGCGACGTGCTTGTGCCGGCGGCGCTCGAAAAAGTGATTACCAAAGAGAACGCTCCGCGCATTCGCGCGAAGATCGTGGCGGAAGCGGCCAACGGACCGACGATGCCCGATGCGGATGCGATTCTCTTCGAACGCGGCATCATGGTGCTGCCCGACATTTTGGCCAATGCCGGCGGCGTGAGCGTTTCGTATTTCGAATGGGTTCAGGATCTCCAAGAAAACTTCTGGGAAGAGGACGAGATCAACGAACGCCTCAAACGCAAAATGACTCGTGCGTTTCGGGAAACGCACGAACAGGCAAAGCGGCACGGCATCGATATGCGCCGCGGCGCCTATGCCGTCGCGGTTGCGCGAGTCGCCGAGGCGACCAAACTCCGCGGACTCTATCCGTAATGGAGACCACCATCGAAACTATAGAAGAAGTCGCGCGGCGGCCTTCGCCGGCTCCGCGCCCGCAGTCGCTTGCGTTTGACGGCGAGCTGCTGTGGATGGGTTCGCTCGAAACGTCGCGCCTCTACGCGATCGATCCGCATACGTGGACGGTCCGCGAAGAAGTGCAGGCTCCCGGGAAGCCGTACGGTATGGTGGCCGTCGGCGACGAGTTTCGCGTGGTCGTGAGCGAAACCGAAGAGGACCATCGCATCATCAAGAAATTCATTCCCGGTCACGGATTTAAGAAAGAGGGCGCGATCGCGTGCCCCGGCGACACGGGTTCGTATTTGGGCTACGACGGCGATCTGCTCTATGTCAGCCAGTTCTACAACCGCCAAATCATTTCGGTCGACGACGACGGACATTTCGGAAAGCCGATACTTGCGCCGCACGATATCTGCGGACAGGTTATCGTGAACGGATGTTTTTATCTGATGACCACCGAGGATGAAGAAACCGACGACTACTTCCTCACGCGCGTGGACGCGCGCGACGGAAAGGTCGTGGCTGAAGACATCGCGCGCGTTCCTTTCAAAGCACGCTCGTTGGCGTATGACGGCAAACGCTTTTGGACCAATCATCGCGAAAAGCACGAGATTGTAGCATTCGCGGCATCTATTCCGCAACGCTAACGCCGTTCGACCGCGACCACAAGCCGGATCCATCGCTCGCAGTCCCCTATTACCGTTCACTCCTCGATCGCGGGTGCGACGGTTTGAATATTTTGGGCACGACCGGCGAAGCGATGTCCATTGCGGCCAAGGACCGGCTGCGCTTCATGGAAAGCGTCGCCGCGGATTTGCCGGCGCAAACGCTCATGGTCGGAACCGGTGCGACGGCGTTTCACGATGCGGTGGAACTGACGAAGACCGCGTTCGCTTTAGGTTTCGGCGCTGCCCTGGTCTTGCCGCCGTTCTATTATCGCGACATCACCGACGCCGGCGTCGTGCGATTCTTCGGGGACCTTATCGAGCGAGTGCGGCCGCCCGAGCGCGGAATTTTCTTGTACAATTTTCCTCGTATGAGCGGCGTGACGTTTCACGCGGGCTTGGTCGAAAGGCTGATGACGCAATTTCCCAACGCAATCGGCGGGATGAAAGATAGCTCCAACGACCTCGAGCTCGAACGCGAGCTGCATGCGCGCTATCCGGAGTTCGCGTTACTTCCCGGTTCTGAGGAACTGCTGCCGGACATTCTGGAATTCGGGCTTGCCGGATGCATTTCAGGGAGCGTTTGTCTTTGGCCCGAGTTGTCGGCGCAAGCCTGGCGCGAGCGCGACGTGACGAAGGCCAAGCGCGTCCGCGAGCTGCGCCTTGCTTTGCCCGCGCCGTTCATCCCGGCCGTGCGCGCGCGCGTCGCCGTAGAACAAAAAAACGAAGCCTGGCTTCGTTCGATTCCTCCGCTCTAGTCGGGGCTTAGACCTGGACGACTTCCTTAATTTCCGGAACGTCGGCGCACACGACTTGTTCGATCGCGCCTTTGAGCGTCATATTTGACGCGGGACAGCCGCCGCAGGCGCCGAGCATCTGCACGAATGCGGTCTCCTGCTCGACTTTGATGAGCCAGACTTCGCCGCCATCCATGTGTATGCCGGGGCGGACTTTGTCGAGCGCTGCGTTGACGCGCTCCTCGAGAGTGTTACTGGCCATAACCTTTCATCACTTCGTGCATTTTTCCGGCGACCATCAGCGCGTCGTCCCAATCGCGCTGCCACATGTTGCGTCCGAAGATCAAGCCGACGCATCCCGCTTCCATGGCGATCTGCGCTTTGTGGATCGTATCGTCGTCGCTAATCTTGCTTCCGCCTGACACCAATACCAGCGAGCGGCCGGCCGACTTCACGACTTTGCGCAACCCATCAAGCTCCGACAGCTCCAGCGTGTCGTAGGGTTTCGGCTCCGCTTTTGCGGTGGCCGCGTCCCACTTCGGCACGTTGAGTTTGATGACGTCTGCGCCCATTTCACACGCCACGCGCGCGGCGTAGTCAACCGCATAGAGCGAATCGATGCCGCCCTTGGCTTTGATTCCCGAACCGCGCGGATACGCCCAGATGACCAGCGGCATACCGTAGCGCTCGCAGTCGCGGCGCACTTCGCCGCACTGCGCGATGTCTACGTCCTGCGCGGGACTTCCGACATACAGCGTATAGCCGACCGCATCGGCGCCCAGGCGCACCGCGTCTTCGACCGACGCCGTCAGGGAACTGAACGCTTCGTCGTCGCTGGGCACGTTCGTTTTGCCGTTGATCTTGAGAATGAGCGGAACCTTGCCGGCGTACGGCTTGTGGTATTTTTCGGCCAGTCCCACATGCAGCGCCATTCCCGAAAAGTTGCCCGCGACCGCCAGGCGGTAGATCCAGTCGGTGTCGATGGATTCCGGGTTGCTGAAAAAGTCGATCGGACCGTGTTCGAGCCCCTGATCGATCGGCAGAAGCATCAGCGTGCCGTTGGCCGGGCCGTGCTCGTACATGAAGCGGTGCAGCCGCACGCGTTTGCCGGTCGAAAGATTCAATTCGTCAAATGTCGGTCTGCGCACCGGTGCCAGCATGCTCGTTCCTCCTTGCCCCATAAAGGAAGATTGGATTGAGGGCCGCCAAATCATGCCGGAGACGCCGATGAGCACCACTCTGCCGACCAAGCGGGGAAGCTTCAACAAGCATCCCGACTTCAACAAAAAGATCCTCGTCGTTGACGACGAGGCTGCGATATTGCAAACGCTGCGCTACAACTTAGAGCGCAGCGGCTACGAAGTCGTCACCGCCAGCGACGGCCGCAGCGCGATTACGATGGCCCAAAACGAGGAGCCCGATCTCATTGTCCTGGACATCATGCTGCCGGTGCTCGACGGCATGGAAGCGTGCAAGGAAATCCGCAAGACGAGCTCGGTTCCAATCATCATGCTGACCGCCAAAGATCAGGAAATCGATAAGGTGCTCGCGCTCGAACTCGGTGCGGATGATTACGTTACGAAGCCGTTTGCGCTGCACGAATTTCTCGCGCGAGTAAAAGCTCGTCTCCGGCGCCCCACTCCTGCGAAACCGGATCGCGATCAGGCAATCGTACTGGGGGGCATCGTGCTGGATCCTTCGCGTCAGCACGTCACCGTGCGCGGCAAAGAAGTGGCGCTAGCACCAAAAGAATTCGCCCTGCTGCGCGTGCTCATGGAAAACCACGGCCGCGTCGTCACGCGCCAAACGCTGCTCGATAAAGTGTGGGGATACGATTTCGAAGGCGAACAGCAAACCGTCAGCGTGCACGTGCGCTGGCTGCGCGAAAAAATTGAAGAAGATGCGCGCAGTCCGCGCCACATCGTGACCGTGCGCAGCCGCGGCTACATCTTCAAGGAGTAAGAGCATTCGCTGGTTCCGACGATCGCGCGCGTCGCCCGAACCGCAGCCGGAGCGTGCCGACCGGAACGAGGCGCGCCTCGACGATCGCTTCGATGCGCTCGTGCGCGCGCTGCCGCTCGGCGTCATGATGCTGCGGCGGACGAAACGCTTACGATTCGCCAATCGCGCGGCCGCGGCAATCTTTGGATTCGATCGCGCGCGCGCCAAAGGTCTGCATTTGATTGAGATCGTCCCTTCAATCGAACTTGAAAGACGCGTGGACAGCGTGCTGGGCGGCGAAGCTTTGGTGGCGGCGCCCCTCATCGTCTCCGGAAAACGCACCGACCGGAGTTATGCGGTGCAGGTCTATCCGTTAAGAACCGGGCTACGCGGCGACGACGAGCAGAGCGGTGAGATATCGGGCGCGCTCGTCATCGCGGAAGATCAGACCGAGCGTTTAGCGTTGGAGCGGACGCGCCAGGAGTTTCTTTCAAATGTTTCGCACGAACTGCGCACGCCGCTCTCCTCGGTAAAACTTATGTTAGAGACGCTAGTCGAGGGCGGGGACGACGACGCCCGAGCGTATTTTCTCCCGCAGGCGCTTCGTGAGATCGACCGGCTTGCCTCGCTCGTGCAGCGCTTCCTGGAACAGGCCCGCGCGGAGTCGGGTATCCCGGCGCTGCGCATCGAGGAGGTCGATCTCGAAATGGTGACGCGCTCCGCGCTGCGCTCCTTCGAGCGGCAGTCCGCCGCGAAACAGATATCGCTCGACGTGCACGCGCATCGTCCCGTGATTGTGGAAGCCGACGAACAGCAGCTCTCGCAAGTCCTCGTGAATTTGATCGACAACGGACTGCGTTTCACAGAAAAAGGCGGCGCGGTTACCGTCGATTTAGACGTGGAAGATGGTTTCGCGAAAATCGTTGTTTCCGATACCGGAATTGGCATCCCGTACAAAGATTTGCCGTTTGTCTTCGAGCGTTTCTTCGTGGCCGACCGCTCACGGGCGCGCGGAATTAGCGGCGCCGGCTTGGGTCTTTCCATCGTCAAGCAAATCGTCGAGACGCATGGGGGAACGATCGATGTGCAGTCGGTACTGGACGCGGGCACACAGTTCACAATCCGAATTCCGATGGTCACCCGCATTTCTTAATATTTCTTAAGATAGCCTTAAGATAACCTTAGACTTCCTTTACGTACCATAAGGGGGCTTTGATCTCGCGCCGGGCAGCATACGCGCACGCCGAAGAGCGGATCGCGTCAGGGACTCTTTTCTCGGCGAGCGCTTTTGTGATTGTCGCCATGGGCGCGCTGATCGTCTATTTGGCGTACATGGGTCTGCAGCTGTTCGTGGTGGACCACGTCTCGCCGCTCACGTTTCTCTTTTCTTCGAACTTTGCGCCCGACGAGAAGCACCCGGGCGCACTCGTCTTCATTATAGGTTCGGTAACGATCACGCTCTTTGCGATCTGCGTCGGCGGACCGCTCGGCGTCGCGGTCGGTATTTTCTTGTCGCTTCTTGCTCCGAAGCGGCTCGCGGGGGCCATGAAGCCGGCGATCGAGATTTTGGTAGGTATCCCGTCAGTCGTCTACGGCTGGCTCGGTTTGACGCTGCTTGTTCCGCTCGTACGCGAGCATGCGGGAAGTCAGACGGGGTTCGGTCTGCTCACCGCAGGGATCGTTCTATCGATCATGATCCTGCCGACGGTTGTCTCGCTGTCAGAGGATGCGCTGCGCGCGGTGCCGGTTGCGTTGCAAGAAGGTTCCATGTCACTCGGCGCGACCCGGTGGCAAACGATTTGGAATGTGCTGTTGCCGGCGGCGCGCGGCGGGCTGACCGTCGCAGTTATTTTAGGCATTGCGCGAGCCATCGGTGAAGCTTTGGCCGTCCAAATGGTCATCGGCAACAGCGCCGTGCTGCCCAAGGGATTGCTTGCGCCAACTGCCGCGCTGACAACCGAGATCGTCACCGACATGGGAAGCGCGCAGGAGGGGACGGTCCTGTTTCATTCCCTGTTTTCTATGGCGCTGCTGTTGCTGCTGATCGCCATGGCGCTGATCTTCGCCGTGCGGCTCGCGCTGCGCCGGAGCGCCTGATGGCTGCCGCTGCGGCTTCGTTCCATGTGCGCAGCGCAGGCGCCGTGCGCCGCCGCGCGGTGAACGCGCTGATGACCGGAGCACTGTGGGCGGCGGCGCTTTCTATCCTCGTGCTCCTGGCGTTTTTCGTTGGGTACATTCTCTATTTGGGTGCGCCGGCGATTTCATGGCATTTTCTTACCGCACCGCCAAGCGAAGTCGACGCGGGCGGGGGCATCGGTCCTGAAATTTTCAATTCGTTCTATATCTTGATTCTGACGCTGTTCTTCACGACACCGATCGCGATGGCGGGCGGCATCTATCTGCAAGAGTATGCGCGGCCTGGATTATTCACGTCGGCGGTCCAGTTTTGCGCCGAGTCGCTCGCGACCGTGCCCTCGATCGTCATGGGCCTCTTCGGACTCTTGGTGTTCGTGACGATGCTGCACTGGAAGGTTACAGCCTTAGGCGGCGCGCTCACGTTGACGCTGCTCAATCTTCCGGCCTTGATGCGCGTCACTCAAGAAGCCCTGGCATCCGTGCCCGACGCCTTTCGCGAGGGGTCTATGGCGTTAGGAGCCACGCAATGGCAGACCATTAGGAGAGTTGTGCTGCCGAGCGCGATCGCTCCGCTGACCACGGGAATCGTTTTGATTGCGGGCCGCATTTTCGGCGAAACGGCGGCTCTCATATTCACGGCGGGCGTCAGCGTTTCCACGGGCCGATCGGCCTACGATTTCGGGCTGTTCCATCAAGCCGAGACGCTCTCGGTCCACCTGTGGTACACCCATTCTGAAAGTTTGGTTCCCGACGCCGCGCGCGTCGGAAACGGATCGGCCCTCGTTTTGCTCGTAATGGTACTGATCTTCAACCTTAGCGCACGCTTCATCGGGCTAGGTCTGAGCAGACGGTTCATGGGGAAATGATAACGATGATGTCCATGCCCGCGCCGCCCGACGGCGTGCTGCCCGAAACGGCGCCGAAGATGCGCGTCGAGAATTTGAATGTGTACTACGGGAAGCTGCAGGCCATCAAGAACGCCTCGCTTCGCGTTCCGAAGAACCGGGTTACGGCGCTGATCGGGCCTTCGGGCTGTGGCAAATCCACCTTCGTTCGAGCGCTGAACCGCATGCACGATCTCAATCCCAGCGTCCGGGTCGAAGGCGTGGTGACGCTCGATGACGAGGACATCTATGCACCGGGGGTCGATCCGGTTGCGGTCCGCCACCGGATCGGCATGGTCTTTCAGCGACCCAATCCGTTTCCGAAATCGATTTTCGACAACGTCGTTTACGGGTTGCGAATCCACGGGGCGCGCGGGCGGCGCCATCTCATGGAATTAGCGGAGCGCAGTCTGCGGCATGCGGCGCTTTGGGATGAAGTGAAGGACCGCCTGAACCATTCGGCCCTCGAACTTTCGGGTGGACAGCAGCAGCGGCTGTGTATCGCGCGCGTCGTCGCCGTCGAGCCGGAGGTCATTGTCATGGACGAGCCCGCCTCGGCGCTCGATCCCATCGCAACCAGTAAAATCGAAGATCTTATCGGCGAACTCAAAAAAGATTATACCGTCGTCATCGTCACGCACTCTATGCAGCAGGCTGCCCGCATTTCCGATTATACGGCTTTTTTCTTGATGGGCGATCTCATCGAAACGGGTAAGACGCGCGATATTTTCTTCAAACCCACCGACAAGCGGACTGAAGACTACATCACCGGCCGTTACGGCTAGCGAAGAAATCTAAGCTTAAGGCAAAGATAAAGGCGCCTTAAGAATCGGCCGCTACCATGAGAGGCATGCGGCGATTCGACGGCATCTTTTTTCTATGTGCAGTCGCCCTACTCGGCCCGGTCACTGCGAACGCAGTCGCCGCGACGCCGCCCCCCAAGCCTACCCCGCCGCCCGCTTTCACTTATAGCGGATTCGTCCGCGCCTATTATTTTACTCGGCAGAACGCGAGCGGGTATCCGCAGACGTTCAAAGCGGTAAATCAAGCGACGTTCAACACGGCCATGAGTTTGCACGGCCAGTATACGTTCGAAAATGGCCCGATTACGATCGGCGGCACATATTTTTACGCCAATCCGCTAAACGGCTGCCCGTCTCCGGTGTCGCACCTTTCTCTGCCATGCGGAAAAGAGACGTTTACCGGCCAGGCCATAGTCCCGACAAATCCCGACGATACGCTGCCAGGTTACGTGCTCAGCACGCTCTATGAGGCATACTTTCAATACAAGACACCCGTTCTCACGATTCGCGCCGGCGATCAGGTCATAAACACGCCTTGGGCGCCAAGTTCGGATACCCGCTTGAAACCTTCTGCGTACGAAGGCATAGACGTGAGTTATAAATTTTCGCGCATGTGGTCAACCGAAGCAATGTACATGAGCCGGTTCGAGAACCGCGTAAGCTCGGCGTTTGAGAACTCGACCCTTCTGACGAGCTTCCCGTCGGGCGCGCCCGGAATCGCATCCAATATCTTTTCGACCGGCGGTGGTCCGATAAGAACGCCTGGATTCGGCTACGGGAGATTAAGCTACACGCTCGGAAACGTGGTGCTTAACGCCCATTACTACGCCTTCATCGACATCGCAAATGCCTTGTGGCTTGACGCTAAATACACTATGAAATCCGCATCGAAAGCGTTTGTCGCTGCGCAACTCGGTAGTGAAAGCAGCGCTGGCCGGTCGGTCGTCGGAAAAATAGGGAGCACCATCGCCGGTATTCAAGTCGGCTTGACCCCGATCAAAAATGTCGACTTTACGGTTTCTTACGATTTCGTGCCCCAGCACAATGATACGATAACGTTACCGGCGGGCGTAAGTTGTGGTTCAAACAACCAAATCAAGACTGGGCCGGGCGTGACTTTCCCATACTTCTTACCGTCGGGTGGTACGCCCAACTGTTTGGGTCGTGCCGACGGAACAACAACCGTATATTACGGCGGTTGGGCCAGTCCTTACAGCGATTCGTTTGCAACTGATTCACTTTTCACATCCGAATTCAGCCAAACGATGATCGATCGGCGCAGTCCGGGGCAATCACTCAAAGTGGGCACGACGTTGTGGAGTAACGACAAACGCATGCGGTTGATTGCCAGCAAAACTTGGTATTCGTACGGAAACCAGGCCGGCATGAGTCCCACGCAGGAGCTTGATCTCGACGGTATGTGGTATTTCAAACGAGTTGCTCCGAGCGGTCCATATCGCGGACTCCTCATCCGGCACCGCTATGCGGACCGCTCGCAGGCCAACACCCAATTTTTCGGCGGAACGCCGCTGTTCAAATATAACCGCACTCAACTCGAGTTCGACTTCTAAAAGGAGAAACTACGCATGATTATACGTCTGCTTACCGCGATCGCGCTTACGATGTTCGTCATTCCCGCGGCCGCTGCGGCGGACACGCAGATTACCGCCGCCGGCTCGACCGCCTTGCTTCCGTTAGTCAAACAGGCTGCAACTGAGTATTCTCAGGCGCATCAAGGCATCGACATCTCCGTCTCCGGAGGCGGTTCCTACGTGGGGATCGCGCAAGCGAGGTCGGGCGCCGCGGAGCTGGGTGATTCCGATGTCATCGCTCCGGGCAACTCGGGGCTGATGGATCATAAGGTCGCAGCGGTGGGTTTTGCCGTCATCGTGAACCCTTCGGCAAACGTGAGCTCGCTTTCATCCGCGCAAATTCGGGCAATTTTTTCAGGACGAACCACAAATTGGAAAGACGTCGGCGGGACGGACCAAGGGATTGTCATCATCAACCGGCCGCGCACATCAGGCACTCGCGCCGTCTTTAATGCCACCATGATGGGAGTTTCGAAAATAAACGAAGCGGGTCTCACCGTAGACAGCTCCGGAACAGTGGTCACCACGGTCGCCTCAACTCCTGGGTCGATCTCGTACGTCGCGCTTGCCTATACGCGTGGCAAACCAATCACGGTCGCAAAGATCAATGGCGTCGCGCCGTCCGAAGGGACGATCGTCACCGGGAAATACCCCATTTGGTCGTACGAGCATATCTTCACAAAAGGTAAGCCCTCGTCCGATGTGGCGGATTTCATCAACTACATCGCCTCCAACACCGGGTTGCTAGAAAAACTGGGCTACATTCCCATCAGCCGCATGAAAGTCAAAGAGACGAACCGCTAGCGCCCCAGCCTCCCGAGACTCCGGGGGGCTGCCTGCAGGTTTAGGTGGGCGGCCCCACCGGGAAATTCTTAAGACCCTATGGCGGAGTTCCGCAAGCAGTTCCCCAGCGCTTACGAGTGCGTCGGGCCGGCCCGGCGCGCCGTCGTAGACTTTGCCCGGCAGTGGTTTTCTGGTGAAGAGCTGGGCGACATTGAGTACGCGGTCGGCGAAGCGCTCTCGAATTCGGCCGAGCACGGGCATACCAACGGCACTTCTATCGACATCAGCTGCACCTGCGAGGGCCGCGAACTGGTCATCGAGGTCAAAGACAGCGGCGCGGGTTTCGCACGATGGAACGCATCCGACTACGTGCGGCCGATGTCGAATTCAGCGCGCGGATACGGCACGTTCATCATGCGTGAGTTGATGGATGAAATGGAGTACAGTGAGCACGGGACGAGGTTGCGGCTGTGTAAGCGGTTACCGAACGCCGTCTCTTGCGACGCCGACGAGCGACGGCGTGCCTAACCGCCGTCCTTCTGTGGTGCGTCGTTAAAGTTTACGCCTAGGACATTGCCGTCACGCTCGACCACCCCGCGGTGCGGCTCCTCGGGGGCGTGACACGTTCCGCATTCCAGGCATGACTCGATGGCGTCTTGCGTCTTTGCTTCGACGGCAAGCTGCGCGTCGAGGAGAGCGTCACGATTCTCCGCCGAAGGGCGAGCCTCGAGCTCTTTCTCGGCATGAACCTTTTGCTCTACGGCTTCTCGCAGATCGTAAATTGCTTCGATTTTATTAGTTTTTTGTGTATCGTCCATCGGCTTGCTTGAGGCAGCGGTTGCTCGAAGGGCGCTTGGGTAAGCAAGGGATGTAATCCTATCGCGCCTGCGAATAGGATGGCCTTCATGCGCGCGCTCTGCAAGACGGCGCCCAAGCCGGGGTTCGAAATTTGCGACGTTCCGGTTCCCGAATTCGGGCCATCGGACGTCCTCATTCGGGTCGAGAAAGCCGGTATCTGCGGCAGCGACCTCCACATTTTTTCTTGGGACAAGTGGGCGCAAAGCCGCATAAAGCCGCCGCTGGTCATGGGGCACGAATTTATGGGCCGCGTTACTGCGGTAGGCAGCTCTGTCCGCATGGTTGGGCCCGGCGATCGCGTTTCCGCCGAAGGCCACATCGCTGATGGCACCTGTTTCTTATGCCGCACCGGACAAGCCCATTTGTGCGAAAACCTGAAGATCATCGGCGTCGATCGTGACGGCGCGTTCGCCGAGTATATCGCGATGCCCGAAAGCAACGTCTGGAAGCTCGACGCATCTATTCCCGACGAATTCGCGGCCGTCTTCGATCCGCTGGGCAACGCAGTGCATTGCGTTATGGCTGCGGGCGTCAGCGTAAAGTCCGTGCTCATCATGGGCGTGGGATCGATTGGACTGATGGCCATACCCGTCGCGCGAGCGGCTGGAGCTTCGGCCGTGTACGCCGTTGACATCAACCCCGCCAAACTGGATCTGGCGAAGAAACTCGGCGCGGACGAGGCGTTTTCCGCCACCGATGCGCAAGTCGTGGAAAAAATTGTGGCGGCAACGCGCGGCGAAGGCGTTGACGTGCTCTTGGAGATGTCGGGGAATCCCCAGGCGCTCGACACCGGTTTGCGCGCCGTGCGCAAGGGCGGCTGCGCTGCGCTGCTGGGCATACCGTCGGAGAACGTCACGATCGACCTGGCCGATCGGGTGATCTTCAAAGGCTTGACGCTGCTCGGTATCAATGGGCGCCGAATGTTCGAAACGTGGTATCAAACCGAAGAGCTGGTTCGCAGCGGCCGCGTCGATTTGAAACCGATCATCACACATGTGATCCCGTTCGATCAATTCGAACGGGGTTTTGCTTTGATGCGCAGCGGCGAAGCCGCGAAAATCGTCTTGGACTTGAAAGGAATCGCGTGAACACCGCTTTCGAACGCAGCCTTCAGAGCGAGATCGAAAAACTCAAAGCCGCCGGCACTTACAAAACGCTGCGCCACCTAACGACGCCGATGGCTCCCGAAGTGCACATGGAGGAGGCCGGCGACGTCATCGTCCTCTCCAGCAACAATTATCTCGGTCTATCGGACGAAGCCGCCGTGATTGAAGCCGGCAAGCGCGGCTTGGATACATACGGCGCCGGCACGGCGTCGGTGCGCTTCATCTGTGGCACGTTCGATATCCACCGTCAGCTTGAAGATCGCATCGCGCAGTTTCTGCGAACGGAAGCGTCGCTCACATACGTTTCTTGCTGGAACGCCAATACCGGACTTTTTCCAACGATCTGCGATACCGGCTCGGCGATCATCTCCGACGAGTTGAATCATGCCTCGATCATCGACGGCTGCCGCTTAGCCTCGAAGTCACGACGCGAACGCTACAAGCACAGCGACATGCGCGATCTCGAGGAGAAACTGAAAGCGGTGCAAGGCTCGGCGCCGGTATTGATCGTTACCGATGGCGTCTTTTCGATGGAAGGCAGTCTAGCGAAGCTTCCGGAGATCGTCGAGCTCGCCAAGAAATATAACGCGGTTACGGTCGTCGACGACTCGCACGGCACCGGGGTGATGGGAAAGACCGGCCGCGGTACGATCGAGCACTTCGGTTTGGATGGACAGGTTGACATCATCACCGGTACGCTCGGAAAGGCGCTGGGCGGAGCCGCCGGCGGATTTGTCGCGGGCAGTCACGCCCTGATCGACACGCTGATCCAAAGGTCGCGGCCGCAATTGTTCTCCAACGCTTTGCCCGCGACGGTGGCGTGCAGTTCGCTTGAAGCGATCGATTATCTGGACGAGCACCCCGAGCTGGTCGGGCGGCTGCGCGATAACACGCGATACTTTCGCGAAAAGCTGGTGGCGCTTGGATTCAAACCGCTCGAAGGGGATAGCGCGATCGTTCCGATCATCGTTGGCGAAACGTCCTTCGCGATCGCCATGAGCGACCGGCTGCTGAAGCGAGGTGTTTTCGTAACGGGATTTGGCTTCCCGGTGGTCCCCGAAGGCACGGCCCGCATTCGCGTACAAATCAGCGCCAAGCTCACCACGGACGAGATGGATCGTGCCTTGGCGGCTTTTGCCGGCGTCGGAAAAGAAGTCGGCTTAATCTAAGAAAGGAAGCCGGTTAGCGTGAGGAGCTTGTATGCACTCCTGATTGGCGCATTGCTGCTGAGCAACGCGCTTCCTTCGTCCGCCCAATCGACGCCCGCGCCATCGCCTTCCCCGGCGCCGCTAGCCGCGCCATTTGTCGCGCCGGCGGATTGGGTGCAATTGCCGCGCGGCTTTACGCTCACGGAGATCAAGAATATGTGGCGCGGACCCGGAACGGGCGGCCCGGCCGGCGGCGGAGTCTTTGCGCAAGCGGTGCTTCCGCTTCCGTCGGGGATCGTCGCCGCGTTGCTCGCGCAACTTCGTAACGTGTTCGCGAGTGCGAAGACGAAGCAGAAACTGACGATGGCGACGGCCTCTTCGAAGGTATGCGGTGCCACGGCAAGCGTTTCAACGCTACATCTCTACGGTTCGAAACCGGCATTCATTGAGACGACCACGCTCTCGCAGCGCGGGCTGACATACGCGACGGTCTACGTGCGGACGTCGAGCAAGCCCGATCCCGCGATCGAATCGGCGGTGCGTTCGGCGTGTCCGCTGCCGGGCGGCGGTTTGCCCGACGCGACTCCCCCATCCGGGTGGAGCGCACTGCAAAAGGGTTTAGACTTCGAACTTGGCGGCATTTGGCTCGGCAATGCGCCTTTGCAGACGATGTGGATGCTGAAAGCACGCGGTATGCCGGACCTTCTGTCGGCGGCACAGATGGCGCCCACGTCAGCATCCGGCACGCAGCATTCGGTGAAGTATCGCGCGTCGGTTCAGAAACTGAAGTTCTGCGGAACGCCGGGCCTGTTGGCCACGGCCCAGTTCACCGTACCGCCCGGCTTCGGCATGACATACAGCGTGGCAGCCGCGCAGGGCATGGACGGAACGTTTGTGCTTTCGTACCTGCATCCATCGAGCTATACGGATGCGGGAGCTCAGCAGTCGATGCGCACGCTCTGCGGCGGCGCGCCACTGCCGGCTCCCTCGAGCACTCCTACGGTGTGATCTTTCCGATCTTGTTTCCGAGCTGTTCGTCGAACCAGAGGTTGCCGTCAGAGCCCACAGCGATGGTTTCGGGCCCGGAGCCGGGCGTTGGAATGGCATACTCGGTGATCGTGCCGGAGATCGTTATGCGTCCGATCTTGTTGCCCGCACTTTCGCAGAACCACATATTGCCGTCGTGGCCGGCGGTTATACCCGTAGGCTGAGACGCTGCCAAGGGGAGCGGATATTCCGTGATCGTTCCGGTGGGCGTAATTTTGCCGATCTTGCCGCTGGCGTTCTCGGTAAACCAGAGGTTGCCGTCGGGACCGGTTGCGATGCGTTGCGGTCCAGGAACCCCAGGAATCGGATATTCTGTGATTGCGCCGGCTGGGGTAATCTTTCCAATCTTGTTGCCGTTGCTCTCGACGAACCACGTGTTTCCGTCCGGGCCGGCGGTGATGCCGCGCGGCGCCGAATTGAGGGTGGGGATGGGAAACTCGACGATTGCGCCGGTCGAAGTGTCGGCCTTGGCGACGTTGTTCCCGATGTATTCCGTGAACCAGATGTTCCCATCGGCCCCTGGGTTAATGTTGTAAGGCCAGGAGTTCGCAGTTGGCACGGGGCCCTCGAGGATGTTGCCGCTCGTGTCGATCCGCGCGAGTTTGTTCGCTTGGCTTTCGGTGAAGTAGAGAAAGCCGTCCTTGCTGGCGGCGATGCCTTCAGGACTCGAACTCCCGGTTGGGATCGCATATTCACTGAAGGTGCCGTTCGGAGTGAGCTTTCCGATCTTGTTGCCGCCGTTTTCCGTAAACCAGATGTTGCCATCCGCGGCTTCCGTAATCCCATACGGAAAAGAATTGGCCGTCGGAACGGCATATTCGGTGATCACACCGGCTGTTGTAGCCGGCGCAACCGGCGGCAGGCCGCCGCCAATGCCTCCGCCTCCGGCGGAGCCGCCGCTTGAGCCACCGCTACAGGCGGCTAAACTCAACGCAAGCAGCGATGTACTCGCAAGAATGCGGCCAAAGCTAAAAGTCCTGAAATGCAAAATGCTGATCATGGTGTCCACCCCTGCTCTTATGAAAAGAGCGTCGTTGATTGTCAAACAAGTAGGCGCTCGCTGGGCGTAGAACCTGATCAACTGGTAGTAATGTACCCAATTAGTGCGCTTCGCGTTTGGTACGTGCGCGAACTTAACAAACGGCGGCACGTAAAAAACCTCTCGTAAAAAATGCAATCGGTTGACGTCCGCCGCATCCTCGATTACTATGACTTAATAATTTAGGTGTGGGGCTACATTCCTTGGGGGTTAAGGTTCATCGGTATGAACAGTTCGAAGCGCGGCTTTCTGCGCTTTTGCGCCGCGATTGCGCTATTAGCGTTTGGGGCCATGTTCAGTTCGGGCGCCGTCGCCGCCACGCAAAAGACGAAGTTCGACCCGGTCGCGACAGCCGAAGCCTGCCCGCCCGACCGCTCGCCGATCATGATCCTGGGCACCTATCACATGGCCAACCCGGAGCTCGATTTCGTCAAGATGGAGGCCGATGACGTCCTTGCGCCCAGGCGACAGAATGAAATCGCCGGCGTAGTCGAGCAGCTGGCGCGGTTCCGGCCAACCAAGGTCATGGTCGAAGCGCCGTATTCGAGCCCGGCGGAGCAGCAACAATACACGGCATACCTGTCCGGAAAGTATGAGCTGACTCGAAACGAGATCGATCAGATCGGCTTCAGGCTCGCCAAGCGGATGGAGCTCGCGGCCATAACCCCTGTCGATTTCCCGATGTTCATGAGCGGACTCACTTACGATGAGGTAGACTTCGGTCGCGGGCAGCCCGCCGCGCCTGCCCAGAGCGCTGCGCCACCGACGCCGCAAAAGCCGCGGCAGCTTAGCCCTGAAGAACTCCGTATTCGCCAGCATAGCATCGCGGAGAACCTCGCCTATGCAAACCGCGAGGATCAGTGGTTGCCGGATTATCTCGGATATATGAGCTTCTTCGAGGATGACCCTAGCGACGTGGCTCTGTACACCAAGACCGACACGCTGCTCAACTGGTACAAGCGAAACTTTCGCATCTGGGCCAACGTCGTTCGCGAGACAAAGCGACCGCACGATCGGGATCTGCTCCTGATCGGGTCAGGCCACCTCGGCATCCTGCGCGAGCTCGCCCGCGACATGCCCGGATTCTGCCTGGTGGAACCGGCGGAGTATCTGGAGCCTCGGCGGTAGGATAGTGGATCAGTCCGCCACATATAAGGAAGATTCGATCGCCGCCATTTCCAAGCTGTTTTGTCCGGAATCAAAAAAAACAGGTCCACTTATCGATCAATAAGTGGACCTGTACAGGTTGCGGGGGCGAGATTTGAACTCGCGACCTTCGGGTTATGAGCCCGACGAGCTACCGGACTGCTCCACCCCGCGGCGGAAGACTCTTATACGGTATGATGACCTCCGAACTCCTGCGGAAGATGCCTAAGGTGCAGTTGCATTGCCATTTAGAGGGCACGCTGCGTCCGGCCACGTTCATAGACCTCGCGCGCCAGCACGGGGTTGCGCTGACGTATCGCCCACGCGGCGCCGGGCCGTTCCCGGCCGACGAGTCGCCGGCCGGCGCGGCGGATCCCTACACGTTCAAAGATTTCGAAGGCTTTCTGCTCACGTTCGCCGCCGTCAGCCGCTCGCTGGCCGGGCCGGCCGATTATCAGCTGCTCGCGTCACAATATATCGAAGACGCGATTGCGCAGAACGTTGCGTATGCGGAGCTCTTCGTCTCGCCGTCGGTTTGGCGATACTTTCACAAAAGCATCGACGTGCGCGCGTGCATGGCCGCGATTCGCGCCGCGTGCGAAGCGGCGCGCAAAACGGACGGCATCGAAATTTCATTTATCGTTGACCTGACGCGAAATTTCGGCGTTGAGAGCGCGATGACCACGGCTAAACTCGCCGTCGAGCTGCAAGACCTCGGCGTGATCGGCGTTGGCTTGGGCGGCGATGAAGCGCACTATCCGGCCGAACTTTTTGAGGGGTGCTTCGATTTCGCGCGCGCCCGCGGTTTGCATTGCGTGGTGCACGCGGGCGAGAGCGCGGGAGCGGCAAGCGTCCGCGCCGCCGTTGAATCGCTGCGCGCCGAACGCATCGGTCACGGGATTCGTGCGCTTGAAGATCCCGCGGTCATGCGGCTGCTGGTCGAGAAGAAGATTCCGTTGGAAGTGTGCCCGACTTCGAATTTTCTCACCGGCGTTGCGCTTGGCGAAGCTCCGCATCCGTTGGTCGATCTCGACGCGGCGGGATGTATCGTCACGATCGATGCGGACGATCCTGCAATTTTCAAAACAACGATAACCGAGGAATTGGCCTACGCGGCCGAAATTGCCGGCGAGGACGCTCCCCTGCGTTTCACGCGCAACGCGATCGAGGCCGCCTTTGCGTCCCCGCAAACCAAAATGCGGTTGCGCGAGCGCCTCGCTGCCTTTGGCCCGGAAGCCTAAGCCCGGCGTCGAAAGGCTCGGACATGTCGGGGCACAGCCACTTCGCGGAATCTACCGAGGAGTATCTCGAAGCCGTTTACCGGCTTGAGCGCGAAGGGCCGGGCGTTACGACCTCGGGCCTGGCTTCGGAATTGGGCGTCGCGCCGGCGTCGGTCTCGGGCATGCTGAAAAAGCTCGCGTCCGAAGGCCATCTCGAATACGTCGCGCGTGGCGAAGTGAAGCTCACGCAGAAGGGGCTGGAAGTTGCCGTTCGCGTGGTGCGCCGCCACCGACTGGCGGAGTGTCTGCTGACCAACGTTTTGGGCATGCCGTGGGATGAAGTTCAATCCGAAGCGTGCATGCTTGAACATGCGATCACCGAGAAAATGGAAGCGCGCCTGATCGAGATTCTGGGCGATCCCAAAGTCTGTCCGCACGGCTTGCCGATTCCGCCTAAAGACTTGAGCGCTCCGCAGCGCGACGGCGTTCCGCTCGCGCAAATCGACGTCGGCAGCGACGCGATCGTGCAAGGCGTCACCGAAGAAGTTCCGGAGATCTTGCGCTACTTGGGCGACGTCGGATTGCGCCCGGGCGCGCACGTCACGGTGCGCGAAAAGGCTCCGCTTGGCGGACCGATGACCGTTGAGGTAGAGAAGCGCCGACACGCCATTTCCCTCGAACTCGCCCGCATGGTAATGGTGGCCGGTTGATCACTCGCCTGCTGATCGTTCTCAATGTCATCGGCTTTCTGTGGGAGATGTACGTCGGCGGCTCCGGCGTTTTTGGCGGCAACATCCCCGCGAACTCGCGCATATACGACGGCATGCTGGCGCCGGTGACCGTCACGCAATATCATCAATATTACCGCATAATCACGTCGGCTTTCTTACACGGCAGCATCATTCACATCGGGGTGAATATGTTTTCGCTGTATATGCTCGGTCGGTTCGTCGAACTCGTGCTGGGTTCGCCGCGCATGCTCGCGATCTACACCGGCTCCTTGATTGGCGCCGGAATGGCAATCGTGTATTTTTCTCCGCCCGACGCGGCGACGCTTGGCGCGAGCGGCGCGATCTTCGGCTTGTTCGGTGCGTTGTTCGCCATCGGCCTAAAACTTGGGGAACGCGGTTTCCAGCTGGTCCGCTCGAACATCGGCATCCTTATCCTGAACTTGATCTACTCGTTCTCGTTTCCCGGCATTTCTTGGCAGGCGCACGTCGGCGGGTTGATTACCGGCTTCGTGTTAACGCTCGCACTTTTCTGGCCGCCCAAACCGGTGCGCACGCGCGCCTACGATCCGAACACCGGCGCCGTGTACGAATCCCAACTCGAATCGTGACGGCTATCGACGAAGTCTTTGCTCCGGGGGGGCCGATCGAAAAATCGCTGGCCGGGTTTGAAGCGCGCCCGGGTCAGCTGCAGATGGCGCAGCTCATCGAGCGCGGCTTTCTCGAAGGCATGCACACGATCGTCGAAGCCGGAACGGGTGTCGGCAAGTCGCTGGCCTATCTGGTGCCGGCGCTACGCAGCGGAAAGAAAATTGTCATCTCGACCGGGACGATTGCATTGCAGGAGCAGCTCTACAACAAAGATATTCCGCTCGTCACGCAGGCACTCGATATTCCGGCCCGCGTAACGCTGCTCAAAGGGCGCAATCACTACCTCTGCAAGCAGAAGCTCGAGAACATGCGGGCGGACAGGCTGCTGGCTCCCTCACGCAAGATGCAGCAGATGTGGGAATGGGGCGCGCGCACGCAGACCGGCGACCGCGCCGAACTGCCGTTCTTGCCGGCCTACGACGAGTGGGAGCAACTCGATGCGGATGCCGACGACTGCGTCGGCGAGTACTGCGAACACTTCCGCGAGTGCTTTTTCTTCAAGAAGCGCGACGAGGCGAAGTTCGCCGATATCGTGATCGTCAACCATGCGCTGTTTTTTCTGGATCTCGCCATGGGCGGCGGTCTCTTGCCGCCCTATGATTACGTGATTCTCGATGAAGCGCATCAATGCGAGCGATGGGCGACCGCGGCGCTGACGGCCACGCTCTCGCGCGGGACCATCGGGCGCATGATGCGCAAGCTGCACCGCTCGTATATCGTTCCCGGACATTTCGACGCCGAATTCGAGCGTGGAATGCGAGGCTTTGAGTCGGCGCTCGCCAGCGTGCCGGGCGACCGCTATCCGCTGCACGCGAACGAGTCGGCGTGGCCCGCGCTCGAGACGATGCGCGACTCGCTCTACAAGTTGGAGAACTGGCTCTACGCCAGCTGGCACGACGCCCTCAAGCGCAAACCGCAGAACGACGCGGAAGCCGAGCGCCGGCGCGATCTTGCGATGCGTGCGATTTTGGCACATCAAGCCACCATCGAACGCGCGCAATCACCGAGCGATACCGCCATCGCTTGGGTTGAGCGCTCTGATGCGGATAGTTCCTACCAACTGAACAGCGCTCCCTACGATGTATCGGAGTATTTGCGTGCGATGCTGTTTGAACGCACACAAAGCGTTGTGCTGACTAGCGCGACCATCGCCGATACCGGATCGCGAGAGGGCGCCTTTGAGTTTCTCAAACGCTCGCTCGGCGTCGCCGAAGCGCAAGAACTGATCGCGCCCTCGCCGTTCGATTACCCCTCGCAGGCACGCTTGTATGTCGCGCCGCCCGAACTCAATCCGAAAATGCCGCATTTCGCGAAGCTGGCTGCGCCGCTGGTCGAGGAATGTCTGGACCGCAGCCGCGGACGCGCATTCGTGCTCTTCACATCACATGCGCGCTTGCGCGAAGTCTACGCTCTGTTGCGCGAGCGGATCCCGTTTCCGGTCCGCCTGCAGGGTGAACTGCCGCGCATGCACTTGTTGGAATGGTTTCGCACGACGCCCAATGCAGTGCTCTTCGCGACGGCGACGTTTTGGGAAGGCATCGACGTCGTGGGCGAGCAGTTGTCGTGCGTGATCATCGATAGGCTGCCGTTTCCATCACCGGGCGATCCACTCGTGCAAGCGCGCATCGAGTCGCTGGAAGCGCGTGGTTTGAGCGGCTTCGATAACTACATGATTCCGTCGGCGATTGTGCGCCTCAAACAAGGCTTTGGGCGGCTCGTGCGCAGCAAGAACGATCGCGGCATGGTGGCGCTGCTGGACGGGCGCGCCGCTTCGTCGCGTTACGGCGAGCAAATTTTGCGTGCACTTCCACCGGCCACGCGCATCACGCATCTCGACGAACTCGCAGGGTTTTTCGCCTAAATGCTCTTGCCATTTTCCGAAAAGGAGAACAATGTTTCGTAAAATTATCGCCGCTTCGCTTGCCTCGGTCTTTGCTTGCAGCGCGCCTGCATTCGCGTGGGGCAACAAGGGACACGAGATTATCGGACAGCTCGCCGGCTCGTCGCTTCCGTCTACCGTGCCGGCCTTCATGCGAACGATGCCCGCGCAGTATGAACTGATGTATCTCGGACCCGAACTCGATCGCCTGAAAGGCTCGGGCACGGCTTGGGACGATGAAAACGATCCCGGACACTACATTGATTTGGACGACAACGGCATGATTGCCGGCGTCGTCTCGCTTCAAAAGTTGCCTGCGAGCCGCGAGGATTACGACACGGCGCTCAGAGCCGCGGGCACCAACCAGTACCGTCAAGGGTATTCGCCGTATGCGATCCTCGAAGGCTGGCAGCAGCTGCGCTACGATTTTGGGTACTGGCGCGTCGACAACTACCGCGCGACGCACGCCTCTACGTCGGGCGCCCGCGCCGTTGCGGCGACGGATCGTGCCATCGACCAATCGCTGATTCTGCGCGACGCCGGCGTTTGGGGACATTTTGTCGAGGATGCTTGCCAGCCGCTCCACGTCACCATTCATTTTAACGGTTGGGGAAACTATCCGAACCCGAACGGCTATACGAACGCGAAAAACACACACTCGTTTTTTGAGAGCACATTTGTCGATCGGTACATTACGCCGGGAATCGTCAATCAGCAGATGGTTCCTTCGATGATTCAGCCGCCCGACGCGCTCCTAACGCAAGAGCAAGTGCAGACGCTCATCGCGGGCTACATACAAGGATCGCTGCAGGCGGTGGGGCCGCTCTACGATATCGAGAAGGCGGGCGGCTTCGCGAACGGCTCGCCGGCTGCGGTCAAGTTCACCGCAACTCAGCTTGCGCGAGGCGCCGTCGAATTACGCGATCTTATCACGCTTGCCTGGTACGATAGTCTCAACGCAAAAGTCGGCTATCCGTCTCAGAGCGTTCGTGACATTCTGAACGGCGCGCCACCGCCGAAGGGCAGCAGCGACTAGCGCCATCAGCGCAGAGCTAGTCCTCGGCGGAGCTGGCCTCGGATTTTGCGCGGTCTTGTAAGTCTTTTACGATCGTCGCGTCGGCGAGCGTCGTCGTGTCGCCCAGCGTGCGGCCTTCGGCGACGTCGCGTAATAGACGGCGCATAATCTTGCCGCTGCGCGTCTTCGGCAACTCTTGCGTGAATGTAATATATTTCGGACGCGTGAATTTGCCGAGTTTGTTGCCGACATACTCGCGCAGCTCGTCGGCCAGCTCCGTGCTGCCGGGATCGCCGCCGCGCAACGAAACAAAAGCGTAGATCGCCTGTCCCGTAACGTCGTCGAGCTTTCCGCAGACGGCCGTTTCGGCGACTTTCGGGTGCTCGACGAACGCGCTTTCGACTTCGGTCGTCGAGATGCGGTGACCGCTGACGTTCATCACGTCGTCGATGCGGCCCATGAACCAGAAGTTACCGTCGAGATCGCGGCGCGCGCCGTCGCCTGCCAAGTACTTGTGCGGAAACTTCGACCAGTAGGTTTGTTTGTAACGCTCGTCGTCGCCCCAGATGCCGCGTAACATGCCGGGCCACGGGCGCGTAAGCACCGCGTAGCCGCCGCCGCCGAGCGGAACCGATTCGCCCTGGTCGTTAACGATATCGGCCGCAATTCCGGGAAGCGGATAGGTCGCGCTGCCCGGCGGCGTCGCGGTCACGCCGGGGAGCGGCGCGATCATAATGCCGCCCGTCTCCGTCTGCCACCACGTATCCACGACCGGGCAGCGGTTGCCGCCGATGTGTTCGCGGTACCACATCCACGCCTCGGGATTGATCGGCTCGCCGACGGAGCCCAACAGCCGCAGCGTTGAAAGATCGTGTTTGCGCGGATACTCGTCGCCCCATTTCATGAACGTGCGAATCGCCGTCGGCGCGGTGTACAAAATATTGACTTTGTAACGCTCGACGATCTCCCACAAACGATCTTTGTCGGGAAAATCCGGCGTACCCTCATAGATCACGCTCGTCGCTTGATTCGCGAGCGGGCCGTAGACGATGTACGAATGGCCGGTCACCCAGCCGATGTCGGCCGCGCACCAATACACGTCGGTGTTTTCTTTCAGGTCGAAGACCAACTTGTGCGTCATCGTAACGTGCGTTAGATAACCACCGGTCGTGTGCTTGATGCCCTTCGGCTTGGCTGTCGTGCCGCTGGTATAAAGAAGGTAGAGCAAGTCCTCGGCGTTCATCGCTTCGGGCGTGCACTCAGTGGGTTGCTCTCTCACGACGTCGTCCCACCACACGTCGCGGCCTGCCTTCATCTCAATCGGATCGCCCACGCGCTTGGCGACGATGCAGTGCTTAATGGAAGGCGTGCTTTCCATCGCGGTGTCGCAGTTATTTTTCAACGGAACTTTGTTGCCGCGCCGCCAGCCTTGATCGGCGGTGATGAGCGCGACGCACTCGGCGTCGTTGACGCGATCGACGATCGAATCGGGCGAGAAGCCGCCGAAGATGACCGAGTGCGCGGCGCCGATGCGCGCGCAGGCCAGCATCGCGACGGGTAGTTCCGGAATCATCGGCATGTAGATCGCGACGCGGTCGCCTTTCTTCACGCCCAGTTTGCGCAGGCCGTTGGCAAAGCGGCAGACGTCATCGAGCAATTGCTTGTAGCTGATCGTCCGGCGGTCGCCGGGCTCGCCTTCATAATAATAGGCGACCCTCTCGCCCTTGCCGGCGCGAACGTGACGGTCGAGGCAGTTCACCGACGCGTTGAGCTCGCCGTCGCCAAACCAGCGCGCGAACGGCTCGTTCCACTCGAGGGTCTTAGTGAAAGGCTTCGACCACTCCAATTTGCGCGCCCAAGACTCCCAGAACGCCAAATAATCGCGCTCGGCTTCCTTATAGATGCCCGGCTGAGCGTTGGCCTTGGCGGCAAATTCGGGCGGTGGCGGAAAGCGCCGGCTCTCTTGGGAGAGGGCCTCGATCGATTCGGCGGACTTCATGCGGCGAGTTTACCGGGACCGGGACGGCGGCGCCTGCCGAAAAAATCCTGCGAGGACCTAGCACTCCTAGCCCGCGATTGCTAAGATAGACCCATGAACCCCGGGAGCCCCGGCGGCCTGGATAAGCGCAAAGCCTATATCCTGGCAACGGTCGTCTACGAGTACATCGCCACGGCCGAGCCGGTGGCGTCGCAGACGCTCACCCAAAAATACCACCTGGGCGTCAGCTCGGCGACGGTCCGCAACGAATTGGCCGACTTGGAGGCGGGCGGCTATCTCGTCCAGCCGCATACGTCGGCCGGCCGGATTCCGTCGGATGCCGGCTACCGCACGTTTGTCGATCAACTGATGCAACCGGAGACGCTCCAGGCTGCCGACCGCCGGCGCATTCGTGACGAGCTGCGCGATGCAAGCCGCGAACTCGACGAAGTGATCGAAAACGCCACGCGCCTGCTCGGGAGACTTTCAAAAAATCTGGCGTTTGCAACTAAGCCTTCCAACGACGCGCAGACCTTCCGCCATTTGCAACTGATTTGGCTCTCGGCGCGAACGGGTATGGCCATCGTGGTGACGTCGATGGGAGTTGCGTCGCAAAGTCTATTCGAACTCGCCGCCGACGTTGGTCCCGACGAGCTGACGCGGCTTTCGAACGCGCTCAACTCGCGGCTCGGCAACAAAATGCTGCGCGACATTCGTGAAAGCGATGTTGCGGCGGCGGTGGACGAACTCGGCTTGGCCGGCGAATTCAAAACCGTGATTATGACGGCGTTGCGCAGCGCGCGCTCGGGCGAGCAGTCCACGCTCGCTGCGTCGGGTGCGCAGAACCTGCTCGATCAGCCGGAGTTTCAAGACGCGCGCAAGTTGCGTTCGATCCTTAACATCGTTGAAGAGCAAAAGACGCTGTACGACCTGGTCGCCGATTCGATGACGGCCGAAGCGCCCGAAGTGAAGATCGGCCACGAGCTGGGCGTGGACGAGATGCAAGATTTCAGTATCGTCACCGTACCGTACCGGTTCGGCGAAAGCGCGATCGGCATGCTCTCGGTGTTAGGCCCGCGGCGCATGCCGTACGCGCGGTTGATGGCGCTTGCATCGGGCACGGCTGAAACGTTGTCAGCGCGTCTCTCAGACGCCGAGATCAAGTAGCCGATGTCGCGCGACCTTTACGAAGTGCTCGGCGTAGGCCGAGCAGCGGATGCGGACGAGGTGCGCCGCGCCTATCGCAAGCTGGCGCGCAAGCATCACCCCGACGTGGCGGTCGACAAGTCCGATGCGGAGCACCGTTTCAAAGAGATCAATCAGGCCTACGAGGTGCTTTCGGATCCGCAGAAACGCGCCCAGTACGATCGTTACGGCACGATTGGCAACGGCGCCGGAGCCGGACCGGGCTTCGGTGACTTTGGTTTCGGTCAGGGATTCGGCTCGAGCGGTTTCGGCGACATCTTCGACATGTTCTTCGGCGAACGCGGCGGCGCGCAGCAAACGATGCGACGCAACGGACCCGCCCGCGGTGAAGACTTGCGTTACGACCTGCAGATTACGCTCGAAGAGGCCTTTACCGGCGTCACCCGGGAGATTCAGTTCTCACATCTTGCGGCTTGCGAAACGTGCCGCGGATCGGGGGCGGCGCCTGGCACGCTGATAACGCCCTGCGATCGCTGCGCCGGAACGGGGGTCATGCGAACGGTACGCCAGACTCCGCTCGGGCAATTCGTCACCCAGTCCGCATGTTCGAAATGCGGAGGCGAAGGTCAGGTTGTGGAGCATCCGTGCCCGGATTGCGGCGGACGCGGCCGGCGCGAAGTCGAGCGCACGCTGAGCGTGAAGATTCCGGCAGGCGTTGACGAAGGCAGCCGTATTCGCATCAACGGCGGCGGCGCTTCCGGAACGCGCGGCGGCAGCGCGGGCGATCTGTACGTCTACATTACTCTAGCGCCGCACAAGATCTTCAGACGCAGCGGACTCGACACGTACGTTGACGTGCCAATCAGTTTCCCGCAGGCGGCGCTTGGCGGTGCGATCGATGTTCCTTCGCTTGAGGGCCAGCTCGAACTGGGCATCGGTGCAGGCACGCAATCCGGCGTCAGCATCAGAATGCGCGGCCGCGGGATGCCCACCGTTCGCGGTACGCAGCGCGGCGACCATATTGTCACGGTGCACGTCGAGATTCCCGGAAAACTGACGCACCGCCAACGCGAATTACTCGAAGAGTACGCGCGTTTGGGCGGCGATCGCATCCAAGAGCGGTCGTTCTTCGACAAAGTCAAAGACGCGTTCCGGCCGGAATAGCGATGGCCGCGCCGCGATTTTTCGTCGAGGGCGTGCACGGCGCGGGCCAAACCGTGACGCTGGCGGGGGATGACGCGCATAAGATCGCTCACGTTCTGCGAAAGCGATCGGGCGATGCGATTCAGATCATCGATTCGGCGGCCAATCGTTTCGATGCCGTGCTCGAAATAGAGGACGGATCCGTGCGTGCGCAGCTGAGCGCGCCCGTTGCAAAGCAGACCGCGCCGCCCCTGCAAATAACCGTCGCGCAAGGCGTGCCCAAGGGGCAAAAGATGGATTTCGTCGTCGAAAAACTGACCGAGCTTGGTGGGGCGGCGATCGTTCCATTTTATTCCGAACGTTCTGTCGTACTCGAAAGCGGTCAAGGAAAACTGGATCGCTGGCGACGCCTGGCAAAAACCGCGGCTACGCAATGCGGCCGCAACGAAATTCCGGAAGTACGGGAACCCGTCAATTTCGCCGAGCTCCTCGAAATGTTTGCGCAATACGACTGCGTGCTTTTTCCGTGGGAACTTGCCGGCGGTGCGCCGTTGCGTGATGTGCTTCCCTCGATAGTTGCGGGTGTGCGGCGCGTTCTGGTTGTCGTGGGACCCGAGGGCGGCTTCGCACATTCGGAGGTCGAGGCGGCCGAGCGCAGCGGGGCTCGCGTGATCGGTTTGGGAACGCATATTTTACGCACGGAAACCGCCGCTCTGGTCGTGGTCGCGTTGCTGAATTACCTCACGGGGGTATGATGAGACATGCCTAAGCTGCTCGAAAATCTGGCTCACGGAACGCCGGTGCTCAGTTCCACGGAAGGCACACTGGGCGAAGTTCGCGGCGTCTTCGCGATTGGCGAGACGCGCGTCCCTGAGTGCTTGCTCGTTTTTTGGAACGATACGAAAGAAGAGACATTGCTCGATGCGGACGAGGTGCTTTCGATCTCCGACGATGGCGTCATGCTTCGCAGCGGGCGCGAGATGTATAACGTGCTGCCCGGCTACGACCCGCAGACCAATCCGCTGCTGAAGCGCCTCTCCTAGAACGTCGCGGACCGGGACACGACGCTCCAGCGTCGTATCCTGTGAGAACGGTATGTCCAGTTTGAAATTCTCCATCGTCATTCCAACCTATAATGAAGCGGGCGGCATAGAACGCCTCATTCGCGAGCTCGACGATGTGTTCAAACGGAACGCGCTCGACGGCGAGATCATCGTCGTTGACGATAATTCGCCCGACGGAACCGGCGCGATCGTGGACCGCCTCGCCCTGGAGTTTCCGGTTCGCTGTTTGCACCGGCCCGGGAAACTCGGTCTTTCGAGTGGCGTGATCGATGGGTGGCGCGCGGCCAGGCCGGAATCCGAGGCGCTGGGCGCGATGGACGCCGACTTCAGTCACGACATTGCTATTTTCCCGAAGCTCGTACGCGCGCTCGAAGATGGTTACGGATTGGCGGTCGGCAGCCGGTACGTTCGCGGCGGCGGAATTACCAACTGGCCCTGGAGGCGAATCGTTACCTCCAAAGTTGCGTGCGCATTGGCGCAGCCGCTGACGCGCATCAAAGATATTACCAGCGGGTATTTTTTGGTGCGGCGCTCCGCGATTGAGGACGTCGAACTCGATCCGATCGGTTTTAAAATTGGGCTGGAAGTGATCGCGAAGGGACATTATGGCAAGGCGCTGGAAGTGCCGTATGTGTTCACCGATCGCGTTTTGGGCGAGTCGAAGCTCAACAATAAAGAGATCGCCAACTACTTGAAGCAGCTGCGCAGATTATACGCCGGCCGGATATTTTCGAGATCGTAGATGCCTGATTGGCTGCCGCGCCGCCGCGCCAAGAACGAACAAGCCGAAGATGCTGCAACGTGGAGCAAGTGTCCCAAATGCTCCGAGGTATTGTACCGGCGCGATCTGGCGGCCAATCTCTGGGTCTGCCCGCGCTGCGGCCATCATTTCCGCATGAGCGCGGTCGACCGGATCAATATTACCGTCGACGGCGACTTCAAAGAGATCGGCGGAGACGTTCTGCCCGGCGATCCGTTGGAGTGGGTTGATAAAAAGAAATACGCGACAAAGCTCGCCGGCGATCGCGAAAAGTCGCAGTTGAGCGAAGCCGTCATCTGCGGAACGGGAAAGATCGGCGGATTCGAAACGGCGATCGGCGTGATGGATTTTCATTTTCGTGGCGGCACGATGGGAACCGTGGTTGGCGAACGGATTTCGATGCTGCTCGAACGGGCGCGCGAATTTCATTTGCCGTGCGTGATCTTCACCGCCAGCGGCGGCGCGCGAATGGAAGAAGGTATGCTCGCGCTGATGCAACTCGCAAAGACAACCGCAGCCGTAGCGCGTTTCCGTGAAGATGGAAACTTTTTCGTGACGGTCTTGACCGATCCGACGACCGGCGGCGTTTCGGCCTCATTCGCCTTCCAGGCCGACGTGATTGCGGCCGAGCCTAAAGCGATGATCGGCTTTGCCGGACGGCGCGTAATCGAACAAACTATCCGGCAGAAACTCCCCGATCAGTTTCAGACCGCCGAGTTTTTGTTGGAGAAAGGCCATATCGATATGGTCGTTCCGCGCACCGATCTCAAAGCGACCTTGACGCGGCTGCTCGATTATGCGGCCGCCGGCCACCGTGCGCGGACCGCGGCCTCGTGAATTTGATCGTGGAACGCGAGAGAGGGCTGCTCGAACTCGAAAAACGCATAGCCGAGCTGCGCGCGGCGAACGCCCAGCAGTCGCTCGACCTTTCGCCCGAAATTCGCGCGCTCGAAGAGAAATACTCACAGATTCAGCGCGAGATCTTCGGTTCGATGACGCCGTGGCAAAAAGTGCACATGGCCCGCCATCCGAATCGTCCGACCGCGGCGGACTACATCGCGGAATTTGCGCAGTTCGACGAGCTGCACGGCGACCGGCATTTTCGCGACGATCACGCGATCGTCGGCGGGTTCGCTAAGCTCGGCGAGCGCTCGGTGATGGCGATCGCGCAGCAACGCGGACGCGACACCAAAGAGAATCTGCGGCGCAATTTCGGCATGCCCTCTCCCGAGGGATACCGCAAAGTTCAGCGCTTGGCGCATTTGGCGTCGCATCTGGGTTTACCGATCGTGACCTTCGTCGACACCAAGGGAGCGGATCCGGGCATCGGCTCGGAAGAACGCGCCCAATCGGAAGCGATCGCGGCGTGCCTGTATGAGTTCACGGTCGCGCGCGTGCCGATCGTGGCGACGGTCATCGGCGAGGGCGGCAGCGGCGGCGCCTTGGCGATGAGCATCGCCGATCGCATCATCATGCTCGAGCACAGCTATTATTCCGTCGCGAGTCCGGAAGGGTGCGCGGCCATTCTCTGGAGCGATGCATCGAAAGCTGAAGAAGCTGCTACGCGGCTCAAGCTGACCGCGCAAGATCTGCTGCAGTTCGGTATCGCCGACGAAATCGTACCCGAACCGACGGGCGGCGCGCACCGCGATCCAGCGGGGACGATCTCGCGCGTGTTGAAGAATATCGGTGACGCCCTCGACGAGCTTGCGAGCTTGCCGGCGGCGCAGCTGAAAGAGGCACGCTATCAGAAGTACCGGCGAATAGGCGCATGGCAAAACGAGCGCCTAGAAGTAGTAAAAACAGGCCCGTGAAAAAGCGGTCGGGTCAGGTTTTCCGTCTCCTGAGCCGTCTCGCCGTCGCCGCCATGATTCTCGTAGCCGCCACCTTGGTCTCGATCCAGTTCGCGCACATCGTCAATGAAAACGTGGCGATGGCTCGCTCGCTTTCGTCCGTTCAAAAAGATATCGGTGTGCTCGCGCGCCGCAAGCGCAGCGAACAGCGCGAGATCCGCCGCCTGATGGATCCGCAGGGCGCCGTACCGGAGATCCACGACCGGCTGCACCTCGTCGGCCCCAACGAAACGATCATTTACGTAAAACCGCCTCGGCAATGAACTCCCGGACGCAGCAAGGCGTCGTCATCAACATCCACGCGCTCGGAGCCGTCGTCCGTTTAGACGACGGCCGCTTGGCGACCGTTCCGGCCGCGGATCTAGCCCGTAACCGCGACCGCTATGACCGCGCGCTCGCGCGGCGCAAGCCTGCTGAGTTCATCGTGACCGGCGATGAGCGTCATCCGCTGGCCATGCTCGCCCCCCAAATACACGACGCCGATCTCGAAGAGCAGATCACGCACTACCTCAAAATGACGCAGGAATGGGAGAAGCCCGACGCCGCGCCCGCGCACGAGCGCCACTTCTTGCGCAAGAAACGGCGCGCCGCACTCTTCGAATCCCGCCACAGCCCTGACAGCTAAAGCGGTCATTTCCATAGGCACGAACTCGACGCGAGCGCTCGTCGCCGAGTTCGATCCGGCGCCGAAGATTTTGTTGCAACGATCTACCGGAACGCGTATAGGTGAAGGGCTTCGTGAGAGCGGGCGGTTGCGCGAAGAAGCGATGCGCCGCACGTTAGAAGCAATCGACGGGCATGTCGCAGCGATCCGTGAGTTTCAGCCGGAGCTCGGTGCGATTGGCACAAGCGCACTGCGTCGCGCCGACAACGGGGACGAATTTGCAGAATCCGTTCGAGCCATCACAGGCGTACCACTTGAAATAATCAGCGGCGAAGAAGAAGCGCGGTGTTCTTATGAAGGCGCGATCTCCGGATTGCCGTCGGAGCAAAGTTACGCCGTGCTCGATGTCGGCGGCGGCAGCTCGGAGTACGCGACCCGAGAAGTGGACATCTCGCTCGAGATCGGCGCAGTGCGTTTGACTGAGCGATTTCCGTCGCTCCGTGAAAACGTGGGAGCTGATGAAATCGAACGCGCTCGAACTGAAGCGCGAGCCGTCCTCCAGCCGTTGCGAACATTTGCGAAAATCGATCGGTTGGTTATGGTTGGAGGAAGTGCGACGACGTCGCGCGCGGTATTGACGGGCCGCCGCATGACGGACCCATACGGGGTGATAACGCGTGCAGACCTGGCCAACGTAATCGCTAGGCTTGCTTTACTCCCGCTCGACCGGCGCAAAGAGCTGCCAGGCATGGTTGCTCAACGAGCGGACGTTTTGCTCGCCGGTGCGCTCATTCTCGACGAAGCCTGTGCGCTGACGCGCCACGCCGAAGCGGTCGTATCAACCAACGATTTGCTCTTAGGCTATCTGCTCCGTCACTAGCGGACCGGAGCGGCGTGCGTAGAAGTGCGCTTGATGAGCGATAGCGAGGTTTTCCGGGCCGTGCTTGACGCGCGGCGCGCGTGGAGCTACTACTTAGACGCGACCGAAGAAGACGAGGAAGAGCTTTACGAGGCGTATCTCGAGACGGCGACTGAAGCCATACCCTATGTCGGCGGTTTGATCGAACTCTGCGTTGAGGCCAATCTGATTGCGATCTCCGCGCACGATCGCGAAGATCGCTACGTGGATTTGGCTGCGACGGGAGCGCGCGTGCATGCCGACGCGATCATCGAAATCGCGGGCGACATCGTGCTCGGACATTCGGAGGATTTGCCGTCGTTCGAACGCCGCTCGCGCGAAGAAGACGAGGAAACGCGCTTCAACCGGGCGCGCGAAGTCTTCCGCGAAATGAACCGTCCCAACGTGAGCCGGGCTGTCGAAGAGCTGCGGGCGCTGCGCGAAGAAGCCTTGCGCGGCGGACAGAAGTCGCTAGCAGAAAAGCTCTCACACGTGCTGGGCTTATTGCAGATCTCCCCGCCGCGTCTAACGAGCGACTAAATACGCGGGATTCCCGCGCCTTCAACTCCGGGAATGGGTTGCTCTTGCGTCGCCTCTTCGGTAGGAAAGCCGGCCTCTTCGTACGCTTCGAATCCGCCCGCGAGCACGGCGACGTTGTTGTAACCTTGCTCCTCGAGGCGCTGTGCGATCTGTTCGGCGCTCGCGTCGTTATCGCCGTAGACGACGATCTTTCCATCGTGCGGCAGGGGCAATGCCAGACGCTCTTGGCTTAGCAGCGCTTTCGGGTCGTAACGGAGCGCACCACGAATTTGCGTGCGTCCGCGATGGCTGCGAACGTCGAGCGTCGGCATCGTTGATGTGTCCACTTGGGACGGCGCGACTTTTTCGATCAGCGCGAGCCTTTTTTCTTCGGAACCTTGGCGCCTTCGCTGCGCGCTTCGGAAAGCCCGATCGCAATAGCTTGCTTGCGGCTCGTGACTTTCTTCCCGCTGCGGCCAGATTTGAGCTCGCCGCGCTTCATTTCATGCATGCTGCGCTCGACTTTGCGCGAGGCCTTCGGTCCGTACTTGCGTTTCTTGCGTGCGCCGCTTTTCTTCCGCCCGCCCTTGCGTGATGACGTTTTCTTACGTCCGGTACTTTTTTTGCGGCCGCCCGTGCGTTTTTTTCTCGCCATTTTTACCTCCTACCCTATTCGGTACTTGGGGCGCTGTCGACGTCGCCCGAGGATTTTTTCACTAAGCCCTGCCTCAGCTCGTCGCGGAGCTCGGCCAGTGCGGGATCTAATCCGCCCTGCTGATCGAGTCGTTCCAGCGCGAGCAGCAGCCGGTTGGCGCGCGCCGCGTCGGACCGTATCACGATCTCCATGAAACTTCTTTACCCCGAACGGGCCATTTGCTCCATGGTGCATTGGCGTGGCGCCTTATCGGGGCGCCATCGAAGCAACCTGGCGCCGTGGCGGAAGCGGTCGCCGGTGACGCGGTCGTACTGAACCTCAACCACGATGCGTGGCGCGACCGGATGCCATTGCGCTTCGCGCGACCCCCACCGGCTCGGTCCGCCCGGCTGCGCTCCGGTGAACCCGGGGCCTTCCTGGATTGGTTTGAGTAGCTCGGCCGCACGCGTTCTTTCAGCTGCGCTCATGCTTCCGACGAAACCGACCAGATTCAGCAGACCGCCGTCGTCGTAGAGTCCGAGTAATAATGACGCAATTGTTTTCCCATCCTTCGCCAAGCGGAAGCCGCCGACGACGCAGTCTGCGGTATAGATGCGTTTGATCTTCACGACTGCGTTGCGATCGCCAAAGTGGTACGGCTCGTCGATTTTCTTTGCGATCACCCCGTCGAAATGCGTGAGTCCGCCCGCCAGCCACTCGCGCGCAGTTTTTATATCGCTCGTCGCTGGGGAGAGAGCCAGTCGCGTGTCTTTCAGCAAGTGTTTCTGCGCAAATGATTCGAGGGAAGCGCGCCGGGCTTTCAAAGGCTCCTCATACAGTCTCGCTCGGGCCGGCAATGAAAGCGCATCGAAAACCGCATAGGCTGCGGGCGTTTCGACCGCGAGCCGTTTGACGCGCGATTCCGCCGGATGGATGCGCTGCAGAAGCGCGTCGAAATCGAGTTTGCCTTCGAGTTCAATTGTTAGTTCGCCGTCCAGAATGAACGCGTCCGGCGTGAGTGCCTTCAGTGCGTCAACGATTTCCGGAAAGTACCGTTCGAGCGGCTGACCGGATTTCGACTGCAGCGCGACATCGCCGCCGTCGCGAAACGCGATACAGCGGAAGCCGTCCCATTTGGGCTCGTAGAGCCAGTCTTTCCCAACGGGAATTTCCTTGATGGGCTTGGCTTCCATCGGTTCGATTGGCGGTGTCAGCGGAAGATGCTTAGATGAAGGCATCCGTTATAGCCGTTCGATCAAGGGCTGTAAATCAAAGCGACCGCGCGATTGCGTCAGCGGTTTCCATAGGTCGCCTATTTTTTTAACGCGCTTGACGGCATTGAGCATCGTAAAATCCGGCGGCTCGATTCCGCGCTCGACTTCGTCCCATGAGACCGGCATTGAAACGCCCGCAAAAGCATTCGGTCGTACCGAATAGATGGAGGCCAGCGTCGCGCCCGAGCGATTCTGATTATAGTCGAGGTGGACTTTGTCGCGCGGGCGGTTCGCGACTTTGTATTCGACCGTGAAAACGTCGCGATGCGCGCGAGCGAGTTCGTGCCCGAGCTTCTTTGAGAATGCCCAGACTTCGTGTTGCGCCGGTCCGCGCTTGATCCCGACATAGATATGCATGCCGCGGCCACCGGAGGTTTTGGCGAAGACGGTCATCCCTAAACCCTCGAGTGCATCGCGCACGATGAGCGCCGCCTCGCGTACGAGGGCAAACGGCGCCTCCTTTTCCGGATCGAGATCGAAGTGCAGCACGTCGGGCTGACCAGGCGAATCGCAGAAGCCGTACCACGGATTGAGATCGATGCAGCCCAGATTGATGAGCCACAGCAGCGACGCAAGATCGTTGGCGAGCGGAAAATCGATGACGCCTTTTCCGTGCTCGACCGGACACGTTTTGACCCACTCCGGGCGCGACGGCGGAGTCCGTTTCATGAAGAAGAACTCACCGTCGATGCCGTTCGGGTAGCGTTTCATCACCATGGCGCGGTCGCGCAAGTGCGGCAAGAGCGCCGGCGCGATACCTTCGTAGTATTCGAGCAAGTCGCGCTTGCGCAAGCCGAGCTTCGGCCAGAAAACCTTGTTGAGATTTGTGAGCGGCAGCGACTTGCCGGCGACTTTGATTGTCGCGTTTTCCGCGTCCTTGGGAATCAGGGTCACGGCGCGCCGCTTTCAGGGAGATGCGCGGCAAACCATTGTTGCGCAAGACCTGTCACCTCTTCGAGCGCACCGGGCTCTTCAAACAAATGGGTGGCGCCGTTAACGACCGCTAATTCGCTGTTTTGCAAGCGCGAAGCCGACAAGCGGTTCAAGTTTAGCACGGCTGGATCGTGCGAACCGACGATCAGCAATACCGGCGTGGCGACCGACCCGAGCGCATCCCCCGCCAAATCCGGACGCCCGCCGCGCGAGACGATCGCGGCGACGTCTTTTCGTTCCGCCGCCGCGACCAGCGCCGCCGCGGCTCCCGTGCTCGCTCCAAAGTATCCGATCGGCAAGTTGCCGATTTCGTTTTGATTGCGCACCCAAACGGTCGCATCCACCATTCTCCGCGCCAGGAGGCCGATGTCGAACCGCAGTTCACCCGAGCGGTCGTCGACACGCTCTTCGTCCGCGGTCAGCAGATCCATGAGCAGCGTCGCAAATCCGGCGCCATTCAAACTCGCGGCGACGAAGCGGTTGCGCGGACTGCGCCGCCCGCTGCCGCTGCCGTGGGCGAAAATAATCAGGCCACGCGCGTTTCCGTCCGGCATTCCGAGCGTGCCCGCAAGCCGATTGCGGCCGGCATCCAATTCGATCTCGCGCTCACTCATAGCGGCAGCGACCATTCGCGGGCATCGCGCAGCATGGCGCGCACCTCGTCGTCGCTCACTTGCCGGAAGTCCCGGTACCAAGCGCCGACGCCGCGAAACGGGTCGGGCGTTGCGGCGCAGACCATGTCGTCGACGTACCGCGCGATATTCGCGCATGTGTCGGCCGGCGCAACCGGCACCGCGACGATGATCTTGCTCGGCGACAGCGCGCGCAGCGCAAGAACGGCCGCGTACATGCTCGCCCCCGTTGCGAGCCCGTCATCGATCAAGATGACCGTTCTTCCGGAAACATCCGGCGCGGGCACACTGCCGCGATAGGCGTTCTCACGGCGTTGCAGTTCCGCGAGTTCGGCTTGAGTGACGGCGTGCAGGGTGGCTTCGCCGATCCGTAGTTCTGCCAGCGTATCTTCATTCAGCACGCGCACGCCGCCCGAAGCTATCGCTCCCATGGCCAGTTCAACGTGCCCCGGGACGCCGAGTTTACGCACGACAAACACATCGAGCGGCGCGCGGAGCGCACGCGCGATTTCGAAAGCTACCGGCACTCCCCCGCGCGGCAGCGCCAGCACCTGCGCGCCGCTATCGTTATAAGAGGCCAGTTTTCCGGCCAGCTGCCGGCCCGCATCGGCGCGATCCTTGAAGATCATCGCAGCGATTGTTTCTCCAAGGAAGTAGGGTTGGAAACGGTCGCCTGCCCGCCCTTCGGGCTTCGTGCTTGGGTATGTATGACGTGACTCACCTTAACGGAGGTAACAAGATGGCGGTACGTATGGACCCCAGTGATTTGTGGCAACGCTCTCAGGGCATGATCAACCAAGCCGTCGGCCGCGGTGCCGAGCTGCTGGCCGATCGGGTCGAGCACTATAGCACCGTCGCGAGCGATGTCGGCGAAGTGCTGCGCGAAAAAGGCGAACCGCAGGCGGCCGATTTGGTCGACATGCTGGCCGGCGGCGTCAGCGATGCAGCGAACTACCTGCGATCGCATGACGGCACCACGCTTTGGAGCGACGCGCAAGAGTTTGCCCGCGGCCGCACCTGGCTGTTGGCCGGAATTGGGTTGGTCGGCGGCATGGCCGCGGCCCGTGCGGTGCGCAGCGCCGGCCGCGCGCGCGATTGGCAGCAGCCCGACTACGTCGAGTCGTATGCGCAAACTGATTCTACGTTCGGCGAGTCCTCGCTGAACGGCGGGCGGTACGACGAGCGGTTATGAACCAACACGAGTCGCTCGGGGATTCGCTGCGCCACCTGGCGAGCGATCTCGGCGATCTTTTTCGCGCCGAGCTCGCGCTGTTCAAGCGCGAAACGGCGACGCAGCTCCGCGGCCTGGCCGCGGCCGGGATTTGGATGGCGGGCGCCGCGGTACTGGGCCTGGCATTTCTGGGCGCATTCACGGCGCTGTTGATCATAGCGCTCGGCTTGGCGCTGCCGCTCTGGGCGTCGGCGCTCATCGTGACTCTGTTTTACGGGATTGGGGCAGCCGGTTTGCTGGCCGCCGCAATCGCCAAATTTCGAGAAGCAACACCACTGGATTTCGATCAAACGGCGCGTAGCGTGAAGGAGGACATAGCATGGATCAAGAGCGGTATGAATTCCGCGAAGTAGAAGACGCGCGCGAGCGCGTCGCTGAAGACGTTCGTTCGGTTGCGTACAACGCGAACGTCGTCGAGCGCGGCAAAGAAGCGGCACAGAACAAAATCGACGACGCAAAGGGTGCTGTCATGGATCGCGTGCAGGGCGCCAAAGATGCGATCGGCAGCGCGGGGATGCGCGTACGGGACGTGACGGTGGAAAACCCAATCGGCATGCTGCTCGCCGGCATGGCGGTCGGTTTCCTGGCCGGCATGATGCTGCCGGTTACCCGTTTCGAGTCCGAGCGGATCGGGCCGATGACGGACCAGATGAAAGACAAAATGCGCGAAGCCGGCGGCGAAATCGTACGCCGCGGCGGCGAAGTCATCAAGGACACGATCGAGGCAACGAAGGAAGCCGCCACGGCTTCCATCCGCACGCAAACCGCGGAGATGATGCCCGACGACACGGCGTCGATGACCTAAAGAACTGCTTTCCAGGCAGTAAAGGGGCGGCCGATTCGATAAGAGTCGACCGCCCCTTTCTTTTGGGATGGTGGTGGAATCGGTAGACACAGCAGACTTTTCTTGGAGCCGCGGATAGGGAAACCGCCCGCGGGATGCGCTCAAATTCGGTGAACGCTCTCGCCACACGCGGCGGGTGCCAACGCCGAGCCAAGCCACTTCGGTGGAAGGTGTAGAGACTGGACGGGCGCGGCCTACGTGATGCGAGTCATAGGGTCAAGGCACAGTCCGGACCACAAACGGGTCGCTCAGCGGCGCGGTAGCGAAAGTTATAGTGGTGCGAAAATTTGCTGGCCGTAAGGCCGTCCGGGTTCGAGTCCCGGCCGTCCCATGGAAATCGCCCTTATTTTAAGGGCTTTTTCTTAGCGCAGATCGGTGTGGTTAGCGATGAGGCTGCTAACCCGCGCTCGCAAGTCGCTTGGCGATGAGCTCGACGGCTTTGGCCGTCGCGTTGGGCACGAGGTGCGCGGACGCTAGGAGGGCGGCCGGGCGGGGCGCTCGGATGATCGCCCGCGTCGTGACCCTTCGAGGCATAGAGCTCAGGCGCTATGCCTCACACCCATAACGTATGCGCCGCAGACTTGGGTGGAGATCAAAAAAGCGCCCACCGTTTTTTTTTCGGCGGGGCGCTGTTAGACAGTTCCTTATCTGTGTTTAGGCTTGAAACTCAGGTCGCGTTGAAAACAGCGCCAGACTTGAACCTTAGACTTTGCTAGCGCAGAAGTCATCCTGTTCAGTTCTGGTTGTGTTATGAGTCGCGGTCTCTCGCGCCTCATCCCGTTGTCTTGCACGCGAATGGCTGTGTGAGATAGATATGCGTTGAAGCCCTGATATGGTATCAACCAGAGTTGCCGAGCAAAGTTCTTTACAACGATTCCGATGGGGACGCTTTCACCCGCAGAATTCTGCGTCACGAGCGCGTTCATGTTAATCACGGTGGTTCGCGCCGAGCTATCTGCCGGGATGTTAGACGTGCCAAGCGCCAGATATGGGTCAAAACACGTTGCCCCAACCAGCGGAGGAGCATAGGGTGCAATTGGGTATTTTCCTTTTGCTGCTGCGGGCAGGCCGATCCAGGCAGTCAATAGGGCGATAACGATCAACTGTTTCATTTTGATCTCAGCCTATCGGTAACGACTTCGTGAAGCAGTGGTGGATTGAGTTCCGGCTCGAGGTGTATGGTGATGTAATAAACGTGGCCTTCATGTACGCGTACTGGTCGTTCGAGATTTTCTGCGGGGCGGCGGCCGACTGCTGCAGCAAGGTCCCGATCGTATTTACCGGGATGAGCGGCATATCTTTTAATACACCGCTAAAATCGGGCATGCCCACGGTGTTGACTTGGAACCATGCCAGGTCGGTGCGGCGCGGTTTGTAGTTAGCCAATTGGTTAGCATTCCGCGGCAACCATCGTGAACCAATGAGAACCGCGAACCCTCACGAAATGGGGGGTTTTGAACCTTCGGGAACCACCAGGAGCCCCCGGGAGCCCGAATGGTACGCATTGGAGTCCCGGCCATCCCAGTTTCGTCGAGTTGTAGACACGAGGGAGATTATGAATAGCATCATCCGTTCGCTTAGCGCCGTAGCATTAATCGCCGCCCTGGCTTTTGGGCAGAACCTCGCGCTGCCGGCCGGCGCGCAATCGTCAGAACTGTCGGCGCAGACGACCGTCGCGCAAGCGCCGCCCGTTAGCCCCGGTGGCGTGGATCCGTTTCTCTGGCTTGAGGATAAAGACGGCGCGCGTTCGATGGCGTGGGTGAAAACTGAAAACGATAAAACGCTCCCGGTGCTGCAAGGCGATCCGCATTACGCGACATTGTACGCCGATGCGCTCAAGATCGCGCAAGCGAAAGGACGCATTCCCGTTCCCTCGATCATCCATGGCGCGATCTATAATTTTTGGCAAGACGACCAGCACGTGCGCGGCATTTTCCGCCGAACGACGCCATCCAGCTACGCTTCAGCGTCGCCGCAGTGGACGACGGTGCTGGATCTCGACGCGCTGGCCGCATCGGAAAAAGCAAATTGGGTCTGGGAGGGTGCCGATTGCTACTGGCCGGCGGAGCAGCGCTGCTTGGTGGCGCTTTCCGACGGCGGCGAAGACGCGCGAACGATTCGGGAATTCGACCTCGGCACCCGATCGTTCGTGCCGAATGGCTTTACGCTATCGCGCGGCAAGCAGCAAGCTGCGTGGGAAGATGCGAACACGCTGTTGGTTTCGCGCGAGTGGAATCCGGGCGAGCTCACTTCGTCGGGGTACGCCTACATCATCAAGCGCGTGAAACGCGGGCAGCCGCTTTCCAGCGCGGTCGAGGTCTTTCGCGGAGAAAAGAGCGACGTCAGTACGGATCCCTTTACCTTGCAAGACGGATCGGGGAACCGCGCTACCATGATCCGGCGCGGCGTTACGTTCTTTACGTCGCAGTACTACCTTTTCACGCCGCGCGGCCTGCAGCGCCTGGCGGTGCCGCTCAAGGCCGACATACGCTCCCTGGTTGGCGGAAAAATCATTCTCTCGCCCAACGAAAACTGGACGGTAAACGGCCAGTCGTTTACGCCTGGCGCGCTGGTCGCCGTTGATTTGGCGGCGGCAAAGGCCGATCCGGCGCATCTCAAACCGCAGCTCGTCTACGCGCCGGGGCCGCGCGAGTCGATCGACGGAGTGCAGGCCACTCGTTCGCAGCTCTTAGTGGCGCTCTATCAAAACGTGCGCGGGCGCGGGATGGTCTTTTCGCCGCGGGCGAACGGAACGTGGAGTTCGCGCCGGCTCAATCTTCCCGACAATGCGGCGGTGAATCTAGTTGACAGCGATCTGCACAACGGTAACGCGTTTCTGCAAGTCACAAGCTTCTTGGCTCCGACGACGCTATGGGCCGTTAATACGTCAACCGGATCGGCATCGGTTGAGAAGGCGCTTCCGGCGCAATTCAACGCATCGCACGATGCCGTCGAGCAGCACGAAGCAACATCCAAAGACGGCACGAAGATCCCGTATTTCATCGTGCATCCCAAAAATATGAAGCTGAACCGGCGCAATCCAACCGTGATCAACGCGTACGGCGGTTTTCAAATATCGGAGACGCCGTTCTATTCTGGTACGCTGGGCAAACTGTGGCTCGAGCGCGGGGGCGTGTTCGTGCTGGCCAATATCCGCGGCGGCGGCGAGTTCGGGCCGGCCTGGCACGAGGCCGGGCTGAAAACGAACCGCCAGCGCATCTACGATGATTTTTACGCGGTGGGCCAAGATGTGGTCGCGCGCAAGATTACGTCACCGCGCTATTTGGGAATCGAAGGAGGCTCGAACGGCGGTCTGCTCATGGGCGTCGAGTTCACGCAGCATCCCTCGATGTGGAACGCGGTCGACATTCAAGTTCCGCTTCTCGATATGCTGCGCTACGAAAAAATTCAAGCCGGCGCGTCGTGGGTTGGCGAATACGGAAGCGTTTCGGTTCCGGCGGAACAGGCGTTCCTGGCGAAGATTTCGCCGTACAATAACCTTCGCGCGGGCACCGCGTATCCCGAGCCCTTCATTTGGACGACAACCAAGGACGATCGCGTTGGCCCGCAGCACGCGCGCAAGTTCGCCGCCATGCTCTCGGCAATGCAGGTGCCGTATCTGTTTTACGAAGTCACCGAGGGCGGACACGGATCGGGCGCCAACCTGAAAGAGCGCGCCCACACCTCGGCATTGGAGTGGACGTATTTCACGAAAAAACTGATGGAATAGACGGGCGTGAAAGTCGAGGTTTTTTCGTACCTCTCCGTTCTCGTCTCGATCGTCCTTGGGCTGGGTATCGCGCATCTGCTGGGTTCGATCATCCGGCTGATCGCACACCGCGGCCGGATTACGTTTTTCTTGCCGAGCGTGGTGTGGATCATCAATCTTCTGCTGATCATGCTGTTGCTGTGGTGGTCTGACTTCAGCCTCGTTGGCCACCGACATGGCTGGACGTTTGCGATCTACGGGATCACTATCGCTGTCCCCGGGCTCCTTTACATCGTTTCAGGACTCATCTTACCGCCGGGCGTCGAAGATATGGAACGGGCGTACGGAGAAAACCGGCGCTGGTTTTTCTCGCTGCTTGTGACCGGGATTCTCGCTACCTTCGCGCAGACATATCTCCTCGACGGGCATTTGACGTTCAATGCCGACTTTGGTCTGAAGGGGCTCATGATGGCCATCGTCGCACTCCCGATTTTCATCGGGCAGGCATTTGTGCAAAAAATCGTCGCCGTGACCATGTTGGTCTGGATTGTGCTCTACATTGCACTGCTTTTCGGCACGCTTCCCAGCACATAATGACCCTCCGCGCCCGGATGCAACCTTTAGCGCGCTGCGGGGGTTAGGTGAAGCGATATGATCTGCGAACCTGAAATCGCCCCCGTCGACGTCCTGCTCCTAAAAGCCAAACAGGCAGGCGCCGAGGAGGTCCAAGAACCCATTTACGGCGGCTATGAGAATGCCCGCGGCGACGTTTCGCTTTTCGGAGAGAAGCTCGTCTACCGCGTGAATTTCAAAAACCGGACGGTTCGCCAGCATCCGAGTCTCAATCCCGAAGCCCAGGGGCTCTATGAGGCCGCTGAGGCCGGCGAGGCCTTCAAGTACTGCAACGTGAGTTTCCGCCGCCTGAGCAACGATCAGATCGTCGAGATCTGCGGTTCGGGTGCGTTCCGCGCAACCCCGCGCGTCTAACCAAAGCGGGTAAGACCGCTTCATGGATAAGCTTCCCAAAGACCGCGACGGCGAGATCTTTCAAGACGACCTGACCGAAAACCAAAGCAAACCCGGAGGGCCGCGCCGCGACGACGCCGCGGGCGACGAGACCATGGACCCCGGAGTCGATTCGCAAGAAGACGATCGCGACATGGAAGAAAATCTCTTCGGCGTGAACGACCCGAAGAAGCCCTAAGTTTGCCCGCGTTCATCTTCGACCTCGACGGCACGCTCGTCGACAGCGTCTATCAGCACGTCATGGCGTGGCATGCGGCGCTGCGCGAATGCGGTTTCGATCTTTCCATTTGGCGCCTCCACCGCCGCATCGGCATGAGCGGGGGCCTGATGATACGCGCGCTCGCGCGCGAGCTCGATATGCCGCTCGACGAAGCGGTGATCAAGCGGCTGAGCGAACTGCACGAGCAAGAGTTTAAGCGCCGCATCCCTTCGGTATCTCCGCTTCCCGGAGCGCGCGAACTCTTAGCTGAATTGCGCGAGCTGAAGATCCCATACATCATAGCGACCAGTGGAACAACAGCCGATGCAGGGCCGATGCTCGAACTGCTGGGGCGCCCGGACGAAAACATCATTACGCGCGAGGACGTCAAGCGCGCCAAACCCGATCCAGATCTCTTCCTCACCGCCGCCAAGAAGCTTCACGCTAAAGACGTTGAGGCGATGGTCGTCGGCGATAGCGTGTGGGATATGCTGGCGGCGCGGCGCGCGAATTTCTTGGGCGTGGGCGTACTCAGTGGCGGTTACGGGCAACAAGAGTTGGAGCAAGCCGGAGCATTCCGAGTCTACGCCGATCCGGAAGAAATGCGCCGGCACTTAGACGAACTCGGCGTGCGTGAAGAATAAGGAGATCCTATGGAGCGCGAACATCTCGACGACGAAGACAAAGTGGAGCGCGAAACCGATGAGGTCGAGCCGGCCGAAGCCGTCTACGGCGACACCGATTTGAATCCCAACGCCGACGACGAGAGGGACGCACACCACGCCGAGCCCGACGAACACGTGTAATTAGAAAGAGGGTTCCCATCTAAATTTGCGAATCATTCTCAAAATGGTTCGCATATTCGCTTTTCTTTGTCTCCTCCCGCTGCTCAGTGCCGCCCTGAACGTACCGGCCGCGGCGCAGAGCGCGTCTTTTGTTTCGGGCGTCGTACGTTCGCAGGGGCGCCCAGTCGCCAACGCCGCGGTCACGCTTTCCGGAAACAACCTCGTATTCCGGACGGTCTCGCACGCCGACGGCAGTTTTTCTTTTTCTGCCGTTCCGCTCGGGCTGTACCGGATCGCGGCCCAGAAGGATCGCTACGCTACCGATGTGGCGCTGGAAGTACCTAGCGGTGGCGCGCAACTGAGGCTCGACCTGGCCGAACTGAAAGAGATTTCGAACACGCGCACACAGGCGCGTCCCAATATCTTGGCCTCGGGCTCCTCGCTTTCAATTAGCGGCGCCGGGTTGCAGTATGCGCCCAACGCAAAGAGCTTTCCAAATATTCTCGCGCAACTGCCGTCGGCTGCGCGCGGCAGCAACGGCCAGATCCACGTGAACGGTGATCACGGTTTCGTCAATTACATCATCGACGGCGTCCCGGTACCGCAAGCCCTGTCACGCGTACTGGGCACCGAGTTCGACGTGGCCAATGTCGGCTATGCGGAAATTATCGAAGGCGCGTTCCCCGCACAGTACGGGGACAAATTCGGCGCGGTCATCAATATTGCGACGCGCGCAGGCAGCGGCTCGGCCGGATTCAGCGGCGAGCTCATACAGGGTAGCCTGGGCCTAGCCGAATCGGATCTGCTTTATCACGCGCCGGTCGGCGCGGCCGGCGGCATGACGTTTAGCAACCGGATTCAACGGGATGGCTGGGCGCTCGACCCGCCGGTTCCCAATCCTGTTCACGACGCCGGCAGCATCGCGACGCAATTCCTGCGCGTCAGTTTGCCGGTGCACGGTTTTGACAATATCAACCTCGATCTCAATCACACGTATCAGACGTTTCAAATTCCGCCCGATACGACCAACGGCCAACCGGCTTCGACTGACGACGTCGAAACTCAAGACGACACGTTCGTGACGTTGCAATATCATCACGCGATCGGAACGAGCGGGATTCTCTCATTCGGGCCGTCGTTCAAGCGTTCGCATATCAAAGATTTTAACGATCTCGCCAACGATTTGGCCGGGGCTGCCGGCGACGATTGCAGTTCCAACCCCAGTGATTGCGTCTTCTCGGCCGCCAGCGACCGGCTCTCGACCAGTTACGGGTTCTCCGGCGATTACGATTTCCGCGGCTCTCGCCACGAGATCCGCGCCGGAGCCGCTTATCGGAACGACAATATCGCGAAGCTGTATAATATCACGCTGCAAGGCGATAACTTCATTCAGTCCGCGCCGCTGCAGATCGTCGATAATACGCCCAACGTGGCGCATTCACAATCTGCCTACGTACAAGACAGCTGGAAGATGGGCGGTGGCTGGTCGGCCGATCTGGGGTTGCGCCAGGACAGCTTTCAGTTGAAATCCAGCGATTTTGCGGTCGGCTATGCTCAACTCAGTCCGCGCCTCAAATTGACGCGAGCGTTCGGCTCGCGTGCCAGTGCGTACATCTACTATGGCAGACTCTTCGTCCCGTTCTCATTCGAGAACGTCTCCGGCGGAAACGCTCAATTTCTGAATCCGGCCAGCGGCACGACCTTCGATCTCAAACCGCAGCGCGATTCGCTGTACGAAGCGGGAGCGCACCTACCCGTGGGAGCCTACGACTTAGGCTTGCGGGTTGCGCATTACGCGCTGACCAACGTCGTGGACGACGGTCAAGTTGGGTCTACGAATATTCACCAAGACATCAACTTCGCGCAAGGAGTCATCGACATCGAGTCGGCGCTCTTACAGCGTGCGCTCACCCAGGGCGGCCGAGCCTATGTGAGCTTGACGCACAGCCGCGCATTCAGCAAGGGTTGCGGCAGTTCGCTGCTCATCGATTGCAGCGCCTTCCCGGACGATTTTGCGCAGGCCGATCACGATCAGCGTTGGGACGCTACCGCAGGAATCGTCAGCGTAGACCAGACCGGTTATTTTTCGGCCGAGACTGAATACGGCAGCGGCCTCTCTACGACTGCGTGCGACACGTGTAAAGTGCCGCCGCACCTAACCTTCGATTTTGCCTATGGCTTAAACGTCGGGAGGAATGCGTCGCTGGGACTTGCTATTCGCAACGCGCTGAACGATCGCTACGCGATCACCTTGAACAGCTCGCTCCAGGGTACGCATTTCGCGCGACCGCGCAGCGTCGAGCTGCATCTAATGTTCGGCTCGAATTCAAAACCGCGCTAGCCCGGCGGGTGCTGTCTTACAAATGCCGCGATAGCATCATGGAGTTTTTTGGGCTGGTCGTACATGACGAAGTGCCGTGATGGCTCGATCATTTGTACGTTTGCGGCGGGGTCGTTCGCTAGAAGGGCGTCGTAGTAGCCGCGTTTAGCATCGGCGTCCGGAAGTACTTTGCCTTCGAGCGCCGCATCGAACGGCGCAATGACCAAGAGCGGGATCGTGATCTGCGTGAGCTGCGGACGCAGATCGAGCGCGATATCTTCGGATGTCCAGGCTGCCGTTGCCGCAATATCGCTGCGCGCGGCTAGAGGTGCTACAACCGCGATGTCCTCGGGTGACGTCATCAGGTTGGGCAGCACGTAGGTCTGTTCCATTGCCGAGAATTGCGCCGGCGTTGAAGCTTGCGCCATAGCGGCAGTCATCTGCGCCGCCGCTTGCGTACGCTGATCGGCCGTCATTCTGTCCATGCCGGGAAAGGTTGGGAGGCCGTCGACTGATATGACGCCGCCTAGTTTGCCGGAGTGTTGCTCTGCAAGCATGATGGCGAGCGTCCCACCCAAACTGTGTCCGATGACCACGGGCTTCACGATCGCCTCCGTCTGCAGAAGCGTCCAAAAATCGGCGGAAACCGTTTGGAAGAGCGGCGTCTTGATCGCCGGGTGTCCGTCGAAACCTGGAAGCGTGAGCGCATAAATCGTATAAGACGGCGAGAACTGCGCGATTTCGCCCGACCATTCCCACGGTCCGCACGTTAAACCCGGAATAAAAACCAGCGCGCGCCTTCCGGGAGTGCCGTAGACGTCGACATGAAGCGAGCCCGAATCGAAGGATCTCGTCGGGGTGGGCAGTGGCGGAGGAACTGCCGCCCGCGCGGCTGCCGGCGAGGCGAGCACGGCAAGTGTTACTGCAAGAAGAAGGCGGCGCATGAGTTACTCCTCGGAAGCCGGATCGAAGATCTCTTCGACCGGTTTCTTAAATAGCTTAGAGATTTTGAAAGCAAGCGGAAGACTGGGTGCGTATTTCCCCGTTTCGAGGGCGTTAATCGTTTGGCGCGCGATGCCGAGGCGATCGGCCACTTCGGCCTGCGACCATTCATGCTCGGCGCGAAGAACGCGGATGCGGTTACGCACTAGCGATACCGTCGCGCTACGAACGGTTGTGCAATCAGCCAAGCGGCCATGACCGCGGCGTACGTGTACCACGCGCTCAAGTGCGGCAACCCAACGGTTTCGAGAAATCCGTAGGTGATGGCGAGCAGCGCGGTGATGCCTGCTGCAAGCGAAAGCGATTCGATCTGAATCCGGCGTTGCAGCTCGTCGATGCTGCCCATGTACCGTACGATCGCCGCAAAGACGAATGCGATCGGGATAACCGGTAGCAGGGTGAAGACGAATTTGAGCGCCGGCGGTAAGCCATGCTCGATCGTTTTTATACTAGCGATGAGTACGACCGCATAGGCGACCATCGAAATCGAGAACTCGATGGCATAGCGACGGCCGGCTGTCGCGGTATGGTTTGGCGTGTTCATGTGACATAATGTAACGTATACGCGACATTATGTCAAGCATACACGCTATTATATACCTGAGTAAAACGCCCCTATAAGCATGGCCGCCCATGGCCGCAAACGACGGCGAACGTCATAATCACAATAACGGCCAGCACCAAAATCAAGCCGGCAATGGTCACTACGACGATCAGGGCCGCGCCCGGCCAGCCGCTAGGTCTGCCCCAGAACACCTGGCGTGCTCCCAGAGCCACCGCGAAGATGGCGATAACCAGAGCGGCTACCGGCAATCCGGGGTTCATTTAGTGCACCGACAGCATGTTTAGGGCCGCACTCCGATGCCGAAGCCGAAATAATGGCCACGCGCTGAATCGGTGACCGTTTGTCCAAGCTCCGCGTCGATCTCAAGATTCGGCCGCAGCATGTATTGGATGCCGCCGTTCACGCCAAAAAGCGTTCCGCCGTCGGGTCGGGTCCGCGTTTGGCCGTACCACTCCGCGTAAAACTGCGTGCGTGGATTACTTTGAATGGTGAAAGCCACCGACGGCAGCAGCGATGTAAAACGCGATGCGCGTCCGTCGAGCGTTTGCGCGAAAGACGATTGCACGCCGATCGTCGTGGCAACGCCCGCAACGGGCGAAAGCGAATGCCCGTAATCGAAATTCAGCGTTTCAACGGGTGCTCCGGCCGTGAACAGCGCGGAACCGGTCGGAAAAATATAGAGCAGATCGAGCGCCGCGGTATCGGACGGCGCGCTGAGAAATTGGTACTTCGCGCCGACTCCGCCGTCAAGGAAACCGCGCTGCAGAACGCCGCTGCCGTTCTGAACCAAATAGTTGGGACCGACGACGTCCCATTCCAAGCGCGGCGCCGCGCCGAAACGGATGAAACCCTGCGGATACACCGCGGCGTGCGTTCCGTCGTTTTGAACCTGGTTGACGTATCCGAGTTCCCATAAACTTTCGCGCGGCTTTACGGCGCAGGCGCTGAAACCAATCGTCGGCCGGTTCAGGGTCGCGAGCAGATTCGTCGTCGCTCCTCCGCACGGGTCCGGCGCTGGGGCGGGGGAGGGCGAAGCGGCCGCAGCTGCAGCGAGAATGACCGTAAGCAGGGGCGTCACCATACCGAACACAATGAACCCGGGTTCTCCCGAACCCCTTCCGGGGTCTCTGCATTTCTTGGAGGTCTTTTCCTCGCGTGAAGATCGTCGTAACCGTAAAACTCGTGCCGGATCCGAATGCCGTGCGGCGCATCGATCCCACGACAAAACGTTTGGTGCGCGCGGGCCTTGAAACCGCACTCAACCCTTTCGACGAGTACGCAATCGAAGCTGCTCTTCAATTGAAAGAACGGCTCGGTGCCGATACCACCGTCACCGTTTTCACGATGGCGCCTGAGAGCATGAAAGAGTCGCTGCGTAAGGCGCTAGCGATGGGAGCCGACGACGCCGTGATGTTGAGCGATCCCGCTTTGGAAGGCAGCGACGTTTCGGTGACGGCATACGCCATGGCGCAAGCGCTCAAGAAGACCGGCTTCGATCTGATTCTCTCCGGTGCGCTTTCCGACGATGGCAACACCGGTGGCGTGCCCGGCGCGCTGGCCGAGTATTTAGGCGTGCCCGGACTGACCAACGTGCGTAAGATTGAAGAGATCGGCGACGGCCGCATCAAGGCGCAGCGCGAAACTGATAGCGGCTACCAAGTCGTTTCGGGACCGTTGCCGGCACTGGTTACGGTAACGATGGCCATCGGCGAACCGCGTTACGCATCGCTCAAGGGCATCATGGGCGCCAAGAAAAAAACGATATCCACGCTTTCTGCCGCCGATTGCGGCATCGATCGTCCAGCCGGCAGCGACGGCGCAAAAATGGAAGTCGTGGCGATTGCCGCACCAAGAGCGCGTGAAAAAGCAAAAATAGTCGAGGCGGCCGACGGCCCCTCTGGCGCGCAAGCCATCTTCGATTTTCTGCGCGAACGGAAACTCGTCTGATGCGCGACGTCATTATTTTCGTCGAGCACAGCGGCGGACAAACGCGTAAGGTCACCTTCGAACTCGCGGCCGAGGCGCGCCGCTTGGCTGATGCGCTCGGCGGCAAAGCGCACGCACTGGTCGCCGGGTCCGGATCGGCGGCGCTCGCGCAGCAGCTGCAAAATCATCCGCTCGATAAGATTTTTCACACCGAGGACCCCGACGTCGACAAGTTTCTGCTCGATCCCGTCGTCGATTATTTGGAAGCCGCCGCGAAAGTCACTGGACCCGCCGTTATCTTGGTGCCGAACACGATGCTGGGCCGCGATGTTGCCGGCCGGATCGCCGCGCGATTAGATGCGGGCTTGGCCTCCGACGTCACCGAGTTACGCGTTGAAAACGGCCGCGTGCAATGCATCGCGCCCAAGCTCCAAGGCTCGACGATCACGACGTGCACGTTTAAAGCTGGAGACTACGGCGTCATCACGGTGCGGCCCAACGCTTTTGCCGCGCAGCCGCAAGCGACCGGCGCGCAATTGGTGCCCCTCGAAAAGCCGGCCGGCAAAACCTACGGCATGGCCGTCGAGAGCGACGTTGAAGAGGCGAGCGGCGAAATCGGTTTGGAAGAAGCCGCGGTCGTCGTCAGCGGAGGCCGCGGCCTCGGCGGTCCGGAGCCTTTCGAGACGTTGCTGAAACCGTTGGCTGAGGCTCTCGGGGGCGCCGTAGGCGCTTCGCGGGCGGCCGCCGACGCCGGCTGGGTGCCCTACAGCCTGCAGATCGGCCAGACCGGCAAGATCGTCAGCCCTCAACTCTACATCGCTGTAGGCATTTCCGGAGCCATCCAGCATAAAGTCGGAATGCAGACTGCCGGGACGATCGTGGCGATCAACCGGGACGGCACCGTACCAATTGGCGAAACTGCGGATTTGCTCGTGGTCGGCGACCTTTTCCAGATCATTCCCGCCCTCACCACGCTGGTCCAACAGGCGAAAGCGGCCCATACGTGACGTTCGCCTCCCCTGGGCCGTTAACACCGTAGCATTTCGATAAGGACGAACACTTGAAACGTTTCCTATTGCTCGCCTCGTTCGCAGCCGCACTCGGTTCGGCGCTTGCTTTCTCCGGTACGCCGGCGCACGCAACGCTGATCGCCGCTCGCGCGGCGGCGACGGCCACTCCGTCGCCCAGCCCGGCGCCGCTTCCCACGGCTTCGCCCGAGCCGCCGCAGATCGCGATTCCGCGGCTCCAGGCCCGGCTAAAAGCCAATCCCAACGATCGCGATGCAATGATCGAATTGGCAAGCCAATTTTTAGGGCTGGGGTCGCCGCAGGCCACGCAAGCGGCCGTGCAGCTCACGCAGCATGTCATGCAGCTCGGCACGAAAACCGCGCAGGTCTATTTCCTGGACGGCTCCGGGCAGCTCGCCCTAGGCCAGCTCGGGGCGGCGACGGCCGACTTCGAAGCGGCCTCGAATCTCGAGCCCACCAATCTCGCCGTGCTCGGGCAGCTCGCGCAGTTGTATCTGCAAGCCAAGCCCCCGCGCTCCGCCGATGCGGAACGGATTGCCAACCGGGCGGTGACATTTAACAAGACCGAGCCCCGTGCATACGTCACACTTGGCGTCGTGCTCGCCGCGGAACAGAAGTGGGACGACGCGCGCAAACAATTCGAGCAGGCCTATCAGCTCGATACGAAAGATGTCAGTCCGCTCATTCAGGAAGCGCAAACATGGGTGGCCCAAAATACGCTGCCGAACGCGTTGACGACGATCGATCGCGCCATTTCGCTGGATCCGAAAAACGTGCGGGCGCTCATCTTCCGGGCCGGAGTGCTTGCCAAGCAAAACAATATTGCCGCGTCGGCTCAAGCCTTCGACGACGCCATCGCAGCTTCGACCAACGACAACGAGAAAGCCGCGATCGTCGTGCAAAAAGCCTTGATGTACGCGACGGCCAAACAGCCGTCACAAGCGCAGGGAGTCTACGACGCCGCCTTCCGGCAGTACCCGGCTGTTTCGACTCTGCACACCGCGTACGGCGAGTACTGGATGGCCAACCGTCAGCCCGGCCGCGCCGAGCAGCAGTTCCTTCAAGCGGTGCGCATCGACAAGAACGACACAAGCGCGCTGATCGATCTCGCGCAGCTGAAGATGGGCCAAGGCAAACCGGCCGACGCGGCGCGGTATCTCAAACAGCTTGCCGACGACGCTCCGAGCGGACAAACGTTTGCCCTGCTCGGACAAGCCTACGTTTCCAGTCACCAGTACGCTTTGGCGCGCGCGGCGTGCGCTCAGTCATTCCAAATGGTGCGCAATCCGGATACGCTGGCGTGCATCGCGGGTTCCGACTACAGCATGAAGAATTACAAGGAGTCCGCTCAACTTTTCACCATTCTCGACACGCAACTTCCCGGATACATCATTCAGCATCCGGATTATCTCTACATGATGGGCGTTTCGTATGCAGGCACGAAACAGCCGGCCAAGGCATGCTCGTCGTACACACGGCTGCTGAAGATGATGAAGAAGAGCACGACTCAGTATAAGCAGATCTCGGCGACGTCGGCAAAGGTCTGCGCGTCTGCGCCGGCGGCCAAAAAGAAACATTAGATGGCTTGAGAATCGTCTACGACGAGCTCTACGGCGACCACTTACGCGGCATACCTCATCCGGAATCGCCGGGCCGCGTTGAAGCGGTCGCCGATTTTTTGCGCCGAAGCGGGAAATTCGAAAACGTTATAGCGCCTCGCGACGCAACCACAGCCGAGATCGAGCGCGTGCACGCGCCCGGCTACGTCGAACTCGTGCGCGCCGAAGTTGCCGGCATGGCTGACTTTGCAGGTTATCTTTCCACGGGCGATACGGTTATCGACACGCACTCTTTCGATGTGGCGCGCAGGGCTGCCGGCGGCGCGGTGGTGGCCATGGAGACCGCGATGCACGAAAGCGGTAGTGCGTTTGCGATTCTGCGCCCGCCCGGTCATCATGCCGAGGCGCGGCGCGGCATGGGTTTCTGCGTCTTCAACAACGCCGCTATCGCAGCGCGCGCGGCGCAGGCACAGTTCGGCGCGCGCACGCTTATCGTAGATTTCGATTATCATCACGGCAACGGCACGCAAGCCGTCAGCGGCGATGGTCTCTCGTATGTCTCAACGCACGCGTTTCCGGCCTATCCGGGCACCGGCGGACGCGACGAGAACTACGCGCTCCCGGAACGCGACGCGATCGTCAACGTTCCGCTGCCGCCGCACGACTTCGGAACCGAACCTTTCGTGGCGGTGTGGGAGCGTCTGCTTGCGGCAACGGTGGCGCGCGTGCGGCCGGACATGCTGATCGTAAGCGCGGGCTTCGATTATGTGAAGGGCGATCCGGCCGGCGATCTCGGCGTTGACGTCGAGGCCGCTACGCATTTGGCAGCGCTCATACGCCGGCTGGCGCAAGAGTATTGCGGCGGACGCGTGGCTTACGTTTTGGAGGGCGGCTACGACGTCGACGCACTAGCGCGTTCGGTCGCTGCGGTGATCGAAGCGCACGATGCCCCGCAAACGCCCGAAACGAGCGGCGCGCAAGATTCGGCGATTCCCGCATCTCAGCGCGAGCTGCTCGAAACGATCGAGACGTTAGACTGACGACCCGATGCGCGTCAGTTCGGTCAGCGTCAATTCGCCGACGAGCGCGAAGTGCAAGTTTCCATCGGTCCAGGTGAGTAGCGTCGTCGGACCATCGCGCACGTACTGCGCGTCGCGTGACTGAAGTTTGGTCGCGTGAACGGTGTAGCGGCTCAGGTCCACTGCTGCGCCGCGCGCGTTTTCAAAGAGCGAGACGGTGCGCAGTCCGTCGGAATACAGCAGGTGCAGCGTGCGCACGTCCTTGACGTTGTGCAAATCGCCGGCGATCGGCAAGAAACCTTCGGGCAAGTACTTCGGGCCGAGCGCCCGGAAGCCGGCCGCTTTGACCAAGCCCTTCAGATCGTTTGAGGGAAGGCCTTCATCCGTGCCGTGGACCTGCTTAAATCCGGCCGGCACGTCAAAAGTCTGCTCGGCAATTGCCGACGTGAACCGGATCTGTTCGAACCGCATCTGACTGGTGACCGTGCCGGTGGCGCCGAAGCGGTCTCGAGCGAGCACCAGTTTCGTTTCCGAATCCAGCGAAAGCCGGATGACCGTTTCTCCGGTATATTTGTTTACCAGAAGCACTTGAAAGGCCCGGCGCCCGGCGACGCTCGTGTCCGGCGCAAGCACCGCATTGTAGTTGCGCAAAAGCAGGCCGAAATTATCATCGAAGGCCACTTGGTCGTCGAGCGCGTCGTTGCGTGCAACGACGATCCGGTTACGGTGCATGTCGACGTCGTATTCCATCGTGCCGCGGCTGATGATCGAATCGCCATAGAGCGATTCGGGCGCCAAATACCACCGGCGCGTCTTGTCGGGCGCGCGGTGTTCGACTCGGAAAAGAACCGCGTCGGCGCGGCTGGTTCCAAAATCAACGCTCTGAACTTGTCCGACGTACGAGATCGTGCTATATGCTTCAACCGCTTGCCTTAAGAGCGTCGCGGGATCGCTTCGCTGCGCCGACCCCAGCAGGAGCGTGCCGGTCAGCGCCAGCGCGAGCGCACGCGTGCTATGGATTGGCGTACGCCGTGTAGGAAGCGGTCACAGCAACGGAGCTTGGAGCTTTGGGCGTCGACGATTCCAGATCGGCGGCGCTGGCCGTTGCGTGATCGCTAAACGGCACCGTGCTGGTGAGTGCGGCGTGGTCTTGCAGATAATAACCGGCATCGATAGGAGCAGGACCGTGCGGTCCCAGATAGGACGTTCCGAAATACGCTGCCAGCGCCAAAGCCGCGGCAACCGGAAGCGAGACCGCCGGACGAAGCCAGCGTGCCCACGTACCAAAGGGTGACGGGCGGGCGGCGCGGATGCGTTCCCAAATTTCGGCTTTGACCGTTGAGGGGAGCTCGCGGGTGTCGGCGGCGGCGAACGATCGCACCAAATCGGTTAGCGCCAGTTCTGCGTCATACTCCGCGCGGCACTCCGGGCAGGCTTCGAGGTGCGCGTAAACGCGCGCGTCCTGCTCGGGGCTCAAGCCTGCATGCATGTAGTCGATTAAAATGTAGTTGTTTAGATGCTCGGTCATGATTTTTGTTGCTCCATTTGTCTTTGTACGAGTCTGCGAAGTAGCGCTCTGGCACGGTGGAGTCTCGAACGGACCGTTCCTATCGAGCACCCCATGATTTCGGCGATTTCCTGATAGCTGTACTCCTCGATGTCGGCGAGCACGATCACCTGGCGCTGGTCTCCCGAGAGCTGCTCGAGCGACCGCGCAAGCGGTTCGCTCAGTTGGCTCTCGACGTAATCCTCTATAGGCGACACGGCCAGGGGGCGTTCCCCCGCGAATTCCTGAGGTGCGTTGTCCTCGGGAATCTCTTCCTGATAACGTCCCTTTCGGCGGCGAAGTTCGTCCCGGTGAAGATTCGTGACGATCCGGTAGATCCAGGAGAGAAACGACGTCCCGGGCTGAAATGACCGCCACGCCCGGTAGACGCGGATGAAGGCCTCCTGGGTCAAATCGCGGGCGTCGGCCTCGTTGCGCGTCAGCCGGTAGGCGAAATTATAGGTCGCCTTGCCGTATTGCTCGATCGCCCGCTCGAGAAAGGCCGACTGTTCCGGGGTGGGCGGCGCAACCGGCTTTCTGGGGACTGCCATCGTGCCTCGTTTTACCCGTACGCTTGCTTCATGCCCTGTGCAAGGCATGGCAGGCTGCCGCTTGTCCGGGCCTCGCGCTGCGCACTGGGTACCTTGGTAGATACTATGGCGCGAGAAGCAGCATGCGAGTGATCCGGGCGGAGCAGCTCACCCGTTCGGGCGATACGTCGCACGCGGAGCTCGCGCTGCGGTGCGTGCATTCCGCGCGCTGCGAAATCGCCGGCGTCGTTATGGAGCTGCGTACCGACATCGCTGAAGTCGCTCGCCTTTTCGGCTTGCGCTACGCGGACCACGCGGCGACGGGCGAGCCCGATTTCCGCTATTACGTTTCGACTGCGCGCGCGGGATACGCATTTTGGTCCGATCACGCGCCGTCGTGGCGCTGGACGCAAGGTCCGCTGCCGGCTGACGCGATCGTCTTTCTCGCCGACGCCGTGATCGTCTCGGCTGTCATTCGTTACGACTCCGAGATCGCATCGATACACGCTGCCGCGCTGGAATACCAAGGCGCGGCAATCGCGATCGCGGGAAACTCCAGCTCCGCGAAGGCAAGCGCGATGCTCGCGTGCGTTCGCCGCGGCATGCATGTCTATTCCGACGAACGCGCCTTGATTCGCGGGACGACGATGTACCCGTTCTTGCGCCGTTCCTCGGTGCGCGCTGCAGGCGCGCGGCTCTTGCTGGCCGACCGCGACGCAGCGCTCGATCCGCCCGAGCTTTCGCTGAAAACGTGCTTCGGATCCGAAGCCGTCGCGAAACCGAATCCGCTCCGTGCGCTCTTTGTGATAGCGGGGTCAGGCGCTTCGGCTTCGCTCGAACATATCGACGCAGCCTCAGCGCTGCCGGCGATAACGCGCTGGTTCGACGCGCGAGGCGACTTGATGGATCGCGTCACGCGCGCGATTGCGCTGCTGCGGCGCGTGCACTGTTTCCGGCTCGTGCTGGGAACGCCCGACGAGACGGCCGTCGCGATCACGTATGCCGTCACCATGATGGCGCAATGAAAAAGGTCCGCGCGCGCTTTTTGTTCTTAGTGATTGTCGCTGCCGACGTAACGGCCATCGTTGGGGGAATCCCGCTTCTCCGCTACACCTATCTGGCGCTCGCGCAGCGCGCGGGCGACGTTCCGCTGCTCTTGCAGCTGCTGGTGGCGAACCTGTCGATGATGCTGCTCGTGGTCGCTGCCATGCTCGCCTGGGGAATGCTGGGGGCGCGCGCCTTGAGCGGCGCCTTTACGTACTCCCCCAGATCTTCCGCACGGCCCATCCTAGCGTCACAAACGAGATACCGGCGATAATCAAGAACAGGACCGTTTCGAGTGCGACGATGCCGGCAAATTGATTGCCGCCGCAGAGCGCGGTTACACCGGCTACCAGCCATAGTTGAAAACGCCCGAACGGGCTTGCCGACATGCCCGCGAGGTGACGAGCCTGTGCGGCGAGCGAACCCGGGGTGAAGCCGGCTGTCTGCAAAATTTGCGCGACGCGTCCGTCCGGCGACGCCAAAAAGACACTGTCGCTGTGAATGAAATTGGCGTCGCCGTTTTGCAGCGACGTGATGCCGAATTGGTCGAGCAGTGTTGCAATGTCGTGCGGCTGGCCCGTCAACACGGAGATCGAAGCCGGATTCATCCGGAACCGGCGTGCGTAGCGCGCGATGACCAGCGGCGAATCGTACATCGGATCGATGGTGATCAAAAAGAGATGGAACCGGCTCGAATCGAGCTGCTTCTGCATCTCCACAAATTTTGCCGCGATGAGTGGGCACTCGTCTTTGCACCGCGTGAAGATGAAACTCGTCAGCGACACGCCCCCAAACGCCGCCAGGTCGACGAGTTGCCCGCGCTGATCGAGCAGCTGCGTGTGCGGCAGCCTCGAGCCGATGTCCAGCGCGATCACTTTGCCGGTTTGCGGCACGCCGGCGACAAACGGCCCGGCCAGAGCCGCGTCGTACAGACGCCACGGCCGCGTCTTTTGGTCGACAAAGCCATCTATGCCGGCACCGCTGCTCAGGATCAGCTGCGGTTCGATCCGGTACGCGCGAGTTGCCGGCGGCAGCATGCCGGTCACGGCTTCGTTCCGCACGATCGCGGTATTTTTCGAAGTGACGGCCAGCACGATACCGTGTATGGGGATAATTGGCGATTGAGTTGCGGCTAGTGACAGTGTCGTGAGGAACGCGCTGAAAACAAAAAGGAAAATCAGGGATGTGGCTCTTTGCTGAAATCTGCGCTTTTTTCGAGCTCGACAGGATGTCGACTTCAAAGCTTGCTTTCTCGAAAAAACGCTGAAGCCGCGAAATTACATGGAGGTAATTTCGCGAGCGGTTTCAGCGGGGAGCCACATCCCGGATAAAGCATTTGTTTTAGTCCCCGAAGGGGAAAATATAGTTCGGCGGAGGCACGACCGGCGTTCCGACCTCCAAGACGATCTGTTGATGGGCGCGCAGCGGAATCGATGTGAGATCGCCGCTGTACGGCGAGCCGTTGACGAATGCAGTGACCGCGCCTTTGAATGGGCCGACTTGGGTGCGGTTGAGCGGCTGACCCCAGATATCGAAGAAGTTTCCGAGCGTGTAGTTTCCGCCGTTTGGCGAGACGATGCTACCGGCTTCGATGTGAATGATGCCGCTGCCATCGTGCGTGTGAAGCCAATACAAACAGCCCTGCGACGCCGAGAGCGACGCCATTCCTAAATACGGCGGCAGCTGTTCCTGCACGCCGTGATTGAAGATCGACAGATGCGAATGCACGTGCAGCACCGCTGCTTCCGACGTTTCACAAGGAATGTTGTCGACCGGCAGGCTGCGTCCGCCTAAGACCGTGTCGCCGATGAAGCCATGCCCTGGATCGGGAGTGGGAAAGACTCGCTTGCCGACGGCAGCGCCGTCTTTGAGTTGAATCGGCTTGGAACTTGGGCCGGCTCCCGGCGTGGGCGTCGCCGTCACGAAGCTTTGCTGGGCATTGCGCTTGGAATTTTGCACGGCCGACATGATGCCGAAGCCCGCGAAAACCAATACGATAAAAACGGCGAGGCCGATGTACACCGGGACCATGGGATCGCGGCGCGGCGGGGGCCCCGACCCTCCACGCTGTTGACGGCGGCGATCTGCGCGAGAACTCATGCGCTGCGATTAAGTGCGGCGAACGATTCGGCCTGCGCCGGATCGAGCCCGTGGCCGGGCAGCAAGTAATTGGAGACATAATCGTCGACGGCGCGGTCCAGCGGCGTTATGGGACGGTCGTAGCCGGCGGCGCGCAGCCGTTCGATCGCGGCGCACGTGCAGTACTGGTACTTGTCGCGCAGCTGCGGCGGCATGTCGACAAACTCGATACGCTCGGGGACGTGGAGCGACCGAAAAATCGGACGTACGAGATCGAGCCACGTGTGCGCTTGTCCCGAGCCAAGATTGAACAGGCCGAACGCCTCCCGGTCCGCGAGGTGCAGCGTCATTTCGGCGGCGTCTTTCACGTACAGAAAGTCGCGCCGCTGCTCCCCGTCGCGGTACTCGCTGCGGTAACTCTTAAACAGGCGTATGGTGCCCGTCTCTTGGATTTGCGCGAACGCTTTGTCAACCAAACTGCGCATGTCGCCCTTGTGCTGTTCGTTCGGTCCGAAGACGTTGAAGTATTTCAGCCCGGTGATCTTGTCGAACCAGCCGCTGTCGCGAGCGAATAGATCGAAACGGTGCTTCGAATATGCGTACATATTCAGCGGGCGGAGCGAATCGAGTTCGGCGTCGTCGCGCAGGTTGCGTTCGAGTCCGCCGTACGTTGCGGCGGATGAGGCATACACGAAACGCACGCCTCGTTCGATCGCCCACTGCGCCAAATGTTTCGTGTACGCATAATTGTTGCGCATCAAGAATGCCGTGTCGGTTTCGGTGGTTGACGAGCAAGCGCCCAAATGGAGCAGCGTCGCAACGTCCTTGAAATCCCCGGGCCGGGAAAGGAGGGCGCATTCGAAATCGCTTGCGTCCATGTAATCCCGGTAACGGAGCGGCACGAGGTTTTTCCACTTTTCGGTTTGGTCGAGTCTGTCGACGATCAAGATGTCGTCGATGCCGCGCAGATTGAGCGCCCAGACGAGCGCGCTTCCGATGAAGCCGGCTCCGCCCGTTACGACGATGCGGCCCCGTCCAAGAAAGTGCATGCGGTTTACGTTCCGCTCGGGGGCCGGGAGTGCCTAGTGGGCGTGGCCCTCGTGCGCCGGACAGCTGTGCGCCATCGGATGTCTGACGTTTACGTACCAGAGTGAGACCGCCAAGGCGCCGAGCGCAAGGTTCAGCCAGAATGTATAGTTGATTGCGAACAGCGAGAGATCGGTGCGAATATGCGGGTTGGGGTGCGGAATTGCCCCGAACGCGTCAAAGACACATTGCATGATGATGCCCGCTGCAACCATGGTGACGAAGAAGACGGCGCCGATGTAAGCGGCCATTTTTAGGCCGTAATAACGCCGGTACACGTCGAGCAGCGGCAGCACGATCAGATCGGCAAACAAGAAACTCAGGACGCCGCCGAAGCTGATGCCGCTGCCCCATAGGATCGCCGCCATCGGCACGTTGCCGATCGAACAAACAAATGACACGATTGCCACAAGCGGACCGGCGATCGCATTGGCGACAATCTGCACACCCGCCGGCGCGCCGTGCAAAAAGAACGCGCCCCAGGCGCCCGCCGGAATGAAGATGCCAAGCGCGCCCGCGATCAAGAATCCGGCAGCCAGATCCTTCCACAGCATGGAGACGTCCATCACAAACGTTTGTGCGATCGTTACCGGTGTTTGCGGATTGCGCAGCTTATCCCAAAATGTCTGGCCGGCGACGGTTTCGTCGTCACCCGTCGCGTCGTCGAGGTGGCGCCGCGCTTGCGCGATCAGCGTTGCCGGATAGGTTGCTTTGACGATCAGCGCCATGATGGCAATCAGCAGCACGCCGCCCAGCCACTCCGCCGCCGTGAATTGCCAGCCCATCAGCAGATATAAAATGACGCCGAGCTCGACGACGAGATTGGTTGAGGCGAAGAGAAACGCCAGCGACGGAATGAAGCCGGCGCCTTTCTTGAAGAGCGTCTTGCTCATTGCCGCCGCGGCGTACGAACACGAAGAGCTCGCCGCGCCGTAAAGAGTTGCGAGCGCGATCTCACGCACACCGTTGCGGCCGAGCTGCTCCGTCATGCGCTCTTTTGAGACCAGCGTCTGAATCGCCGCGGAAAGAAAAAAGCCCAGGACCAGACTCCACGCGACCTGCCAGAACATTCCTGCGGCAAGCAAGAGTGCCTGGCCGATCGCGTGCATGGTGCCTCCTTAGAGCGGCGCAGTCAGCCGCAGCAAGATTGTGCGTCCGGTCGAAATTTGCGTCGTGTTGAATCCGTTGGCGATTTTGATGACGTACTGATGATTCAACAGATTCTCGACGTTGAGATCGAAGCCGAGCGTACGATCGCCGTTCTTTCCGGCATCCTTTCCGAATGAAAGATTGGCGGTCAGATGCGCCGGGAGCCGTCCCTCGCCGTTCTCGAACTGAACCGGGTAGCCGGTGCCGTATTCGCCTTGCACCGTCGCAAACCACCCTGCGTTTTTGCCGAACCGGTGTGTGTATGCCCCGTTCGCTTCGTACGTTTGATCGTGATCTTCCGGCTGGAAGTCCGCCGCCGTTATCGGTCCCGGAGGATTGACATCCGGCGGAAACAGGAAAGTAGACCCGGAAACGCCTGCTGCTTCCGCCCGCGAAGCCGTTGCCGAGAGGAACCAGCTGTCAGCGATGCCGCGGCGTCCCTGAAGCCGCAATTCCACGCCTTCGTCGCGCCCGATGGCGTTGTTGAACACCGCGAAGAGCGGCGTATTGAGCAGTTGCGTTGTGTCGAGCACGTTCACGGCGCTGCGCATGAAGAAGTTGACGTATCCGGTCATGCTTGGGTCGAACGTATGCGCGACGCCCATTTCGAAGTACGAGTCACTTTCGGGTTTCAGATCGTAAACGGGAACGTTCGGGCAACCTTGTAGCGCAACGCATGCCTGCCGGACGTCTTCCAATTGCGGTGCCGCGTACATGCGTCCGTAGTAGAAGTGGACGACGTTCTTTGCGTCGGGCGCAACGTTCACGCCGATGCGCGGACTGATCTGATAGCCGCTCGTAAACCCGGTGGAGTGATCCCAGCGCAGACCGTAATCGACCGAGAGGGCGTGCGAAGGCGTCCACTTGTCTTGTGCGTACACGCCGACTTGCCAGCCTGGTTGCGAGACATTGCTTGCCACCGTGGCAAGCGCTCCGCCTTCATCGAGCATGCCGAAGACTTGACGCGAGTTGAAGATCTCGCGCGAAAAGTCGGCGCCGATTTTTACCGCGTGATGGTCGGATGCCCGGAATTGTGAAACGCGCAAGCCGGCATAGCTGGCTTGACGGTCTTGGCGTAAGCCTACGAGGTTCACGGGATCGCCCGTGTCCGGATCGGGCTGCGTCGCCTGCACGTCGTTGGCGAGGTCGCCGTCATAGGCGATCCGGGTGTAACGGTACCACGGGATGATCTGGAAGACGGCGTCCCCGTCTTTGGAAGAGAGCGTCAGATTCAGATTTGCGTAGCGGTCGTACTCGCGCTGCACGTCGTCCGTGCCGGGTACGTTTACGACCGAGTCGTTTGGATTGTTCGGATCGGTGTTTATAGGAATCTGGAATTGCGCGAGTTGGTTTGAAAAATCAAATGAGAGGGTTCCGCGCGAGCCCGCGGGGGTAATGAAGCGTAAGAATTCGTCGGACTGCGACGAGTTGTCGTGGACCGCGTTGAACGTCGGCGCGTCGATGCCGCGATTGGTGTGCTGAGTGTTCGCAGTCAAGAATAACTGCGAAGAACCCAGTTTCAGCGCTTCGTCGAAGCTCGCGACGGCCTGACCATAGTTCCCGCCGCCTAGCGTCAAGGCGCCCTGCGCGGGAACCTGTAGGCTGCTGAGCCGGTTGGTGACGATGTTGACGACGGCACCTTGCCGGCTGCCGCCGTACTCCGCCGGAAACGCGCCCGTAAAAATCTCAAGCGAGTCGATGTTCTTGGGATCGATGATCTCTGAGAAATTCGAGCTGGTCGCTTGCGGAATCGGCGCGCCATCGATTTCGTAGGTCAATCCGTGGAAGCCGTGAGCGACCGGTTCGTTATACGAAAAGCGAACGATGCCGGGCACCGTTTGCACGACGCGGTCTAAACTATTGTTCGACGGTAGTGCGGCCAGCTGTTGACGGCTGAGAATGTTGCCGGAGACGGGCGTTCCCGATGCGCCGGCGCGCGAGATCACGTTGAGATTGCCGATGACTTTGAGCTGGCCGAGCGCTATATTGATCGTGAGCACCGAGTCGGAAGCGATCGAAACGCTTAAGATGCGTTCCGGAACTCCCGGATACGTTGCCGTGAGCGTGTAGTCGCCAAACGGCACTTGAGAAAAAACATAGTTACCCGCGGCGTCGCTTGTGGAGCGCAGCAGAGAGCCTTCGCCGCTAAGTGCCAGGCTAACGCCGGCGCGCGGCGCGTTGTCGACGATCACGCTGCCGCGCACGACGCCCGTAACGGCCGCCGCCGCCGGGAGCGCTGCAAAAAATACGAGGACGGCGCAAAGCGCCGGGACGAGTTGTCGCATGCTGTTTTCCTTTAACGCAAAGAGTAAGAAAAGGCGCGCTAAGGCGCGGTTTGCGTTAAACCGGTGGTGGTCGAGAGAAAAGCCGGTAGGTTGGGCTTAGCGAACCGAAAGCATGCACCGCAGCGCGGCAGAGGGTCGCGTACCGCTGCACCGGCGGGCGTAATCTTGCGAAAAATTGCCGAACGGCGCCGGCCGCGACACGCGCGAATCCGTGCCACGCTGATAAAACGATCCATGCGGCCAAACAGATGGCGGCCAGACAAGGCAAAAGCGCGACGGAATGCGGGCTCTCACGCAGTTCGATGAATGCGAACCATGCCGCCGCGCTTGCGACAGTGCCGGCGACCGGCGGCGCTGGTAATCGGAAGAATCTCGGCGATAGCGCGGCGGCCGCCGCGAGGGCTGCGCAAATGATCGAAAGCGTCACGAGTATGCCATGTGCGGCGCCGCCGGCGGCGTGCGTGCCGTGGAAAATGCCTGCGTGAGCCAGTATTGCAGCCGGCAGACCGAGCAGTACCGAAACGGAGAACGTGCGCATCATCATGTGGTATAGACGACGTCGGTCATCATGCCGTCCATCATATGAATTGCGTTGTGGCAGTGCAGCAGCCAGCGGCCCGGGGGCGAGTCGGCGCGGAAGCGCCAGCTGAGCGTCCCTTCGTTCGCGCGCACCAGCGACGTATCTTTCGGCAGTGGCCGGGCGAGCGCGACGCCGTCGACTTCGGTCACCTCAAAAACGTGGCCGTGCAAATGCATCGGATGATCCATGTCGGTCTTGTTGGTAAAGCGGACAGTGACGAGATCGTTGCGGCGCACGTCAATGCGGGGTGTATTCGGGTAGGTCTTGCCGTTGATCGTCCACCGGGAGCTCCCGTATTGCCCTCCGCCCAAGGTGAAGTCGTAATGCTTCGCGCCTTTCGCCGGCACGGCGCTGCCCGCGCCGCCCGCTTTCGCGTACGTGAAATAATCTACACCTTCGAGCGACTGCGGGCTGCTGAGCGGCGAAGCATTTTCCATGCCCGGCGTATGCACGACGGCGGCTTGTTCGTATCCGAGCGGATCGCTCGAAAGGCCTTGCAGCAGCCACGAGCCGGGTTCGCTGACTTCGAACCATGCATCGTAACGTTCCGCTACGCCGACGCGAAGCGCGTCGACTTCCAGCGGCTTTGGGAGCGGGTTGCCGTCGCTGTGTGTGACGATTAAACGATGGCCGGCCAGACGCACGTAACGCGTCTGCGTCGGATTGGCGTTAAGGATGCGCAGCCGCACGTGCTGGCCGACTTTGACCGGCAGCCGCTTTGTATTCGGGTAGGAAGCGCCGTTGATGCAATGCGCGATAAACGCGATCTCATCGCCCATCTTGTCGTCGGGCGCCATCTCCCGGAGTTCGGGTGAAGCCGGTGGGTCCACCATCGGGGCGGTACTGACGCCCATCATGGCGGCGCGCGCGGAGCCCGGCTTCGGGACATCGTGGAAGACGAGCGCGAACTCCGCATCCGCTTTTTGGTCTCTCGGATCTTCAACGACGATCATGCCGAAAAGCCCGCGCAGCATTCCGTCGCTGACGTGATCGTGGTACCAGCGCGTGCCGGGCGGTTCGGGCGAGAACTCGTACACAAACGATCCGCCCGGCGGAACGGCCGGCTGCGTCACGCCCTCCGCTCCGTCCATCTTGTTCGGCAAGATCATTCCGTGCCAATGAATGGTCGAGCCTTGCCCGGTGTTATTGACGAATTTCGCGCGCAGCCGCTGTCCGTAAACCACGCGCAGAAGAGGCCCCGGAATGCTGCCGTTATAGCCGAGTCCGGCGAAATTGAGACCGGGTACCGGCGAGAACGGCACCGGAGCGGCCGTCAGCGTGTACTGGACCAACTCGGCGCCCAGTGCGCGCTCCGTAAGCGGCGGAAGAGCGGCGACGATCATCGCGCCGCCGCCCGCCCGCAAAAATGTCGAGCGCTGCATTATGTCCCGACGTTCAGCGGTATGTCCATCTCGTGTCCGTCGTATTGAACCTGCACGATCCACGGACCGCCCATCGAAAATGTGATGCGTCCCGTAAACGTGTGCGGATCAGCCGGCGACGGCTGCAATTGGACCATCGCAGTGTGATGCGTGCCCGCTCCCATGTGCATCACCGGAAGAACGGTGACGCTTGTTGGCGGCGTTCCAGGAAACGTGATGCTGATCGTTGCAGAATCAACCGGCGTTTGCGGCGATATCGTGACGGTCGGGGCTGCGCTATTGATGCCGCCGTCGAGCGATGTGAGATACGCCACGATATCGGCAACCTGCGACGGATTGAAACCGAAGTTCGGCATCGGGGCCCTCGGATGCACGATGAAGTCCGCAATCTGGTCATTGGACATGTGATGTTCGATGCCGAAAAGCGCCGGTCCGATCCGCCCGCCCTTCAGTCCCGCGCCGTGACAGCCCGCACAACCGTTGGATTGCACGAGCTGCGCACCGTTGTTGGCATTACCGGCCGGCGCAGGCGCCGGCGGCGCCGCGGTAGGCGGCGCGGACGCGACGGGTATGGCCGATGACGGTTGGAACATCGATCCGATCGGAACGTCGTGTCCGTTGGAAAGAATGCGGTGGCCGTTATCCCACGGTCCGGCGTACGCAAGCCTAAAGAGCATCTGCGGCTTTTGCGCCGGCACCATGCGGACTTCACCGATCAGCGCGAGATTCGGCTGAAAGTTGTGCGATATGTCCACGAGGTATTGCCGGTCGAGCGAATCGCTCGAGGCGACATCGTACCGGACCAGGAGGTGGTCTTTTGCGAAGTCGCGGCCCGCTTCAAAGAAGAATCCGTTGGACGTCGTGTTCGCGGTATCGACGTCGGGCTGCGTGTCGTTTCCACGATAATACATCGTTTGAAAATGCCAGCGGCTGTCTTGATACGAGAGATAGGCGCCCTGGCGTGACCACTGATCGCTGAACAGAAAATCGCCGGAATCCGGGTCGAGCACCGGCGCGTCGCCGCGAATCGCCACCAAACCGAGCTCCCACGGAATCGACATGCCGCCATACGAGACGTTGAAATCGAAGGCGCGGGGATGTGAGCTCTTATTGAAGTCGAGGGCTTCGCTCGTCGGACCGCTTCCGGTGAGGTACGATGCGTTGTACATGAACTCGTTGCTCATGCCGGAGAACGCGACGCCCCACCGTGCTTCGGCCGCGTTGAAATCGTTCTGTCCCGTCGTTTGTTCCGCAAGCAAATAACCGGACGGTGTCCACGCATGCGCGGGCATGAACGGAAACGGCGTATGGAATTTTCCCACTTGCAACGAGTTGGTGCCGCCGAACAATCCGTTCCACGAAAGCCAGACCTGTTCGGTTTGACCGATGACGCCCGAGTCGATGACGTGCTGCTCGGCATACCAAGTAAAGTCTTTTCCGAGAAAACCGCCGGCCAACAGTGAGAGATCGCTCATCTGAACGTATCCCTTTTGGTCTGTCGTGCCGAGCACCGAATCAACGTACATGCGGACAGCGATGGGCAACGCTTGATCTTGAGCATGCCTGTCCAGAATTTGGAAATTGCTCATCATGACCATCATGCCGTAGCGCGTCATGCCCGGAAATGTCGTGTGGCAGGTTTGACACGAGACGCCTTGCCCGTTGGCAAAGACGGGAATAGCTTCAGCCCGTCCGGCGACGGCTGCCGTGATCGCCACAGTCGCGCACATCGCGCGAACTGCGGCAACGAGAATGCGTTGCGACACGCGGGTACCTCCGTTTGAGCGCAGTCAAAAAATGGTGCAGACTACGCAAACGGAGGAGGGCGTTGAAAACGGTTGTTGCCGGCACTTGCGAAAAGCGCAACGGCGCGCGGCGCAGGATCGATGAGCGCGAACGCGGCGGCTGCCGCGGCGAGACGTTCGAGATAACTGCCCGCTTCGCCGGCGCTTGCGATGCAGCGTTCGATGAGTTTACTGAAGAGCGAAAGCGTATACGCTGCGAGTACCGCCGAAACCAGCTGCGTGGCGACGCCGGCCGGTGTGATGCTGCGCCCTTCGAAGGTCTCGGCTGCAACGAACAGTGCGAGCTGCGACGCGGCCAACCGAGGCGCAAGCGCAATGACCGAGCTTTCGATCTTCGATCGACGGAAAATGCCGGCGCGCAGCAATGTGCTTGCGACAATGAGAGCGCCTAAGCCGATCAGCGCCGCAGCGCCGATTTCGAGGGCGGGCGAGAGCCAGCCGTGACGGCCGTCGGCCGCGCTAACCCCCGACAGCGCGTAGCCCGCGACGTGACCGGCCGCCATCGAGGGGACCACTGCGGCGAACCAGAGCGGCAGGCGTTTGCTCACGGCTGAGGGCTTCGCGAAGGAGTATCGTGCCCCCCCGGCAACCGGGCCCCCCTCGTCATTGGTTGGAGAGGGCGTGAATAGCACAAGGGGGGCTCTTGAGCGGATGTCTAAGAGACCGGACCCCCCAGCCACTCACAGCCCAAGTCAGGTACAGAGGAAGTATCGATCATGACCGCCCGGCAGCCTGTCGAGAATAGCGAGACCGTCAATTTGGTGTGTGCGCTGCTCGTGCGCTATCCGGAGATTGCGTCGATCCGCTCGATGCCCGGCGAGGGCATGGTGCGGTTTACCTTTGCGATCGGTCAGCGGATGGACGGGCGGACGCAGCGCGCGATAGGCGACGAGATCGAGGCGCACGTCAACGGTTTTCTGGCGTTATCGGGCGACGGCGGCAACTTGCGCGTGGAGTGCGAATCGGAGCGGACGCTCAGTTTCGTGCACGTGAGCCGTGACCTCGATACGTTCACCAAAGACGAACTGGGCATGCTGACCGGACTCTTCGCGCAGCGCTTTGGAGCGGCGCTGGTGCGCAATCCGGTACCGGAAGAACATCCCGACGAGGATCCGGCGGCGCAAGACGAACTGGTCGAGTGTGCGATCGAAGCTTTGCGGGATCCGGCGCAGTCAAAGAGTCTTGTCGGCTTCCGCGAGGAAAAAGACGTGCTCGTCTACTTCTTAAAATCACGAAAGAAAGCAAAGGCTCCGGCCCGCCGATAAAGACACTCAATCTACTCCTGGTGGGCGACGTCGTCGGATCGCCGGGACGCGAAACGCTCAAACGCTGCCTCCCGATGGCGCGCGATCAATACCAGATCGACGCGTGCATCGCCAATGGAGAAAACGCGGCCGGCGGATTCGGCCTCACGGTGCTGACCGCCGAAGAGATGTTCGAGACGGGCGTCGATTTCATCACCAGCGGAAACCACATTCTCGACAAGCGCGATTTCAAGTCATACTTGGAGACGAGCGAACGCGTCATACGGCCCGTCAACTACCCGCCGGGCGTTCCGGGCAAAGGCACCGGAACGTTTTCGGTCAACGGCTGCGCGATCGGCGTCATAAACGTGATGGGCCGGACGTTCATGCCTCCGGTGGACGATCCGTTTCGGTCGGTAGACGCCGCACTAGCGAACCTGAGCGCGCAGGCCCGCATAATCGTCGTAGACGTGCACGCCGAAGCGACCAGCGAAAAGGTGGCGCTGGGGCGCTACCTCGACGGCAAGGTCGCGGCCGTGTACGGAACGCACACGCACGTGCAAACGGCCGACGAGCACATCATGCCGGGGGGCACCGCGTACATTAGCGATCTCGGCATGACCGGGCCGACCGAAGGCATCATCGGAATGGAGTCGGAAGCCGTCTTGGATCGCTTCATCACCGGTTTCTCGGATAGGTTTTCTGTAGAGAAGGCCGGCACGAAACAGTTTTGTGCGGCGATCGTAACCATCGATGTGGACTCCGGGCGCGCGACGGAGATCAAGCGAATCTTCCAGCGAGGCATAGCATGATAGAGGATCCGGCAAAACCCGTCATCACGAGCAACGTCCTCAAAGTTTCGGCCAAGAGTAATCCCAACTCGGTTGCGGGCGCGCTGGCCGCCGTTCTGCGCGAACGGTCCGGTGTCGAATTGCAAGCCGTCGGCGCGGGCGCCATCAACCAAGCGGTCAAGGCGATCGCGATCGCGCGCAGTTACTTGGCCGGGCAGATGGATTTGAGCTGCGTGCCTTCCTTTATAGATGTACAGATAGACGGCAACGAGCGGACGGGCATCTCGTTGCGGATCGAGCGCCGCATGGAAGGGGAAGCGCAGCGCTAGTCGACTTTCACTCGCACACCTGCGAGAGCGACGGCACCCTTTCACCTGGAGAACTTCGCGATCTCATGCGCGCGCGGGGCGTGCAGATTTTCGCGATCACCGATCACGATACGCTGTCCGCGTTTGACCGGCTCGAGCCGGCGCCGGGCTTACGCGTCGTCACCGGTATCGAAATCAACGCCGCTCATGCCGGCGGCGAAGTGCATATTCTTGGCTACGGCCTGCAGACCGGTCCCTCTCCGCTGACCGCGGTGATCGAGGCAAATCGCGAAGCTCGACGCGTGCGCGTCGGTCAAATCGTGACGAAACTGCGTGAAGCGGGCCACGACATCAGCTTCGCGGACGTGGAAGCGGAGGCCGCGCCCAACGCGACACTGGGGCGCCCGCATGTTGGGAAGGCGCTCATCCGCAAAGGCATCGTCTCCGACATCGAGACCGCATTTCGCGCCTTCTTGCGCGGCGGAACTCCGGGCTACGTTCCCTCCACGCACATCACGCCGCATCAGGCAGTCGATGCGATCCTCGCCGCCGGCGGCATTCCGGTGCTCGCGCATCCCGGGCGTTTGCGCGACGAGTCGATCATCAGTGAATTGGCGCAGCGCGGCTTGCGCGGTTTAGAGGTCTTTTATCCGACGCATGACGCGAATCAGCGGCATCATTTTCGCGAGATCGCGCGGCAAAACGGTTTGGTGATGACCGGCGGTTCGGATTTTCACGATATCCGCTACAACAAGCGCGGCGTCGGCATGGACGTGGCACAAGAAGATATCCGCCCGTTTCTGGACTTACTGCCGGGTTAGTGCCGCGCTAACGCCCTTACGGATTGCGGCCGTTAAGCCGGTCGCTTCGCGCTCGTAGCGTTCGAGGATGGCGCGTTGCGCGATAACCGTCGCTTCATCGCGCATGAAGCGGTGATTGATGCGGACGTTGTACGCGCATCCAAGCAAACCCGCATGAGCGAATTCAGCTGCGCAGCCTGCGTCGCTGACGAGGTTGGCGTTTCCGAGGGCCAGGGCGTTCGCGCTGAGGTGCAGCGCGTCGAGGGCGATGCGCATGCCCTGGAGCGGGACCTCGGCGGCTTCGACCAGGGCAGCTTGGCGTTCTTCCCCGCGCGTCGCCATCACGCGCTCGAAGGCGCTCTCATCGAGGCGGCTTTGTTCCAGCGCTCGCGCGCGGAGCGCGTCGGCCCTCGCGGCGAGGCCGGCATTATCGCAGATGCGCGCGACCATGGCGACGAGCGCGCAGCCGGCCGCTGCGACAATCATCGCAGCGCTGCCTCCGCCGGGCACGGCCTCGGCCGACGCTAGCCTGGTCAAATACTCGTCCACGCCGACACTTTAGGTAGCGGGGCAGGCAACTCATGTGGCAGAATAACGCGAGTCACCCCCACCAGAGAGGAATTTTGCTTTGCCAGTACTCCAGGAGCACGCTGTGCGCGGAGACGTGAAGGATCGCGCCCTTGCCGAAACCGGCCGCAAGCGGATCGCTTGGGCCGCTACGTACATGCCCGTACTCGCGCAAATTCGCGAGCGTTTCGCAGGACAGAAACCATTGACCGGTGTCCGGATCGGCGCGTGCTTGCACGTGACCACGGAAACCGCGAATCTCATGCTTGCGCTGCAAGCCGGCGGCGCCGAGATCGCGCTCTGCGCGAGCAATCCGCTCTCTACGCAAGACGACGTGGCCGCGGCGCTCTGCGAGTTCGGCATTCCGACCTTTGCGATCAAAGGCGAAGATAACCAGACGTACTACAGCCACATCGAATCGGTGGTCGCGACGCGGCCGCACATGTCGATGGATGACGGCTGCGATCTGGTGACGACGATTTTCACCAAACATAAAGAGCAGCTGGCCGACATGATCGGCGGATGCGAAGAGACGACGACCGGCGTCATCCGCCTGCGTGCGATGCAGAAGGACGGCGTGCTTCCCTATCCCGTGATCGCGGTCAACAACGCGCTCACCAAGCACATGTTCGACAACCGCTACGGTACGGGGCAGTCGACGCTCGACGGCGTGATCCGCGCGACCAACGTTTTGCTGGCCGGACGCACCGTGGTGGTCGTCGGGTACGGCTGGTGCGGCCGCGGCGTTGCTTCGCGCGCAGCCGGACTCGGCGCACACGTCGTGATTACGGAGATCGATCCGCGCAAAGCGCTCGAAGCCGTCATGGATGGCTACCGCGTGATGCCGATGGAGAAAGCCGCTCGCGAAGGCGATATCTTCATCACGGTCACCGGCAACTACCACGTGATCGACGAGCAGCATTTCAAGGTCATGAAAGACGGCGCGATCGTCTGCAACTCCGGGCATTTCAACGACGAGTTGAATCTTGAGTCGATCGAGCGCTTGAGCAAAGGCAAAACGGTTCCGCGCACGTTCGTCGAACAGTACGAAATGGAAGACGGGCGCCGCATCTGCATCTTGGCGGACGGGCGTCTGATCAATCTGGCAGCGGGCGAGGGCCATCCGGCGGCCGTCATGGATATGTCGTTTGCGAACCAAGCGATGGCGGCGGCATACCTGGCGCAAAATCACAAGCAGCTCGAGAAAAAAGTCTACGACGTTCCCGAGCACATCGACGAAGAAGTGGCCACGCTAAAACTCGCGTCGATGGATATTCAGATCGACACACTTACGCCGAAACAAGCGAAGTACATTGCTTCGTGGAGCGAGGGAACCTAAGATGGGATTCCGGCGTCTTTTCACCAGCGAGTCAGTGACCGAGGGACATCCCGACAAAGTCGCGGATCAAATTTCGGATGCGGTGCTCGATGCGATCCTCAAAGCGGATCCGCAAGGGCGCGTCGCCTGCGAAACGTTCGCGATCACCGGGCAGATTCACATCGCGGGCGAGATTACGACCAAAACGTACATCGATATCCCGCGCATCGTGCGCCAAGTAATCGAAGACATCGGTTACACAAAGTCGGCTGTCGGCTTCGATGCGGAAACCTGCGGTGTCAGCGTTTCGATCGACGAGCAGTCGGCCGATATCGCGCTGGGCGTGGACAACTCGCTCGAGGCCAAAGCCGGCGAGCACCCCGACGACCGCTACGAACGGCTGGGCGCCGGCGACCAGGGCATGATGTTCGGGTACGCCTGCCGCGACACCGAGGAGTTGATGCCGCTGCCGATCGTGCTGGCGCATAATTTGGTGCGCCATCTGACGGCGCTGCGTAAAAACGGCGACATTCCCTATCTGCGGCCGGATGGCAAGTCGCAAGTGACCGTCGAGTACGACGGAGACAAACCGGTGCGCATCGATGCGGTCGTCGTTTCGACGCAGCACGATCCCGACATCGCGCTCGAAACCATCCGCAGCGAGATCACCGAAAAAGTGATCAATCATGTGATTCCGGCATCGCTGCGCGACAAAAACACGCGCATCTACGTCAATCCGACGGGCCGCTTTGTGATCGGTGGTCCCAAAGGCGACGCCGGGTTAACCGGACGCAAAATCATCGCCGACACGTATGGCGGGATGGCGCGGCACGGCGGCGGCGCGTTTTCCGGAAAGGATCCGACGAAGGTCGATCGCTCGGGCGCGTATGCGGCACGCCACGTTGCAAAAAACATTGTCGCGGCCGGACTGGCCGATCGCTGCGAGGTGCAGGTCGCATATGCAATCGGCGTCGCGCGTCCGATGAATGTTTCGGTGGAAACCTTCGGCACGGCAAAAATTCCCGAAGACCGGATCGCAGAGATCGTTGCCAAGACATTCGATTTGCGTCCTGCGGCAATTATCGACCGGCTCGACTTGCGCCGTCCGATATACAGGCAAACGGCTGCTTACGGGCATTTCGGCCGCCCCGACTTGGATCTGCCGTGGGAAAAACTCGACAAGGTCGAGGCGCTGCGCGCGGCCTCGGGCCTGAGCGAAGACGCGCTCAAGGTCCCCGATTTCGCCAAGCATTGAACTCCCTGCGGGCCTGTGACGTTACTTCCTAAAACGCTGCCAGCCAAAGGAGATTGCATGAACTTCCGCAGCAAAATCGCGGCCGTCGTGATGCTCGCCGCCTTCGCGGCGCCGTCGCTCGCGTTCGCGCAAACGACCGTCACGCTTGCTAAGGGCGACAACGTAAATCTTTCGATGCAGAGCACGCTCGACACGGGCTCGGCCTACGTCGGCGAGCGCTTCACCGCGCGCGTCGTTCCGCCGTATCCTGAAGGCGACACCGACCTGGCGAATGCCGTTGCAAGCGGCGAAGTCGTCAAAGTGACGCCGGCCGGCCAAGGCCGTAACCCCGAACTGCTTCTGAGCTTTTCGACCATCACGTTGTCAAACGGTTCGTCCTATCCGATCAATGCTGAAGTGACCGGCGCCGGCACGACGCAGCAGCAGAAGAGCGGCGGCCACACCGTGCTGACGACGATCGGCGGATTAATTGCCGGCAACATCATCGGCAAGACGATCTTTCACGCTGCGACCGGAATCGGCGGCTTGATCGGCGCTGCCGGCGGATTCCTGATCGGCCAGAACAAGAAATCCAACCTTACGCTCTCGCCGGGGGCGAATATCCAGCTGACGCTCACGCGTCCCTTGCTGGTGCGCCGCCAAGCCGGGCCGTAACGCTTCCACCAACCCGTGAGTGCAGAGCGGCACCCCGAAACGGGTGCCGCTTTCGTTAGCGGAGAACAGGCCGAACGCAGTCCGGATTAGCTCAGTTGGTAGAGCAGCTGACTGTTAATCAGCGGGTCGCTGGTTCGAGTCCAGCATCCGGAGCCAATGCAAAAGAGGCCGCTACGTGCGGCCTCTTTCTTTTGCATCCTGAATCTAGTTGCTCAGATGGGTGTCGATGGAGTAGTGGCCGTTTTGTTCCCGATATATTGATCGGTACGTAACGTAATATGTCGACTCGGCACGCGTAGGAATGTTCTGGCTGTTTTGACTCCACGTGAGAGTGCGGCCACCACAATCCGAGCGATCTTTTGCATAGAAACGGAATCGGACCTGGGGTCCCAGGTTCACATGTTTATAGCGGATGAATGCCGTGTTTCGCCCGCTGCGCGGTGCTAGACAAAAGGCCTTGTCGATGTGCCACTTTTGGCCTTTGTACGACCAAGAAACGTCTGCCCAGACGGCATGTTGAGTCGTATTCTCGGAGGTCGAATTCAACACGCAGAGGCGGTCCCAAGCGCCACTTTTTATGGGAACAAGGGCCAGCGCGGCGATTAAAATTATGGCGAAATAACGCATCGTGCCTTTCCTCTCTAGAGAAGGTCAGGAGGTTCTGCACCAGTGAGGTTCCGGGAACCTCCGCAATGACGTGTCGACGAGTTCGTCGCGCCCGCACACATGAGGTTAGCGGCTTTTCATTCGTCTCGAAGAAGTCGTCGAAATGGCAGATGGCAATGCTACGATCACCATGTTTACACGCACCCTGGGCCAGTCGAGCATTGGCGGCATCTCGTGGAAATCGTGGCGCTTCCGTTTCGTACAACGGACTCGCCCCGCTCTCCCAAACGCTAATCATGTCCGCCGCCGAAAGGGATGAACCATTCGGGGGTTCGACCACAGCGAGCAATTTTTTCGCGCCAGGGCGGCAGAAGCGAGCCACGTATCCAGTCGTCGTACGCTCGTCCGACTACGACGCCGTGCAACTGACGTTCGCCATGTGTTATCTCCGCCGGAGCGACGCGCTCGCCCGGAGTCCCGGCGCTGGCGTTAGGCTCCGCGCTTTGCTAGTATAAGCGCGTGCATGAACGCGTTTGAAATCTTCCAGGGAAAACCCTTAGGTCTCGGCGGCGTGCCGTTCGGCAACGAGTTCGCATACGTCACCGATGAGATCGCGTACG